>ENA-OQBT01000074-OQBT01000074.1-human-gut-metagenome-genome-assembly--contig:-NODE-74-length-64184-cov-3.977832_pt1 | contig 64184 bp, 75 predicted proteins | sample MGYA00242749_ERZ504557 | MGnify/ENA primary metagenome ERZ504557 (study PRJEB26092, sample SAMD00036243) | human gut metagenome | host: Homo sapiens | study: EMG produced TPA metagenomics assembly of...
ATTTCAAATTTTGATTTAAACAAATAACTGAACATTATTCGTTACATAACATTTTTAGTTTAATTAAAGTATTGATGATTTATTGATTTTAGAAAAAGTATTTGGCTTAAATAAAAAGGAGAAGTATCAAAATAATGTTGCATAAAAAAATCATTATGAGATGACATTTTCATTATTTTAGAGTTGGTATAATACTTGATATTGTGGACGATTGCTCAGAATATTGCTATGGTCATCAAGAAATCTAAGAGTTTGAGTTATCCATTTAACGCTCCTTAATCCATTTCTTGCAATTAAAATATGACTGTGGTAGAATACGATTAAATTTTTATATAACAAAACGGAAGGTGTTAATGACTTTCCGTTTTGTTAAGTTAGGGACAGCTCTTTTTATTCAGTTTTATATTATGATACAGGCAATATAGTTATGTTAAGAATAATCAGAAAATAACGAGAATTGTTAAAATCTAAAAATAGGAAGGTAGATAATGGAAAATTCTCTTTACTTAGTGAAAGAACCTAATACTCATCTGAAAGATTGTTACTTTAATTTCTGTGGATATTCAAAAACAGAACCGAGACATAGTTTTGGACCAGCTATTCGAAAGCAGTACTTAATACATATAGTTTTAGAAGGCCAAGGCTACTATTTAGTTAATGATCAGAAATATTATTTGAGGAAAGGTCAAGGTTTTGTGATTCCTCCAGGGATATCGACTTTCTATCAGGCAGATGAAAATAATCCGTGGTCGTATGTATGGTTGGGGTTAAGTGGTGATCTTGTCGAATATTATCTCAAAGAAATCGGTGTTGGAAAGGATCACCTTACCTTTAAAGTAGATAATTTAAGTTTATTTAAAGGATTAATTTTTGAAACTTTATCTTATGATCAAGATAATCTAGTTAGCGAGCTATCTAGACAAAAACAGGTTTATAAATTTTTAGAACTTTTATTGAGCTCAGCGAGTCATTTGAAGGAAGGAATTGTTACCAAAAAGATGAATCCTTTTGTACGTCAGGCGATAGAAATAATTCGCGAAAATGCTTATCAAAAAATATCTGTAAAAGATATTGCTACAATGCTATCATTACATGAAAATTATCTATCTCGTTTATTTAAGCTTGATATGGGAATATCAATAAAAGAGTATATTAGTGAGATTAAACTTTCAATTGCAAATGATTTATTATCATCGACTGAATATTCAATTCAGCAAATTAGTGATAAGATAGGTTTTTCAACAGTGCAATCTTTTTCAAAAGCCTTTAAGAAAGCAAATGGTGTTTCACCTGGTATATATCGAAAACATCGATTGGGCTTAGGGATTATTAAAGTTGAATAGTTTTTCATGGAATTGGTTTCGGTGTTAGTTATATGGAGTGGATGAGAATGAAGTAGGCACTCCCAGAGAGGATGAAAGTCATTCTCTTTTTTATTTCAAAAAGAAAGTGTTACATATTGGTATAGTAAAATCTCAGAATCCTATTGTAGTATTCTAGGTAGCTATGTTAGTTTTCATCAGATTTCTTATCATTGCTCTGATGCGAATGCATTTACTTTTCATTGTAGGTTGAATCATATGAGCTTTTTCTACAGTCAAAGAATTGCAGTAAGACAGAATTATGGAATCTAGATTATAGCCTTTTTATAATTTCTTGTGGGCCATATTGAGCAAAACCTCAACAAAAATCATAGCGATAGCCTGCGTATCTACAATAGATTGTTTTGAAATGGAATTTCCAGGAAGAGTAATGACATGATTAAAGTATTTCGCGGCAGCAGCGTGCTCATTTAATGTAATCAGATAGGAATTCTGTGGCATATTTTTTGAAACAGCACTTAATGTGTTATTGAAATTGGTTGACGACCCTGAAATAGAAAACATAATAAGTGTATCTTCTTCGTCAATAATATTTGAAAGATGATTTCCGCTGTTTAAATCACTTGCTAATTGACTAGCGATACCTAAATCTTGTAAACCAAAATGTAAGTACCTTGCAGGGAGTGATGATAGAAAAATACCAAGAATATGCAGACGCTGTCTTTTTAAAATACAATCAACAAGTTCGTCAATTGCTTGACGTTCTAAATGTTTCATTTGATTTAGAATAAGGTTATAATTATCCGCAATTTGGTCAAGAATATCTTCATTTTCTTCTTTTGGCTTTTGATGAATATAATTGATAGCATCGTAGCGAAAATCTTTAAAACCTTTATAGCCCAAAATTTGGTAAAATCGTAGGACGGCAGATGTAGAAGTATGTGAATTTGTTGCAATTCTAGTAATTGTCAACGTTTCTACTTTCTCAAAGTTTTCTTTGAGAAAGTGATAAACTTTTGTTTCAGATTTTGAGTATTCTGGTTCGTGGAGTTGCATTTTTTGTAAAATATTCATAGTAAAAATACCTTTCTAATCAAGTATTTTAATTATTTTTGACAAAAATGTCAAAAATAATTATAAAAAATGTCAAAAAACATTGACAAAGTTTTTGAAAAGAACAATGATTGTGTTAAAATTTACAAAATAAAATGACAAAAATTACAAAAGGAGGTTAGCTATGGATTATAAGAAGTTAGCACAAGAAATTGTCACAAATGTTGGTGATGTTGACAATATTCAAACCTTATCTCATTGTATGACACGGTTGCGGTTTCAACTAAAAGATGCTTCAAAAGCTAATAAGGAAGCTTTAGAAAATTTAGAAGGGGTTATTGGAGTTGTCTATGCTGGTGGTCAATATATGGTCATCTTGGGACAACATCTATTGCAAACTTATGATGTGATAATGAATGATTTTAACATTGCATCAGGTGGTAGTATCGATGAAAATTTGGATGGTGACTTAACCCCTAAAGAACCGTGGACATGGAAGAATGCAGGCAGTAAAATTATTGGCTTTGTATCAAGTTCAGTTACCCCAATGATCCCTGGTCTGATTGCTGGAGGGATGTTAAAGGTTGTCTTATTATTGATTGTGACCTTTATTGATAGTCATTTTGCTACTTCATCAAGTTATTTGTTATTATCAGCTATTGCAGATGCCCCATTTTATTTCATGCCAATTTTTGTTGCTTACGGTGCGGCTAATAAATTAGGTGCTACACCAATTTATGCTATGGCTTCGGCAGCAGCATTATTGCATGGGAATTTTACAGGTTTAGTAACAGCAGGTGCCCCCATTACGTTATTTGGAATAAGTGTTAGTTTGCTTTCGTATGGAACATCACTTTTACCTGCTCTACTAATTGCTATTCTTGCTTATTATGTCGAAAAATTTCTTAACAAGATTATTCCAAATATTTTTAAGGCAATTTTTGTCGGAATGGGGACTATTTTTGTAGCAGGAAGTTTAGGTTTTATTATCTTAGGTCCACTTGGAAATATGTTTGGACAAGGTATCGCAAGTTTGTTTATGTTCTTGGAAGGAACTGTGGGACCAATTGCTGTGGGGCTTTTGGCTGCTGCTCTTCCTTGGATGGTTATGGCTGGAATGCATACCGCATTAGCACCATTTATGACACAGTTACTGTCTAATCCTGGATACGATGCCATGATTCGTCCTGCCTTTCTTTTACATAATATGGCTGAAGGTGGTGCTGTTATTGGTGTTACGGCACGTACTAAGGACAAAGCTAAACGAGGTGAGCTTCTATCGATTGCTATTGGTTGTATCGTGGCAGGTGTCACAGAACCTGCAATTTATGGGGTTAACTTGAAGTACAAGAAACCAATGTATGGTGTTATGGCTGGTGGTTTTGTTGGTGGTATCGTTGCTGGTATTCTTGGTGCTAAAGCCTATGAAATGGGGTATTCAAATATTCTTGCTCTACCAATCTTCGGTAAAACTGTTTTAGCAGCTGTTGCTGGGATTATTGTGACTATTGTTGTTGCAGCGGTTGTAACTTATCTACTTGGAATTGATACTACCAAAGAAGATGCTAAGTTGACTGTCACGGAACCTGTTCGTCAGGTTGTACCAGATGATGCTATCCTTGCTATTGCTAATGGTGAGTTGGTTCCATTAGAAAAGGTGAATGATGAAGTATTTGCTCAAAAATTAATGGGAGATGGTATTGCCTTCAAACCAACAAGTGATTTTATCACAGCGCCTGCTAATGGTGAATTAACAACTGTCTTTCCAACAGGACATGCGTTTGGTGTAACACGTCCTGATGGCGTTGAACTATTGGTTCATATTGGTATTAATACCGTTGAGCTAAACGGAGAAGGCTTTGATGTTTTGGCAAGAGCTGGTGATAGTATTCGCGCGGGTCAACCGATTGTGAGAATTGATCGAGACAGGATTAATCAAAAAGGTTATGATACAACAACTATGTTAATTATTACCAATGCTAATGGAAAAACGATTGAACTACCTCAAATGGGTGATGTGAAGCAAGGGCAACGTTTGGATAAGGAGGAAAACTAATGTCATACGAATTACCAAAAGGGTTTCTCTGGGGAGGAGCCACAGCAGATTTTCAATATGAGGGGGGCTTTGACGAAGGAGGACGTGGTTTACTTTCCCATGATTATGAAACAGATGGTTCACAAGAAAATCCACGTCATCATACCATGCAAATGCCAGATGGTAGCATTATCAATCCGCGTAGCTCATTTTTCTATGCCGATCCTGTTCCGAAAGAAGCACAGCCTGTCTTTTTAGAAGATGAATATTATCCTAGTCATCGTGCAGTTGATTTTTATCATCATTATAAGGAAGATATTGCTTTGATGGCTGGCATGGGATTTAATGTTTTAGATTTTCAATTTGTTGGTCACGTATTTTTCCAACAGGTGAGGAAGAAATGCCTAACGAAGAGGGGTTAGCGTTTTACGATGATGTAATTAATGAAATGGCAAAATATGGCATGGAACCTTTAATTACGATTTGTCATGATGAGTTGCCGATGCATTTGGCGTTGAGATATGATGGTTGGTCATCACGTCATGTCATTGATTGTTATGTAAAATATTGCAAAACTCTCTTTGAACGTTACGGCAACCGTTGCGTTATTGGTTGACTTTTAATGAAATCAATGCTGTGCGAGGCTTTGGTCCATGTGGGACACGACAATCAGAAGGGCAAGATCGTTATCAAGCTGCCCACCATATGTTTGTAGCTAGTGCGCGTGCTGTTAAACTTGGACATGAAATGATGCCAAATAGCCAATTTGGTGCAATGTATGCCATGAGTGAACTATATCCAGCAACTTGTAAGCCCGAAGATGTTTTTCATCGCTTGCAGGAACGTCGTGAAAATTGGTATTTTATTGACATTATGGGGCGAGGTTATTACCCACGTTATGCAAAAGAAATCTGGCATCGTCGAGGCGTGAAAGAAATTGTTTTTGCTGAAGGTGATGAAGAAATCCTTAGAGAAGGTCAACTTGATTTTATTTCTTTTCTTATTATCGCTCTAATACCACTAAAGCTGGAGATGACTGGTTTAATGTTGGTGGCTCTACGAATCCATATCTTAAAGAGACGCCGTGGGGATGGCCTGTTGATCCCTTAGGGCTGCGTCACGTCATGAATGAGATTTATGATCGCATACAAAAACCAATTTTTATTGTTGAGAATGGTATGGGTGCCATTGATGAGCTTGATGAAAATGGTATTGTTCAGGATGATTATCGTATTGATTATTTACGTGATCATCTTCAAGCAATGGCTGATGCTATTATCATTGATGGTGTAGAATGTTTAGGTTACACCATGTGGGGACCTGTTGATTTAGTCTCACTTTCAACAGGAGAAATGAAAAAACGTTATGGCTTTATTTACGTGGATATGGACGATAAAGGTAATGGTAGCTTGAAACGTACTCCTAAAAAATCCTATGCTTGGATGAAAGAAATTATCGCCTCAAATGGTGCTAAGTTATCTGAAATTTAGAAAGAAAAATTCAATCAATAATGAGTGTCATCTCCTTTTGTCATTGATTTTATAAACAAAGCCAGTTCTGAACGTCAAAATTCAGAACTGGTTTTTGGTTATACGGTGTTAATGAAAGGTCTCTATCAAACTAAACGGGGGTATTAGCCTTAAGTAGTTGACAAGCATTGTCTTAGTGTATAGAATTAAGCTACTGAGAATTGTCTATTAAACCACCAAAGCCCGAAGGTATCTTAATGCCTGCGGGCTTTTTGACGTTCTTTTCAAGTTAACGGATTTGCTGATAAAATAGAGCAGAATACAGCTACGATAGCAAGGACGACGTCTGAGAGCTTGTCCACTAGTAGCACTTCCCTTCTAGTGTAAACTTGCTCAAGGGGAAGTATTGCCTAAATAGCATGGCATATACTTGTGTTATTGTGTATGTAAAAGTTATAGTAACGGTTTACGACTAAATTCTTACGTTTTATGACTTGTATCATCATTTTCTTACGAATGTGTTATACTAAAAGCGTGTTAAGCTCTCACCGTAAATGTAAAGGGGAAGTATTCGTTATGAGTGTAAAAACGTTACAAGAGTTTCAGACATTGACAGATACAGAACATGCTTCTGTTAGTAGTGGCGGTTTAGGTTATTATAAACCAGTTATAGAAAGTGCAAATGGTTATGCCTGCTGTTGTAGTAACGGATAGTGGGATTATAAAGTAACTAAGGGTGTCTTCCAAGCTATGACTGACGTTATTACGAATGATTGGATAAAGTCTATAGGGCAATCTTATTTTATTATTCCAGATTATAGAGGATAAAATCAATGCAAAGTTCAATAAAGAAAATATACTAGTTGAAGTCTATAATCTTATTCTTGATAGTGAAACAACCGATACAGAAAGAAAAGAATTAGTTATCTTTAAAGATGAGGTTGAAAAAGGTTTAGACTTTGATAATGCTTTAATGAAATTAGCCGATCACTTACGTTTAATAGATTTAGATAATGTGTTGAAACACAGAAGCATGAGTAAAAAAGTTAACAAATTTTACATGAAGATAAATTCAGTTGGTCAATTTAAGAAAAATTTTGGTATCTATTTTCCACCTATGTTTTAATTAAGTTGAGAGCTTACACAATATTATGATAAAAAGGAGATTGTTCAATGAGATTAAAATGGTTTGCTGGTGGTAAAGAAAGAAGAGACAAAGCTCTAATTATTCTTGATAAATTAATAGCCAGTTTTCATAATAATTATGGTGTGCAGCCTTTAACAGATTTATTCTTAAAGTATAAGAGTGAATTAAAAAACGGTAGAACATCAACATCGTTTGTTTTGAGTCGTATGAATATCGAGCTTTCAAGAGTATTCACTCAAAATGAAATTAGATTAACTGAAGAGCAGTCTAGATTACTCAAAGATTTAAGAAGTTTATCAAATATCAGATGGGGTTATTATTAATGTTTAGCCAGTACTGGGGATAAAGAGTTACTCATCTTTATCCCTAAATTATTTCTAAAATGTTGCAAAACACCATTTTGGATATTCGCAAATATTGATATATAGCTATTTTTACTAATTAAACTTTTAATCGAGCCATGTAATGACTTTTTCACGAGGCTTACGTGAGCGTGGGTGTTTAGGGTCACGTAGACGATAACCAAATGATACCATGCTTGCGATGCCTTCGTTGTCAGGATTAATGATGCCTGCACTAGCTAAAATGCTATTGACTTTTTCGTAATTAAACCCTTCAATTGGGCAAGAGTCAATGCCAAGCATGCTAGCTGTGGTCATCATATTTCCAAGTGCAATGTAAGTTTGTTTGGCAGTCCAGTCAAATAAAGCACGTGGATTATCAGCCATTTTCATATCATTTTTTTGGAAAGATTCGTAGGTTGCTAAACGGCTGTTAAGAGCATCATCTTCACCGAGACCACGTCGAATAAGGCTATTTTTGACCGATTCAGAATCATAGCGTGCATTTTTTTCAGCAATGAGGAGAACAAAATGACTTGCTGTATCTAATTGGTATTGAGCCCCCCAAGCAACAGCTTTGAGTTCATCACGAAGTTTTTCAATTTGTTTACGGTCAAGAACAACGAAGCGCCAAGCTTCCAAACCAATAGAAGAAGGGCTCAACCAAGCTGTATCAAGGATAAAATCCATATCATCATGGGAAATTTCTTGGTCGTTGTAAACGCGGACAGCAACACGGTGGTCAAAGGCAGTGCGAATTTGTTTTTTGATATCTTCTTTTGACATAGTTTTCTCCAGTTTTCTTTCTATGGTAACACTTAAAAGCTATTTTTGCTAGTTTTTAGCAAAAGAAACAAGCCCGTCTAACCAAGCATGGTAAACGTCAAGAAATTCATCGCCTTCAGCTTCGTTCCAACCATGCTAAGCGTAAAACACCATTTTCAGTATCTAAATCATATGCTTCAATTTGAGCTTCAACGGTCAAAAACAAATGTTTTAAAACGGAAGCGTGTGTCGTTTATAAGAAATAGTAGGCTCTTGACTATACATGTGCACGTCTGATGAATTTTCGTAATAAGTTTCCCATTTGCTAGCATCAAGCAGACCGTTGAGAATATTGTCAAAGTCAAGGTCTTTAAGGATACCCTCGTTTGAAACAAAGTTATCAGTCAAACCTGGTGTGAATTTTCTGGAAAATTAATAGATAACATCAAATATACATCTTTTATTTGTTAATAGAACAGTATAACAAATATTAGTTGTACACACAATTATTGAAACTCAAAAATATAAAAATCGGAGTTACTTGCTCTCCGATTATCTCAATTTTTCTGAATTGATATTCATGATAGAAGCCAAATCATTGGCGTAAGCATCACCAAGAATAGCTTTATAACGGGTATGCAGATTGTCCCAAGCTTCTCGGATATCTGGTAAAAGTTCTCTGCCATTGACTGTAAGATAAACTTTTCGAGTACGTCCTTCAGTTAGTGTTGTGACATAACCTTTATAGACCAATTTTTCGATAAGGCGTGTCAAGGTAGAAGGTGCAATATAAAGTATTTGTGCAATATCCTTTTGCAACCTACCATCTTCTTCCGCAAGAATAAGAAGAATAAAGGCATAAGTTGGAGCCATTCCAACTGTTTGGAAAGCTTCCGCCGCCAATTTGTTGAGGGCACGATCCATCTTTTTTACAGTAAAAAATAGGCAAGAGTCAAGTGATTCTTGAATATTTTTTGACATGACATTCTCCTTAATATAAGTTTTTATAGAGAATATGATAACACACTAAAATGAAGAATACAAATGAGGTAGCTTTTCAAAAGCGACGTCGGACAATTAATATAACAGAGGCTAAGATATAGTATCAAAACATTGTGAGAGATGCTTATTTTTTCTATTAAAAGTATTCTAATAAACTTAGAAAATTTACAAATCTTACAAATCATTTTTTCTATGATAAGTTAAAAAATGAAATAGCAAAAAATTTTCAATAACTTAAACAGGTGTGATTTTTGAACATAAAAAAGAGATAAAATTATCTCGCCGAAAATAATTTTATCTCTCTACGTATGTGACATGTTGAATGTTTAAAAATGATAGTTATTATAGCAATGGTAGAATAACATTAACCCAGAACCAAGAAAGTGGCATGACGAGAATCATGGCTGGTATCATATCGGCAATTGGGAACATTTTCAGTTTTACCATACGGAAACCTGTGGCAAGCATTAGAAAACCACCGCAGGCTTTGAAATCAGCAATCATATCAGGTGTTGTAAGTGGCACGATGAAAGCTGACAAGGAGAAAAGGCAGCAGAAAATGATAAATTGTGGAATGGCAACAAGTGATACCACATAACCTAGATTGCAAGCAAAAATAGCTGCTGTGAAGAAGTCCAAAATTGATTTTGAAATCAAGATTGTTGAATCACCAGTCATTCCTGCATCTAGACTACCATAAATACCAGTACCGCTTGCGCAGAAAAGTACGATAACAGTTAACAAGGTAGCAAGGTAATCTTCATGAGATAGTGATGAATGGTCGTTTGGCACGATTTTTGCCATGCTACGTTGCATGAGGCACCGCCTTTGTTAATCCAATCACCGAGATGAAGTGCAAGTCCAATCCCTGTTCCGATAACGATAGCAAAGATAACAGCGGGCATGTATTTCATCAATCCGATAGATGAAATCCCCATTCCCATTGAGCAGACCCCAAAAATCATATTGATTTGTGTCTTGAAGTCTTCTGATAATTTGTTTCCAACAAGACCACCTAGTAGCCCTCCAAAAACGACTGATAGGGCATTAATGATGACGCCAGTAGGCATACAATTTTCCTCCTTCATAAGAACAAAGTCATTAACAGTTTGAAAACATTAGTGTTGACTGCTAGACCGTGTTCTATTATTGTGAATTCTTTCTTTTCTGTTACATTTTAACATCAACTTTCTAAAAAACAATTCAGATTTTTGTGATATACTATTCTAAAATGGAATAGTATTAAGAATAGGAGCAAGAAATGAATTTCCAAAAATTTCAAGTCTTTCTTAGCTTGTGTGAAACGTTGAATTACACCGAGACAGCAGAACAACTTTATACAACGCAAGGAAGCATTTCAAAGCAAATCATTGCGCTTGAAAAAGAGTTGGGTGTGATTTTGTTTAATCGTAAACATCGTCAAATTTCTCTGACAGAAGAAGGGGAGATTGTGCGAGTTTATGTTCAAAAGATTATGGGCACTTTTCAAGAAATGCAAGAGGCATTAGAAGATTTGTCTGAACAAGAAAAACATAAACTAACCATTCATGGTATTCCGAGTATGTCTTCTTATCTTATTATTTCAGATATTGCAGCTTTTCAAAAGCAGTATCCTGATTACACGGTTGTTGTCGAGGAAGAAGAGGCTGACCAGCTGATGCATAGTTTAGATGATGGCATCTGCGATGCGGTCTTTACGCGTTCTTTTACCAAAGCTGCTCCTGATATTTATGATAGTCTAACCTTAGATTATGACCGTTTTGTCTTGGTTTTGCCTGAAAATCATCCCTTAGCCAACAAGGAAAAACTTGATTTGGCTGAATTGAAAGATGAGACATTCTTCCAACTTGGCAATAAAACGCAGTTGCTCCAAAAAGTACGAGAACTTTGTCATACTTATGGTTTTGAACCGAAAATGGGCTATCAAGGAAATCGTATCAATCTCATCATTGACTTTATTGAAAAAGAAATGGGTGTTTCGGTGATGATGGAAAAATTGGTTGCACCGTTTAAAACGAAAGCATTATCTGTCGTCCGTTGGAGGTTGATATGGTGTCAGAAATGAACTTAATCCGTCGTAAGAAGAAAACAACACCAGCTTTGGATGTATTCTGGAAAGGAATGCAAGAGAAATATTCCAAACAGGAATAGGAAAACGCCTAACTTGAATTGTTTATCGGTGATTGAAGGTTTACACTTTTAATATGAAATCTTTAAGAAGGAAGTAAATCTTATGTCAGAACAACCTTATGATTTGCGTAAAGTCTTGGAAGAACTTAAAGAAATTCCAGGACAATACCATGAAACGGATGTTGAAATCGATCCAAACGCTGAAATTTCTGGCGTTTACCGTTATATCGGAGCTGGCGGTACCGTAGAACGTCCAACTCAAGAAGGTCCAGCAATGACTTTCAATAACATTAAGGGATTCCCTAATGTTCGTGTCAATATTGGTACAATGGCAAGCCGTAAACGTGTTGGTCATATTCTTCATCATGATTACAAAGACCTTGGCCATCTTTTGAACAAAGCCGTTGAAAATCCAGTGAAACCTGTTAAAGTTTCTAAGGACCAAGCACCTGCTCAAGAAGTTGTTCACTTAGCAACTGATGATGATTTTGATATTCGTAAGCTCATTGCTGCGCCAACAAATACAGAATACGATGCAGGACCTTACATCACAACTGGTTTGGTTTATGGTTCAACGCCAGATAAATCAATGAGTGACGTTACAATTCACCGTATGGTTTTGGAAGATAAAGATACTATTGGTATTTATATCATGCCTGGTGGTCGTCATATTGGTGCTTTCTTGTCAGAATATCAAAAACTTAACAAACCAATGCCAATTACAATCAATATTGGTCTTGACCCTGCTATCTTGATTGGGGCAACATTTGAACCACCAACGACACCACTTGGTTACAATGAACTTTGGGTTGCAGGTGCACTTCGTAACGCACCTGTTCAATTGGTTGATTCTATCGCTGTTGATGAAGTTGGTATTGCACGTTCTGAATTTATCATTGAGGGTGAAATCCTTCCAAATGAAACAATTCAAGAAGATATTAATACGCATACAGGTCATGCCATGCCTGAATTCCCAGGTTACAATGGTCCAGCCAATCCAGCTTTAAATGTTATCAAAGTTAAAGCGGTCACTCACCGTAAAGATAATCCAATTATGCAAACAACAATTGGGCCTTCTGAAGAACACGTGTCAATGGCAGGTATTCCAACAGAAGCTTCTATCCTTAACTTGGTTGACAAAGCTATCCCTGGTAAAGTGCTTAATGTTTACAATCCACCAGCTGGTGGCGGTAAATTGATGACAATCATGCAAATCCGCAAAGAAAATTCTGCAGATGAAGGTATTCAGCGTCAAGCTGCCTTGCTAGCATTCTCATCTTTCAAAGAACTCAAAACAGTTATCCTTGTTGATGAAGATGTGGATATCTTTGATATGAATGATGTCATGTGGACCCTCAATACACGCTTCCAAGCCCACAAAGATATTATGTCGTTGGAAGGTATGCGTAACCACCCACTTGACCCATCAGAACGTCCAGAATATTCACCAGAACACATCCGTGTACGAGGAATGTCATCTAAACTTGTCCTTGACGGTACAGTACCATTTGACATGAAAGACCAATTTGAACGTGCTAAATTTAAAGAAGTTCCTGATTGGAAAAAATATTTAGATTAATTGCTAACTCATTTTAGATAACAAAACTGTTGATAAAATGAGATAGAAGATAAGGAAAGTAATCATGAATAAGAGGCTGGAGTTAATCTTCCAACCTCTTATTTTAAGAGACAAAGGGCGTTTAAAGAGCAAAGAAAAATGGTGGTAAGCCAGAAATCTATGATTTCCTCTGCATACCCCTGCCAGAACGACTAGAAAGGTGCGGTTGACTGTTAAGGTGACAAAGTTTTCAGTCGTTTACGGCTGGTAGTAACTAGCTAACGATACAGATTTCCACCCCCTCACTCTCCCTTTTCTTGGTTCGGGCTGAAATCATCCAGTGGATGATTTCACTGCACAGCCTAGGTCATCTTCAATTAAGAATTTTTAAGTTGATAGTCGTTAATACGCTAGCTAAGCAAGTGGCAAGCTAAAAAAACGATTGTCCTTATACGCTTTGAAAATCAGACTTAGAGCTTGTTGACTTATTTTGACGAATTTCGGTTATATCTGCATTTGCATTGTTTAGTCTAATGTTGATTTTCAGTGAGTATTCATTACAAAAGTGAGGTGCTTATGAGCAAAAAACGTATTGTGGTAGCTATTTCTGGAGCTTCAGGCACAATCTATGCTATCAATTTATTAAAGAAACTAAAAGAATATCCTGACATTGAAACGCATGTGGTCATGTCTGACTGGGCACATGAGAATTTAAAACTGGAGCTCGATATGTCACATGATGAATTTGCCAGTTTGTGTGATGTGCTTTATCCTAACAAGGATTTGGGGGCCAAAATTGCTTCAGGGTCTTTCTTGACAGACGGTATGGTGATTGTTCCAGCTTCTATGAAAACTGTTGCAGGTATCACTTGCGGTTTTTCAGACAATCTTATTGGTCGCGCAGCTGATGTGGCTTTAAAAGAACAACGTAAACTCATCATTGTCCCACGTGAGACACCGTTAAATACGATTCATTTGGAAAATTTGACAAAATTATCACGGATGGGTGTACAAGTCATTCCGCCTGTACCAGCCTTTTACAATCATCCTAAGACTTTGCAAGATATTATCGACCACAATACTGCTAAATTACTAGATGCTTTGCACATTCGCAATGATTATGCTGGACGTTGGGATGGTGATTAGATGGCAACATTTGAAGTGACAGAATATGGGTATTCTATTCAAGTGCAGGTTGACTATATTGGCGCTGACTTGTTTATTCAATTGACAGGTGGAAGCCACCCTCATATTGGCACAGTAACCACTTATTGTAAAGAAAATGCGGACAAGCAAGTGGTGCGTTTCCAAGCCATTCAGGGCGTTTTCATAAAGATGACGTTTTGGCTGATGTTCTTTTGGAAGAAATAGCAGAGCTGTTGCCGCAAAATTGTGTGATCACCTCAGGTGTCCATGTTGACGGTATTAGCAAAGAACAAATTGCTGGCGCTTTTGAAATGACCAAAGAACTTGCTAGTAAGATTGGCACATGGTTAAAAATTGAAAAATCACCAATCAGTCACCCAAAATACCAAACAATAAACTAGTTTAGACAAATACAACTCAAAAAACGAAACTCCTTTTAATCCATTTCAGTGAAAAAATAAATAAGCCACTCGTTTTCAACAATCGGGTGGCTTTTGGTTGTTGCGTTAGTTTTTCATTTGTTTGCCATAATGTGTGACAAGGAGTTCTGTGAAGATGTCAAACATAATTGGGGAAATGGAATCATATTCCCAGTCTCCTGAAAGAGTTGGGAGTGTGATGACTTTATCAAAATGCTTGCGATATTTGGCATTTGGATTGGCTGTTACTAAAAGTGTTTTGCATTTCAAATTGGTGATTTTGCGAATGTAAGTGGAATCGCCGCCTGCTGAAAAGATAAGCAATAAATCATCTTTTTTGAAATAGTTAACGGCATCATCAAGATAATCTGTTGAATAAGATGACACATAAACTCCCATTTTTCGCATCAAGGTTTCAAATAATTTGGCACTTAAAAACTTTTGGCACCACCAGTCGCAAATAAATGCTCGCTTTGTGATAAAAAACTTGCTAAATCAGTCATAACCTTATCGGTCAACGTTGTCTTGGTGAGTTCGAGTAATTTGGTGAGGTGCGTGAAATATTCATTGTCCTCATCTGCCATTCTATTGCCATGATATTAACCTTTATCGTCGAATTTATTATGTATAGCGACAAACGTGTCGAAGGAGCTTTGCAATAAATAAGAATTCTAAAAATCTCACTTGACAACGCTTACAAAATCAACTACAATAAAACTATAATTAAACAAGGATTGTTACTCTTCGGGAGGCATTACCGTTCATCAAGTAAAGGGGTGTGGTATGTCTTCGAAGAGTTTTTTTGTGCAGGACAAATAGCATAAATAGAAAAGGTAGATATGATGAGAGTTGTGAAGAAAATCAATAATAATGTGGCAGAATGTCTTGACAATAATGGTAAATCGTTGGTCGCCTTTGGACGTGGTATTGGTTTTCCAAAGACGCCTTATGAGCTAAGGGATCTTTCAAAAATTGATATGACATTTTATAAATTGGATCCTCATTTTCAATTACTTTTGGATGAAATTCCAGAAGATTTGATGTTGCTTAGTGTGGAAATCGTGCAAAATGCGCAGAAGGAGTTGTGTGGAAAACTCAATCCGACTTTGATATTTAGCTTAGCAGACCATATCCAATTTGCTATTCGTCGATTGAAAGAATTTAAGGAAATGAAAATTCTTTTTTCACAGGATGTTGCCCAGCTCTATCCTAAGGAAACGAAATTAGCAGAAGATGCCTTGGTTTTGATAAATACTTCATTAGGTGTTAATCTTCCACACAGTGAAGTGACTAGTATTGCCATGCATTTTATTAATAGCCAATCCGACTTTGATATTGACAACGAAAGTCAGGCTATCGAAGAATTGATTGAGATTATGACACAGATGATTGAAAATCAATTAGCAATTCGTATTGAGCGTGAGGAATTTAATTACCAAAGGTTTCAAGCACATGTTCGTTATTATCTGAAACGACTACGTGAAAATGAATCATTTATTAATGGGAATGAGACTATTTTACAAAGTCTCAAAGAAAGTCAACCTCATATCTATCAAGTTGCAGTCGTTATCATGGATTATATTCATCAAAGTATGAGATATAGTCAATCTGATGACGAGTTACTCTACCTGATGATACATATCAACAGGTTGTATGAAAAAAATAGCGGAGAAAAATAGCGAAGCTCCGCAAAGGAGAAAGTTATGGTCGATAATAACAAAGTTATCGCAGAAAAAGTGCTTGCTGCAGTTGGTGGCAAGGAAAATGTGATGAGTGCAACACATTGTATGACACGTTTGCGTTTGAATTTAAAGGATACTTCCGTTCCTAAAAAAGACGAGGTAACCAGTATCCCAGGTGTTCTTGCTGTTGTTGAGTCTGGTGGACAGTATCAAGTTGTCATTGGGCAAAATGTTGCAAAAGTTTATCCTGAATTTGCTAAATTAGCAGGGGTCACATTGGAAAAACAAGTTGACGAGAATCTGGATAAACCAAAGGAAAAATTAACATTAAAAGGTGTGGGAATGGCAATCCTTAATTATATGTCAGGCTCAATGACACCTTTAATCCCAGCTATGATTGCTGCAGCAATGTTTAAAACGATTCAAGTCGTTATTGGACCAGATTTACTTGGATTGGTTTCTGAAAAGAGCAATATGTATGTTTTATGTGATATTATGTATAGTGCTTTTTTCTACTTCTTGCCAATTTTTCTTGGTTTTACAGCTGCTAAAAAACTTGGTGTGAGTCAGGTCATGGGGATAATGTTAGGGGCGATGTTGCTAGTACCTGACTTTGTTGCTTTGGACGGTCAAAAATTTACCATTTACGGTTTTCTAACAACAACTGCTCATGATTATTCGCAAACGGTTTTACCTGTTATTATTTCTATTTGGGTAATGAGTTATGTTGAACGTTTTTTCAAAAAAATAATTCCTGATGTTTTATCAACGATTTTCGTGCCATTTTTAACGATTTTTGTTATGGTTCCTATTACCTTTGTTGTTTTGGCTCCAATTGGTAATCTTGGTGGTGAATTAATTGGGAATGGTTTGATTGCTTTTGGTAATGTTGGTGGCTTTCTTTCGATTGCTGTCGTTGCAGCCTTGTGGGAATTTCTTGTTATGTCAGGAATGCACCAAGTTTTGATTGTTTTTGGGATCACTGCTATGATGCAAAATGGTTATGATAGTTTTGTTCTGACAGCAGGTGGTTATGCAACTTGGGCAGCATTTGGCATGGCTTTTGGAGCGTTTCTGCGTTTTCGTGAAAAAGATGCTAAGGCTTTGGCGTTTGGTTATTTTGTTTCAGCGATTATAGGTGGAGTAACCGAACCAGTTCTTTACGGTATTGGACTTCGCTATAAACGTCCTTTTCTTGCCCTTGCAGCAGGTGGCTTCTGTGGTGGACTTTACGCAGGGTTAACCCATGTTGGAACTTATGTTATGGGAGCTACGAATTTTCTAGCTGTTCTTGGCTATGTTGGTGGTGGAACAGTGAACATGATAAATGGCTGTATTGCGGCGGCGATTGCTTTTGCTGTAACTGCTGTTTTAACGTATCTTTCGGTTTTAATAAAACAGAAAGTGTTTTGCAAAGAAATTAGGTGGTTTTTATGAAAAAAATTCTTTTGCGTGCTGATGATTTAGGTTATTCTGAGGCTGTTAATTATGGTATTGAAAAGTCGGTCAAGGAAGGGCTGATTTCAAGTCTTGGTGTTATGGTCAATATGCCTGCTACGCAGCATGGCGTTGATTTAATCAAAGATTGTCCTTTGGCTCTTGGGGTGCATACCAACATTTGTGCTGGGAAGCCTTTGACAAATCCTGAGCTTATTCCGAGCTTGGTGGATGAGAATGGTAATTTCAAATCTTCTAAACAATTTCGAGCAGCGAAAGAGGATTTTGTCGTTTTTGAGGAAGTTGTCTTGGAAATTGAAGCGCAGTACCAGAAATTTTTAGCCTTATTTGGGCGTCAGCCAGATTATTTTGAAGGGCATGCGGTAGCGTCAAGCAATTTCTTTAAGGGATTAGAAACTGTCGCAGAAAAGCACGGCTTGAAATACTCAGGATTTTCAACAGGTGGCGCACCATTGACAATTGGGAACTCTCTTGTGCAATTCAATATGGAATCAATGGCGCCGCATTATGAGCCTTTTGACATGCTAAAACGCATGGTAGCAAAAGCTGATGACCATGTGGTACAGTTGGCCGTTTTTCACCCTGGTTATCTTGATGATGACATTCTAACGCACTCTAGCCTAACCATTCCTCGAACACAAGAAGTTGCTATGTTAATCAATCCTGATGTCAAACAATGGCTCAGAAAGCAAGATGTTGAACTCATTGATTACCGAGATTTGTAAAACAGTATTTGTTGGCTATAATCTGCTTTTCAATGTCATGTGCTTGTAAACCAGCTGTCTATTGGACAGTTGGTTTATTTATTCTAAACAAGGATAAATAGTAGTTAAAATAGAATTGTAAGCGATAACAAAATATTTTAAGATAGAATCATAAAGATTGTTTAAGAAAGTAGGTGTAAAAATGATTATTGATAGTAATTTATACTGGTTTGATGAAGATATTTTTGAGTCTGAAGAAAAAATGGAAGCTTTTCTAGCGAGTGCTCCTAAGCAGTATGATACCAAAGTCCATGCTGGAACTTTACCAGACGGACGTCAGCAAATTATCATTGAACGTCTTAGTTCCTCAATTGAAAACCAATCTCAATCGTCAATTTCGTGGTTAGGTGACACATTGCCAGTAACTGTTGCCGCAAAATTAATTATGAGTGAATTGCTGCGTTCATAATACTGATAGGTGTTAAATGTCAATGATTTAACCCTTAAACCAAGTTCCTCATCAATCTCACGCCCCACAGTTGTCTCGGCATTTTCCCCTTGAAACACATAACCAGCCCAGTAAAATATAGTCAGTCATGTCATATTGCTTAATCAAAAGAATCCTATCATGATTTCATTAAATAAAATCGCACTAATTGCTGTATTAAAGACTGGAAAACGAAAACTCGCACATTGTGAGTAATAAGGAATCTCTCCCTCATTTTTTTTAAAATTTTTTCTCCAAAGGATGTCCACATTCGGGACAATAAGTTATTGTTTTGTAAAACATAAAAGCTTCTTTTTAAAGTTCTTAGGCTCATTTTAGCAGTAGTCGTTTTGGCTTGCCTTGCAATAGAAAAATTCCCAAGAGTGAACTGGGAATTTTTTGAGCTATATTAATACCATTATCCTTCAAAATAAAGCAATTCTTTTGGTGTATGTGTAAAGACTTCAAAGCCAGATTTTGTGACGTGTCCGCAATCTTCGATACGTACGCCAACTTTTCCAGGGATGTAAATACCAGGTTCGACAGAGAAGCACATGCCTTCTTGAATTTCCATATCGTTACCTTCCATGATTGAAGGAAATTCGTGACAAGTCATACCGATACCATGTCCAAGACGGTGGTTGAAGTATTCACCGTAGCCGGATTTTTCAATGACATTACGTGCAGCAGCGTCAACTTCGCTAGCAAGAACACCAGGTTTGATGAATTCTTGAGCTGTTAATTGGGCTTCTAAGCAAAGTTCGTAAATATCTTTTTTGAATTGGTCAGGTTTACCAACGGCAACGGTACGTGTCATATCACTAGCATAGCCATGCATATCTGTTCCAAGGTCAAACAAGAGCAGTGAGTTATTTTCAATTTTGTTCGTACCAGGGATACCGTGTGGATTAGCAGCATTATTTCCAGTCAAGACCATAGTGTCAAAACTCATTTTTTCAACACCTTGTTTTTTCATTTCAAACTCAATCATGGCAATGACATCAGTCTCTGTATTGTCTAATGAAATATTATCAAAACCAACTTGAACCGCTTTATCAGCAAACTGACCAGCGATTAGCATTTTTTCGATTTCATCTTGTGATTTGATGAGACGCATTTTTTGAATAAATGGTGTCAAGTCTTCAAAACGTCCGTCAAAAACAGTTTGCAAACCTTGAAATTTTGTCACATTGAGGTTGTCAAATTCAGCAAAAACTTTCGCGCTGTCAGTTGAAGGTAGACTAGATTTGATTTTTTGCCAAGGATTTTCAGAATCCATATAACCAAAAACTGGGAAAGTGACAATTTGGCTTGCGCGTGCCACTTCAAGTGCTGGAACGAAAAGCACAGGTTCACGGTCGCTATACACAAAAAGGAACATTTGGCGTTCGTGTGGGTCACAGTAAAATCCAGTTAAATAATTTACAGTGACGGGGTCGGAAAAAACAGCAATATTAGCTTTTTCTTGACTAAGATATGGGCGGATTTGATCTAATTTTGACATAAGGAACCTTCTTTCTAATTAATCCCATTTTTTCAAAAAAATCAGAAAAAATCAAGACTTGAGTCAAAAAAAGTGATCTTACGGACAAAAAATAATAAATGAGATAAAAAGAAGTTCTCTCATAATTTGAATGAAAGTTTTCAAAAATTATTTTGAAAAACCTCAAATTTTGACTTTTCAAGTAGTTTGATATAGAAATCAAGCAATTAAACGCTTACAATATATGAAAAGTTTTCAAAAAAGACCACTCACCCCCTTGAAAGTGTTTCCAAAAGATGATAAAATATCCGTGAAAGCGAAATTTTCAAATAGAAAGGAAGTCCAATAATGAACACTGATGATACGATTACAATTTATGACGTTGCCCGAGAAGCAGGCGTCTCTATGGCAACAGTTAGTCGTGTTGTAAATGGCAATAAAAACGTAAAGGAAAACACACGTAAGAAAGTTCTTGAAGTTATTGATCGTTTGGATTATCGTCCAAATGCCGTTGCCCGCGGTTTAGCAAGTAAAAAGACAACAACAGTAGGTGTTGTTATTCCCAATATTGCCAATAGCTATTTCTCAATTCTTGCTAAAGGAATTGATGATATTGCCGCTATGTACAAGTATAATATCGTACTTGCTTCAAGTGATGAAGATGATGATAAGGAGGTTAACGTTGTTAACACCTTGTTTGCTAAACAAGTTGACGGTATTATCTTCATGGGACATCATTTGACTGAAAAAATTCGTGCAGAGTTCTCTCGCTCACGCACACCAGTTGTACTTGCGGGTACAGTTGACTTAGAACACCAACTCCCAAGTGTTAATATTGATTACAAAGCAGCGGTTGTTGATGTTGTTGATATTTTAGCTAAAAGCAATAAAGAAATTGCCTTTGTTTCTGGTCCACTTATCGATGATATCAACGGTAAAGTGCGTTTAGCTGGTTACAAAGAAGGTCTTGAAAAAAATGGCTTATCATTCAAAGAAGGTCTTGTCTTTGAAGCTAATTACAACTATAAAGATGGATTTGAACTTGCACAACGTGTGATTAATTCTGGCGCAACAGCAGCCTTTGTTGCCGAAGACGAATTGGCAGCAGGCTTACTGAACGGCTTGTTCGAAGCTGGCAAAAAAGTTCCAGAAGACTTTGAAATCATCACAAGCAATGATTCACCAATTACATCATACACACGCCCAAACCTTAGCTCAATCAGTCAACCAGTTTATGACCTTGGTGCTGTCAGCATGCGTATGTTGACTAAAATCATGAACAAAGAGGAACTTGAAGAAAAAGAAATTCTTCTTAACCATGGTCTTATAACACGTGGCACAACACGTTAATAGTTGATTAGTTATATCAAATTAAAATCAGTCCGAGGACTGATTTTTCACTTTTGGTGAAAAAAAATACAAAATAAGATATAATAGAAATTATGAAAGTTTTACTGTATTTGGAAGCCGAGGATTATTTGAGAAAATCCGGCATAGGACGTGCGATTAAACATCAAGAGCGTGCCCTTACAATTGTGGGGCAAGAATATACAACCAACTCGAAAGACGATTATGATTTAGTACACATTAATACTTATGGGCTTAAAAGCTGGCATCTTTTGATGAAATCTAAAAGAGCTGGCAAAAAAGTGCTTATGCACGGTCATTCAACCGAAGAGGACTTTCGTGATTCATTCATTGGTTCAAATTTAATATCACCAATTTTTAGATGGTATCTTTGTCGTTTTTATCAAAAGGCTGATGCCATTATCACCCTACGGAATACTCAAAAAATTTGATTGCAGGTTATGGCATTAAGCATCCAATTTACGCTGTTTCAAATGGTATTGATTTGTCACGCTATATTCCAAATTCTGCCAAAGAAGAAGCTTTCCGTCATTATTTTGATATTAAACCAGATGAAAAAGTTGTTATTTGTGCTGGGCTCTACTTCATGCGCAAGGGCATTGACGAATTTGTAAAAGTCGCAGAACAAATGCCAGACGTCCGTTTTATCTGGTTCGGTGAAACAAATAAATGGGTTATCCCACATAAAGTCAGAAGTATTGTTACTCGCAAACACCCATCAAATGTGACCTTTGCTGGTTACATTAAAGGTGATGTTTTTGAGGGAGCAATGAGCGGAGCAGATGCCTTTTTCTTCCCAAGTCGTGAGGAAACTGAAGGAATTGTTGTCTTGGAAGCTCTTGCTAGCCACCAACACGTCGTGCTACGTGATATTCCTGTTTATCACGGCTGGGTAGATGAAAGTTGTGCAGAATTAGCGACTGACATTGATGGATTTGTAGGAGCGCTTCGAAAAGTCTTAGCAGGAAAAAGTCAAAAACAAGAAGCAGGCTACAAAGTGGCTGAAAGCCGTAGCATTGATAAAGTTGCTAATGAATTAGTTGACGTCTATGAAAAAGTAATGGAGTTGTAAAATGAGAATAGGTCTTTTTACAGATACCTATTTCCCTCAAGTTTCAGGGGTTTCAACAAGCATTTGCACCCTAAAAGAAGAATTGGAAAAAGAGGGACACGAGGTTTATATATTTACTACCACTGATAAAGCCGTTAAACGCTACGAGGATCCAACGATTATTCGTCTGCCTAGCGTTCCTTTTGTGTCGTTTACTGACCGTCGTGTAGTTTATCGTGGGTTGATTTCCTCTTATAAAATAGCAAAGCAGTATAAATTGGATATTATTCATACTCAGACTGAATTTAGTGTTGGTGTTTTAGGGAAAATGATTGCTGCTGCACTCCGCATTCCTGCGGTACATACTTATCATACTCAGTATGAGGATTATGTTGGTTACATTGCCAAAGGGAAAATCATCAAACCTGGCATGGTTAAGTACATTATTCGCGGTTATTTGAACGATTTAGACGGCGTTATTTGCCCATCACGTATTGTTTTAAATCTGTTAGAAGGTTACGATATTAAAATTCCTAAACGTGTTATCCCGACAGGTATTCGTGTGGAAGAATACGAACGCAAGGATATTACAGCAGAAGATGCTAAAGCTCTCCGCGATAAATTAGGTATTGCTGATGACGAAACCATGCTGCTTAGCTTGTCACGTGTTTCTTACGAAAAAAATATCCAAGCTATCCTAAAACAATTTCCAGAAGTTTTGTCGGAAAATAAACGTGTTAAGTTAGTTGTTGTTGGTGATGGACCTATCTCCAAGATTTGAAAGATTTGGTAGCAGAGTTGGGTATTGAAGAAGCTGTGATTTTTACAGGAATGGTCCCACATGACGAGACAGCTTTGTATTATAAGGCAAGTGATTTCTTTATTTCAGCTTCTACTAGTGAGACACAAGGATTAACCTACACAGAAAGCCTTGCCAGCGGAACGCCTGTCATTGCTCATGGCAATCCTTATTTGGACGATATTATTGACCAAAAGATGTTCGGGACACTCTTTTATCATGAAGAAGATTTAGCAGATGCAATTTTAGATGCGATTGCCGGTACACCAGCAATGGACGAAAGGACATACAAAGAAAAAATGTACGCTATTTCAGCAGAGCACTTTGGAAAATCAGTCTATGCCTTTTATTTAGACGTCTTGATTTCAGCCAAAAATAAGAAAAAATCAAAATTATCATTGACGGTGCGAAGCCAAGATGAAAAAACATCTATCAAATTTGCTCAATCAGCGATAAAAATGCCAGCTAAAGCTGTTAAAGCGACAGCTAAAACATCAGCCAAAGTTGTTAAGGCTCCAAAACGATTAATTAATTCAATTCGAGATTTCATTGATTAAGTTCTTGAAAAATAAATTATTCGTGTTATAATAACTTACGAAGACGAGTTGAACAGGGGTAAACCTTTAGAGCGAGTGCCGGTTGGTGAGAAGGGCGCAGGGTTGGCTGATTCAATACTACTTCCTTGCTTTTATGCAAACATAAAACGGTAGCTACGATATAGCTAGTTTGAGGTTTACGACTCTTTTTTGTCGTAGATAAATGAAGGTGGAACCACGTTACGACGTCCTTTTGGGACGTCGTTTTTCTTTTATCTCGAGGAAAAGTCTCATAAGCTGATAATATTCCTTTTGCTTGGTTCCCCAAAAAGGAATTGTCAACATTGTAAATTATAAAAAGGAGAGAAATATGGTTAAAATCACTTTTCCAGATGGCGCTGTGCGCGAATTTGAATCTGGTGTAACACCTTTTGAAATTGCTCAAAGCATTAGCAATTCACTAGCTAAAAAAGCCTTAGCTGGTAAATTTAATGGTCAATTGATTGATACAACCCGTGAAATTACTGAAGACGGTAGTATTGAAATCGTGACACCTGACCACGAAGATGCTCTTGGTATCTTACGTCACTCAGCTGCTCACCTTTTTGCACAAGCAGCAAAACGTCTTTTCCCAGACCTTTGCCTTGGTGTAGGTCCTGCTATTGAAGATGGTTTCTACTACGATACTGATAACAAAGCTGGTCAAATCTCTGATGAAGATCTTCCTCGTATCGAAGAAGAAATGAAAAAAATCGTTAAAGAAAACTTTCCATGTATTCGTAAAGAAATCACAATTGATGAAGCACGTGAATTGTTCAAAAACGACCCTTACAAACTTGAATTGATTGAAGAACATGGTGCAGACGAAGGTGGTCTTACTGTTTATTCACAAGGTGAATTCACTGATCTTTGCCGTGGTCCACACGTGCCTTCAACTGGTCGTATCCAAGTTTTCCATCTATTGAACGTCGCTGGTGCTTACTGGCGTGGAAATAGCGACAATGCGATGATGCAACGTGTTTACGGTACTGCTTGGTTCGACAAAAAAGATCTTAAAGCTTACCTTAAACAACGTCAAGAAGCTAAAGAACGTGACCACCGTAAACTTGGTAAAGAACTTGATTTGTTCATGATTTCTCAAGAAGTTGGTCAAGGTCTTCCATTCTGGTTGCCAGACGGTGCGACAATTCGTCGTACGTTGGAACGCTACATCGTTGATAAAGAAGTAGCTTCAGGCTACCTTCATGTTTATACTCCACCTTTGGCTTCAGTTGATTTGTACAAAACATCAGGTCACTGGGACCACTACCGTGAAGATATGTTCCCAACAATGGATATGGGTGACGGTGAAGAATTCGTTCTTCGTCCAATGAACTGCCCACACCACATCCAAGTTTACAAACACCATGTACACTCATACCGTGAATTGCCAATCCGTATTGCGGAAATCGGTATGATGCACCGTTATGAAAAATCTGGTGCTTTGTCAGGTCTTCAACGTGTTCGTGAAATGTCACTTAATGACGGTCATTTGTTCGTAACACCTGAACAAATTCAAGAAGAATTCCAAAAAGCTCTTCAATTGATTATCGATGTTTACGAAGATTTCGACTTGACTGAATACCGTTTCCGTCTTTCCCTACGTGACCCTAAAGACACTCACAAATACTATGATGACGACGAAATGTGGGAAAATGCACAATCAATGTTGAAAGCTGCCTTGGATGAAATGGGTGTTGAATACTTCGAAGCAGAAGGTGAAGCAGCCTTTTACGGTCCAAAACTTGATATTCAAGTGAAAACAGCTCTTGGTAACGAAGAAACATTGTCAACTATCCAACTTGACTTCCTTCTTCCAGAACGTTTCGGTTTGACATACATTGGTGCTGATGGTGAAGAACACCGTCCAGTTATGATTCACCGTGGTGTTATCTCAACAATGGAACGTTTCACAGCTATCTTGATTGAAAACTACAAAGGTGCCTTCCCAACATGGCTTGCACCACACCAAGTAACTGTTATCCCAGTTTCTAACGAAGCTCATGTTGACTACGCTTGGGAAGTTGCTAAAGTTCTTCGCGACAAAGGTGTTCGTGTTGACGTTGATGAACGCAACGAAAAAATGCAACTTAAAATCCGTCAAAGCCAAACTAAGAAAATCCCTTACCAATTAATCGTTGGTGACAAAGAAATGGCTGATAAGACAGTTAACGTTCGTCGCTATGGAAGCAAGCAAACTCACACAGAAGCAATCGATGAATTTGTTGACAATATCTTAGCTGACATTAACCGCAAATCACGTCCAGATGCTGAATAATACTTCCATTTGCACAATAATATAAATTCGGCAGAAAAGAAGTCTAATAGTGGGCTTCTTTTTTACTTGTGGAAAATTTCTTCTGATTTAGTGTAAAAATCCTATATATGCAAATTCAAATTGGACTAAACATTTTTATCTAATGATAAAAGCGTTTACACGATGAAAAGATTTAGGGATAACTAAATAAGCTTATTCTAATTTATAGAAAAATTTCAGATATGCAAAAACTTAAAGATAGACATTATCCATGCTAAAATAAATCCACGCTTGTGGGAAAGGAGATAGAATGAAAACAATAAAACAAGTGTTATTGGTATTGTTTAGTGCCATTTTAATGGTTGGTATGACACTAGCGGGAATGTCTAGTTTGAAAGTAGATGCCTCAACAACGGTATCTTGGAATTTCAAAAACTCAAGTTTCAAAAATCTTGGAACAATTTCTAGCACAACGACGGTTGATGGCTTGACGTTGGTAGCAACAGATAGCTTGACCATGCAGGTTAAGGCTAAAAATGCGACGGTTTCTGGAACTGATGATACCTATGCTTTGGCGCTTAGTGGGAGAGGTGACCAAAACGGCAGAGCTGTCAAGGTTCCAGTGTCTGGAAATGACGTGATTAAAGTAACCTTGCAAAGTTCTTCAAGCACAGACGCAAGAACTTTGATTGTTGCTGATTCAGCAGGAAATCAATTGACAACAATGTCTGCTGGGACAACAGCTAGCACACAACCTTACACTTATACAGGTGGTGGGGATGCTATTTGGGTATATTCACAAGATAGCAGTATTGATATTTTTAAAATTCAAGTTGATTCAAACGGCATAAGCAGTACATCAACTACCACAACAACTTCAGATACTTCTGCAACCAACACATCAGACGATATAGTCGTAACAAGCTATTCGGAATTGCTTTCAGCGATTAGCCAAGCAGAAAATGCTGGTGGTGGCAAAATTTACGTATCAGGGACAGGCATTGCTTGTAGCGGACAAATTGCGCTTTCAAAAGCCAATGATAATGTCCAAATTAAAAGTTGTTAAGAGTTTTTATTTGCATATTCTAAATTGGTATCTTATGATATACCGTAAAAGATACATAAAGAGGTATGATATATGGTTTTAGCTTATAATAAAAGTTACAATTTAAGAACTTATCAAAAAATTTATAATCAAGTAGAAAAAGTATTTTAAGTTATAATAACACTATGAAAATCGGAGATAAAGCATTTTTTAGTTTTTGGGAAAATAGCAGAGCTGTGACAAGTGCCAATCAGGCAAAGGAAGTCTTGGAGAAAGTCATGGCAATTGCTCAAATGCCTTTAGAATTAACTGGGAACGTCAGCCAGACACGCGAGTTGATAAATCAGTTTTCGGATAACTTGGCACCAGATCATGTCTTTTGGCAAGAATTTGCGGAGGTTGTTCAACTTGCCTTTCCAGCAGAAAGCATGGCAGCCGATAATTTACTGGCTCACCAAATTCATCAATTTCGTTATGTGATTTCTGCCTACCAAGCACAGTGGGTACGAGAATATTTTCCAGCTCAAAATGACCGTTTATCCTTGTTGACTTATCTAAAAGGAAAGAAGGGACGACGTTTTTGGCGGAAGCAATTTGATTTTGATTTGACAGAATCGTCACGCCTTCACAATAAAGCTCCTAAAAAGCCTATTTTGGGATTTTCGTTACCCATTAACTTGAAAATTGTAATGGGATTTCACACGGAATTTATCCTAGATACCAAGGGCGTTTTGCAAATGAAATTGACCCACAGGGTACCAATCATAATGGTATTATCAACGGTGCTAGTTTTAACTATGCGAATCAGAATGACAAAAGGCATTATGAACTTGATATTGCTCCCATTAAACCACACGATCCTGCCTTTCGGAAACAAATCTTAGCTAATCAAGGCAATCGTTTTCAGCACCACTTTTAATCAAAAAACGCCAACACGAACAATGGGAGCACAGCTATTTTAATAAAAAAGGGCATTATGCCAAAGCAGGGAAATCTGCCTATCAGCAAGTCAAGGCTTTGCGGCGCTCCTTCCAAAGTGAATTAAGAAAGTTGAAAAAATAGCAAAACAAATATGAGGTATTTCTGCGGCAAGTCCAGCTGGGCTTGCCATATTTAGTGCAATTTATGGTATGATGAATGTAAGAATTTACGTTTTAGAGGTGTTAAATGGCTAAGGTTTATGTGGCAGATGATGAAAAAAATATTCGTGAATTGATTGCGTCATTTTTACGTGAACAAGGACTTGATGTTGAGATTTTCGAGACAGGAGACCAATTGTTGCTGCGTTTTATGGAAGAAGAAGCAGATGTAGTGATTTTGGATGTTATGATGCCAGGGACAAATGGTGTTGAGATTGTGACTATGCTTCGTAAACGCTCTGATGTGCCCATTATCCTATTAACAGCACGTGATAGTGATGCTGATTTTGTTAAAGGTTTTTCAGCAGGAGCAGATGATTATTTCACCAAGCCATTTTCACCGTTAAAATTAAAGCTTGCGCGTGAAAGCTATTTTGGCACGCCAACCGCAATCGCAAGAAGTGGTTAAAGGAACCTCAGATGTCGTGACTTACGAAGCGCTGAATTTATCCGAGAAAGAACGCACGGTCACCTATGACAATCAAGTCTTAAAACTGACCAATACAGAATTTGAATTATTAAAAATGCTGATGAATCATGCAGAAGAGGCTGTTTCACGTGATGAACTTTTGCATCACATTTGGGGATACGAAAGTAGCATAGAAACACGGGTAACGGATGATACCATTAAACGCTTGCGTAGAAAATTGAGAGGAGTCGATAGTCATGTCCTTATTGAAACAGTTTGGGGCTATGGTTTCAAACTCACGAAAAAACAATAAAAAACAGCTCAATCACCCGAAAAAAATATTGCAGAAAAAGCGTCGAAATTTGCGTTTCAAAACGACACTATTTGTTCAGCCTTTAACCATTATTATCGTTTCTTTTGCTATTATTCTTTTAGTATTTAATGTGCTTTTGAAATTATTTATTGCTGAGCAAGCATTTACAGCTGTACAAAATCAATATGATACTTTGGACACTTTATATGTCGGTGATACTCCAGAAACGACAGCAGAAGGAAATATTTTTGAGACTACTTATGTCATTGTAGACGACTCTTTTGATATTAAGTACATTTCAGCTTCTATGTACGATTTATCAGAAAAAAAAATTTCTGAAAAGATTATTGATTATTTTTCAGATAATGATGATATTGAATGGTTTGATGATATTGATGAGGATGATGCAGACTATAGTGATTACCAAAATAGTTTAAATTACTTTAAAAAAGTTGAAATTGATGGTTCAGCTTACATGATCAAAATGCAGGAATATCCTGGCACATTAGCAGACAGTTATGTCAAACAAGACAATAATGATGATTCTCCAACGTATTATATTTTCGTTTTTGCCAATGTCACACCGATTGAAGAACTGGAAGATTATATTAATTTTATATTATTAGTTTTGATGGTTATTGTCGGAATCGTTGCTAGTATCAGTATTTTTCTTACCGCTCGAAAACTTGACCGAAATTTTGGTAGTTTGAAATCTTATATTTTACGTGTTGGCAATCGCGAAAAAAACTTGCCAACAGAAAACTTTGCCTACCGTGAATTTAATGAAGTTGGGCAAACTGTTGAGCGGATGAATGATATGATTGATGCTAACCAACGTAGTCAACAACTCTTCTTTCAAAATTCTTCTCATGAATTGCGGACGCCTTTGATGTCTATTCAAGGCTATGCTGAGGGTATTAAAGAGGGGGTTATTGATGCCAAACAAGCAGCTAGTGTCATTGTTGATGAAAGTCAGAAAATGACTGATTTGGTGGATGATATTTTGACACTTTCGAAAATGGAATCCGTCCAAACACAATTACAGCTGGAAAAGCTGAATATTACAGACCTTCTTTATGATGTTAGTTGGCGCTTGAAAGCCAAGGCTGATGAACGCGGTATTACCTTTGAACATCACTTTGACGATGATTATTTGGAAATAGAAGCCGATGAAAAGTTATTGGAACGTGCATTTACCAATATTTTATCGAATGCTGTCCGCTACGCTAAAACACAAATCAGTATTTCAGGAAAGCTGATAGAAAATCAATTACAAATCACTATTTCAAATGATGGCGAAGCTATTTCAGAGCAAGACCAAGAGCACTTATTTGAACGTTTCTACAAGGGAAAAGGTGGTCATTTTGGCATTGGACTTGCCATTACCAAGGAAATTGTTGAGCGCCATAAGGGAACAATCACTGTAATCTCAAATGCCCAAGAAACGAGTTTCATTATTTATTTGCCAGTAAAGTAACGAGGTAATAATAAAAAATACGAAGCTGAGCACCTTGTCTCAACTTCGTATTTTTGTTCTCATTTAGTCTACCTCAAATCTTTCAATCGTCTTACAATTTTGTAAGAGCGCAAGTGCTGAAATCTAGTAAACTAGACTTAGAAGAAATTGCCACACTTTTGCCACAGCTTTTCAATACTTTAGCTGAGATTTTTCAAAAAAGCTTGGTTATAATAGACATATAATGTCGAAGAGAGGAAAAGATGACAGTTTCAAAAAAGTTTAAAATTGATTTGATGAGTGTACTAGCAGTGCTTTTGATAATCTTGTCTATTTACGCTTACAATAATCTTGGTTACACTTTAAGTAGCAAAGAAGCTTATCAAATTGCTTACCAAAACGCTGGTGTTGCAAGCAAGGAACTTCTTTCAAAATCTTTTGAGAAAAGCCGTTTGGGATTAAAGGCAACTTATCATATTACCTTAAAAACTGAAACGACAGACTACAGTTACACCATTGATGCCTCAACGGGTTCTATCATGCAGCGGCAATTTCACGAAAAGTAACTGTTAAGACCCTTTAATTTAAGATATTATTTTAATGAAAAGAAAGAGACATGGCATTTAGCGATGGTAGCTAAGTGATAAGGAGACTAAAATGAAAAAATCTAAGAAATCAATACTTTATATATTACTTTTACTGGTTTTACCGTTAGCACTTATTGTTTATCTTCTAGAATTGTTTGGTCTGAAGATTATTAGTTGGCGACGTTGAAGTGACACTTTCATTTTTGAGACAAGGGAGGGGAATCTATGGTAGAAGCTGGAACTCAGAGAAAAAATATTCAAATTTTAACAGGAATTGGTTTTATTATTTCTATTGGATTGTTAATTTTCTTTAAACAACACCCAACATATTTCCAAGTTGGAGGAATCTTTCAAAGTTATCTTGGACAACTTGGGTTCTTTGCACCGCTTATCTTTGTGCTCTTACAAGTGGTTCAAGTCGTTTATCCGATTATTCCTGGTGGGATGACAAGTGTTATTGGTTACATTGCATTTGGACCTATCTGGGGATTTATTTATAACTTTACGGGTATTTTTGCAGGTTCTCTATTGGCTTTTGGGCTTGCTAGACGTTATGGTGAGACTTTTGCCAAAGCCTTTGTCTCACAAGAAACTTATGATAAGTATGTCGGTTATCTAGACCTCAATGATGGTAAATTTTACGCTAAATTTTTAGGAGCAGCCTTTGCTTTACCAGGATTTCCAGATGATTTCCTTTGCATGATATCTGGGCTTTCAAAAATGACTTGGAAGAAATTTATCACGATTTTCCTCATTACCAAACCAGTGACGCTTTATATTTACACCGTTGTGGCGTATAAAGGGTTGAACTATTTATTAACACTATTCCATTAATGATTTGATTGAATAAACAATAACTTCTTTTTGACATATGACAGCAAAAAATCCCTTGCTCAATGTGAGTAAGGGATTTTTGTTTGATTTATTATTCGGTCAGCTTTTCCCATTTTTAGCCAATCGGCGTGAAATTGTTGAAATGGTAAAGTTAATCACAAAGTAAATGGCAGCAATCAAAGCATATAGTGTAAAAACTTGGTTTGCTTCAAAGTAACGTCCCATCAAGATTTGGCTTTTACCAAATAATTCTTGAATAGCGATAACTGAATATAGCAATGACGTATCTTTGATAACTGTTACGAATTGTGAAATGATAGCTGGCAGCATTTTACGGAATGCTTGTGGAAAAATAATGTAAATGAAAATCTGTAAATTTGTCATCCCTTGTGCTAGACCAGCTTCGGTTTGCCCATCATCAACACCATTTAGCCCTCCACGGATGATTTCAGCAAGAGCAGCAGAAGTAAAGACAGTAAAGGCAGTAATTCCTGCTGGTGTTGATTTCATTTGAAAAATAAGGAAAATAATGAAAATCCAAAGCAAGTTTGGAACGTTTCGGACAAATTCAATATAAATACTTGAAATCCAACGCAGAATCGGATTTTTCCCATTACGCATGACAGCAAGTACTGTTCCGATAAGTGTTGATAGTACAATTGCAATAAATGAGATATAAATCGTTAGCCATAATCCTTGGAGGATAAAGCTAATGTTGGTAGGTGTTAATACTGACATTTATTCTCCTCCTAAAGTGAATATGATTTCTTGTTTTCTTCTTCTTTACGACGTGCCCATGTTGCAAGAGGGAAACACATAATGAAGTAAAGAAGTGCTGCACCAGCAAAGGCAGGAACATAGTTAGTAGTTTCATATGCCCAAGCTTTTGCTGTAAACATGATGTCTGCTCCTGAGATGATAGCGACCGTTGATGTATTTTTTATCAAGTTAACCACTTGATTAGTGAGTGGTGGCAAGATTGTACGTACCGCTTGCGGTAGGATAATTAAACTCATGGTTTGACTATAAGTGAATCCTTGTGAAAGAGCAGCTTCTGTTTGCCCTTTTGGCACAGCTTCAATCCCCGAACGAATAACTTCGGCGATATAAGCACCGTGGTAAATCCCAACGCAAAGAACAGCTGTAAAGAATGTTGAAATCATGATAACACCGTTGGTCATAATCGCAAGACCGTAATAAACGAAAACGAATTGCACTAGAAGAGGTGTATTCTGGAAAACTTCAACATAAACACGGGAAATTGCTTTTAGAACTCTACTTTTAGATGATGACATCGCACCAAAGATAACCCCTAAAACAAAGGCTAAAATCAAGGCGCAAATAGACATTCCCAACGTATATAAGAAGCCTTTTGTAAATTCACCAAAATTGGCAAAGAAATCTGCCCAACGTGAGAGGGCAAATGGACTCGCAGCTGCGGTTAATAAAAACATGTCAATTTCTCCTCTCTTAATTATCGTTAGCCTTTGCAGGCGTCAAATTGTATTTATCATAAAGTTTTTGCAAACTACCATCAGCTTTCCAATCAGCAAGTAAGTCATTGATGTAATCAATCACAGACTGATTAGATTTTGTTGCTGCGATACCGTATTCTTGGGTGTTGAACCCTTCGTCAATGATTTCTGTTTTCTTGCTGACATAACCAGTCAAGATAGATTTATCAACAGAGAAAGCACTGATACGATTAGCATAAAGTGAAATGGCTAATTCTGGATATGAACCGAGCTGAACAAAATTAAAGCTTAGATTGTGTGCTTCACCATATTCTTCAATAGCTGATTTAGTTGTTGAACCTTGGGCAACACCGATTGTCAAACCGTCCAAATCAGCAATGCTATCATAACCTTTTGATTTATTAACCAAGAAACCAATCTCATCATAATAATAAGGGTTAGAAATCGCATAAGAAGCCTGACGTTCTTCAGTAATGGTATAAGTTGCGATCAAGATGTCAATTTGTCCATTATCTAAAAGCGCTTCACGTGTTTGAGCAGTAACTGCTGTAAATGAAACTTTAACCCCTAATTTTTTGGCGATTTTTTTAGCTAAATCAACTTCCATACCTTCGTATTTTCCAGTTTCGGCTGAATAATAACCAAAGTTTGGAACGTCTTGTTTAACACCGACTTTTAAAACGCCAGCGTCTTGAATTTTCTTGACTTGTTCAGATACGCTATCTGCAAATGTTGTTTTGCCAGTAAAAAGTGTCAATAAAATAAGTGACAGACTAGCTAAAATGGCTAAACCTAGTTTTTTCTTCATAAGCATCTCCTTATTTCTGAGAGACAGTATCACTTGTGTGATTAATGACTTTACTCAAGAATTGCTTAGCACGTGGTTCAGTTGGATTGTCAAAGAAACCTTGGACATCAGTAGTATCTACCAAAATTTCCCCTTCAGCCATAAAAATAATGCGGTCGGCAACTTCACGGGCAAATCCCATTTCGTGCGTGACAACGACCATGTTCATTCCTTCTTTGGCAAGATTTTGCATGACAGCAAGAACATCACCGATTGTTTCAGGATCAAGAGCAGAAGTAGGCTCATCAAAAAGTAATAACTCTGGTTGCATTGCCAAACCACGAGCAATTGCCACACGCTGTTTTTGTCCACCAGAAAGCATTCCTGGGAATGAATCTTTACGATCCCACATGTTAACATAAGTCAAGTATTGCTCAGCGATAGCTTCAGCTTCTTGTTTTGATTTGCCAAGAACTTTAATCGGTGCTAAAGTCACATTTTCTAACACTGTTTTATGTGGGTACAAGTTAAAATGTTGGAATACCATGCCAACTTCTTTGCGAAGTTGCACAAGGTCTTTAGCTGTTGCAGAAGAAACCTCATGCTCGTTTACTTTTAAGCTCCCTGTGTCAATAGATTCAAGAGCATTCATTGTACGGATAAGTGTTGATTTACCAGACCCTGAAGGACCTAGAAGTACAACAACCTGACCTTTTTCAATTTCTAAGTTAATATTTCTAAGGGCATGATATTCCCCATAGTATTTTTCGACATTTTTAAATTCAATTAGTGCCACGCTTGTCTCCTTTTCAAAGATAAGATTTCTTTGTCAGGTAATCTTACATCTGACATTATAAGTTAGTCTATATTAACATAAGGGGTAGCAATTGTCAAATATATTCAGAAAATTTCAACAAATAAAGGGTTAAAAATAATAATCTTATTGTTTCAAATGTTACTTTATGATGTCAAAAACGCCCAATATTTCCAATTAAAGTCGAATTTTGATATAATTTAGGGCAGAAGTCATTTTGGTGACTGAACATGAAATCGTTGTTTGAGAATTTTTTAATAACTTACGAAGAATAAAGAGGTGGCATATGAAAAAAATTCTTATCGTGGATGATGAAAAACCAATTTCGGATATTATTAAATTTAATTTAGCTAAAGAAGGTTATGAAACTGTAACGGCTTTTGATGGTCGTGAAGCTATTACAAAGTTTGAGGAAGAAAATCCAGATTTAATTATCCTGGATTTGATGTTGCCAGAGTTGGATGGGCTTGAAGTGGCTAAGGAAGTTCGCAAGACAAGTCATATTCCAATCATCATGTTGTCTGCTAAGGATAGCGAGTTTGATAAAGTTATCGGTCTTGAAATTGGTGCAGATGACTATGTGACCAAACCATTTTCAAACCGTGAATTGTTGGCGCGTGTTAAAGCGCACCTTCGTCGTACAGAAAATATTGAAACAGCAGTTGCTGAAGAAAATGCTTCGGCTTCAAATTCAGAAATCACAATTGGCGACTTAAAAATTTTACCAGATGCCTTTGTAGCACAAAAACGTGGTGAAGATATCGAATTAACACACCGTGAGTTTGAATTGCTTCATCATTTGGCAACTCATATGGGACAAGTCATGACTCGTGAATATCTTTTGGAAACCGTTTGGGGCTATGATTATTTTGGTGATGTGCGTACGGTTGACGTAACGATTCGTCGTTTACGCGAAAAAATTGAAGATACACCAAGCCGTCCAGAATATATTTTGACACGTCGGGGTGTTGGGTACTACATGAAGTCATATGAATGATACAATGTTACAAAATTTAACTTATTTTGAACAAGCCATTCTCTTTCTTTTAGCATTTGTCGCAGTTTATTTTGTTTATTTAGCGATAAGAGATTATCGAACTTCTGTTAATATTCGACGTTTGAGTGGTAAAGTGCGAGAGCTTATCACAGGAAAATATACAGAAGATATTATTATTGAAAAAGATAGAGACTTAGCTGAGTTAGCTGACCAATTAAATGATTTGTCAACAGTCTTTCGTTTAGCACAGGAAAATTTGGCGCAAGAAAAGAATCGTTTAGCAAGTATCTTATCCTATATGACAGACGGTGTCTTGGCGACTGACCGTGCTGGAAATATCACAATGATTAATCAAACCGCGCTACAACAACTCAATTTAGAGCAAGAAGAAGCTTTGCAGATGAATATTGTTGATATTTTAGGAGCTGATAGTACTTATAGTTATCATGATTTGGTGTCAAAAACACCTAAAATTGTCTTGAACCGTCGTGACGGAACAGGTGAATTTATTACTTTACGTATTCGATTTGCTCTAAATCGTCGTGATAGTGGCTTTATTTCAGGGTTGATTGCTGTTTTGCATGACACAACCGAACAAGAAAAAGAAGACCGTGAGCGTCGCCTTTTCGTTTCTAATGTTAGTCATGAATTGCGAACACCATTAACATCTGTAAAATCTTATCTGGAAGCTTTAGATGAAGGGGCACTCAAAGAAGACATTGCGCCAAGCTTTATCAAAGTGTCTTTAGATGAAACAAACCGTATGATTCGTATGATTTCAGACTTACTTAATTTATCGCGTATTGATAATCAGACGGTTCAACTGGAAGTGGAAATGACCAATTTCACAGCTTTTATGACATCAATTCTTAACCGTTTTGATCAAATTAAAAGCCAACATACAATCAGTGGAAAACAGTATGAGATTGTCAGGGATTATCCGATTAAATCAATCTGGCTTGAAATTGATCCTGATAAGATGACGCAGGTTTTGGATAATATCCTTAATAATGCTATCAAATATTCACCAGATGGTGGAAAAATCACAGTTAGCATGAAAACGACGGAAACACAGTTGATTATCTCAATCTCTGATGAAGGGCTTGGTATTCCTAAGAAAGATTTGCCATTGATTTTCGACCGTTTCTATCGTGTGGATAAGGCTCGAAGTCGTGCCCAAGGTGGTTCAGGACTCGGCTTAGCTATCGCAAAAGAAATTGTCAAACAACATAAAGGTTTTATTTGGGCACAAAGTACTTACGGAAAAGGGTCGACCTTTACAATTGTACTTCCTTACGAAAAAGATTCTGAAATTTATGATGAATGGGAGGATGAAGAAGAGTAGATGTCTGAAAATGCTTTTAAATATAGTATTTTAGCCTCCGGTTCAACTGGAAATTCTTTTTATGTGGAAACACCACAAAAACGTTTTTTGATTGATGCGGGTTTGACTGGTAAGAAAATTACCAGTCTTCTTGCTGAAATTGACCGCAAACCAGAGGACTTAGATGCTATTTTTATTACACACGAACATTCTGACCATATCAAAGGGGTTGGGGTGTTAGCACGTCGTTATAATCTTGATGTTTATGCGAATGAAAAAACGTGGCAAATGATTGATGAGCGAAATATGATTGGAAAGCTTGATTTCGCTCAAAAACATATTTTTGAACGTGGTAAAACATTGACACTTGGTGACATTGATATTGAAAGTTTTGGTGTTAGCCACGATGCCGTTGAGCCACAATTTTATCGTTTGATGAAAGATAATAAATCGTTTGTTATCTTAACAGATACAGGTTATGTTAGTGACCGCATGGCAGGAATTATTGAAAATGCTGACGGTTACTTAATTGAATCAAATCATGATGTTGAGATTTTACGTTCTGGTGCTTATCCGTGGAGTTTGAAACAACGTATCCTATCTGATAAAGGGCACTTGTCAAACGAAGACGGTGCTGGGACAATGATTCGAACCATTGGAAATCGCACGAAGAAAATTTACCTTGGACATTTGAGTAAAGAAAACAATATCAAAGAATTGGCTCACATGACCATGGAAAATAATCTTATTCAAGCTGACTTTGGGGTTGGTTATGACATGAAAGTCTTTGACACCTCACCAGAGGAAGCAACACCATTAACAAAGTTATAAAAGTTTAGTTTGTGAAAACTGTCCGTTGGACAGTTTTTATTGTGCATTTACACTATAAATTCAAGACCAAAATAAATTGTATTAAATAGAAGAAATTAAGGGGATTTTTTGGAGAAATTCCCTTTTTTATGACTTTTCTGGTATAATAAAATAGTCTATGGTAGAAAAAGCGTTTTAATAACTCAATGAATGATTGAGAAGAAACGTTTTAATAAGATAAGGATATAGACTATTTTTTGAAGGGAGATTTATCATGCAAGCTTTAGACACAAAACTTCAGCAAGATTTCGGAATTGTTTTTGAAGATAAAACTTTGCTAGAAACAGCCTTTACCCACACTTCTTATGCTAATGAACATCGCCTCCTAAACATTTCACACAATGAACGCTTGGAATTTTTAGGAGACGCGGTTCTTCAACTTTTGATTTCGCAATATTTGTTTAAAAAGTATCCGAAAAAACCAGAGGGAGACTTGTCAAAAATGCGTTCCGTCATTGTACGTGAAGAGTCTCTAGCAGGTTTTTCACGTTACTGTGGATTTGATGAATTTATCAAATTAGGAAATGGTGAAGAAAAATCTGGTGGTCGTAATCGTGATGCAATTTTAGGTGACTTATTTGAGGCATTTCTTGGAGCTTTGTTGATGGATCAAGGTGTTGAAGCCGTCAATAAATTCTTAAACCAAGTGATGATTCCACAAGTTGAAAAAGGTAATTTTGAGCGCGTGAAAGATTACAAAACAACACTTCAAGAGTTGTTACAAGGTCATGGTGATGTGACGATTGATTATCGTGTTTCAAACGAATCAGGACCTGCACATGCTAAAGTCTTTGAAGTGACTGTGTACGTTAATGATAAAGCCAAAAGTCAAGGAATCGGAAAATCTAAGAAATTGGCTGAGCAAGATGCTGCTAAAAATGCTCTAGTCTTGCTTCAATAAGACATTTGAAAGGAAATTGATGAGGCAAATGTCCAACCTGTCCTAGGTGATATGTGATAAACCTAGGAAAAAGAATGCTAGTTAGATAGCTTCTTTTCGGGAAGGTGATTTGCCTTTTTATCTCTTATTTTATGTATTTAAAAGAAATCGAGATGCAGGGCTTTAAGTCCTTTGCAGACAAGACAACCATTGAATTTGACAAGGGAGTTACAGCTGTTGTAGGTCCTAATGGCTCTGGTAAGTCCAATATTACAGAAAGTTTGCGTTGGGCGCTTGGGGAATCTTCTGCCAAGAATTTGCGTGGTGGCAAGATGCCAGATGTCATTTTTGCAGGAACTGAGAATCGTAAACCATTAAATTATGCTCAGGTTATTGTGACCTTGGATAATTTTGATGGCTTCATTAAAGATGCCAAAGAAACGATTCGTGTAGAACGCCATATTTATCGTAATGGCGACAGCGAGTATTTGATTGACGGACGTAAGGTGCGCTTGCGTGATATTCATGATTTATTTATGGATACAGGCTTGGGACGTGATTCGTTTTCTGTAATTTCACAAGGACGTGTCGAAGAAATTTTCAACAGTAAACCGGAGGAACGTCGTGCTATTTTTGAAGAAGCTGCAGGTGTTTTAAAATACAAGACACGTAAGAAAGAAACCCAAACCAAGCTTAATCAAACACAGGATAATTTGGACCGTCTGGACGATATTATCTATGAACTGGAAACACAAGTGAAGCCATTGGAGCGTCAAGCACAAGTGGCTAAAGAATTCCTTGGCTTGGAAGATGAGCGTAAGCAACTTCATTTGAATATTCTGGTTGAAGATATTCAGGCCGATAAGGAGCGTTTAGCAGAATTAAATCAGTCTTTAACAGCTATTACAGCTGATTTGGCAGCTTATTATGAACAGCGCCAGCAATTTGAAAGACAAAATCAAAACTTGAAAGAAAAACGTCATCAATTGTCTGAAGAAATATCAAGAAGACAAGAAGGATTGCTTGATATTACCAGAGCAATTTCTGACCTCGAGCGCCAAATGGATTTGATTGCCTTAGAATCAAGTCAAAAAGAAGAGAAAAAACAAGCTGCAAGCTCGCAATTGGCTGATTTAAAGGAAAATCAAGCGAGATTAACAGAAGAATTGACACAAAAAGAGCAGCGACTCTCACAATTAGATGCCAAATTAGCCCAGACAACAGCTGATATTCAAGCATTGCAGGCTGAATTAGACCGTTTTTCAACCGACCCAGACCAAGTTATCGAAAAACTTCGCGAAGAGTTTGTTGGGTTAATGCAAAAAGAAGCTGATTTATCGAATAAATTGACAGCAACGATTGCTGATATTGACAATCAAAAACAATTGTTAGAATCAAAATCAGAAGAATTGGCACAAACACAAGAAACGCTAGCAGAAGTAAAATTAACGGCAAAAGAAGCTTTAGAAAACTTTGAAGCAGCTCGTGAAAAAGTCAAAGTCTTGCTTGATGACTACCAAGCATTACACGTGCAAATTGTTCAAGCCGAAAAAGATTACCAACTAGAGCAAACTAAAATGTTTGACAAACTGGATGTTATCAAATCAAAAGAGGCTCGCAAGGCTAGTTTGGAATCTATTCTTAAAAATCACAGCAATTTCTATGCTGGGGTTAAGTCGGTTCTACAGGCGTCAAGTCAGCTAGGTGGTATTATTGGTGCGGTTAGTGAGCATTTGACATTTGAGCGAGATTATCAGACTGCTCTTGAGATTGCACTTGGTGGGTCAAGCCAGCACGTTATTGTCGAAGATGAGGGAGCGGCTAAACGTTCGATTGCCTTTCTAAAGAAAAATCGTCAAGGACGTGCGACATTCTTGCCTTTAACGACTATAAAACCACGTCACTTATCGCAACAAAATCATTCGATTTTGGCTTCAAGTCAAGGTTTTCTTGGTGTTGCAAGTGATTTAGTTTCATTTGATAATCGTTTGGAAAATATCTTCCAAAATCTTCTTGGGGTAACTGCGGTTTTTGACACGGTTGACAATGCTAATAAAGCTGCGCGTGCGCTTCGTTATCAAGTGCGTATTGTAACACTTGACGGTACAGAAATTCGCCCTGGTGGTTCTTTCTCAGGTGGAGCAAATCGTCAAAATAATACCACATTTATAAAACCTGAACTAGATAATCTTATGGTTGAATTACAAGACTTGCAAGCTCAGCAAATCAAACAAGAAAAGCGTGTGCAAGAACTCCAAGATGCTTTGAGAGCTAATAAGGAAACTTTAGCTAGTTTCAAAGCACAAGGAGAGGAAGCGCGTTTTGCTGAACAAAAAGCAGAGCTTGAATACCAACAATTGGCTGAACGCTTGAACGACATTAACCAGCTTTGCGAACGCCTGCAAGAATCAGAAACAGATGGTGGTTCACATGATTTGGAATCACAAAAAACAACACTTGAAGCAGAATTAGCAGAAATAGCTGCGCGTAAACAAACTTTAACAGTTGAAATTGAGCAAATTAAAGAAAACAAAAATACCATTACGCAAAAAGTTGAAGCTTTGCGTCAACAAGTGTCACAAGCAAAATTAACTGAACGTGAATTGTTGAGTGAGCGTAAATTTGAATCGGCTAACAAAACACGCTTAGAAGTTAGTTTAGCTGAAAATAAAGCTGAAATTGCAAAATGCGAGAATTTGTTAGCTTACCATGCTAGCGATAATCAGACTGAAAGTCTGCCAACCTTGCAAAAACAATATGATGTGGGTGTTACTAGAAAAGCTAGTGAAGAAGAGTGCTTAGTTAGCCTCCGTTTTGAATTGGAAGATTGTGAAGCTAATTTAGAAGAGCTTGAAGAACAAGTTGCAAAAGAAAATCAGAAAAACGAAGAATTAATTCGTCAGCAAGCGCAATTAGAAGCTCAAATCAATCAAGTTTCTGACCGCTTGCGTGCCTTCTCACATGATTTGACAGAAGATTATCACTTGACCTTGGACGAAGCCAAGGAAGCTAGTGAACCAATTGATAATATGGAAAGTGCATGTCAACGTTTGCAAGAATTGCGCCGTCGTATCAAGGCATTGGTCCAATTAACTTAGACGCCATTTCACAATACGATGAAGTGAACGAGCGTTTGACATTCCTTAACGCCCAAAAAGAGGACTTGGTTCACTCTAAGAATCTTTTGCTTGATACGATTAATAATATGGATGATGAAGTGAAAACACGTTTCCAAGTGACTTTCAATGCTATTCGTGATTCATTTAAGCAAACCTTTACTCAAATGTTTGGTGGTGGTTCAGCTGATTTATCACTAACAGAAGGAGACTTGTTAACAGCTGGGGTTGAGATTTCCGTGCAACCGCCAGGGAAGAAAATCCAATCACTTAACCTCATGTCCGGTGGGGAAAAAGCCCTCTCGGCTTTAGCTCTGCTATTTGCCATTATCCGCGTCAAAACCATTCCATTCGTCATTTTGGACGAAGTGGAAGCTGCGCTTGACGAAGCTAATGTGAAACGTTTTGGAGACTACCTCAATCGCTTTGATAAATCAAGTCAGTTCATCGTCGTTACTCACCGTAAGGGAACAATGGCTGCCGCTGATAGCATTTACGGAGTAACCATGCAAGAATCAGGTATTTCTCATATCGTTTCTGTAAAATTAAAAGAAGCCGAAAATCTAGTGGAATGATAAAATCCACTCTTAAGTTTTAGCAAGAATAACGAACAACCTCCCAACTAGAATCAGTTGGGAGGTTTTGTTGTATTCAAAAGTTTTAGTTTGTTACCGCAGTTTCTGTTTGTGATTCTGTTGTTTCGTCAGCTTGGTTGTCTGATGAAGAAGTTGTGAGTGTGTCATCACTTTCTTCTTGACTATCTGAGAGTTCTGCTGTGTCAGATTCGGTTTGTGTGTTCTGGCTGTATTGGTCTGAAATTTTGTAAAAGACATTGCTGACAAATTGGTTAGTTGATTCATAATCAAAACGGCTACCTTGTGTTGCAAATAGGCGGTCACGACCGTAATCAGACGGGTCAGTCTCTGTTATGCCAAAATGCCAGCTAGGAATTTGGCTACCAGCAGCGTAATAATGTAAAATGAAACCACCTCCACTTTCAGTATAAACGTTAGAAATAGCTTCACCGTTTTCATTATAAACAAGAGCAGACAAGATTAATTTGTCGTCAATAATACCTTGTGGTGAAAATTCAAAAGTGTAACCATTAGCGTCCATCCATGTGCCAGCAAGACTTGAGAAATCTGATTGCGCTAGCGCATTGAAATCAAATTGACTAGTCTGTTGACTGACTTGACGGGTGCTAATAAGATTTTCTCCATCTTTTATCAGTTGCTCTGTGACTTGTTTTTCAGTAGGTGCTTTCAGTAAATCCGCGCGTTTGCTAGCAACGTGGTTCTGTGTTTTTGTTGAAGAACTTGTTGATTTTGAAAGTTTTTTCTGAGCGTGATGATGTTGGCTAGAAACCGTAGAAGCGTGGTTGTGATTTGAATGGTATTTTAGAGTAATGACACCGCCACCAACCGCAAGCAGTACCAAACCAGACACTAGGAAGTATGATGTTCCTTTTTTCATTGTAATCCCCTTTATTTTTAACTTCACTATATATATTCGAAAAAGAATTTTAAAAACTGGAAAAAATTTCAGCTTTATTTAGAAGATTGAAAAGAATGTGTTATTAGCAAGAAAATTGCTGTGTTTTTTGCTAAAATAGAGTTATGTAATTCTTTAGGAGTATAATAATGGTAAAATTAGTTGCAGCAGATATGGATGGTACATTTTTAACAAGTAATGGCTATTTTGATAGTAAGCGCTCCATGATGTTCTAGAAAAATTTAAAAAAACAATATACTATTTGTCGCAGCGAGCGGACGTTCACTTATGGCTTTGGAAAAAATGTTTGCTGAGCATGCTGATAAAATGGCATTTATTGCTGAAAATGGGACTTTGGTAAAAGTTGGTAAAGATATTGTTTTTGAATCTGGTTTGAGTAAAAAACAATATTTGGAGGTCATTGATACCCTTCTTGAAAGTCCATATATGTTAGGTTATGATTTCCTGTTATCAGGTGAAAGTGGGGCTTATTTACATCCAAAAGCTAGTGATGATTACCTAAATTTTATTAGCAATTATTATGAAAATGTTCAACGTGTGGCTGATTTGGCGCAGGTTGAAGATAATATTTTAAAAGTCACTGCAAACTTTTCAGAAGATACTGTACGTCAAGGCGAAGCATGGTTTAATGAACGCATTAGCTACGCACAAGCGGTGACGACAGGCTTTAAATCTGTCGATATTGTTATCCGTGACGTCAATAAACGAACAGGACTAGAAGCACTTTGCCAAACCTTTAATATGGATAAATCAGAAATTGTAGCGTTTGGCGATAATCTCAATGATTTTGAAATGCTTGATTTTGCTGGGAATGCAGTTGCGACAGAAAATGCTCGACAAGAAATCAAAGACATCTCAAATGAAATCATTGGGCATTGTGATGAGGAGTCTGTCATGGCTTATATGGAAGGATTGGTAGAATAATGGAAGATATTAAATTATTAGCTTTGGATTTAGATGGCACACTTTTTAACAGTCAAAAGGTTGTTTCACCAGAAAATAAAAAAGCTTTGCGAGCAGCACGTGATAAGGGAATTAAAGTTGTTATCACGACTGGACGTCCTTTAAAGGCGATTAGCGGTTTGCTTGAAGAGCTAGATTTGATTTCTGATGAGGACTATATCATCACTTTCAATGGTGGTTTGGTTCAAAAGACAAATGGCGATATTTTAGATAAAAGTGAGCTAACACGTGCGCAGCTCAAGCGTTTACACAGCACGCTTGATCCACTTGCTCTTCCATTTGATGTGCTTAGTGATGGAATTGTTTATAGTCTTGCCAGTCAAGGCAATCAGTCCCTTTACCCACAAGCCAACCCCAAACTTAAATTTGTAGAATTAACTTCTTTTGATGATATTCCTGAAAATATTATTTATAACAAAGTCGTTAGCGTGACAAATCCTGAATTTTTGGACAAGCAGATTTTGCAATTTCCAAAAGAATTATACAATGAGTTTGAAATTTTCAAATCACGTGATATTATATTGGAAATGATGCCTAAAGGCGTCCATAAAGCAGCAGGGTTAAACCAGTTGATTCAGCATTTGAACTTACTCCCTGAAAATGTTATGGCTATGGGAGATGAAGAAAACGACCTCTCAATGCTTAAATGGGCTGGTTTAGGTGTTGCAATGGCAAATGGTGTTGCTATTGCGAAAGAAACAGCTGATGCGGTAACAACACGTACCAATGACGAATCAGGTGTTGCAGAAGCTGTTGAAAAATACATTTTAAATGCGTAATAGAAAGGAAAAGTGGATAAGGTAACCTTATCGATTTTGGTACTTAGTATGGGATTATTTGACCGTTTATTTGGAAATAAGAAAAAAGAAGTTGGGGAGACGGTTGACAGCCAAAGCCAAGAAGAAACACTTCAAGAGGTTGTCGAAACATCAGAACAAACTGAAGCCTCTTCTGATACAGTAAAAGAAAGTGTTGAGGTTTCAGAACAAGCAGAAATCGTCAACGATACTGTGGAAGAAGTTCAAGACGTTGTTAATGTCGATAGCGAAGCTGTATCTGTTGAAACAGAAACGTTTGTTCAGTCTAAAAACAGCGAAACTGTGGTTAAAAATACGGCTAATCAAGCTGAAGAAATTTCAGAAGCAACCGCAGTAGCTAATGAGGTTGAGCCAGACCAACATTTTTCAGATATCATAGCGGATTATTATGCGAAAAAAGCAGCCGCTCAAGAGGCTATTGAACGTGGTGAAGCAGTTACTTTTGAAGCTGTCAAAACACGTCAAGAAACTGAACCAGAAGAAGTAGTTGTGCAAGAAGCAACCGAAACCGAAGAAGAAAAATACAATCGCAGTCTGAAAAAGACCCGTACTGGTTTCAGTGCACGTTTGAACGCGTTCTTGGCTAATTTCCGTCGTGTTGATGAAGAATTCTTCGAAGAACTAGAAGAAATGCTCATTCTTTCAGACGTTGGGGTGAATGTCGCAACACAATTAACAGAAGATTTGCGTTATGAAGCCAAACTTGAAAATGCTAAGAGAGCTGACGATTTAAAACGTGTTATCATTGAAAAATTAGTTGACATTTACGAAAAAGACGGTGTTTTCAACGAAAAAATTAATTTCCAAGATGATTTAACCGTTATGCTTTTTGTTGGGGTTAATGGTGTCGGAAAAACGACATCAATCGGCAAATTAGCCTACAAATATAAAAACGAAGGTAAGAAAGTCATGCTTGTTGCTGCTGATACATTCCGCGCTGGTGCGGTTGCGCAGCTTGTTGAATGGGGACGTCGTGTCGGTGTGCCAGTTGTAACAGGACCAGAAAAAGCTGACCCAGCTTCTGTTGTTTTTGACGGTATGGAAAAAGCTGTCGCTGAAAATGTTGATATTCTTCTCATTGATACAGCAGGACGTCTGCAAAATAAAGATAATTTGATGGCAGAGCTTGAAAAAATTGGTCGTATCATTAAGCGTGTCGTACCAGATGCACCGCATGAAACACTCCTTGCGCTCGATGCTTCAACAGGTCAAAATGCGCTTAGCCAAGCTAAAGAATTCTCAAAAATTACACCGTTAACTGGGCTTATCCTAACTAAAATTGACGGAACGGCTAAAGGTGGTGTTGTTCTTGCCATTCGCCAAGAACTTGATATTCCTGTCAAATTTATTGGGTTTGGTGAAAAAATTGATGACATTGGTGAATTTGATTCTGAAGACTTTATGCGTGGTCTCCTAGAAGGGATTGTTTAAAAGCTAATGTTAGAATTTGTCAAAGAGCATTTATCAACAATTCTCTTAACGTCGTCTACTCTTGTTTTAACAGCCATTTATGCCTTTGAGGCAAACTGGGTTATCATGCTTATTTGGGCATTCGTGTCACTCATAAACATTGGACGGCTAGTTTATGCTTATAAACATACTAGCTAACTATTTCATAGTCAAGAATAGAAATCTGAGCTTTGCCTCAGATTTCTTTATTTTTTTCACAATCAACATTGTCAAGGTAAGCTTCCAACTCATATTTTAATCGGTCATGTTCTTGAATGGCTTGTTGTAATTTTTTATCAGAAACTTGAATGGCTTTTTGTAACAACTTTTTACGGTCGCTAGATTGGTTGGGTCATATTGGTATTTTTCAAAAAATTGGTGAATTTCTTTGAGAGACATTTGACTTTGTCTAAGAAATTTTATGGCGTACAACCAATGAATAGAAGCTTCATCAAAAATACGGTTGTTATTCTTATCACGTTGTAAACTTGGGATTAATCCAAGGTCACAGTAGTGGCGAATAGTGTGTAAAGTTAGCCTAGTTCGTTTACTAGTTTCTTTAATTGTATATGACATAGTGAAATCCTCTAAAAAATAATAGTAAATAGTTGACTTCGGGTTACCCGAGGGTTCTATAATCATGGTATCAAAAAAAGATTACAAAAGTAAAGGAGAAACTTTTATGGCAACATTAGTTCGTGTTCACGGTCAAGGGATTGACCAGTTACAGTTGGATGAGGTTGAACTTCGTGAATTAGCCTCAAATGAAGTGAGAATGACTGTCAAAGCGAGTCGAATTACTGGCGACCAGCTAAACTACATCAAGGGATTACGTTTGCCAGGAGAAGCTATTCATGAAATTAGCTCTCTTGGGTATGAGGCTGCTGGAATTGTGACTGCTATTGGAAAAGCGGTTGATGAAAAATGGCTTGGTAAGCGAGTTATGCCTGTTGGACCATATGATTTTGAACGTTATCCAAGTTTGGGAGATGATATTATTGTTCCAGCCAGTCGTCTGGTTGAGATTCCAGATAATATAGATTTTGCAGCAGCTGCTAGTACCTGGGTACCATACCTAACAGCTTACCCTGTTTATAGTCAGAGTAATCTAAAATCTGGTGATTACGTGTTGATTATTGCAGGGACTTCTGCTGTTGGTCAAGCGGCGATTGATTTGGCACGTGAATTAGGAGCAATTCCAATTGTGACAACCCGCTCACGCCGTAAAGCAGCGCAACTGCGGCAGCTAAAACAATTGAACCATGTCATTATTAGTAATGAAGAAGATTTGGTTACTAGAATTTCTGAAATTACTGTTGGAAAAGGTGTTCAATTCATTTTTGATCCTATTGGTGGTAATGCATTGCCTGATTTGCTTCAAGTGGCTAGCGTAGGGGCAAAAATTTATGAATATGGCATTCTTGGTGGCAGTGAGTGCCAATTTTCGGCAGGACTTTTGCTTGGTAAAGGTTTAATGCTTAAGGGATGGACAGTAAGTGAACTTGTTGAGGATGACTTGGCAAGAAGCCAAGCGGTGACTCACATTTGTGAAAAATTAACACTTGGTGATTTTAACCCTACTATTGCTAAAACTTACCCTTTAAGTCAGATTTGGGAAGCTTATCGTAAACTTGAAAAGAATGACTTTTTAGGAACGATTATTATTGAACCATGACATAGTAGCATAAGATTCTAATCACCAAGCAAAAACCCCCTTCCAGTTTTGGAGGGGGGCTTGTGTTTAAAAGACACGATAAACATAAGGATTATCAGGTTCACTAGTCTCTTTCATTTCTGTAATATGAAGAACTGGGAGTGTTTGTTCAAGGGTTTGGTTGTATTCGAGGCTGATTGTGCCTGTTGCGGTAATCCAAGTGTTATCAGCGTAGTTTGTATTGTTTCCAGTTGTCAATAAGCCATAAACACCAGAATCCGCAATACAGTGAATGATACCAAAACGGAAAAGGAATTGATAGCCTTCGTGGCCAGGCTCGTTATAAACAAATCCAGTATAAGTAATCTCACGTCCCATAAATTCGTCAGGATAGAGATAGATGAGTTCCATGACTTCCATATAATTTTCGGTTGTGATTTTAAGTTCGCCTGAACCTTTGTATTTTTTGAGTTCTTTCTGCATTTCTTTTTCGTAAGCAGAAGATGTAAAATACAAACTTGTGTCAGGTTTCAGGTATTGGACTGTTGTTCCATCATCACTAACCGTACCAGCAGAACCAGCAGCAAGTGGGAAATTATAGCCTTTGGCAGCCACTGTCGTTGAATCCAGCGTTACCGTAGGAACTAAGAGCCCTACCAAAACTGGAATGACCAAAATCATCGGACTAGTCAGCTTCGCTATTTTTCCATGTAAATGGCTGTGCAATTTCAGGTTTTTCATCCAAATAACCAGTTGAATAACTGCTAAAAGGAATGATAAAACCATGGAAATGTAGGCTAAATAAGCATAGTGAGTATTGATGTATTGATCCAATTTCCCAGAGATTTGAAGATACATGGTTAATTCAAAGTAACCCGCTAAAATTAAAAATCGAATCATCAAATCACCCCCACAAGTAAACAGTAAATAATAATCATCCCAACAGATACTGTGATAAATTGAACGATAAAGCGAGGTTTAAAGGAATTTACCATCATCATTAGGTTTTTAATATCTACCATTGGTCCAATCAAAAGAAAGGCTAGAACAGGTGCTGTACCAAAACTTGATAGCAAGGAAGCTCCGATAAAGGCATCTGCTTCACTACAAAGAGAAAGAATGAATGCCAGTAACATCATGACTAAAATGGCTGTAAGGGCATTACCACCAATTCTGGTCAAAATGCGTGTTGGCAGGTAAATCTGCATTCCTGAAGCTACCAGGGTACCAAAAACCAAATAACGTCCAGTATCAAAAAATTCATCAATTGCGTGCGCAAGAGCTAAGAAAATTTTGCGATACCATGTTTCACCAGAATAATCATGAAAATGTGTTGGTTTAGCATTTTCTTTGAGGATATTTTCATCAACCACAAATCCCAGCATGATACCCAACGTAATAGCAACAATGATGGCACCAAGCAGTCGTAAGCCTAAGAAGCGCCAGCTATTTCCAAAAGCTGAATAGGTGGCAAAAAGGACGATTGGGTTGATAATCGGAGCTGTTGCCAAGAAAGGAACAGCGGTGTAACTAGGAACTTTTTTCTCCAAAAAGCGCGTGATAATGGGAACAATACCACATTCGCAGGACGGAAAGACAAAACCGATAAAAGTTCCAAAAAGGATTCGTAAAAAACGATTTCGAGGTAGAAAACGTTGTACCAAATCAGGCGTAACATAAACCTCAATGAAGCAGAAAGAATAGTTCCTAGCAAAACAAAAGGCAGTGCTCGATAATGATTGAAATAAAAATCGCAAACCATTGTAAGACACTAGCAGGTAAATTATTAAAAATTTCCATAAAAATTAATCAGTCGCTTTCTCAGCTTTTTTGTCCTTAACTTTCTTTTCTTTTTCAGGGTCGCTAGAGATTTTAGGAATACTTGCAAAGCTTGCAAACATTGACTCTAAATCATCTTGACGTTTATGTGTGATAGCCATAAGGCACCTCTTTTCTATATGTAATCACCTCTTATTATACTATCAATCCTCAAATAGTACAAAAACTAAGCAGACAAGTTAGCTATTTTAATGCGAAATAGTGTGTCATTTAGATATTTATCTGCCTAAGAAATTGGCGTGAATTTCTCATTATTGCATTTAAAAATCTAAGAGAAAACCTTAGATTCAGCTGATTTATGATATAATAGAAGCACTATGGAAAATGTAACAAAAATTGCTCAAGATTTAAACCTCAAAGAGAGCCAAATTGCCAAAGTTCTAGACTTGACTTCACAAGGAAATACCATTCCTTTCATTGCTCGTTACCGTAAGGAAATGACAGGTAATTTGGATGAAGTACAAATTAAGGCTATCATTGACTTGGATAAAAGCATGACAGCTTTAACTGACCGTAAGGCGACTGTTCTTGCTAAAATTGAAGAACAAGGTAAGCTTACTGCGGAACTCAAAAAAGCTATTGAGAACGCTGAAAAGTTGGCCGATGTTGAGGAACTTTATCTTCCTTACAAGGAAAAACGTCGTACCAAAGCCACTATCGCCAGAGAAGCAGGGCTATTTCCACTAGCTCGTTTAATTTTGCAAAATAAACCTTCGCTTGAAGTAGAAGCAGCGAATTTTATAACAGAAGGATTTGAAACAGCTGACAAGACACTTGCTGGCGCTTGTGAAATTCTCATTGAAGCTTTTTCAGAGGACAACCAGCTCCGCTCATGGGTTTACAATGAAATCTGGTCTTACAGCTCAATCATATCAACAGTTAAAGACGAAGCTGCCGATGATAATAAAACCTTCCAAATTTACTACGATTTTTCAGAGAAAGTTTCTAAAATTCAAGGTTATCGTATTTTGGCGCTTAATCGTGGTGAAAAACTCGGCATTTTAAAAGTTGGTTTCGAGCATAACATTGATAAAATGGTGCGCTTCATGGGAGCTCGTTTTAAAAATAAAAATGCTTATATTGATGATGTCATCGCCAAAACGATTAAGAAAAAAATCGTTCCTGCTATGGAACGCCGTGTTCACAGTGAGTTAACAGAAAGTGCAGAGGATGGTGCAATCGAACTTTTCTCCGAAAATCTTCGCAATCTCCTTTTGGTGTCTCCTTTGAAAGGAAAAATGGTGTTAGGATTTGACCCAGCCTTTCGTACAGGAGCTAAGTTAGCTGTTGTTGACCAAACAGGAAAATTGATGACTACCCAAGTTATCTATCCTGTTCCACCAGCTAGTCAGGCTAAAATCGAGCAATCGAAAAAAGATTTAGCAGAGCTCATTCGCACATATGGTGTTGAGATTATTGCTATCGGAAATGGGACTGCTAGCCGTGAAAGTGAAGCCTTTGTGGCACAAGCTTTGAAAGATTTTCCTGATGTTTCTTATGTGATTGTCAATGAAAGCGGAGCTTCTGTCTATTCAGCATCTGATTGGCACGTCATGAGTTTCCAGATTTGACTGTTGAAAAACGCTCTGCTATTTCCATTGCGCGTCGTTTGCAAGACCCACTTGCAGAATTGGTTAAAATCGATCCAAAATCAATTGGTGTCGGACAATATCAGCACGATGTTAGTCAGAAAAAACTTGCCGAAAACCTTGATTTTGTTGTAGATACCGTTGTTAACCAAGTCGGCGTTAATATTAATACAGCAAGCCTGCGCTATTAGCCACGTTTCAGGATTAAATAAAACAATTTCTGAAAATATTGTCAAATACCGTGATGAAAATGGACGAATTGCTTCGCGTGAAGACATCAAAAAAGTTCCACGTCTGGGAGCTAAGGCTTTTGAACAAGCAGCAGGTTTCTTGCGTATTCCAGGGGCAGAAAATATCCTTGACAATACAGGCGTTCACCCAGAGTCTTATAAAGCCGTTGAACATTTATTGAAAGAATTAAATATCACAGATTTAGATGATTCAGCAAAAATCAAACTGCAATCTGTTTCAATTGAAACGATGGCTGAAACCATTAATATAGGGCAAGAAACACTTAAAGATATTATTGCTGACCTCTTAAAACCAGGACGTGATTTGCGTGATGATTTTGAAGCACCTGTGCTCCGCCAAGATGTTTTGGATATTTCAGATCTTGAAATTGGGCAAAAATTAGAAGGAACTGTCCGTAATGTCGTTGATTTTGGTGCCTTTGTTGATATTGGTTTGCATGATGACGGCTTGATTCATATTTCACAAATGAGCAAGTCCTTTGTCAAACACCCAAGTCAAGTGGTTTCTGTCGGAGACGTTGTGACGGTTTGGGTTTCAAAAATCGATAAAGAACGTGGAAAAATCAATCTTTCCTTGGTAGATTTACGTGAACTTAACTAATTTTGTCAAAACAGTTTCACGAGAAGATTTCGGAAAAGAATTTCGCCATACGGCACTTTGGAATCCACGTTTGCGGACAACGGGTGGTCGTTTTTTCCCAGCTGATGGGCATTTGGATTTTAATCCCAAAATTTATGAAACATTTGGTGTTGACGTTTTTCGAAAATTGTTCGCCATGAGCTTTGCCATTACCATTTGTATTTTGAGGGAAAAGGCTACAAGCACGCTGATGCAGACTTTAAAGCATTATTGCAAGCAGTTGATGGTTTGCGTTATGCGCCAGCCATGCCCCAAAAGACGGAAAAATACCTATACCGTTGCCAAAAATGTGGACAAGACTATCACCGAAAATGCCATGTCAATACTCAAAAATATCGTTGTGGACATTGCCATGGCAAGCTCTTAGAAATCAAAACTCGAGAAACGTAAGGTAAACTTCAAAAAAGATTTTTTCTTCAGTATAAAATCAGTCGTAGGACTGATTTTATTTTAAAGGCGATGAGGTATAATAACTATAGTGAGATAAAAAGAAGGAAGGGACTAAAATGAAATCAGCTCTTTATAAACAGCGAAAAAATAAACTGGTTTGTGGTGTCTGTGCCGGAATTGCTGATAAGTTTGGTTGGGACTTGCCTTTGACGCGTGTCCTGACAGCATTGCTGATGTATTTTTATGACTTTGGCATTGTCATTTATATTCTTTTAGCAATTTTTCTTCCTTACAAAGAAGATATCACTCGCGACCATTACGGAACGGGGCCACGCCGACGTAAGGATGCTGAAGTCGTTGATGAAGATGACGACAACGACGGTTGGTTTTGGTAAGAATTGACAGTTCAACTTCAATGTAGCAAAAACTTGACACTTGTAAGGATAACAGGAACTTATAAAGGTCTTTCAAAACAGGAGGAACTCAGAGCAACATAGTTGTTCTGGGTTTTTAATTTAGTGGCTCTTTATCAACATGAAACTGACAATATTTTTGAATAAGTCTGCGTGAGCGCTTACTTTTATAGGTTAATGTGATATAATAATGAAAAAAGAGGAAAAGGATTGAACAAAAATTGATGAGAAACTGAAAATAGTTTGTGGTTTAGACAATCTTATTTTCTAAGATTTTCAATTTATTTACATAGTCACGAGGTGATTGGTAAATGGTTCATGGTACATCAAATGTCGGTTACTGTAAAAATGTTGGTGGACAAGGTCAAGCTAGATGTTATCTATGGTGATGATAACTTATTAGCTAAAGAAATTACAACATCAGATATTTCACGGCCTGGGCTTGAGATGACAGGGTATTTTGATTATTATTCGCCAGAACGTCTGCAATTGTTAGGGATGAAAGAGTGGTCTTATCTTACTAAGATGTCATCGCATAATCGTCATCAAGTCTTGGCAGAAATGATTAAGCCAGAGACACCTGCTATTATTGTGGCGCGTAATCTAGCATCCCAGATGAAATGTTGGCAGCCGCTAAAGAAAAAGGTATTGCTGTTTTACAAAGTCATGTGCCAACAAGTCGTTTATCTGGTGAGATGTCATGGTATCTGGATTCTTGCCTTGCCGAACGTACTAGTGTTCATGGTGTTCTTATGGACATTTACGGTATGGGAGTTTTAATTCAAGGTGATTCAGGAATTGGTAAAAGTGAAACAGGTCTTGAGTTAGTCAAACGTGGTCACCGTTTGGTAGCTGACGACCGTGTCGATGTATTTGCCAAAGACGAAGAAACACTTTGGGGTGAACCCGCAGAAATTCTCCGCCATTTGCTTGAAATTCGAGGTGTTGGTATCATTGACGTGATGAGCTTGTATGGTGCTAGCGCTGTTAAAGACTCATCACAAGTTCAATTGGCAATATACTTAGAGAATTTTGAATCCGATAAAATCTTTGACCGTTTAGGAAATAGCAACGAAGAAATCGAGTTATCTGGTGTAAAAATTCCACGTGTGCGTATCCCAGTAAAAACCGGACGTAACGTGTCAGTCGTTATTGAAGCAGCAGCCATGAACTACCGTGCTAAACAAATGGGATTTGATGCAACTAAGACATTTGAGGACCGCCTCACTCAGCTTATTAGTCAAAACGAGGAGAACTAATGATTGATCCAGTTGCTATCCAGTTAGGTTCTATTAGCATTCGTTGGTATGCGATTTTCATTGTTTCGGGATTACTTCTTGCTGTTTATTTAGCAATGAAAGAAGCACCGCGTCGGAAGATAATTCCTGATGATATTTTAGATTTTATTTTAATTGCATTTCCGCTTGCGATTATTGGTGCTCGTGTTTATTATGTCATTTTTGATTGGTCTTATTATGCTAATCAGCCATTGAGCGAAATAGTTGCCATTTGGAACGGTGGCCTTGCTATTTACGGTGGCTTGATTACAGGAGCAATCGTATTATTTGTTTTTTCTTATTACCGAGCAATCAATCCACTCGATTTTTTGGACATTGCAGCACCTGGTGTCATGATTGCGCAAGCTATTGGACGATGGGGAAATTTCATAAATCAAGAAGCTTATGGTAAAATAGTAGATAATCTGAATTACCTACCAGATTTTATCAAGAACCAGATGTATATTGATGGTTCGTATCGTGTTCCGACATTTTTATATGAATCATTGTGGAATTTATTAGGATTTGTGATTGTCATGAGCCTGAGACACCGAGCACGTTTCTTCAAACGAGGCGAAATTGCCTTCTTTTACCTTATTTGGTATGGCTGTGGACGCTTTGTTATCGAAGGAATGCGGACAGATAGTCTAATGTTACTCGGAATTCGAGTATCACAATGGCTTTCTGCTCTACTCGTTTTGATCGGTGTGGTCTTGGTTATCTGGAGAAGAAAACAGAAAGATGTTCCGTATTATCAGGAATAAAAAATAGATAGATGGGAGAAAAAATGTTTGAAGTAGCACTATTAATTATTGCCATTGCTTTTGCTGTTTTGGTTGGCGTTTTTATACCACTTGGTGTTAAACTATATAAAACAGTTGATGTTGTAAATGAGACAATTGATGAAACAAAGCAGACCATAAAAGTGTTGACCAGTGATGTTAACGTCACTCTTCATCAGACCAATGAAATCCTGGCTAAAGCTAATGTTTTAGTTGAGGATGTTAATGGTAAGGTGGCAACAATTGATCCACTTTTTGTGGCAGTTGCAGAGTTGTCTGAGACTGTTTCGGACTTGAATACACAAGCTCGTAACATCACTCAAAAAGCTACTCAAGCCTCATCAAATGTTAGCAAAGCTGGTGCAGCATTTGCTGTTGGCAAAGTTGCCTCAAAAATATTTCGTAAAAAAGGAGAAGAAGCATGAGTAAACTATTGAAAAACGTAATTATTGGTGTTGCCTCTGGTGCAGCCGCAGCTTATTTCCTATCTACTGAAAAAGGTAAGGAATTCCAAAAGAAAGCTGCTAAAGCTTATGAGGCCTATAAAGAAAATCCTGCTGAGTATCATCAGAAAGCAAAAGATAAAGCAACAGAATATACAGATTTAGCAGTTGATACTTTCAACGACTACCGCCAAAAATTTGAATCTGGTGAATTAACAACCGATGAATTTTTGGATACTGTAAAAGAAAAAGGGAAATCCGCAGCCGACTTTGCTTCTGAAAAAGTCTCAGGATTCACTTCTAAAGTATCTGAAGCGGTTAACGAAGCAGAAGAAATTAAAGAAGAGACAAAAGCAAAAGTTGATGACATTATCATTGACTACACACAAGACGAAGAAGCACCAGCAATTAAAATGCCTGAGACTACTACCGAAGAAGCTGATGAAGAATAATAAAAAGGTCCAGTGGACCTTTTTATGTTCGAGCCTGAAAATAGGAAAGCAAATTTGTGTTTAGCGGACTTTTCAGAATGTAGCTAAATCTACTTTTAACCAAAAATAAGTTACAATTCAATTTTAGAATTATTTGCGAGCGAACCAAACATAAAAGCGATAATTACCGCTGTGATAAAAGTGGCTGAAACAGCGATAGAATCAGCCACACGGAAATTTTGAGGGAGTGGTACTGAACACAAAAAGTTCTGTATTCGTTGTACCATCCCCGCATAGTTGATTAGTTTAAATAGTTCAGTGAGCTATTGAGGTTACAGATAAAGCTGACAAGGTTAGTATCATTTGTAAGAAATTTTTGTGAAGCTAAAATAAGAAAAATATAAAAACAACCCCAAAGTGGAGTTGTAGTGGTTCATTTCAATGTCTTAAAGACCAAATAATACTTGAAACAGCTGACGTAATAGCTAGGCTAATAAGAGAGGCAAATAAGAAAGCCCAGATTGGAGCTAGATTCAAGACCAGCAAAAAGAATGAAATGACGACAGTCGAAATTCCAAATAATGCAATACGAGCAAAAAACATTAACTCTTTTAATTTAGCATTTCTGTGGTCAATTTCTTGAAATTCTTGAAATTTTGGTGCATTATCTTCTTGATAATGCCGTTCTTCAAGCTCTTTGTGTTGCTTTAATGGTGTTGGCATAATCCTCTCTCCTCTGATACTTAGATATCATACCATAAATTAACAAATTTGTCACCTTTTTAAAAAAATCCCTTGACTGATGTTAAAAAATATGTTTAAAATAGTTGTTCCTCTTTTTTGTTTCAAAATGAGGATTTCTTTTTGAGCCTCTCCTCTCATAAAGTTTTTCTCATTTTGAGATGACACTAAAACTTTTTAGAAAGCTATAACAATAAGATTTTAGAGGATATCTGTGACTAATTGTTATAGGAGTGGTATAATTAAAACGTTATGGAAAAAATAATTATTACTGCGACAGCTGAATCTATTGAGCAGGTCAAAGAGCTTTTAGATGCCGGCGTTGATCGTATTTATGTGGGTGAGGAAAACTATGGTTTACGTTTGCCTCATAATTTTACTTATGATGAACTTTCTGAAATCGCTAAGCTAGTTCATGATGCTGGAAAAGAACTAAGTATTGCTTGTAATGCGTTGTTGCACCAAGATATGATTAATGCAGTTCGCCCGTATCTTGATTTTTTGAAAGACATTAAAGCCGATTATTTAGTAGCAGGAGATGCAGGTGTTTTTCACATCAATAAAAATGAAGGCTACGATTTCAAGATGATTTATGATGTTTCTGTTTTTGTAACATCAAGTCGTCAAGTGAATTTCTGGGGAGACCATGGCGCTAGTGAAGTCGTTCTTGCTCGTGAAATCCCGTCGGTCGAATTGTTCAAAATGTCAGAAAATCTTCGCTACCCAGCTGAAGTGCTTGTTTACGGAGCTACTGTCATTCATCATTCAAAACGTCCATTATTGCAAAATTATTACAATTTTACGCACATTGATGATGAAAAAACACGTGAACGTGGTCTCTTCCTTGCTGAACCAAGCAATAAAGCCTCTCATTACTCAATTTTTGAGGATAAACATGGCACACATATTTTTGATACTGATGATCTTGATATGATGCCAAAATTGACAGAGTTAACTGACCATAATTTCACTCATTGGAAATTGGACGGTATTTATTGTCCAGGACATGATTTTGTTGAGATTGTTAAATGCTTTGTCAAAGCTAAAGAATTGATTGAAGCAGCTGAATTTACACAAGACCAAGCTTTCTTATTGGATGAAGAAATTCGTAAATTACATCCAAAAGGTCGCACACTTGGAACTGGATTCTATGAATTTGACCCAGAGGAAGTGAAGTAAAACTACCCCAAAATGAACTCTTGTCATGATTGAGTTACTATTTCAGGGCATGACAAGTTAGCTAATTAACTGAAATTGTTGTAAAGATATTTATCTTTAAATTTTACTATCTTGGAAATAGGAATATAATAATGTCAGAAAAAACTTTAAAACGTCCAGAGGTTTTAGCACCTGCTGGTACTCTTGAGAAATTAAAAGTCGCTGTTGATTATGGAGCTGATGCAGTCTTTGTCGGTGGACAAGCTTACGGTCTTCGTAGCCGTGCTGGTAACTTCACGATGGAAGAATTGCAAGAAGGAATTAATTATGCCCATGCGCATGGTGCTAAGGTCCACGTCGCAGCAAATATGGTTACCCACGAAGGAAACGAAACTGGTGCAGGAGAGTGGTTCCGTGAACTTCGTGATCTGGGCTTGGATGCCGTTATCGTATCTGACCCAGCACTTATGGTAATTTGTTTAACAGAAGCACCAGGTTTAGAAGTCCATGTGTCAACACAAGCTTCGACAACCAACTATGAAGCCTTTGCTTTCTGGGAAGAAATCGGTGTGTCTCGTGTTGTTTTGGCGCGTGAAGTCGGAATTGCTGAAATTGAAGAAATTCGTAAACACACCTCACTTGAAATTGAAGCTTTCGTTCACGGCGCAATGTGTATCAGTTATTCAGGGCGTTGTGTCCTTTCTAATCATATGAGTCACCGTGATGCTAACCGTGGCGGTTGTTCACAATCTTGTCGTTGGAAATATGACCTTTACGATATGCCGTTTGGTCAAGAACGTAAAAGTCTTGAAGGTGAAATTCCAGAGCCCTTTTCTATGTCATCAGTTGATATGTGTATGATTGAACACTTGCCTGATTTGATTGAAAATGGTGTCGATAGCTTTAAGATTGAAGGTCGTATGAAATCAATTCACTACGTATCAACGGTCACAAACTGCTACCGTGCAGCCGTCGATGCTTACCTAGAAAGCCCAGCAAAATTCGAAGCTATCAAAGGTGAATTACTTGATGAGCTTTGGAAAGTTGCCCAACGTGAATTAGCAACTGGTTTCTACTATCAAACACCAACAGAAAACGAACAACTCTTTGGCGCTCGTCGTAAAATACCACAATATAAATTTGTCGGTGAAGTTGTTGCCTTTGATGAAGAAACAATGACAGCAACAATCCGTCAACGTAACGTTATTCTCGAAGGAGATGCTGTCGAATTCTATGGACCAGGATTCCGTCATTTTGAAACTTACATCAAAGATTTGCATGATGCTGATGGCAATAAAATTGATCGTGCTCCAAATCCAATGGAATTATTGACAATCACTGTCCCTCAAGCCGTTCAAGCAGGAGATATGATTCGTGCTCGTAAAGAAGGACTTGTGAACCTTTATAAAAGCGACGGTTCTAGCAAAACTGTTAGAGCATAATCAGTAATAATTATTAAAAAATGAACGACTCTTAAACGTAATGGCGTAGGTAGGGTCGTTCATTTTTGTCTAGTTCTTGAGATTTACGGACAGTTGGTGGTACCAATGTACAAACGATTGATATCGCTGATAGCATGATTGTTGAGATATTCTTTTGGAAGTTTTTGAGGATTAATTTGTTATTTTTGGGGTCGTATTTGACCAAATCACCTGTAAAACTGCCGTCTTTGTAAATAGCATGGAGCGCTAATTGCTTTTCTTGCGCTTCTTTGATGGTTGTGATGATTTTGTGAGTTTTCAGATTAATATCTGCGGCTGGTTGAGCACGAAAGTCAATATAAGCCTGTGCTTGCCTTTTTAAACGTTTGATAAGATTTTTCATAGTCATTTACCTAAAAATTGATAAAATGATTATACACCTTTTGAAGAAAAAAATAAATAATCAAAAGTTTAGAAAGTTTTTTTACGAATATATATATTAGGAGGAAGATTTATTATGTCAGAATTTAAATTTGAAATTGTCGAACACTTACTTACCCTATCTGAAAGCGATAAAGGTTGGACAAAAGAATTGAACCGTGTTAGTTTTAACGGAGCAGAGCCAAAATTTGATATTCGTTCATGGAGCCCAGACCACAGCAAAATGGGTAAAGGTGTGACACTCACAAATGATGAATTTAAAATCATCTTGGACGCTTTCCGCGGCTAAGTTAGAGATAAAAAGTTGGCAGATTTTTCATCTGTCAACTCTTTTTTTATGCAAAATAAGCAGTATTTTTCAGAGAGAGAAATAAAGGTTTACTGATAGCTGTAGTAGCTATAAGTTTTCCAATTTCAGGAATGATGAAGGGGACAACGCCAGCCAAGAAAGTAGCTTGCCAGCTCATATTTGCTAAAAATTGTAAGCCAATCAATGCTTAAACAATTACCGAGTAGATTGCTAACAAAAAATCTTAGCCAAAGAGCTTTCGATATTGGTTAGGTAAGAAGTTAAGGCAGCGTAGAAAAGAAATCCCCAGAGAAAACCAGATGTTGGACCTGATAATGCTGCAATGCCGCCGCTACCGCCTGCGAAAACAGGAAGTCCAATAGCGCCAAGTATCAGATAAAGCGCCACACTGAACGTGGCTTCACGTGAACGGAAGATCGAAGCAATAAGCCCAACAGCAAGCGTTTGAAGTGTAAATGGAACCGTTCCAATAAGAATCACAATCTGTGAAAGTATCGTAATTAAAGCAGCACCAAATGCTGGGAAGATGAGTGTTAAAAGCTTATTTCTAGACATAACATTTCCTTAGTTATTTTAGTTAATCTCAAACTTTATTTTGGTTGACTAAATTTCATTCAAAACTAATCAGAATGTCAAGAAAAAAATCGCTTTTTTAGCGATTTCATTTTCCTTTATGTTTGAGATAGTCTGCTACCCCAATCACTCCAAAAACAATTCCCAGAATGATAAAGATTGTTTTATGCGTTAACAAACCATAAGTTAAAAAAATGATAGCAGAAATGAAATAGATAATATTTTTAGACATAGCAATTCCTTTTCAATATAATACTTATCTACATTGTAGCATAAAGTGGCTTTCTTTGACATTCTAAGGCTAGTCAAATCATGTATTTTTCTTTATAATGAAATTTGGAAACGTAATCATAATCACTAAAAAAGGCGAGAAAAATGGCAGATTTGCAATATAAGAATTACATTTTTGACTTTTATGGAACACTTGTGGATATTTGGACAGACGAGGAAGACGAGAAGCTTTGGGAACAAATGGCTGCGCTTTATGCTGCTTATGGTGCTGATTATTCTGCTGCGGAGCTTAAAGCAAATTATAATGAACATATTAAACGTCAAGAAAATCAATTACGCAAACGTTATCAGTTAGAACATGTTGAGGTTGATTTGGTGGTTGTTTTTATTGAATTGCTGTTAGAAGCACCGCACAAGCATGCCACAGATAGCATTATTTTAGACCTTGAAACATGGGGAAATCTAATTGCCCAAACTTTTAGAATGTTGTCGCGCAAGAAATTTCAAACTTACGAAAATACCTTAGCGACTTTGAAAACACTCAAAGAAGTAGGAGTAACAGTTATTTTATTGTCAAATGCACAGCGAGCTTTCACCCAAGCTGAAATTGAAATGACAGGGTGCAGAGAATTTCTTGATAAGATTTATATCTCGTCTGATTACAAAATGAAAAAACCACAAGTTGAACTCATGAATCTGGTCTTGAACGACAATCAACTCAATCCAGAAGAAACCGTTATGGTTGGCAATGATTTTACGAGCGACATGGCAATCGCACAAGCAGCAGGCATCGACGGTATCCTGCTTAACACATTCCCATACAACCAATCAGAAATCGAAACCCTCAATACTATGAACGCCAAAGTAATTGAGGATATCAGTGAGTTGGTGGTGGAGTGAAAAATCATATCTAACTTTATATTAGGGAGATTTTAGGTATTTAATCAGAGACGGTAACAGCTGTATGATTGATATATTCATAAATAGGTGTTTTGATAAGCCTCAGAAATTCTCCCTTAAAATGCTTAGGTGGAGAGGGATTATCTTGAGTAATCCAATTTTTAATAACAACTACAGTAAGTGATGTAACGAGTTGAACCACTTCTTCATTTGAGAGATTGAATTGTCCTTCTTTTGGGACAATATTTGAAGCACCCCGCTTAGTGTAAGTAGAGACAATAAAATCTTCAAAATTAGGATCGATATTTGTAGTATAGAGACACCTTATCCACTGTCTCTCCTTCCAAATTGCTGGTAAAACATTTTCAGCTATGTAATCTAAAGGGTTGATTACTGAAGAGATTGTAATTAAATACTTGGAAAATCTCTTTATTGATGAGATTATGATCATATAATTTCATTGAAATTATATATGTCTTTTTGACTATCTTTTTATATCTTCTCAAATGTCCGCAAAGCCTTATTTTATAGGCTCTACGGGCATTTTGCTTTTGTGGTAAACCTCGCATATCTAGGTCTATCTTCTTATATTTTCGCTATCAAGCGTGGTTAAAATCGTGGTAAATACTTCTTATGCAATTAGACGCTGAACTCTGATTTTGCGGTATCTATGGACGCATGAGCGTACCAGTTCATTGTGATACTGATATTTGAATGCCCCATGATATACTGTAAATCTTTCGGGTTCATGTTCTTGCTTGCCAGTCTTGTGCAGAACGTATGGCGTAGCGTATGCGGTGTGATATGTGGCAAGGGATTGTCCTTGTGTTGCTTGTTGTATTTCTTTACCATACGGACGAATAAGGCGTTATAATCAATCGCAACTTTGGGCTTGCCTTTATGATTGACAAATAGGAAATTGCTCCGTCCGTCTATCACAAATGGTTCTGTCTTTGGGCGTTTCTTCATAACCCGTTGAAATGCCTGTATTGTTTCTCTGCTTAATGGCACTTGCCTTATTCCGCTCTTTGTTTTAGGCGTTTCAATATAATAGCCTTGTTCCTTGCTCTTTAGTAACTGGTGGTCGATTATCACAACTTCATTCTTGAAATCAATATCGGCTACTGTCAGTCCGCACAGTTCCGAGATACGAAGTCCTGTCTTTAACAGTATCAGCACATCATCATAATACTTGTGATACACATTGTCCGTCTTGATGAATGAGAGTAGGGATTGTTCCTGTTCCTCTGTCAATGCGACTTTCTCTTTGGTATCATTTTCTAGGACTTCACTCAACTTGAAATCAAAAGGGTTTTTCCTTACACAATCGTCTTGTATGGCGATATAGAATGACGCTTTTAACGAGCGTTTATGGTTGTTAATGGTGTTATAGGAAAAGCCTTTGTCTTTCATGCGTAACGCCCATTCCTTAGCGTCAGAGGGTTTTATCGTATCAATGCTCCTAGCACCTAACTTGTCCTCTTTCAATAACCGCATGAGCTGTTCCCGTTGTTTCTGTGTGCTTTTCTTCACGTTTGCCCTCTGTGCGTTCTGTTTGGCGTAGAGTTGGCAAAGCGTCATTTTCTTGCCTGTGCTGTCGATACCGTCCTCAATATCCCGTCTTATCTGCTGTTCCAGTTCACGAAGTGAGGGTTTTTCCC
>ENA-OQBT01000076-OQBT01000076.1-human-gut-metagenome-genome-assembly--contig:-NODE-76-length-63711-cov-5.762912_pt1 | contig 63711 bp, 69 predicted proteins | sample MGYA00242749_ERZ504557 | MGnify/ENA primary metagenome ERZ504557 (study PRJEB26092, sample SAMD00036243) | human gut metagenome | host: Homo sapiens | study: EMG produced TPA metagenomics assembly of...
AGATATTCTGAGCAACTGACTTAACGATGCCTGCATTAACACCAATCAGTTCTTCACGGGTCATACCCGGCTTACGGGGAATACCTGAAGTGATAACCACAACGTCAGAGTTAGCTGTTTTTTCATAATCGTTAGTGCAACCTACAATGTTTGTGTCGAAGCCCAACAACTGAGCAGTCTGCATCATATCCATTGCCTTACCTTCTGATACGCCTTCTTTAACGTCCAGCATTACTACTTCGTCTGCTACTTCGTTAAAAGCAAGAACATTTGCACATGTAGCACCTACGTTACCTGCGCCTACTACGGTTACTTTTGACATAATCTCTATATTTTGTTTAAAGTTGATAATAAAATCGCCTTCTTAAAAGCACCGCAAAGTTACAATGATATTCCGAATTAAAGAAAAATTTCCATAATATTTTTCGAGCAGTCTACATAAATTATTGTACTTTTGTCCAAAATTCAATGTAACACTATGGATAAGAGCAAAAAACTGATTATTGTCATTATTCTGCTGGTTGTGATTATCGGCGGAGTTTCTTTTTATGCTTTTCATCAAGCAAAAGAAAATAAAGAAATGAGCGAACTCTTCGCTGTGGAAAAACTGGAAATGGAAAACGAATATACAACTTTCGCCACCCAATATGATGAACTTCAGATACAGATAAACAATGATTCCTTGCGCGAAAAGCTGGAGAGTGAGAAGCTGAAAACACAGCGGCTGCTAGAAGAATTACGACAAGTAAAGACCAGTAATGCAGCTGAAATCATGCGTTTGAAGAAAGAACTGAAAACAGTGCGTGCCGTACTACGCACCTATGTTATCCAAATAGATTCACTGAACAAACTCAACCAAGCACTAGCTGAAGAAAATCAAGAAGTGAAACAAAAATATACGCAGGCAACCCGCCAAATCAATAATTTATCTCAAGAGAAAAAAAATCTGAATGAAAAGGTCACCTTGGCAGCTCAATTGGATGCCACAGCAATTAGTGTAGAGCCTAGAAACAAACGCGGTAAAACAGCCAAGAAGGTAAAAGATGTAAAAAAGATAGCTATCTCGTTCACCATTGTCAAGAATATTACTGCCAAAACAGGTGAACGTACTTTATATATACGTATTGCCAAACCGGACAATGACATACTAACCAAAAACCCTTCAAACACATTCCCATACGAAAACCGTAGTTTGGTTTATTCCATCAAGAAATACATAGAATACACCGGAGAAGAACAAAATGTAACCGTATATTGGGATGTAGAAGAATATTTGCCTGCCGGAACTTATCATGTTATATCTTCGCTGATGGAACCATGATAGGACAACAAGCTTTCAGCATGAAATAACAAGGAACATTCTCCCCCAAATATATTTAATTAAAAAAATCAGCCGGTTGAAAACGAACCGGCTGTTTTTTCTCCACACAAACAAAAGCAGTGAACATACAGATTGCAGAATTATAAAAATATTTTAAAATAACATCTAGAATATGGCTTTCTTAAAGATTTGTCTTATTTTTGTTGCATAAACAACTTAAAAACAACAAAACAAGAACACTATAATGAAAAAGATTGCAGCTTTTATCCTATTTATCGGTGTTTTAGATAGTATTTCAGCCCAAAGCACACTCACCTTAGATAGTTGTCGTGCTTTAGCATTATCCAACAATAAAGAGTTGCGCATTTCAGCTGAAAAGATTACAGCTGCACATTATGAAAAGAAAGCGGCTTTTACCAATTATCTTCCTAAGATTGCAGCTATAGGAACGTATATGCGCACTCAGAAAGAAATCTCTTTATTAAGTGACGAACAAAAGGGAGTTATCAGTCAGATAGGGACTACCGCCCAAGGCTCTATACAGGAAACTTTCCAACAACTGGCAGCTTCCAATCCCGAACTCGCACAAATACTGCAACCACTTGCTCCCCTCATCCCAGGTATTGGAAATGCACTGAACAAGGTCGGACAAGGTTTGGTAGATGCGCTGCGCACCGACACACGCAATATGTATGCAGGAGCTGTAACCCTTACCCAACCATCTTCATGGGAGGAAAAATTGTTGCCTACAATAAAATCACCCAATACGCAGAACAGCTGGCCGAATCACAGCACGCCACCGGTATGCAGGATATCATTTTGAATACAGACCAAGCTTACTGGCAAGTCATCTCACTGATAAACAAGAAAAAACTAGCCCAGAGCTATCTGCAACTGGTCAGCCAACTGGACAGTGATGTAGATAAAATGATAACCGAAGGTGTCGCCACCAAAGCCGACGGACTAAGTGTAAAAGTAAAAGTGAATGAAGCCGAAATGAAGCTCACACAAGTAGACAACGGATTAAGCCTATCTAAAATGGTACTATGCCAATTATGCGGTCTGCCTTTAAATGATGAAATACGTTTAGCAGATGAAGACGTAGAAAGCTTAACTCTCCCTGAATATCATGTAGGTGATAATGTAGCCACCGCTTTGGCAAATCGCGAAGAATTACGAAGTTTGGATCTAGCTAATAAAATTTATGACCAAAAAGTCAATATCACCGCGCGGGATTTCTTCCTACAGTGGCTCTGACCGCCAACTACATGGTAACCAATCCCTCATTGGTAAACGGCTTTGAACGCAAATTCCGTGGCATGTGGGCTGTTGGCGCTATGGTACAAATTCCAATATGGAACTGGGGCGAAGGAATGTATAAGGTAAAAGCTGCCAAAGCGGAAGCAAACATTGCCCGCTATCAACTGGCAGATGCAAAAGAAAAGGTAGAATTGCAGGTAAGCCAAGCCAGCTATAAAGTAAATGAAGCAGCCAAACGCCTGAGCATGGCCGAAAAAAATCTGGAAAAAGCAGACGAGAATCTGCGCTATGCCAAACTGGGATTCATGGAAGGAGTCATTCCCACCAGTAATGTATTGGAAGCGCAAACCGCTTGGTTATCTGCCCAATCAGACAAAATAGACGCTCAGATTGATGTAAAACTGACTGAAGTCTATTTGCGCAAGTCAATGGGAGTGCTTAAATAAAAATTAAAGATTAAAAACGAAAAGATATGGCAGAAAGATCACAACACAGCAATATTTTGCTGGCATTTATTTCACTGACAGCAGTCATCGTTATTGTATCGCTGATAGGTTTCTTCACATTGGGAAAAGGCCCGGAAATCATTCAGGGACAAGCAGAAGCTGACGAATATCGGGTTTCCAGCAAAGTACCGGGACGCATTCTGGAATTTCGTGTGAAAGAAGGAGACAAAGTAAAAGCCGGTGACACACTGGCTATCCTTGAAGCCCCCGATGTAAAAGCCAAACTTTCTCAAGCACAAGCTGCCGAACAAGCAGCACAAGCCTTGAATGAAAAAGCACAACGAGGTACCCGCCAAGAGCAACTGCAAGCTGCCTACGAAATATGGCAGAAAGCTAAAGCCGGAGTAGAAATTGCTGAAAAGTCATACAACCGTGTCAACCGACTCTTTGAAGAAGGCGTAATGTCCGCGCAAAAACGTGATGAAGCCAAAGCACAATTTGATGCCATGAGTGCTACAGAAAAAGCTGCACGCTCCCAATACGAAATGGCAAAGAACGGTGCACAACGTGAAGACAAAGCCGCAGCCGCAGCCCAAGTAGAACGTGCCAAAGGTGCTGTAGCCGAAGTTTCTTCCTACATAGACGAAACGATACTGACCGCGTCTGCTGATGGAGAAGTAACCGAAATCTTTCCCAAAGCAGGCGAACTGGTAGGTACCGGTGCCCCCATTATGAACGTGGCCCGCTTGAATGACATGTGGGTAACATTCAATGTACGCGAAGATTTCCTAAAAGACTTTACCGTAGGAAATGAGATTAACGCATTTATTCCTGCCTTTGACAAAGAAATAAAATTCAAGATTACTTATATGAAAGATCTGGGTACATATGCCGCCTGGAAAGCAACCAAGACTACGGGGCAATTCGACCTGAAGACCTTCGAGGTAAAAGCTGTTCCTGTAGAGAGAACAGACGGATTGCGTCCGGGAATGAGTGCCATCATCGAGAAATAACAAACAATGAACAATACTGTCCATAACCGTATATTCCGCATAGCCCGGCGTGAAGTGTTCCGCATCGCCACAAGACCGCTATATCTGTTCTGCATGATCATAGCTCCCTTGTTCTGTTACCTCTTCTTTACTACATTAATGTGGAACGGACTCCCTACGGATATGCCGGCAGGTGTGGTCGATTTGGACAACACAGCTACCACACGCAGCATCATCCGTAATCTGGACGCTTTTCAGCAGACTAAAATCATAGCGCATTACCCCAGTTTCGCAGATGCCCGCAAAGCCATGCAGCAAGGGAAAATCTATGCTTTCTACTATATTCCAAAAGGAACTACCGACAAGGCATTAGCAAGCCGCCAACCCAAGGTTTCTTTTTATACCAACTATTCCTATCTGGTAGCTGGTTCATTACTCTATAAAGACCAGCGCACCATGTCCGAGCTGGCGGGTGGAGCCATCGGCCGTGCCACCTTATATGCCAAAGGAGCTACAGAAGACCAAGCCATGGCGTTCCTGCAGCCCATAGTCATCGACTCCCATGTATTAAACAACCCATGGCTCAACTATTCAGTATATTTGAGTAACACTATCATACCAGGTATTCTGATGCTGCTTATCTTTATGACCACCGTCTATACCATTGGAAGTGAAATGAAAACCAACACCCAAAAAGAATGGATGGGCATGGCAGGCAATTCCATCACCGTAGCTCTGACCGGCAAATTGCTGCCTCAGACTTTAGTTTTCTTTGTCATGGGCACCTTCTATAATGTTTATCTATACGGTTTCCTGCACTATCCCTGTAATAGCGGTATACTGCCCATGCTGTTTGCCGGTCTGTTATTAGTACTGGCTTCACAGGCTTTCGGAGTATTTCTGTTCGGATTGTTTACAACAGTCCGCTTGGCACTGAGCACTGCCTCCCTATGGGGAGTGATTTCTTTCTCCATATCGGGTATGAGTTTTCCAGTTATGGCAATGAATCCTGTGTTACAGGCACTGGCCAATCTATTCCCGTTACGCCACTACTTCCTGATTTATGTAGATTTGGCGCTTAACGGATATCCGCTGATTTACGCATGGCATTCAATAGTCGCGTTGATGTTATTCATGCTGTTGCCTTTCTTTATACTGAAAAGACTGCGCACAGTACTATTACATTATGTATATATTCCCTAAAACGGCAAGCAGTTATGAGAGCATATAAACTCAAAGATATCATCTCACAAGGAACTAAAGACCTTTTCTACATCTGGTGGCAAGAGCTGAAAGCAGTTGTGAAGGATCAGGGTGTACTTATCTTCTTCATTCTGGTACCACTAGGCTATCCGCTTCTCTATACCTTTATATATACCAATGAAACAGTGCGTGAAGTTCCTGCTGCTGTAGTAGATAATAACCGTTCCAGCCTCAGCCGTGAATACCTGCGTCTGGTAGATGCAGGTGCCGACTTGGAAATAGTATCTCATTGCAGTGATATGGAAGAAGCAAAAACTTTATTGAAAAACGGCAAAGTGTATGGCATCATCTATATTCCTGAAAGCTTCAGCCGCGACATTACTAAAGGAGTTCAAACCCATGTTACCATCTACTGTGACATGAGCGGTATGCTATACTACAAAGCCATGCTGACAGCCAACACCAATGCCTCGCTGATGATGAACAAACAGATAAAGATAGAACGCTCCGACAACACAACCATCCGACAAGATGAAGTGAGCACGTCTCCCATAGCGTATGAGGATATTTCCATTTTCAATCCGCAGAACGGTTTTGCCAGCTTCCTGATACCCGCCGTACTGATATTGATTATCCAACAAACTTTACTGCTAGGAGTAGGTCTATCTGCCGGAACTGCTCGTGAGAACAACCGTTTTCGAGACCTTATCCCCATGAGCCGCCATTATCATGGCACGCTGCGCATTGTTTTAGGCAAATCACTGACTTACCTTATGATATATGCTGTCATGGCTACCTATATGCTCTGCCTTGTTCCCAAAATGTTCAGCCTGGTACAAATAGCTCAAGCCGGAACCCTAGCGGCATTCATGTTTCCTTACATACTGGCATGCATTTTTTTCGCGATGACTTGTTCTATCTTTATTCACCATCGGGAAGCCTGTATGATGATCTACGTATTTACCTCAGTGCCGTTACTATTTATCTCAGGTATCTCGTGGCCAGGTACTGCCATTCCTAAATTCTGGGAGGTGATTTCATGGCTGTTCCCTTCCACTTTCGGCATCAACGGTTTTGTACGCATCAACAATATGGGTGCCACACTGACCGATGTACTGACAGAGTACCGGATATTGTGGATACAAACAGGCGTTTATTTCCTTACCACCTGCATCGTATACCGTCGTCAGATCACCTTAAGCCGCAGACATGTATACGAAAGATTAAAAGAGATTAAGAAAAGACGCAAAACAAATATCGTCTGAATTTGTTTATAAATTAAAAACCAAATGAATTATTTAGGATGAAAAAACTTTTTATTCTGGCATGCGTATGCCTACTGATTACTTCATGTAACAGTAACCCCAAAAACACTAACGATTCTGCAACCTCCACCGAAACAACGGATATGCACAATGCAGAAAATTCATTGGATTATGACGGTACTTACACCGGAACCTTTCCAGCTGCCGACTGTCCGGGTATCAACATGGCCCTGACTATTAAAAAAGACAAGACTTTTGAGTTGATATCAGAATACATTGACCGGCAGGATGCTACTTTCAAAGAATATGGAACTTACTCCGTTGAAGGTAATATTATGACTTTAATTAATGGAGAGGATAAGCAATATTATAAAGTCGGTGAGAATACCTTGACCGCTCTCAATCAAGACAAACAGGCAATAACAGGAGAGTTAGCAGACCATTATATCCTACACAAAAAATAAACTTTACTTCATCTGTCATTTTCATGCCAAAGTGAAGAGTCCGCTTCAATCTATCACAGCTGGATTCTTCACTTTGTTCTTTTATTTGTCCACAATCTGTATTCACACTAATTAACTTCCATTCCTTTTGTTTATTACGAAAATTTCGTAGATTTGCGAAAACATCGTAATCAATTCATTTTCTTATGGAAAAGCTAACGATACAAGAAGAAGAAGTGATGCTTCATATTTGGAGCATGGGAGAATGTTTCGTGAAAGACATAGTTGCTAAATTTCCCGAACCTAAACCACCTTACACTACGGTAGCGTCTATAGTGACCAACCTGAAAAGAAAAGGTTATGTTACAGCCAAGCGCTTCGGTAACACCTATCAATACACCCCTGTAGTGAAACAAAGTGAATACAAACGCACATTTGTAAGTGGTGTGGTCCGAAACTATTTTGCCGACTCGTATAAGGAAATGGTATCTTTCTTCGCTAAAGAGCAAAAAATCTCCGCAACCGACTTGAAAGACATTATTGACCTGATAGAAAAAGAAGAAGATAAATAACCTTGCTAAATTCATAAATATTATGATAACTACAGCTCCCGAACTCATTTACATGCTGAAAGTAAATATAGCATCGCCTTATTCTATGCTTTCTATAAGCTGTTCTGCTGTCGCGACACTTTCTTCCAATGGCGTCGTATCGCACTGCTGAGTTTTCTTGCACTCTCTTTTCTTTATCCGCTAATGGATATGCAAGCATGGGTGAAAGAACAACCTGCCATCAATGAACTGGCAGATTACTACACACTGATGATGCTAACAGAAACAAATACTTCCACTGCCACAGTAGTCACAACTCCTGTTGCTATTCCCACACCCGGCCTGCTTGATATAATAAAGTTCATCTATTGGATTGGAATCCTTTTATTATCCGCACGATTTATGATCCAACTAAGTAGTATTTTCCACCTTGTCTTAAAAAGCAAGAGTATAAATGTAGACCAAATATCCATACGCAGTCTATCAGAACCTGCCAATCCATTCTCTTTCTGGCAATGGATTTTCGTCTATCTGCCCGAACTGAAAGAAGATGAAAAACAAGAAATCCTGACGCACGAACAGACCCACGTCCGCCAATGGCATTCCATAGATGTCATTATCAGTGAAATAGTAAATATCATTTGCTGGATGAATCCTTTTGCATGGCTAATGAAAACAGAGATCAGACTCAATCTAGAATACCTTGCCGATCATAAAGTAATGGAATCCGGCACAAATAAGAAAGCATATCAATATCACCTTTTGGGATTAGCCAACCAGAACAGACAAACCGGTTTATATAATAATTTCAACTTATCACACTTAAAAAACAGAATTAAAATGATGAACAAAAAAAGAACCCGCACCACAGGGCATATCAAATATGCCTTGTTTGCACCGCTGACTGCTGCTCTACTCTTGGTCAGCAACATTGAAACCGTGGCACGGACAGCCGAAAGGTTAATCTATTCCACGGAAGAAAGCACCCCACGCCCCGAAAGGGAAGAAGTGGCATCTTTTGTCAACACAGTACAAGGTCTAGTGACTTTCACTATTACCGTAACCAATAGTGAAGGTAAGCCTCAACCTAATGTTACTCTGCAAATCAAACCGAGTGATGAAGTGAAAACTTTCAAAACCAATGCAGAAGGAAAAGCTACCATAGAAGTGGATATGACGACTCCCAAGTATGTTTCCCTAGACGTTTCCTCTCCTAAAAGTTCCAAACATCAATCACTTCTACTTTCAGCAAACAAACCAAATGTTACTGCCATCTTTGATACTGATGATGATATTGCCGCTTACATCAAAGCCGGCAAACAAATACGGGTCAAGTTACAAATATCTAATAATGATAACCAACAACTGGCAGGAGCAGAACTTATTTCTTCTTCAACAAATGCCAAAGCCACGACAAACGCTCATGGAGAAGCTCAGTTAACAGTAGGAGTAGGCGAAACCATTGCCATTAACCATAAAGGTTATCAGGAAGGAAAATTCACGGTAAAAGAACTCTGTCCCATCAAAGATATGGAAAATCCGGAACTAGTAAGATTACTTCTTGTCGGAGAAGATCCCGTATACCAGATAGCAGACAATATGCCTGAATTCCCCGGAGGTATGGCAGCTTGCTTACAACATTTGGCACGAAACATAAAATATCCCACAACAGCTCAAAAGGAGGGAACGCAAGGTAAAGTAATCGTACAGATGGTTATTGAAAAAGATGGTTCGGTAGATCATGTAAGCATTGTACGCAGCATTAGCCCCGAACTAGATGCTGAAGCAGCACGAGTTGTAAAATCCATGCCGAAATGGAAGCCGGCAACTGTAAAAGACAAAACAGTACGTTGCAGATATACTGTTCCTGTAACTTTCAAACTGCAATAAAGAGTATAAAAACAGAAAAGAGGCTGTTTCGAACAGCCTCTTTTCATCCCAAAAACATATTTCAAATTATTTCTTCATTTCCACAATGTGCGTCGGCGCTTGCTCCGCATTACGCTTCTCAGTCTGCTTCACAACATTTTCAGCCAACTCTATGAATGCACGTCCGGTAATGCTGTTCTCATTCAAAGCAGCGGGAGTACCCTTATCACCATTCTCACAAATACTCTGTACAATAGGGATTTGTCCCAACAAAGGCACATTCATTTCTTCCGCCAATTGCTTGGCTCCTTCTTTTCCAAAGATAAAATATTTATTTTCAGGAAGTTCGGCAGGAGTAAACCATGACATATTCTCCACCAGTCCCAAAATAGGTACATTTACTTTGTCATTGGTGTACATATTGATTCCTTTGCGTGCATCAGCCAAAGCTACCTGTTGGGGGGTGCTGACAATAACAGCTCCTGTAATAGCCAAAGTCTGCACCAAAGTAAGATGAATATCACTAGTACCCGGAGGAGTATCAAGAATAAAATAATCCAACTCGCCCCAGTCCGCATCTCCGATTAATTGCTTCAATGCATTACTAGCCATACCACCACGCCATAAAGTTGCTTGATCAGGATCAACAAAGAAACCAATGGAAAGCAATTTGATACCATATTTTTCAATCGGAATAATCAAATCACGACCATCAATCTGTTCGGCATAGGGACGAGCATCTTCCACTTGAAACATTTTAGGTACAGAAGGACCGAAAATATCAGCATCCAACAACCCCACTTTATAGCCCAATTTAGCCAGAGCCACTGCCAGATTAGCCGCCACAGTAGACTTTCCTACCCCACCCTTTCCGGATGAAACAGCAATCACATTTTTAACAAACGGGAGTAGCTTGCCCGGTTCGGGACGCGCCGCTTGGCGGCTCTCTGTCGCAATAGTTACCTGTACATCAGGTGAAACATAAGTATGAATAGCTGTTTCGGCAGCCTTTATCATAGATTTCATAAACGGATCGGTCGGTTTCTCAAAAATCAACGAAAAGCTTACCGACATGCCGTCAATGCGAAGATTATCGGCAACCATCTCCGCTTCCACCAAATTCTTTCCCGTTCCAGGATAACGCACTGTTGCCAAAGCGTCCAAAATCAATTTCGGATATAAAGTCATCATTCTGTTATTATTACTTGTTTTCAACCCGCTTCGTTTACTGCGGTTGTAACTGCGATACTCATCCAATTCTATTTCCACATCGGGTTCATGCAACTCCTTCTCATGCGGCAGACGGAACTTCATATATTTTATATTCAAACCACGATCCAACCATTGTTGTTCATAATAGGTACGGATGCCTAGTATGTCATCCACCAAACCGGAATGATACAAATCTTCGGTCATAAACTCTACCGGCAATTTGTTTTCCTCTACCATATAGCGGGTGTAAGTAAACATAAAATTACTGTCGGTCTTCAAGTGAATTAGCCCATCCGGCTTCAAAAACTTGCGATAACGTTCCATAAAGTATGTGGAAGTAAGACGTTTAGTCACTTTCTTCATCTGTGGATCAGAGAAAGTCAGCCATATCTCACTCACCTCGCTCGGAGCAAAAAAACGATCGATGATTTCGATATTGGTACGCAAAAAAGCCACATTCTTCATGCCATTTTTCAGCGCTTCCGTCGCACCGGTCCACATACGGGCCCCTTTTATATCTACACCGATAAAGTTTTTATCGGAATACATACCTCCCAGCCCTACGGTATATTCACCTCGTCCACATCCCAGTTCCAGAACTATCGGATTATCGTTCTTAAAAAAGTCACGGTTCCAATTCCCCTTCATATCGAACGTAACGTTATCGGCCACCGAATAAGGGTATTCAAACACGTGCGGATACTCCCGCATATCAGCAAATTTCTCCAGTTTTCCTTTTCCCATGAAAATTAGTCTATCATTATTTGTTTCCACAGGCAAAGGTAGGAATATCCTGTGAAAGAGAAAAAAAATAGACCTGCAATTCACTTGCAGGTCTATTTTTCTTCTCTTTCTATTTTCTATATTATTCAGAAATTGCCTCAACGGACTCTCCCAATTCTTTCTTCAAATCTTCATAGAAGGCAGCATGTGATGCTTCTACATAGGGAGCCAAGAACAAGAAACCGATACCCAAAGTAAAACAGCACAAAATAGCCCAACCAATGAAGCTCAAATCCAACAAGAACATCTTCATCTTATGACCGGACATCATCGCCATACTTTTCTCTATGGCAGCATTGTACTGCAACTCCGGATAATCTTTCAGAATAAAGAGCGTCATGGCATATGAATAGGACTTCATGATGCCCGGAATGACAAGCAGCAACGTCCACAGGAATGTATAGACTGTAGTCAGCAGCATTGTACCCAATATCCGTCCGTAGTCTTTAAACCCGTCGAAAAGACGGGCAAAATCCAGCTTTATTCCACGAATCACATCCAAAAAAAGGACAGTATAGCCGAATCCCAAGGGTAGGAGCAACAAAGCAATGAGACTAAAGGAGGACGAAGCCACCGACTCCATAATACGATAGGGCAGCGTAGGGGTATTCATCACCAGTCCATAAACCAAGGTAATAACCGCACCCAATCCCCAATTACCGGTCAACGCATCGATTGCCCGATTCTTCAATTCTGAATTTGTTTTCATAAGAATCTATTTTTCTATTAGTCTAAAACTGTCACCCAATTATGTGTATCAGGTTCATCACCATACTGGATAGCACGCAGTTTGTTATACAGTTTTGTACAAACAGGACCCGGCTTTCCATCTTTAGAGATAATGTACGATTTCTTGTTTTCCAAATCATCAATACGCTGGATAGGACTGATAACAGCCGCCGTACCGCAAGCCCCTGCTTCCTCGAAGGTTTCCAGTTCTTCTTCAGGAACCGGACGACATTCCACCTTTATACCCAAATCCTCGGCCAGCTGCATCAAACTCTTATTCGTTATAGAAGGCAGAATAGAAGATGATTTTGGTGTAATGTAAGTATTATTTTTAATGCCGAAGAAATTAGCCGCACCACACTCGTCAATGTACTTCTTTTCTTTGGCGTCTAGATAGAATTCGCACGAATATCCCAAATCATGGGCTTTCTTATTGGCACGCAGGCTGGCAGCATAGTTACCGCCCACCTTAAAGCGTCCGGTTCCATAAGGCGCGGCACGGTCGAACTCACGGATAATAACATAAGGATTAGTAGAAAAACCACCTTTGAAATAAGGACCTACCGGAGTTACGAATACCACAAACAGATATTCATTGGCAGGGTGAACCCCCACCTGAGCACCTGTACCAATCAGTAAAGGACGAATATAAAGAGCCGCACCACTTTCGTATGGAGGAATGAAACGCTCGTTGGCTTTCACCACCTTCTTTATAGCGGCCACAAACTTTTCTGTAGGAAGTTCCGGCATCAGGATACCGTCACAAGTACTTTGCAAACGCTCCGCGTTGGCTTCAGGACGAAAATACGAATTTTACCGTCTTTTCCACGATAAGCTTTCAACCCTTCAAACGCTTCTTGTCCATAGTGTAGACAAGTGGCAGCCATGTGAATATTCAACGTTTCCTCCGAACAAAGTTCCAACTCTCCCCATGCACCATCACGATAGTAGCAACGTACATTATAGTCTGTCTTCATATAGCCGAAGGACAGATTTGCCCAATCAATCTCTTTCATAGTGTATCTTAATTATGTTATTATTTACGAATGAGAGCAAAATTACGTTTTATATTTGCAAATTCCAATCAAAATAGCTTTTTTATTTATAGCTTTTATAATTTGCCTATATGTCTCAATGTGCTAATGTGCAAATATGCCATGCGGAATATAACGCAGCCAATTGCCACATTAGCATATTGTCACATTGATACATTATTATCTAACATTTTCTTTATCTCCTCATCGGCTTTATAAAGTTTATCCCGGCAAAACTTAATTAACTCTTGTGCCTCTTTCAGATTTACACTTAAACTGTCTATATCCAACTCATTACTATCTATGCGTGATACGATTTCTTCCAGACGTTTCATTGCCTGCTCATAGGTTTGTTTCTTTGCTGCCATACTTCGTTTTATTTTTTAGTTACTATACTCTTTATTTCTCCTTTGGCAAAACGAGTGGTAAGTTCATCCCCCGGCTGCAATGCAGAAGCATCGATCACCGCTTTGCCATTTTTCAGCGTGATACTATATCCCTTTTCAACAAATTTTCGGGAGATGCCGCCTTCAATTCCTGCTCCAAAAGTTGGAGCCGATGCTTTTCCTTTACCAGACGACGCTGTGAAACGATGCCCAACTGAGTCTCCACCATTTTCAAACAATGGGTCTCTTTTGTCAGACGGGATTGCAGGCCTACTTCCAAATGCTTCATGATTCGTTCCTGGCGATAATGTTCCTCTTTCAGCCTCATCCGCGTCTGCATGGGAATACGTTCTACCATCGGTTCAACCGGGTATTTTCCCGTTCCATACGGGTAGAGATAGTATGAAGTACAGCCGATGCATAATCTTCAAGAACCTTGGCAGTGTCGTGCAAATGATTTATAAGATACTCGGCAGCAGCAGTAGGTGTCTTGACACGAGTATGAGAAACAAAGTCCAACACCGTATCGTCACGCTCATGCCTATACCGGTTATAATAGGTATAGGAAACTGGGCACAATTAGCCGCCAACTCATATGTATCGAACCCCGAAAGGTCGGACGTGGCGCCTCCGCCACGGATAATAACCACGACATCCCAATCATCACGACAGGCATGGATAGCATCCAATGCAGTAATGACAGATTGTTCTACCCGTTCCCCCTGCATAATAGCAGGAAACAAATGCGGATAAAAGACAAAACCGTAGGAATTCTGTTCCAGTTGATTACAAAAATCACCATAACCGGCAGCCGTAGCCGAGGAAATAACGGCTATGCGTTGCGCCAGCAAAGGAATCTCCAGTTCCTTATTCAAAGTCAGCACACCTTCTTCTTCCAGTTGTTTCAAGATTTCGCGACGGCGACGCGCATATCCCCCAATGTATAAGTAGGATCTATATCTTGCACAGTAAGCGAGTAACCATATAATTCATGAAACTCCACAGTCACTTTCACCATCACTTTAATACCCGCAACAAAAGCCTGTCCGGTTTCCTCTTCAAAATAAGGCTTCAGCAGACGGTAGACATTGCTCCAAATAGTCCCCCTTGCCTTAGCTATCAGATTATTCCCCCGTGGCTCTTTCTGTACAAATTCCAAATAGCAATGACCGGAATAATTGGAACGTACATCACTCAGCTCTGCCTGAACCCAATAAGTATCGGGCAGACAAGCATGAATGCTGCGCTTAACCAACGCATTCAGTTCATATAAAGAAAGAGGATGTTCTTCCATTATTTTTTCTTCTCTAATTCTATTTGACAAGCTTTCCAGATATCAGGCACACCATAACCGTAAATATTATCCGGATACTCTTTACGGTCTCCTGCATTCCGCACCGCCTCCACCACCTGCTTGGCAGTAAGCCAGGGACAAGCCTGCCAGAAACAGGCTACCAACCCGCACAATGTAGGCGATGCGAAAGAAGTACCATTGGCATGAGAAACCGTTCCATCATTACCCGCTACGGCCGAAGCAACTCCCACCGCCATCACATCCGGTTTTACACGGCCATCTGTAGTATTTCCCACAGAAGAGAAATCAGCATTAACCAGATTCCGGTCTGCCGCCCCCACTGTAATAACATTTTCCGCATCTCCCGGAGGTGTGATTTTTTTCCATGTGCCACGCCCCGAATTTCCGGCACTGCATACCAACACCAATCCTTTATCGGCAGCCAAAGAAGCGGAATGAGACATCAATGAATAATGCCCGTCCAAATCACGGTACCGGTAATTCATGGTCGTATCATCAAACTCATAATATCCCAATGAAGTATTAACCACATCCACTCCCACACTATCGGCAAATTCCAAAGCTTCCGCCCAATAATCCTCTTCCACTGGCTGTTCCGTATCATCATCCTCACTACGGAGAAGCCAATACGAAGCTTCAGGAGCTGTGCCGACCAATACATTCGGCTTATTGGCAGCCATACAAGATAACACTTTCATGCCATGATAGTTCTCGGCATAAATATCCGAGTGAGAATTTACAAAATCGCGTGTTCCCAACAAGTCCATTCCCTTGAAAACACTGATCTCATCAGCATTATAAAAACCGGCATCAATGACCGCTATTTGCATCCCCTTCCCACGAAAACCTGCAGCGTGAAGACTGTCCCCATGATGAACAGCAATCTGCCGCCACGCATCCCCATAATAGTTATTACTCTTTGTCACCTTATTGGTCACCTCTTTTTTACGGTCGGCATTGCGGGCAGGGATACTGTCGGGAGCTGTCCACACTTTCCGGACAGCTGCCACAAAAGGCAATGCCGCCACTTTATCAATAACCGATGTGTCGGATACCTGCACCACCACTGTATTGTTCCACTTACTTTTGGATACAGGACATACTCCTTTTCCGACCAGCATATCTATATAGCTCTGACATACAGGAAGATCTGTAGAATCAACGGGCAATCTCTGCCTCATGCGACGCTCCAAAGCACGTTCGGACAAATAAGCCGAAGGATTGTCCAATGCATAGGTTGTTTCTGCCTTATCGCGAAAGTTTACACGATACTTATACGTTTTTACTTGTGCCGGCATTTGTAAGGTGCATGCCAATAGCAAGCAGCCCACTATTCCTTTTTGACTATTCATTAATTCTATTCCGTTTATTTTTTAGATGCAAAGATAAACAAACTTTTCCCTCACACTCATTTTTTGTGTACCTTTGCAGCCAAATTCAGTTTAAACAGGTAAAAAGACAGAAAATAAAGTATGGCAAAAACAGGAACCCCCACAGAATTGGGAACACAACCAATCGGAAAATTACTTTTACAATATGCAATTCCCGCCATTATCGCTATGACGGCATCTTCCCTATACAATATGGTAGACAGCATCTTCATCGGTCACGGTGTAGGTCCTTTGGCTATTTCAGGACTGGCTATTACCTTCCCACTGATGAATCTGGCGGCTGCATTCGGTTCACTGGTCGGTGTGGGTGCCTCCACATTAGTTTCCGTAAAATTAGGACAGAAAGATTATGCCACCGCCCAAAATATTTTGGGCAATGTAGTTACGCTGAACTTTATTATAGGTATAGGATTCAGTATATTAACCTTGCTTTTCCTCGATCCTATTCTCTACTTCTTCGGAGCAAGCCGGATACCATCTCCTATGCACGAGACTACATGGTCATTATCCTGCTGGGCAATGTTATAACCCATATGTATTTGGGACTGAATGCCTTACTACGCGCTTCGGGGCATCCACAAAAAGCAATGATAGCCACCATCACCACAGTAATTATCAATACCATCCTTGACCCTATTTTTATCTATCTATTCCATTGGGGTATTCAGGGAGCCGCCATTGCCACCATTCTGGCTCAAATCATCGCACTGGTGTGGCAATTCAAAACCTTCACAAACAAGAACGAATTGCTCCATCTCCACCGAGGCATTTACAAACTGCGCGGTACAATTGTAAAAAACACCATCGCTATCGGTATGTCTCCGTTCCTGATGAATCTGGCAGCATGCTTCATTGTAATTTTCATTAACAAAGGTTTGAAAGAATATGATGGCGATCTGGCCATTGGCGCATTTGGTATTGTAAACCGGATTGTTTTCCTATTCGTCATGATCGTGATGGGCTGAATCAAGGTATGCAACCCATAGCCGGTTATAATTTTGGCGCCCAACAATATCATCGTGTAAACCAAGTATTAAAACTTACCATTTATGGTGCCACCACCGTTACAACAACCGGTTTTCTAGTAGGTGAACTGATGCCCGAATTGGCCGTATCCGCTTTTACCACTCATGAGGGACTGATACAGCTATCAGCTACCGGTTTACGCATTGTGGTCATATTTTTTCCCATTATCGGGTTTCAGATGGTAACGTCCAATTTTTTTCAAAGTATCGGCATGGCTGGTAAAGCCATCTTCCTATCATTAACCCGGCAGTTATTATTCTTGCTCCCCTGCATCATCCTGCTCCCTCTTTTCTGGGGATCGGCAGGAATTTGGTGGAGTATGCCAATATCAGACTTGGCGGCAAGTATTGTCGCAGGAGTCATGCTTTACCGCCAGTTCAAGATTTTTAATACCCACGGTAACAAATTAAAAGTTGAAAATTAAGAATTAAAAATTAGTTTCCTTATATTTGTCCACATAATCAATAGACAACGACTATGAACGAGCATTATGTTATCAACCTAGGACGCCAACTAGGCAGCGGAGGAAAAGAGATAGCGAAAAACTGGCTCAAGAGTTTGGTATCGCCTTTTACGATAAAGAATTAATCAAGCTAGCTTCAGAAGAGAGCGGCCTGTGCAAGGAATTCTTTGAAAAAGCAGATGAAAAAGCTTCTCAAAGCATCATCGGCGGTCTATTCGGAACACGTTTTCCTTTTATCAGCGACGGAGCCATTCCCTATGGCAGTTGTCTGAGCAATGACGCTTTGTTCAAAATACAAAGCGATGTAATACGTGAACTGGCAGAAAAACAATCGTGTCTGTTTGTCGGCCGATGTGCCGACTACATTTTGCGTGACCATCCCCGTTGCGTCAATATATTCGTTTCTGCTTCCAAAGAAGCACGCATAGAAAGATTGATGCATATCCATCATATTTCTACAGAAGCCGCTGAGGAATTGATGGAAAAAGCAGATAAAAAACGGTCAGCTTACTATAATTATTATAGTTACAAAACGTGGGGAGCTGCCGAAACTTATCACTTATGTATTGATTCGTCCGTATTGGGGATTGACGGAACAGTACAATTCATCAAACAGTTTGTAAAATTAAAGTTAGGATTTTAACTACTTTTAAAATGGTATACCGGCAATTCAAAGGGTTACCTCAACTGTAATGAAGGGATATGTCTGATTTTTTTAATTCTATATTTCAAATAATTCAGACACATTCCTTTATATTATCCCATGGCAGGATAAATCAAAAAATATCAACCTTCAAACTTTTCCTATAAAATCAACAAATTCATTCACTTACGCAACATATCCTATAAGATTCCTATCACCAATAATATAGAAATGATTACTATGAGCAGCTTCAAACATGCAGGGCTAATAATTAGCATAATTACCAGTCTGATATCCTGTACACACAATAAGAACTACACCACAACCTTCCAACCCGAATTGGCAAAAGCAGAAGCAATAATGTACAGATATCCCGACAGCGCACTGCATATATTACAGGGCATACAACCTGACAATCCTTCTGACAATGAACAATATGCCACATGGGCATTATTGATGACACAAGCTCAATATAAAAACCAAATTGAACAATCCGATTCTTTAATAAATATCGCTTATTCTTATTTCATTAATCAAGATAATGCACAAAGAAAGGCATTGGCACTATATTATAAAGGTATCTTGTGCCATGAAAGTCATCATGCCGAAGATGCATTGTCATTTTATCTAGAAGCAACAACTGAAATAGAGAAAACAAATGATTATCAATTAGGCTTTCTTATCAATTCAGAGATAGGGTTAATGTATCTATATCGAAAACTAAATGATTATGCTATGGAATATTTTGAAAAAGCACATCATAATGCCGAATTATCCAACAACCAAACATACATAGCTTTCTCTTTCATCTATATCGCTAGAGCATTTTCACAGAAAAAACAATATAATAAAGCGATAGAATATTATGAAAAAGCCATAAAAATAGGACAAGTGAATAACTATCCTACCATATTGCAAGCGCCATGAACGAAACCAGTTTTTTATTTCTTAAAACAGGAGAAAATAAAAAGGCTCTTCAGTATGCAAAAGATTGTATTAAAATAAAAAAGACTGATCAAAGAATATTTTCATTGGGAGATACTTATCGCTATTTAAAAATGTACGATTCTGCATATTTTTACCTAAACCAAGCTTGCCTGTCACCTAATATCCATACAGCCCGTAGCGCCTATCAAGCACTATATTATATTAGTCAAGAAGAAAAAGATTACAAAAAGGCAGTAGAGTACAGTAATAAACTATGGTTCTATCAAGATTCAATAGGTAAAACTGATCGCAATAAAGCATTAATAGAGATGCAAGAAAAATATGATCAGCAAAAAATAATTAATGAAAATAATCTGTCACAAATAAAGAAAGACCGGATCATACGCAATGTGCTCATCGCCTTAATCATTTTGTCTTTCATCATAGCAATAACAAACTATCTATACCAACGAAAAATAGTCTCTCAAAAACAAGAGATATTGGAGAAAGAAGAAAAAATTCGTTATTTCACTATGAAAATACATGAAAATGAGACATTGATAAACCGCAACAAAATGCGGATAGAAGAACTTACGATCCAAATGGAAGGAAGCCAAGAGATAAAAGAACAATGGAAAGAACAAAATAAAATACGACAAGAAATACAACAACAGAATGAAATGCTGAAACTGGAGAACAATAAACTGCAAAATCATATAAGCAATTATGCCCAATCATTAAAAGAAAAGTCGAAAGAACTGGAAGCAATGGAACATCTATCAGAGGAAAACCAGTATCTACATAAACGCGAGGCTTTTTTATGTAACCAACTCATTAATCAGACAGAATTATTCAATAAACTAAAAACAACAAAGTATATAGACGACCAACTATGGCAAGAAATAAAAGAAAAAATAGATTTATTATTCGATAACTATACTAAAAGACTATACCATCAAATACCTTCCTTAACAGATGGTGATATACAAATATGCTGTTTGATAAAACTACGATTCAGCAACGGTGACATCGCCAACATGTTAGCCATCTCGCCCACATCTGTGTCCAAAAGGAAGTTAAGATTAAAAGAACGCATCGTACAAGAAATAGGTTCATTAGGCGAAAATCAAAGCCTTGATTTATGGCTTATGGAATACTAAAAATAAACAATTGTCTATATCACCTCCCTATAAAAAAAGGTAATAAGCTAGTTATTAACTTATTACCTTTTTTCATTTGTCCACATGATATCTGCACGTTTTTAAAATTTATCCTCTAACTTTGCCTCAAACAAAACAATTAAAACATAAAATTATGAAGTTAAAAAGTATAAAGAAAAGGATATGGAGTATAGTTATTATCATAACTACATTAATAGGTATTTTGCCTGCACAGGCCAATACAACAGAAACTCCTGTTAAAGATGTAGAATTGGATGGCAGATGGGATGATCCTATTAGAAGTGCGACTACCAATTGCCCCATAACTGTATTTACCGATGGCTATCTCCTTACTGTCAAGAACGTATCACCCGACCGTGATATGACCATCCGCATTACAGATATGGCAAAAGGGAGCGTCGTTTATGAAAATAATATTCCTGAAGTACAGAGCGCTTACATCACAATTTCTATTGCAAATTTCCCTGCAGGAGAATATAAACTAGAAATAACAGGTACACCTTCCGGACATTTAACGGGATATTTCACTCAAGAGTGACAGACCTGTTTTCATAACCCGACTAAAATATACCTAAACCGCTAACTTGATTCATTAGAAATTGGAACTTTCATGTTCCAATTTCTATGAATATAATTTGTCCAAAAAGTTCATTAAACAAATCCATATTAGCGCAATAATATATGCTGAATTTCCTTCTTGACATAACACCAGACAAAAGCCAGCTATTGATAACCATCAAATTAGCAGGGATATTGCGGGAAAAGAAACAAGAGGTATACTATACCTATACCTCAAACCCTGCTTTTACGCCTGTACTATATAATAAAGGAATAAGCAACTGCGTACTTTATCCAGATGATTTCCGTTGGTTAAAGCCCGACCTAACGCTTCTAGATTGTCGGCATGCAGCACATGCCTCCCTTTATCGGCAGCTAGCCATTGACTATATTTTCATAGCCATGCAGTTGCCGAACCAAAAAAACATACAGGACAAAGATATTTCTGTACTTTATCTGCCACCCACTCCCTACCTGTCATCTGGTTCCGGACCACGTGTGGAATCGTTGGCAAAGAGATTGCAGGATATAAAAAAAGACAAAGGAAGAAATATTATTGTCGGATTATTGGGAAAAGGAAATAAAAATTCAAAGATACTAGAAGATTTTTATAGAGTTATAAAAAGAAGTTCCATCAGAAATCCCCGGTACCAATTCATATTATTAACCGACATACAAAATGTATATCAATCGTTTGAATTGCCCGGCAACATGGAATTATTCCGCACGCTGAACCTTAACACCATATTGCCATTATGCGATTTGGCTTTGACCGACTCATATTCTGATGTATGGCTGGATTGTACCTTTGCTCAAATACCGGTACTGAGATATTCGCCTAAAAATATGATAAACATAACTCCGATGAAATTGGAGCAACAAATAGAATATGCATTACAAAATAAAATAACACTAACACAAAAAGCGAAAGAGTTATGCGATTTCTTTGAACGTAAAAATCGGGAAATAAACAAAATAGCCGATATGTTAATAGAAAGAGCAGAACGTAACAGATATAACTCATGCGGACACCCGGCCGCACATTTATTAAAGTAATTCAGCGTTCATACCTACTTCCACGTCCAAATGAACGTTAATCGCTCCAATGAATTTCTTTTTTAAGTGATTGCGGCCGCTCCATGAGTTTCCTCTTATAAAACAAACCGGGTTATGACAGAATACGAACTTGATAAAATAAAGAAATCATTTGTCCGTTCCAATGCCAAGTGCCCTGTAGAGGTAGCTTGCCTGCTCACTGTCATAAAATATTACAACGGAAAAGAAACGGACATACATACATTGACCGAATGGTGCAAAATAAATGGAAAGCTTACCTTGGCAGGAATGAAACAAGGGGCTATATATTCCGGCATGAAAGCGAAATATGTTTGCAAAACATTCATCAATTAACACAAAGAAAACTTCCCATCATCCTTTTCACTCTCAATGATTTCAATGTACCGGGATATGTAGTCTGTTACGGCATCCATGAATCCCGATTCATTATCTGGGAACCGGAATTCGGACTCATGCAATATTGGGCGGACGAAATGAAAACATTATGGATAAAAGGAATAGCCCTGACCCTCTTTCCCACACAAAATTTTATGAATTCGGCAAATCTCCATCTAAAATGGTGGGAAATATATAGCTGGAGCAAACTATGGAAAAGAAAGGTAGAACATTGGTACGAATATATATGGTTAAACGTACCTTTATTCCGCCAAATGGTATATAAGCTGGGTAAGAACAAATGAGATGTGAAAAGTAGGCACTCATAATCTTTCCTTCTCACTCTCTCCGGCACCACTACCCTTATATTTATTACGCGTAGCATTAAATTTATAGCGTACCGTCAGCATCACTTTCCTACTATCATAATTATTAATTTGCAAAGAAGATGCCCGGTTATAATACATACGGTTTCCAGACTTCATACCATGGAACAAATCCGTACCACTCAGTTTCACAGACATCCTATCCCCCCAAAAGAACTTTGTAACCCCGGCATCCACATAAAAAATATTCTTGGTTTCCGAGCAATTCTCCATATCGCCTTTACTTTGATAATTCATTTCCACCGAAGCCATCCAGCCGTGATTAAAATTAAACGTATTATTAAAAGCCCCCGTAAACATCGGTTTGTTCATCTTCAGCAATCCATCGGTAGTCTCCAGATCCAGCCATTGTTTCTGTACTCCCCAATTCAATTGCGGCGACCAGATTCCAAACTTAGGCGCCAATGACAAGAATGCCGAAACAGACTTCAAGCTATGGAGATTTTTGAAAGAAATAAGCGTTACCGCCGGATTATACTCCATTTGTTCCCCCCAGTAAATGATTGCATTTCTTCTGTCATTATAATCCATACTGAACTGCATAAACTTCCATGCCCCCATCAAAGAAACGTTATGCACCACCTCATGTTCCAATAACGGATTGCCGGACTGAAGCGTGAACCTATTGGCATACGTCACATTATTGCTCAACTGCTGGTAGGACGGACGACGCGTCTTCGCCGCATAACTAAGCTGCAACTGCACTCCGCCTATTTCAGAACCCAATGAAACACTCGGAAAGAAATTACTGAAATTCCGGCTTTGTCCTTCCATATATTCCCATCCTCATAATAATCAAAGTTCACCCACTCATAACGTCCCCCCACGGAGAGTTGCCCTATGGGGGTATTGCGGCTATACTCTAAAAACGGACTGATATTCTGCTCTTTCAGTTCACTGAATGAAGTCGGCACATAACCTTCCGGATTCACATAATCATCCTGCCGCTCCGTATGACTGTATTCAGCCCCTATCATGACATTTCCTCCAAGCAGCGGACGGCTCAGCACCAGTTTGGCAGCAAAGAGTTCACTTCTCAATGTATTGGTAGAAGTGACAACCCTATCTTCCTTATTGCTGCTTTCTTCACGTTGTATCGTATTGTCTCCGTTTTTGTCAAACAGATAATCCGCATTAAAATCAATCTCCGTTTTTCCCGCCATCCCCTTATAATAAACATTTACCGAATGCGAGGGATTATAATACGCAGTGGCATTGATATCATTCGCCAGATAGTCATAATGCGTGCCGTCGGCATATACATCCGAATTAAATATAGTGTGATAGCGGGCATCCGGATTGGCTTTCAATGTATATTTTACTCCAATTGAATTATTTTCATCGAATGCATAGTTCACACCTGCGATATTGGTAAATGCCTGTTGATTCGTTTTTGCGAACTGATAATTGTCCTGATGCCAAAGCGTATCAACATGCACATCTTGAGTAAACCGGCTTTCGTCAAACCCTTCACTTTTTCTATAATACACGGTGCCGAACACATCCAATTTATCACGCCGGTAATTCCAGTTCAACTGTTCCACGAAACCGGCATACTCCCACTGATTATAACCGGAACGCACATCAAATCCAAATCCTTCCCCTTTTATGGGGCGGGTAGTAATCTTCACCACTGCTTTCACAGACGCATCATATCTTGCACCGGCTGGTAATCAGTTCTACATTCTTAATATCTTCTGACTTCAGCTGGTCCAGTTCCGACAAATCACGCAGCAATCTCCCATTCACATAGATTATCGGGCTCCCTTTTCCAAATACCTCATACACATCATTTTTCTTCTGAAGTCCCGGTATATGCTTCAACACATCCTCCGCCGTACCCATTATGCTAAGCACTGTTCCTTGTACATGGGTCTGCAACCCTTCGGAAGTAAGTTTATATGACGGGCGATTCCCCTTTACCACGACTTCCCCCAACAGATTAACATCTTCATGCATCACAATCGTTACCGGAAATTGAGTATAGGCTTTTGTCACCGGAATAAAGCCAAGACAAGAAATTCTGAGTATATTGTTACCGCTTGTTTGGTCTATGCTGAAAATTCCTTGTTCATTGCTAATTGTACCTTGCACAAAAGATGAATCTTTGGAAGATAGCAATACCACATTAGCAAAACTGACAGGATTTCCTTTTTCATCAACTAATAAGCCGGAAACACTCTGTGCGTCAATAACAATAGAATTTAATAATAATCCGAGCAATAAAATCAGTGTCCTCATAGCATTTTCTTTTTACGATTATTTATCCGGCATATTTCCTATCTTATTCATCTTGCAATACCAGTTTCACGATCCACATTATTCATTAACTTTTCCTCTGTCTTATGTTTTAGTCCAGAATTAAAATTCCAAGAGAATGTCAGCACCACCATGTTTGCATTATTTTTGATGTAAGTCCAACTCTTTTTCTGCACCCGTTCACTCATCAGTTTCCAACCGGCACTCCAACCAGCAGGAGTAAAAGGATACAGCACTCCAATACCGGCACTCATATTTTTCCATTTATAAGAACATTGTATAACAGAATTTTTTTCTCCATAATCTATTGATTCTCCGTACAGTGAATTATATCGGTTTCCTATAGACCCATATAAAGAAAAATTCTTATAGTTCAAAGAAGCGTCTCCACCAACATACCAAGCTGTATAGTGATGTAAATAAGAATTTCCTTTGCTCTCAAAACTGTTGAACCCACCATACAAACTAATAGATAATAAATCCGGTATCACATTTATATTAGTATAAAGTCTTCCATTCCATTGAGTAAAGCGTTTCTGATTGTCTATTCCATACTCAATAATATAGCTCCCGTCCGGTTGAGATACACACTTTATCTGTTCCATGATAGGATTTTTGCTAATGCGATGTCCTCCACTTAGCTGGAAACTTACTCTCTTGTTCCCCCATGATAATTGCAGACGATTAATGTATGAACGATAAGGCTTCAAATTCCGGTTTCCTCTGTTTACCTCCAAATCCGTTGTTTGCTGGCGAATATCACTCAATGCTGACAGGCTGGGGACAGAAGGTGAGCAAGTGAAATTATATCGCAGACTTGCCCCTTTAAAAACAGGATAAGAAAGTGACAACATAGGACGAAACATATAGAAAGTAAACCCTTCCTCCGATTCATCAAAATCCTGACGAGATGCACCTATACCCAATGAATAATTTAATTTCGCCCATTTCCCTTGCGCCTGTACGTAACCGTAAAGACTTGAATTATGCATTTCCGCAGATTCATTTACATCACCTGTATAACGATTATGGGTATATGCCTGCATATATTTAATCCCACCTGTCAAAGTTATTTTATCAAATGTTTTTTGATAGATGCCCTCACCAATTAATGAATATCTGGAGCCGTCCGTACCATAATCATAAGAAGACACAGGCGCACCGGCCTCACTATGTGCTTCACTATATTCACGTTCATAATCAGAGCCTATATAAGTCCCTACCACATTTAAGGCAAGAAACTGGTCGTGAAGCAAAAACTTTTTATAATATAAATCAAGTGAAGGAGAATGATAATTATATTCGGAACGTGTGTAATTATATAAATCCTTCTGCTCCGTTTCTTTTATCAATTGTCCATAATCTCCATGAGGTGAATTATAAATATTTTCCGTAAAGACAGCATTAAATATATACTTTTCTGGTTTTGTAAGATTATAACTTGCCTCAATCGAATGGTCTTGGTAACTGAAAGGAGTGGAGATACCAATCAGTTCACGCCGACGTTCCTTTGCTTCGGTAAAAGAAAACATTTGCTCTTCATCCACCTTTCGGTCATCATAATCCCGATAACTTAAATAATAATTCAGCCCGAATTGTGACAATTTATGAGTTGCACGAATATACACATTATCATCCCCAAACCCGGTAGTCACAGCATTTGTAAAGCTAACACCCCCGGATATGCCCGACTCTGCCCGACGGACTATATAGTTAATCACAGCCTCAACTTCAGTATCTGCATAACGCACTCCTGGATTATCAATATACTCCACTCTTAAGACTTCGTCCGGTCTTAATGCTTGTACCTGAGCTGTGCTTGCTACAATATCATTAATGCGCAGCTGCACACTTCCTCCGCTGACCGTAGTAATTTTTCGTTCAATACTATTCACTTTCAATCCCGCCAGTTGCATGTGGCTCAACAATTCATACCCCGAAGTAGATGATTTTACCTGTTTGTCGGTAGGCAAAATTATCTGTCGGTCTACCCGTTTCATCACATTCGATGCTTTTACAGTAACCCCTTGCAGCATTATTGCCTCATCAGCAAGTTGGATAGTACCTATATCCAACGGGCGGCTCAAATTATCCAGTCTGATTACTTGGGTGATGTAGCCCACAAAAGAGATTTGAAGCAAGTAATTGTCTGCTTCCAGCTTACTTATGACAAACTTACCTTTCTCATCTGAAGTACATCCGGTGACAAATGTAGAATCAACGCGCTGCAATGTGATATTGGCATAAGAAACAGGCTGTCCTTTGACATCTGATACCTTACCGGAAATTCCTGCTTCTCCCTGAGCATACAGAGTTAAAAAGCTACCTAGAATAAAGGTTATGCAAACAAGTATTTTCATATATCTAAAATTATAATTTAATTACAATATTTTTTCTTCAAACAACCAAGATATTGGCATAGTTTATTCTATCCGCATAGCATGATATTCCACTAAATTCATTATAATTTGTATTAACAGACAAATTAAACCCTTCTTTTTTCAATTAAAAAAAATTCTCATCAAGATATCTTTTAACTATTTCATCATTACTTTCATTCTGATATGTTTGCCATATTCTTTGAGATAGTCCCAGCCACAAAAGAGGAATCTTTAGAAGATAACAATACCACATTAGCAAAACTGACAGGATTTCCTTTTTCATCAACTAATAAGCCGGAAACACTCTGTGCATTAACAATAATCACTTGTAACACTAATCCGAGTAGTAAAATCAATTTCCTCATGTTCTATACTTTTTATTTTTTTGAAATTATCACAAACGTCTTAGCTCATCATTTGCCGCTCCTGTCCCTTTATACTTGCTCTTTGTTGTATTAAACTTATAGCGCAAAGTAATAGAAAATTCACGAGTATCCCATTGATTAGTCTGCTCCCAAATAATACTGCCAAAATATGTTTGCCAATAATTACGTGAACCATGAAAAAGATCGTTCCCTCGAAGTTCCAGACTTAAGGCATCCCTTAAAAATGACTTACGGACAGAGATGTCAACTGTACCATAATTTTTGAACTGATACAAATTCTGATAATTTCCTTTTCCCATAAAAAGCCCATCCAAACTGACAAGAAAATCACCAGGAAGTTCAAATGTATTGTTGAACCTTATTGTAGGACGAGGCTTATTAAACTCTATGCCATCTATTGTCATCCATTGTTTCTTCACGCCGATATTTAGGTTAGGATGCCAAAAGCCAATAGCCGGTGAAATAGAGAAAGAAACATTCAAAGTCGGACGATTATGATAATTGAGGTAAGTCATCATCATTGAATTGCCATTATCTATCGGATCTCCCCAATAAATGATTTCCTTACGCCACTGCTGATAGCTGACAAGTAACTGTAAAAAACGCCATGTACCGACCAATGAAATATCGTGAATGGTGCACGGCTCCAGCAATGGGTTACCACGTTGCATAGTGAAACGGTCTACATAGGTGACATTGTTGCTTAACTGGCTATAAGTAGGTCGTTGCGTTTTAGCAGTATAACTCAACTGTGCCCGGACAGAACCTAGTTTTCTTGAAAAAGAAAGATTAGGAAACCAGTTTCCATACATACGGCTCTGTTCATCCATGTGCACACCATCCTTATAATAATCAAAAGTTACATGCTCATATCTTACACCCAATGAAAGGTTACCTATCGGGAACTGACGGCTGTATTCGGCAAAGCCACTCAATCCATCTTCCTCTACACGACTGATGGTACTTTCCACATATTTCTCCGGATTACGGTACTCGTCATTGCGACGGGTATCCGTATATTCTCCGCCTACCGAAAGATTACCTCCAAACAACGGATAAGAAAGTACCAATTTAGAAGCTAGCAATTTATTTCTGATGTAACTCTGTGTATGCACATCCCGACTTTCTTGCTCTTGACTGACTTCGTGATAAAGACCTTTTCCTGTAGAAGTATTAGTATAATAGTCTGTATTAAAATCAATATTCAAATCTCCCACAGTACCATTATAATAAACATTTAGTTGATGAGTAGGCTTACCGGAAGTAGAAGAATACTCTTGATTTTCCAAGTGGTCATAAAACTGATTGTTGGCTGTAACCTCATTAGAGGTAAATACATCCGACTTCGTATTTGGACGGGAAGTAAGAGTATAGCGGAATCCCAGTGAATGTTTATCATTCAGGCTATAATTAGCTCCTATTTCACCTCGTAAAGACTTGTCTACTACAGTTCCATCCAATAGATTCTGATATTTCCATAAAGAATCAGACTCCAAGGTATGTACAATATCATTTTTCATGATATATTCGTTCTTTAAATAACGGAATATACCAAAAATATCAAGTCCATTATGGCGGTAGTTTACATTCAATTGCTCTATCAAGTCTACATTCTGGCTCTGATAGTAACTGGAACGGAGATCGAAGCCGAAACCATCTCCGGCACGCCGGATAGTCTGTATACGGATAACGGCAGTTACAGTTGCATCATAACGTGCACCGGGATTAGTAACAACTTCTACGCTCTTAATATCTTCCGAATTTAGTTGATCCAATTCCGAATCATCACGTACCTGCCGCCCATTGATATAAATAAGAGGTGTTCCTTTGCCAAGTACTTCATAGGAATTCCTCTCTTTTATTACACCCGGTACTTTTCCCAATACATCGCTTGCTGATCCGGCTTTAGAGAGTACACTATTTTGTATATTTGATGTAGTCTGAAGGTATTTAATTGACTACAAATAGATTAAAAGAAACTCGCATGAGAATGGGCAACGGATAAGAAATTGGTAAAGTGCTTTGATACACTATATTTCTCATGCTGTCAAACAACTCTTATTTGTTTGCAAATATAATATTATTGCAGGTAATAATCAAAAATAACGAGGTTTATTTTCATTTTTACCTGCTGATATTTGTTCCGGATTATCAGATGCGATATATTTGTAATTAGGATTCGTACCGTGTTCCAAGCGGTTCATAAGTAACGACTTGCGGAGTTTTGGCAACAAGGGGATGCGGCTCCGTTTTATAGAAATGACTTATGCAAACCGACTTATCCATTTACAACAGTCTTCGCCCTTCCTTTATAGAAGCGTCACGCCGTGAAGTTCAATGCTTTGTCGGCGGTCATATCGCGTTACCGGGATTATGCCCGCAGTTCCGAACAAATAAAAGCGTACTCGGGAGATTCTCTGCTGATGCGGGACATCGCCTCCTTGCTTGACGAAGCACCCCGTCCCATAACGAGGGAATACCAGGATTTCACCCCGTTCCTGCTTCTTCTGATGCTTTCGGAGGAATTTCATGTCGTCCATTACGTCGAGCGTCTTGTAACGTGGTATTTCGGCTACTGTTGTGTCGATGAACTGCGGACGGTTTGCACCATTCTGTCCGAGTGTTCCTACCCGCATCACGACACGCTGCGGCTGCGGTTCAAGAATTACCTGCGTGAAGCCCGTAAGACATTGGGTATGCCCGTTGAATGTAACGCTGCTGTCATGCTGAAAATGCTCGACGCCTCTTATGAACATCTCACTCCCGCCGATGTCGGGGAGTTCGAGGAGCTGTTGCACCTGGGGGACGATTACGAGTTCATCTCCCGTGTCAAATCGAATTATCTTGCCTCGGATAACGTCACGGAACTCGCCGGGGTTTGCGGGTATTCCAGCACGATTACCTTCCGCCGGCGTTTCCAGCGGGTTTTCGGCTGCTCGGCCTCCTCGTGGTTACGTCAGCGCCGTATCGAACGTATCGGGGAGTTGTTGCGGACGACACACTACACGTTGCAGGAAATAGCCTACATGTGCGGTTTCTCCGCCCAATCCCACTTTACGGACTTTTGCAAGCGGAATATGGGGAGCAATCCCACTTCCATCCGCCAGGAAGGTCGGATCTGACATTAAAATCGGCTCCGTGATAAAAAAACGAAGAGAAAGATAAAAATCGTAATCCGCCGGTTTTTCGATTCGCTAACTTTATACGCGAAAGTAACAAGACGGATTATGATTGCATTTATAGAAAAATTAAACAGCGAAGTCCTGCGGAGTATCGAACGTATCGAATCGCGGGATACCGACGTGTTGAAAAAGTCGCTTGAAGCGTCACGTGTCCTGGGAGAAGCGTTCGACCGTTTGAAACAATATATCATCGGCTACCGTTTTCAAAACGATGACGAGGAAATAAAGTTCTTCAAAGAAATCAAACCTCGTCTTTTTTGCCGTCTGATCTATTACCGCAAGCTCTACAATATCGAGATGAACCGTCCGGTAGGAAGTATCGAGGCACAACGGGAGTACCTGGACGCCCATGTTCGGGCCATCAACGCGTACACGCAGAAACGCCTCGACTTTATCCGCTATTTCCGCAGCGGCGCTACACACCTGGACAGCCTCTATTTCCTGCGCGGGCAGACCGACACGGAGCAATACCTGGAAACCTTCTACTATGAACTCGACCCGCAGTTTTCGACAAACGCGGATTTCAAGGTGGCGAAAATCCTGGCCAACGATATGTTGTCGGTTTATCTTATGGGCGAATTGGAATCACTGGAGAGCACGAACCTCCGGAACATGGTTCTGCCATTGCCTGACGTGCGTCCGACATGGCAGGACTCGAAGACGGATCTGACGGAACTTATTTACCTGCTCGACAGTAAAGGCTGTTTCGGCAATGTGCCACTCACGCAACTTGCCAGCTACATTTCCAACGCTTTCAACGTACACCTCGACATGAACCTTTCGAGGACATTCTGCGATATGAAAATCCGAAACAACCCGACACCGTGGCTTGACAAGGCGAAAGAGGCCCTGCTTAAACGTATGCAGACGTGGAAGCGAAACAAGAAAAACGGCAATTCCGAGTAGAACATGAACCGGTAAAGCACTCTATTTCTTATAGAAGCACTGATAATCAGCGTTGTATATAACAAAAGAACCGAGGTCGGTTTTCCCCCGTAACTCTCGAAAGGAACTTTCCCGAACGCCCGTATTTGCACCCGTATAAGGAGCCGATACGGGTGTTCCGTTGTAGCCCCGTCCGGATTAGAACACCGTTAAGCGTTGAATCACAGTATGCTATCGCATTTCTGCCAATAAAAATACCGAGTACGGGCCGCGGATTTCGGTAAAAAACACTGCCTTCTTCACCGCATGAACCGTTGAGAATCAGTTCACTGCAAATTATCAAAAAAAAGTCGTACCGACCTCGTTTTAAGCTGTCCATATAAGCCCGACCTTTGTAACAGACTAAAAAACAAAGGAGTATGAAAATCATAGTGATCGGTTCGCGAGCCTATAACGAGCTTGTCGGGCGTATAGAGAAAATAGAGGCTGCAATCGCCTCTCTCCCTGAAAAGGGGCGTGCATGGAATAAGGAGTATATAAACGACGAATGGATGGACGGCGAGCAGGTCTGCCGTTACCTGGGCATCAGCGGGCGTACCCTTCAACGCCTCCGCTCGGATCACGTGATCACCTATTCGGCCATCAACCGGAAGCTGTATTATTCCCTCACGGAAATCCGCCGTGTGCTGAAGGAGCGTTCCGTGCGGCGCAAAAACCGACCAAAGGAGTAGGCCATGTTTCTGGATAAGGAATATTTCGACGGATGGATGCAGCGGCTCTCGGAACGGCTGGAACGTATTGAGAAGCTGTGCGCGGGGGACGTGGAGCAACCGCTTTCCATCCTGCCTGACGGGGAGCGTCTTCTGGACAATTACGACCTGTGCCGTATGCTCAATATCAGCAAGCGCACACTCCAGCGTTACCGCACCTCGGGAGAGCTGCCTTACGAGATGATCTATCACAAGACCTTCTACCGGGAATCGGACGTCCTGCGGTTCATCGAGCGTAACTTCAGTAATTTCCGCAAGCTGAAAAAGGATCGTCCTGCCGGTTCCGGTTAGGCCCTGTCCCGAGAGTCCGGCGTCATGGAAAAACGCGGAGATACATGGAATAAGGCACGACAAGGCGGTACAACCGTTCGATATTTGCCGTAAAATCAGTATGTTTGCACTTGGAAGCCTATATAATAATGAACAATGAAAGAAACAGATAAAATATATCCTGCCGACAAAGGGGAGGAAGAGCTACTGCATAACGTGCGCCATATCTTGCAGGAAGCGCGCGCGAAGGTGATACATCATGTCAATTCGACTCGTGAGGGCTTACTGGCAGGTAGGGAAATATATAGTGGAGTACGAGCAGCAGGGAACCGGCCGTGCCGGATATGGCAAGGCTGTCATCAACACCCTTTCCAGGCGGCTCGTGGCGGAGTTCGGAAACGGGTTCACGGCCACCAACCTGCGGTACATGAGGCAGTTTTACCAGTGCTACCCGAAATATCACACGCTGTGTGATAAATTGAGCTGGTCGCATTGCCGCACGCTTCTCAAGGTGTCGGGCGATGCCGCCCGTGATTTTTACCTGCACGAGTGCGTCAAGGAAAACTGGAGTGTCCGGCAGCTCGACCGCCAAATCAACACGCTTTTCTATGACCGCTTGCTGGCCAGCCGAGACAAGAAAGCCGTGAAAGAGGAGATTTCCCGTACCGAACCCGGGCGTGTCGAACCCAAAGAGATCATCCGCGACCCGTATATCCTGGAGTTTCTCGGTATCCCCCAGGGAGAGCATTTTCTGGAAACCGATCTGGAGCAACTGCTCATCAGCCGCTTGCAGCGCTTGATGCTCGAACTCGGGAAAGGCTTCGCCTTCGTCGCGCGACAGAAGCGTATCTCCTTCGACGACAAGCATTTCTACATCGACCTGGTCTTTTACAATTACCTGGCCCGCTGTTTCGTTTTAATAGACCTTAAATCCGGGGAGCTGACCCATCAGGATTTGGGGCAGATGCAGATGTATGTCAATTACTACACCCGTGAGTTGATGAATCCCGGGGATAACCCTCCGGTGGGTATCGTCCTCTGCGCGGAGAAAAACGACGCGGTCGTCCGTTATACGCTGCCCGAAGATGAAAAGCAGGTCTTCGCCGCCCAGTACATGACCTATCTTCCCACGCAGGAGGAGCTGCAAACACTCTTGCAGGAAGTGTGACAACAACGCTCATGGGCATATGAAAAAAGCCGACGGAAATCTGTACTTCCGTCGGCTTTTCGCTTACATCTTAATCCCTTTCTTTGCGGGGCCGTTCTCCGGCGGGCTGCCCACGCCCGCGATCACGATGCGCCCCCCGGAGGCGTCGGCAATCTGCCGCAGCGGGAAGGAATACGGGCCGCCGTGTTGTCTTCCTTCGGGAGCTCTTCCGCCGTGTCATGCCGTTCCCGGCACACGTCGTTATCCTCCTCCGCCTCCTTTCCCTCGCTCTCTTCTATCGGTTTGAGGCTTTGCTGTATCCTGCGGTCTATTTCCGTCAGGTCAGTTTTCAGGGCCGTCAGTTCGGGCTCCTTGCGCCAGGAACTTTCCACCACTTCCCGCAGGACGGGAATATCTTTCTCCAGTTCCTCGTTCTTTTTCCGGAATTTTTCCAGTGTCGGCTCGATGGTCGCGAGCGCGTGGATGAAGTTCATCGCCGCCAGTCGCGGGTCGGAGGCGATATTCCCGTAGTTATACTGGTATAGATAATCCCCTTCACCCCGGACATAAAAACGGTTCTGCACCAGGTCGAGCCCGTCTTTCCCGGTCGTTTCGCTCTGGACGAGCAGTTCGAACCCGTAGAGGCTCCCGATGGGTTCGAGCCTGTCGAGCGTGCGTGCCGTTTCGGCGATACGGTTGAGCTGTTTCCCGATGAGCTTGGGGTCGGAGGTTTCCAGCCCGTTCAGTTTCACGGGATTGCGGTACGAGCCGTCCTCGTTGAACTCGACGCGGGCCTTGAAGTGTTCCAGATCCTTGCCGATACGCCGTATCAGGTCGTTGTTCTTCTCTATCTTCTCCGTGATCTGCTCCAGCTTGTAGCGGCTCGATGATTTGCCGCGCACGAATGCCTGGCGTTCGCTTTCGAGCGTGGCGATCTTCTTCTCCAGGCGGGCCTTGTCCAGCAGGTCTGTATTTCCCGAGAGGACGGCTACATACTCGGAAAAATTCATGCCGCTTTTCTCGTCGATGGCCCCCTCGTCGATGGTACGGCTTCCCATGTTGTTGGTCTTGAGCTGGCGGATGAACAGTTGCTTGTTGTGCAACAGCCCGAACTTGTAGGCGTCGAGCGACTTCTCGACGGCGTATAATATCACGTCCACCTTGTTGTCGGCATGGAGTTTGGCGATCTCGTTCCCGGTGCGTATTCCCCGCCCGTCGCGCTGCTCCAGGTCGCTGGGACGCCAGGGGCAGTCCAGGTGGTGTATCGCCACGCAGCGTTTCTGCGCGTTCACTCCCGTCCCGAGCATCTCGGTCGATCCGAAGAGTACGCGGATTTTTCCGGCGTTCATACCGGCGATCATCTCCTTGCGCGCTTTTTCCGAGGTCGCCTCCTGGATGAACCGCACCTCGCTTTGGGGTATGCCGTAATCCTCCGCGAGTTTACGCCGTATCTCGGAATAGACGTTCCACCCCGCTCCGGGTTTGTAGGTTCCCAGGTCGGAGAATACGAACTGCGTACCTTTGTACGCCTCGAAACGGCGGTAGTAACCGGCAATCATACGGGCGCAGTGGCTCGCCTTGTTGTCCACGTGGTCGCTGTATAGTTCGGGGTCTATCATACGCATATCGAGCGACATCTTGCGGGCGTAGTCTGTGGCAATGAGCATTTTCGCCTTTTCCTCCCGCTCCGAGAGCGGCAGGCGGCCCAGGAGCGTGGCATCGCCCGATTTGGCGAATTGCACCAGCCGTTCTATGAACTCCGTCTGCTGGGGTGTCGGCGGGATATTGTGCAATATCTCGTTCTTTTGCGGTCGGTCGATCCCTATATCCTCCGCCGAGCGGTAATCTGTAATCTCGGAGTAGAACATGGCCAGTTCGGGAACCTTGATGAAATATCGGAACCGTTCTTTCTGCACGACCTCGTTGGTCACGGAAAACTCGTAGTCGATGGTTTTCTTGGCAAATATGGCCGCCCAGGCATCGAAGGTGCGGATATTCTGACGCTCCAGTTCCTTCGGGCGCAGGTACTTGAAAAGCAGGTACAGTTCCGTGAGCGAGTTGGAGATGGTCGTTCCCGAGAGGAACGTCGCCCCCAGGTCGCGGCCCGTGCGCTGCTGTATGGTACGCAGCGCGAAAAGCATGTTGAGCGCCCGCTGCGACCCCTCGGGATTTCCGAGGCCCGCCACCCGGTCATGCCGGGTCGTGAAAGTCAGGTTCTTGAATTTGTGGCTCTCGTCCACGTAGAGGTGTCGATACCCATGAGGCGGAAGTCCACGGCGTCGTCCTTGCGTGTTTCCAGCGCGTGCGCCACCTTCTGCAACTTGGCTTCCAGGTTGGCCTTGCGTTTCTGACACCCTTTCATCATGGCGCGGGAAACGTCCCTGCCTTGTGCTTTGAGCACTTCGAGGTTCTCCTCCACACAGTCCAGCTCGGCCTGCAATATCTCCTGCTGTATCTCCGGGGACTGGGGTATCATGCCGAACTGTTCGTGCGAGAGGATCACGGCGTCCCAGTCGTTGTTGCGTATCTCCCGGAAGATGCGCTCACGCTTCCGGGGCGTGAAATCCTCCTTGCCCGGGTAGAGGACTTTGGCCATCGGGTAAGCGGTGCAGAACGTCCGGGCTATTTCATGGATGTTGGCTTTCAGCCCGATAATCATGGGTTTATTGGCCAGCCCGAGGCGTTTCTTCTCGTAGGCCCCGCAGCACATGATAAGGGTCTTTCCGCCGCCCACCTCGTGGTCGATTATCCCGCCGCCGAGCAGTTTGTCCATCCATATCGCGTCCTTCTGGCTGTCATACAGTTTGTCGATTCCCAGCCCCTTGAGGTCGAGGTCGGGGAATTCCTGGTGCGTCCCGTCGTACTTCGGGCGCACGTAACAGTTGAAAGTACGGTTATAGAGGTCTGTCAGGCGGTCTTTGAAGTCGGACGACTGCTCGCGCAGCCATTCGGGGAAAGCACCCCGGATCTCGTCTATCTTGCTGTTGGCGAGCTGTATGGCCTCCCCGTCACGCACTTTGACCTCCCGCCGTTCGCCGTCCACCCATTTGAGGACGGTCTTGGTGATGTCGGGCGAAGTGTTTTGCAGGGCGTGTTTCAAAAGGTGCAGGCCGTTGTACTTACGGGTCTGCGCGCTGACGGCATACTGCTCCGTGATCTTCACGTTCGTCGCTTCCGCCTTCACGCCGTACTCGTCCAGGTTGGAGGCGAAGGTGATCTTTACCTCCGTATCGAAGAGCGAAGAGGCGAAACGCTCGTAAACACCTTTTGGAATCCACCGTTCGCCCAGGTTGAAATCCAGGTCGTCGAAAGCGATGGGTTTGGGCGTCGCCTCGCGCAGAGCCTCCAGCGATTCCCGGGCCGGGGCGTGGTCGGGATTCTCCCGCAGGAACGCTCGATCCGTTCGGCTTTCCCGATGACATTGCCGGCGATGAACTTGTCGGCCACCTCGTAGCCGTCCGTTTCCGGGTTGTAATAGATACGTCCTTTCAGTTCCCCGAGTATTCCCTCCACGGTAGTTCCCGTGAGCGAGGCCATGTAGTGCGGTTCCACCCGGCCGTACTTGTTCAGGCTGGCCACAAGGGCCTCCGAAGCGTCGTCGGCGTGCGTGATCTCATCGGGATTGAAGGCCACGGGACGCTCGAAGATGTCGGCTTTGCGTGCCTTGCCGTCGATGTAACGCTCCAGCGATAGAATCTCCGTTCCCCGCGCGTCCATCTTGATCAGGTCGAGGTTGCGTTTGTCGTTGAGCCGTCCGAAGCGTTCGGTGAAATTGTCGTAAAGCCGGTTGAGCATCTCCCGCAGGGCGGGGTTCGCCGTCAGCGTTTCCGCCTCGTTGTTATAAAGGTGGTAATAGGCATCGCGAATCTCGATATACATGGAGGCTTTCGTCCGTTGTGCAGGCGTGAGTTCCAGCGGGTGGAACATGGGTTGCAGGGATTCAGTCCCCCGCAGGTAGCGACCCGGTTTTGTCCGTCCGTGACGAGTGTCCCCTCGCGGAAATAGGGGGCGACCTCCCCCTCGAACGGGCGGGGTTTCATATCCGCCTCCCGTATCTGCGGCGTTTCTTTACCGGGTTCTTCCTCCTCCGGATTTTCCGGCGTGTCGAACAAGCTGCCCGTTCTCGGCGTACCGGCGGCTTGTTTCCGTTTGCCTTTCGGGGTTTCCGTCGGGGGGCGTACCGTCTGCCGTTCCCGCTGTTCCGGGGTTTCCTGCTGCCGGGCGCTTTGTCGGCGCAGTTCCGCCCTCCGTTCCGGGGTAAGCGACATCATCATCTCGTAAAAGCCGTTGATCGGCGGGTTGTCCTCCCAGTTCAGGGAGGCATACAAGTCTTCGGGATCACGCTCCGGTGGCGTCGTTTTCGGCATTTCGCTCTTCTGTTCCTCCGGAGAGGAGGCCGGGGCGAATAACGAGGGTTGCCGGGGCGTCTTCCGCTTTGCTCCCCGGCGGCTGTTCCTTTTCTTGGATATACCGAGTTCTGCCTGCCGCCGCTCCTCGGCGCTGAAGCCGAACAGATCGTAGAGCGTCAGCAACGGTTCCTGCTGCACGTTTACCAGTTCGGCAGCTTGGGTGGCAGGTGCGGGAGCCGCCGTTTCCACCGTGTCGAAAAGCGACCCGGCGAAGCCCTCCCGCGGTTTCGGTTCCGTTGTTCCGCCCACGTGCTGCACGGGAGTATCTGCCATGCCGAAATCTTCGGGTTTCGGCGGGTGCTGCTCCCATAAGCGATTCTCCCGCTCTTTCGACCAGGCCCCGAAGTCGGCCAGATCCTCCCCGGTCGGTTCTCCGGCGGATGTGGCGGCAGAATCCGGTAACGCTTGTCCGGGTTTGTTTTCGATTCGGGTAATCTCCCCGGTTTCGGTATCGACATGGTAGCCTGCGCCGCCATTTCTGCGACGACGCGGCGTTTTTCCTCCTCTTCCCGCTGCTGCTGAAGGTTACGGGCGTCGGCGATAATCTCCTTGACGATTTCTCCGGCAAGGCGGGGCTCGTGTCTTTCGGCACGCTGGCGTTCCGCCTGACGGGGACGAGACAATTCCCGCTCCGGTGTACCGGGTGTCTGTTCCGGAGCATGTTCCAGGCAATAACTCTCGTTGAAATGCCGGTTGAAATCCTCCGAGAGCATACGCCGCATCTCTCGGTCGATGCCGTCCACGCCCTCCGCGTGGGTGAACTCCATCGCCGGTTTGCCGTAGGGGTCTTTGCCTACTTTGGCCTCGGTATGGATCACCCTGTCGAACGACTGGAAGAGGTTGTTTATCCGGATGCCGTTCGACAGCTTGCGGGATTCGATGAAATCCCGCTGCCGTTCGGACAGTCCCCCCGTGGCGGCTTTCTTTTGCAGGATAACCAGGTCGCTGCCGACCTCCGTCCCCGCGTGTTCTGTAAAGAGGTTGTTCGGCAGCCGGATGGCCGATACGGGCTCGCAGCGGTTCATCAGCCACTCGCGCACGGGGCGTCCCTGCTCGGCGTTCAATACTCCCTGCGAGGTGATAAATGCCACCAGGCCGCCCTCGCGTACCATATCGACGGACTTCATGAAAAAATAGTTGTGCAGCGCCCGTGTGCCTTGCCGCCGCACGGGGTCGGTATGGGTGGAGAAGAACGGGTCGAAGAGCGCCACGTCCCCGAAAGGGATGTTGCTCACGGCCACGTCGTAGTAACCGGCGTATTTGGGTTCGATGCGCTCGAATCCCTGTATCCGCACCCGTTTTTCGGGGTGCAGGTGCTTCAGGATCAACCCCGTGGCGGGGTCTTTCTCGAAGCAGGTGATCTCCGCGTAGGGTCGTGGAAATCCACGGCATTGACGAAAACCCCCGTTCCCGCACTGGGGTCAAGAATACGTTGGGGGGCAATCCGCGTGTCCCATATCGCCTCCACGATGGCGTCTGCCACTTTCGGGGGCGTGTAAAAAGCCGTCAGGACGGAGTTCTTGATCCCGTCCATGTAGCGCTTGTATTCCCGTTCGTCGGGAGTATTCGCCCTGATGACCTCGTGCAACTCGGCCACGAGCGTTGCCATGCCGTCCTTGTCCGGTTTCCCGGTGGGGTTTTCCAGCACTTCCTTGATGGCGCCGAAGCCGCTGTATGCGCCGAGTGTCCTTTCTTCTTCGGGAGTCGGCGCCCGCCGTTCCCTGTCGAGCGTGAAGGCCGTCTTCAGCGCGTCGATATTCTGGCGGAGGTGGGTTTTCTTATTGAATGCCATCTTCGAGAAGTATTTGGACGGTTCCCGTCAGTTCGGTATAGAACAGTTCGTAGTCGGGCGTGTCAGCGAAGTCGTCCGTGAGGTCGTACTTCTCCAGCACCCCGCGGCAGAGGGGCAGCAGGCGTAGAGCCGCCTGCCGGGCGGTATCCTCGGGAATCTCCGCCTCGAATTCCCTCCAGAGGATGTTTACCAGCGTGTTGTAGGGTGAAAAGTGCAGTCCGCGGCAGAGTTCCTCGCGGGCAATTTCTTCGGCCTCGATGTGGTTGCAGCCCGAACGGATCGCCTCGCTGTACGCTTGGGCGGCGCTGTCGGCCCGCTCGGCGATGAACTCACCTTCGGCGATGAGTTCCGGGTGGCTGTCCTTGAGGTAGGATAGTAACGAAAGTCCGTAATAGGACAATTCCCCCGTGGGGGTATGGTGTTGCTTGTCTGGCATGATAAGAATTTTTAGTGGTCGTTGATAATCGGGGAAGAGAAAGGCGCCCCGGGTTCCCACCCGAAGCGCCGACCACTGAAAAAATCCTTATCAAACAAGCGTATCTCGTTATGACAGGTCTTTTCCAGTGGCAAAGGTAACGATTATTTCCGTTTGTTCCTCTTTCCCTGCCTGGGAGTATCGCGCGGCTCGAAAACGAACGAGGTCTTGAACTGGTCATCGAGCGTGAGGGCCGCGTCGAACGTCCCGCCGCCGTTTTTGACGAATCCCCGGATCGTGCCGGTTTTGCCTTTGGTCAGCAGTTCCGCGAGCTGCTTGTCGGTCAGCTCCTTGCGGGCCACGGTTCTCCATACGGTCAGGCCGCAATCGGGATTCTGACACTTGGCGAGTTTGGGATAGAACACCACGGGCCTGCCGCAACGCGGGCAGGCTGTGTCACTCTCCGCGCCGTCGATTCTTGCTTCCAGCAGTTCTTTGGCGATTTGCGAGGCGAAGACCTCGATACCGCGATGGAACGTCGGGGCGTCCATCTCCCCGGTGGCGATCTTCGAGAGGGCCAGTTCCCAGCCGCCCGTCATGGCGACATCGGCGATCTTCTTGTCCCTGACCACGGCATACACGGCCAGTCCCTTGTCCGTGGGTACAAGCGACTTTTTCTCTCGCCTGACATACTCGCGGGCAAAGAGCGTTTCGATGATGGCGGCACGGGTGGCGGGCGTGCCGATGCCGGCATCCTTCATCGCCTCGCGTTCGGCCTCGTCGGACAGTTCGCGTCCGGCGGTTTCCATCGCCGCCAGCAGACTCGATTCCGTGTGAAGGGGGCGCGGCCGGGTCTGTTTCTGTTCCGTGACGCATCCTTTGACGGGCAGCTCGTCGTCTTGCACGATGTCGGGAAGGAGGGTCATGTCCTCCTCTTTCTCCTCGACAGGTTCATTCAGGACGGCCCGCCAGCCCGTCTTGACCATGATACTGCCGCGGGCCGTGAAATCATGCCCCGCGCTTTGCAGGGTAAGGGAAGTGTTTTCTTTCACGCAGGCCCCGGAAAAGGTTTCGAGCATCCGCCCCGCGACCATCTCATAGATGATGCGGTGGTCGGCATCCAGTTCGGAAGGGAGGTTCTCGGTGGGAAGCAGCGCGTGGTGGTCGGCGATCTTTTCGTTGTCCACGCTTCGGCGGGAGAGAGATGCGGTATCCATCCTGCCCGCGTATTCCGCGAAACGGGGATAGCGTGTCATGTTCCCGATGAGTGCCGGAATCTCCTCGGCACATCTTCCGATATATAGCGTGAGCCGGTACGGGGATAAGTGATGAACTTCTTCTCGTAAAGCGACTGGGCGATGTCGAGCGTTTTTTCTGCCGAAAAACCATACCGGCTGTTGGCCTCTTTCTGGAGTGTCGTCAGGTCGTACAAGAGAGGCGGCTGTTCCCTGGCCTCCTTGCGCTCCACGTTCACGACGCGTACCGTTCGGGCGCCGATAACCTCGGCGCGGGCTGCTTCCGCCTTCTCCCTGCCGTCGAATTTCTCCGTGGAGAGGACGGTGAACTCCGTGCCCTCCTTTGCCGTGGAGAGCTTCAGCCGGAAATAGGTGGCGGGCTTGAACGCCTTGTTCTCCAGGTAACGGGAGCAGATGATCGCCAGCGTGGGGGTCTGCACCCGTCCGAGCGACCAGACGCCCCGCCCGGCAGCCACGGCAAGCGCTTGCGAGGCGTTGATACCGACGATCCAGTCGGCTTCGCTGCGGGCTTTGGCCGAGAGGTAGAGGTTGTCGTATTCGTTGCCGGGGCGGAGGTGTTGTAACCCCTCGCGGATGGCCCGGTCGGTCAGGCTGCTGATCCATAACCGCACGAAAGGGGTGCGGCATTCCAGGTAAGAGTAGATGTAGCGGAAGATCAGCTCACCTTCACGCCCCGCGTCGGTCGCGACGATGATGCGCTCGGCCATGCCGAACAATTCCCGGAGAATACCGAGCTGCTTCACGACACCCGGGTCGGCCTTATACTCTTTACCCTCCCGAACCTGCCGGGGCAGGAGGATGAACGATGATGGCAGGATAGGCAGGTTTTCCCGGCGGAAACCCGCGATGCCGTACTGTTGGGGCATTGCCAGCCCGACCAGGTGGCCGAAGGCCCAGGTTACGGCGTAGCCGTTTCCCTCGATAAAACCGTCTTTACGGTTCGTGGCTCCCACGATGGCGGCGATCTCACGCGCCACCGAGGGCTTTTCTGCGATAATAACTTGCATGATGATTCGGATTTTTCAGTGGTTGTTTTCTTGTTGTTCTTCTTCTTTCTCTTTTTCCGGACGGGCGATCAGCCGGCGGTCGTAATAGACATGGTTGCCGTTCCCGTCGTAATACTGCCGTCCGTCGTCCGCCTCCTCCGGGGGGCTGCGTTTACCCGGCCGGAGGTACAAGGCGGCCAGTGCCGCGATCAGGAGCGGCATGGCTCCGGCCTGCATATAGAACCATTTCATACGTTATACCTTGACACCTTTGGAGTTGCTCTTTTTGCCGCTGCGGTAATTTTTCTTCTGCGTCGGGGTGGCTTCCTGCTGTCCCTGCTTGAGCGGCTCTTTCACACCTTTGACCGCTTCGACGGTCTTGCCCTCGGAATTGACGGCGACCTGGGTACGGCTTTCAACGGCGGGTTTGACCTCCGCCCCCTGCCGTTTCGCACGGTCGGGATTCCAGCGGAAGAAGTCCATCTTGTTACGCTCGAAGTTGGGCTTGACCCAGGCGTTGAACGGCTCACCCTGCCCGTCCTTGACCATGCCCTTGATGTAGAAAGCCTTGACATCCGCCCGCTTGGAGGGGTCGTTCACCGCTTCCGTCCACTGGTCATAAGCCTCTTTGGGCACGGAGGCTTTGAGGATTGTCCGGTGAATCGTGAGCGTGGGCTGTCGTTCGGAGGCCGTAGTTTCCTGCCGTCCGTTTTTCTCGGCGGCCTTCTGGCGGTAAATCTCCTTGTTCTCCTGGGCGTAGCGGTTGCGATCCAAACCGTCGTAGGTAAAGGAATAGTTACGTTCGGCCGCGTCGATTTGGATATAGGCATCCCGCTTATAACCCGCGCGGGTGGTATATCCTTCGAGCAACACCTTGCCGCCGCCGTAGAAATCCATCTGCTTGCCTTCCGAGAGGTCGGCCTCCTTGATACGGGCACGTTTTTCGAGTAGCGAAACGGGCATGGGTTCCAGCGTGTTCGTCCATTTGTCTATCGACACGTAGCAGGGCGTGAGCTTGCCCGGCTCCAGCTCCAGGTCGATCACTTTCCCGGCATGACGGGTGTTCATCAGGTTCGTTTTCGCCTCCTCGTCGAGCAGCACCCCGTGGAAGGGGGCGTCGAGGTCGGGTCGTTCCTGCCAGTAATGCGGCACGACGCGCAGCGAGCCGTCCGCCTGCTCTTCGAGCGACACGCGCCCTTTGGTGGAAACACGCATCCCGTTCTCCAGTTCGGGGTTCATCTCCACCAGCCGTTGGATTTATGTCCGTAAGACATGGCTTTCAGGTGCGGCTCGATGTCCTCCATGCGGATACCTTTCTTCTCCATATCCGCCAGGTCTATCTTCGTGACGTCCAGCGGCTCGAACTGCCGCTGCTCCTGCGTCTGAAGCCGTTCGGAGGGGTCGATACGGTAATTTTCCAGAATCTCCGGGTCGAAGTCGATGCGGATAAGTTTGTTCAGGGCATTCTCCGTCATGACGAAGATACCGTGTGGACGGGGTTCTGGGCCTGTTCCATGAACTTTTTGAAGAAGGCTTCGAGGCTGAATCCTGCGTATTCACGTTCAGCAGGCTCGCCACGTTCTGATCCGTGGGGTCGGCGGTCTGGATATTGCCGTCCCGATCCACGCCGGTAACGGCTTGCAGTCGTCCGTCGTCGGCATTCTGAACGAGCATGACTTGTTTAGCGTCGTTCTTTACGTTTTCGTCCATAATTACGAGTGTTTTTAGTTAGCACCAATAGCGATGCGGGAACGAAAGTAAGGGGAACCGGCTGAACGTAAAAGAGTTGGAAAGGCTATGGAAGCATCGGGCACAGAAGTGGCCGCTTGTGGCGCAGGGCAGAGGAAATCGGAGAAACGGAGTGCCGGGAAGGACGGATTTGGCAGAGGGTATTTTCGTGGCTCCTCACCTTATTTGTCAGGTAGTCGGGATCTATTGTTAAATGTCAATAAAGCGCATGGATAACCCGTGTTTTTTTATAAATTTGCGAAAACGGGTTTCAATATCCGACAAAACGTGAGGCATGGAAATATATACCCCAAAAACCAAGATCAAACTTTCTCCGGTGATAAGAAACGGGAGAGAATTTGTCGAAGTGACTTTCGGTAATGACAATGACATCCGCTTGTCGCTGTCGAAGGAAGAAAACGTACTGCTTGTCGGCGGCAGGGCTTATCTGCCTGCAGAGAATTTCGTGCTTGCCGAGTTCTTCGACCGCTATGTAAAAATGGCATTTATAGACTATTCCGCCATCAAGAAACCGCACCCCGTAAAGAGGAAGACAAACGGCCGCCACTGCCGGAAGGCTATCTGGAAAACTTCAGCAAGTGCGTTACAGTGACCATACCGTAAGGGTATATACCTCCTATTTCCGCGATTTCCAACAGCATTTCGAGGGGTGTAAGATTGAAACGGTTACCCCCGGCGAGATAAACGGCTACCTGCTGTATCTCATCCACGAGAAAAACATATCCTCCTGCCAGCAAAACCAGCGTATCAACGCCATCAAGTTCTATTACGAGAAAGTTCTCGGTCAGGAACGGCGGTGTTACAAGGTGAACCGTGCCAAACGGGAGAAGACGCTGCCCGACGTGTTGAGCAAGGAGGAAATAAAGAAGATACTCGACGCGACGGTGACAGACCTGCGCTTCTTCTGCATGTTCTCCATACTCTATTCCGCAGGGTTGCGCATCAGCGAACTGCTGGAACTGAAACCCGGCGACATCAACGAATCCCGCTCCCTGATACGGGTGCGGCAGGGTAAAGGAAAAAAAGACCGCTACACCCTGCTGTCAAAACCGTTGATGAAAAAGCTGACGGAATATAACAGACTATACAAACCGAAAGTGTGGCTCTTTGAACACAGACCGGGCGAACCTTTCACCGAGAGTATCGTGTCGAAACGGCTGAAGGCAGCGGCCCGGGAAGCGGGAATCACGAAACGGATTTACCCGCACCTGCTACGCCATTCGTTCGCCACTCACCTGCTGGAGCAGGGAACCGACATCAAGATAGTGAAAGAGCTTATGGGACATAACAATATCAAGACGACAGAAAGGTATGTCCACATAGCCGACACTTTCAAAAGCAATATCAAAAGCCCGTTGGACGATCTGTTGATGGAGGAAGACGAGGTCTGATACTTAAAGAAAATAACAGCCAAATCGGCTGATAGTATAACGTTCAAGACAATAAACAACTAATAATCAAATGATTAGATATTAAAATGGAGTAAAAAAGGATTTGTGTGCGAGCTATGAAAGAAGTGCTAAACGACATATATACAGACGGTTGCAAAGAAAAGAAGTACCGCTTGTCCGATTTCTTCAATCGGTGGTGGGACGAATACGCACAGCACCCGGCGGAGTACATCACCCCCGAACAGTACAAGGCGGTGAACGCTATCCGTGTATGTCGCACAACCACTTTGGGGATAGATACATACGTTTGTCCCGATTGTGGGGAAGTACGGGAAATCAGCCATAGTTGCAAACACCGTTTTTGCCCGTCATGCGGCTGGCGTGACACGCTGAAATGGGCGGCACGCATGAAAGAAAAGATGCTGCGGGTGCCACACCGCCATGTGGTGATGACCTTGCCGCATATCCTGCTGGACTTGGTGAAGCGCAACAGGAAAGAAATGCTGAATATACTGATGCGTACTTCGGCTGAAACGCTGAAAGACTGGATGATGCACAAGTTCGGCTTGAAAACCGGGGTAATTGCCGTACTACATACCTACGGGGAAACGAAACAGCTCCATGTACATACGCACATGATTATGTCATGGGGCGGCATAGATAACGACGGTAAGATAGTCATCCCCGAACATGACTACGTGCATATCCCCTCTATCTGTAAGGTATTCCGCTACAAGTTTGAACACGCCCTGATAGAGTTGTTCGATGCGGGCAGGCTGGAGCATGACTTCCGTGACCGCATGGAGTTTATGGGCTTCATCAAAAAAGTGGCAAACAAAAAGGACTGGATAGTGCATTTGGAACCACCCATACAGATGCCGGAACAGGTGATACAATATGTGGGCAGATATTCCAAACGGGCGTGCCTGAGTGAATACAAGATTACGGCAATGGACGGCGAAAACATTTCATTCCGTTACCGTGATTACAAAAACTCACCCGACAGGAGGAACCCGGTTGAAAAGGAACTGACGCTGCATTACCGGGAGTTCTTCCCCCGGCTGCTGCAACACGTTCCACTGCGCTATTTCCGCATCGTGAGGTACTACGGCTTCTATTCCAATAAAGGCAGCCTGCCGGAAGAATACTTCGGGCAGGATGAAAGCGAGATAGAGGAAGCCGAGTTGCAACAGGCAGAAAGCGGATATGAAAACCCGTATTTCTGCGAGCGTTGCGGACGGACGAGAGTTTACAGCCACACTACGGTAACGGGTGGCGGCATGACATACACGGTAATACTGGAGCATTGCGACATACACCGGAAAAAAGCGGCATGACAGCAACATGGGATAGCTATGTCCTGCCGTGAACAAGAACAGTGAAATCCCATGAAAAGAAAGAAAGGAGAACTGAAAAATGAATGAAATACGGATAAGAGCAGTAATGAAACGAACGGGGTGCGGGCATGAACTTCACACCTCTTTCTGCCGGAAACAGCAGTCAAAAATTGAAGTTCTATATAGTATGTAATAAAGGAAATAAAAATTGTCTCGAACATGAGGATGAACCGCCCTAAACGGTCGGCTATCCTCTAAACATTATAATAAATAAAAATCAAAGCATTATGGCAAAATATGAGTTGGGGGCAATTTATAAAATTAATGGTCGAAGTGGTGAATTGTATTATGTAAGACTTTTGACAAACGACTGTTATGGCGTTTTTTCATCATTAGAAGGCGAACTGAATGAAGAGACATTTGCTCAAACCCATTATCGTCTCTATTTTAGCTGTAACTCTTTTCCTATAAAACGAGGTATATGGGAAAAAGTCGTATCATCTCCAAACTGTACAGATATTGCACGGTGCAACGCCCTCAATATTTAGCTAATTTTGCTAATTTCAACATGAAATTATTTCTTGATCAATGTAGAGTTTTTCATGAAGATGGGAACCTTTATCAATGTGAAAGTAAAGAGGAGTTTATTAGATTAGTAAAATCCGGTAAGATTTTATTTTGTTTTAATACTTATGAAATTATACCAGACTTTCTAATGAGGTATTACAAGGATTTCCCCAATAGCTATATTGTAAATAAAGATTTTATCCATAGTGGAACTTTGGAATACCAAAAAGAACAAACAAATGTATTAAAAGAATTAGGCTTTGATATTGGAAACTTATTATAACAAGCGGCTGAACATTCCTATAAAGGTTAGTTAGCCACCAAACATTAATCGCTGAGAAAAAATATGAATAATTGGATTGAAACATCAGGAAGCCCATTTGTCATTGTTGAGCAACAATATGCCCATCAATGGAAGGGTCAAGAAAACTACAATGCTATATGTAGCGTAACAGATTACTTGGGGAAAATCTATATAGACAATCATGTCTTATTGGTAATGGGAGATGAACCGATGGCTACACGCATAGTAAATAAAGATGGAGCAATTTTAATAATTCGTTGGAAGTATGCTCCCGATTATCTAACGGTGGAAAAACTTCTGGAGAATGATATAGTAACTGGGGCAGAACCGATAGAAGAAGTTGAAGTAAAATGGGATTCTACTGAATTAGTCCTATTTGATTCTTTGTCTCCCTATTGTGAAGCATCGGTTAAAGTGTTTTTATCACTACAAAAAACATCTTGTATAATAAAAACTTATCATTACCAAAAAGACGAAGTATCTTTAATAATACATTCAATCCAATAAAGACGATTAACATGCGGCTAAACCTCCCCAGAAAAGGTCGGTTAGCCACCAAACATTACCCACGTAGTAAAGATATGTTTAGAACACAAATTGAAATATTTACTCCTCGCAGTTTTGGAAGAATTCCAAGACATCCCGAAGATGGTTACATGGCTGAAGATGTAACTGAATCCATAATTCATCAAATAAGCGAGGAAAAACTTATCAAGAGAGTTCAAATAAGCGATTATATTCCTAATACTGTTCTCGAAAAATTGAATCGCTTATTTATATTACGTCCTGATATTTCTTTTCGTGTATATGGAGGGGCTGACAAAAAATTTGGATATGGAGATGATTTCAATGGTTGGAATCTGGATTTCCTGCGATTTGTTCCTGATGTACAAAATATCGTAATAGGCGATTTTGAATATAAGAATACTGGCTTATCTATTCTTTCAAGTTTGTCAAATCTAAAATCATTGACATTAGATATTTATGATTTAAGGGGTTTTTCTTTTGTCAATACTTTGCCAAGCCAGTTGGAACATTTACATATAGATGCGGATTTGAAGAGTGGAAAGCCTGTGTTTGATTGCCAATGGCTTTTGCGCTTGAAAAATCTCCAATCCTTATTCCTTGGGAAATTAGATAAGAATCTTGAAGCTATCGTAGGTTTAAGTCAGTTGAGAAAGTTAGAATTAAGAGCTGTCAAAAATAAGGATTTGTCTTTCTTAAAACAAATGCTTATCAAGGACTTGTCTATTCTGTGGTGTGACAGTTCAAAAATAGACTTGACTGTTTTGAGTGATTTTAGAACTTTGCGCCAACTGAAACTTTTTAGAATATCCAAATTGGATGATATTTCATTCGTCAGTACACTCACAGGACTTGAAAAACTCGAATTGATTTGGTTAGCTAATATTACTAAGATACCCAACTTAGCCAATCTAAACAACTTAGCTGAAGTCTGTATTGATACGTTAAATAAGTTGGTTGATATTACAAGCCTTGTAAATGCTCCAAAATTGAGAAAAGTAAAGATGTTAAGCGTTAAAAGTATGACAAAAGAATCTGTATATGCAGTGTTGGATAATCTGAATGTGGAAGAATTACTCTGTTTTGGAGGAAAAGCAGAAATAAGCGATATACATATAAATCGAAAAAATAAAGAATAAATACGTGGGTAACAAGCGGATAAATCTCTCCGGAAAATTGATTATCCACCGGACATTATCCGCTTAGAAACTAATACAATATGAGCATGAAATATTATCCAAAAGGATGGCATACTTACAAGTTCTTGGTTACATCGCAAGAATTGAAAGACATTTTGCGAGGATTTCACATTGTGATATACAACCGTAGAGTACCTGCGGATTATATAGAAAGTAACTTTGCAAATTTTGTAAGGGATTACGAATCTTTTTACCGTTTACTAACGTCCGGTGAAAAAATCGAGCATATTGTAATCGACAATTTGCTCACGGGCTTTTCAAACAATCTAAGTAAGTGTGCGTATAAAGCCCCCTTTCAAGATTCAAATGATGGATTATGGTATAAAACAGAGGATTTCATAGAGCCTTGCGTCGGGTTCAATCTATTTGCCTTCTATCTTGATGAAGAACATAAGTTACAAACCAAATTCAGTTACATAAATTTCCAGAGAATATAATGGGGGTTCAATTAGAGTACCCTAAGAAAATATATTCAATAGAGGAAAATAGAGAAATACTATGTAACGAATTGGAAAATTATAATGACGTGTACCAAGTGGTAGTAGAAAGGATAAAGCAATTATGTAGAAATCTGACGATTACAATAGGTGAAAATGTGTATAGAACTAAGGTGAAAATAAGTCCTACCGCACTAAAAGATATTGAAGGAAGTCATTTTATAAAAGTAAATAATTGTATTATTAAATAAAGCGCATAACAAGCGGATTAATCTCCCTAACAGTCGATTATCCGCCGAACATTAGCAACCGAGAAATAAAAATGAAAAAGGAACTTATAGAACGATTGAGAAGATTTCTAACGGCACATGATATGATTGGGACACCAGCATCTGATGACCAGATATTATGCGCGGAACAAGAATTAGGTGTAAAATTTAGTTCTGACTATATAGACTTTATCAAAAGTTTCGGAACAGCCTACGCTGGAATGATGATTAATGCTTTAGACGGCAATGAAAATGTGGTCGATGAAACTAAATCATTAAGAGAAGTTCATCCTGAAGTTACAGACACTTATGTGATTTCAGATGATGGTTCTGGCAATCCCATAATGATAAATTCTAAAGGGAGATTGAAATATACTATCATGATAGTGACGCCGAAAGAGAAATCATCGCTTTATCGTTAGAACAATATATAGAAGATAATTTTCATGAATGGTAAAAGCGGTTGCTAACAAGCAGATGAAACTTTTAAGGTAAGGTGGTTTATCCGCCGAACATTATCGACCTGAAAAGAACAAGAAATGAAACCAAGAGATATATTTATTAAAGCCTGCAATGAGATAGCTATTCCTTTTATCGCAATGGGATTTAAGCCGTCTAAAAATGGACAATGTTTGAAAAAGATTTCAAAAGACAAAAATTTGACTTTTGAAATATGGTTTCGTTCAAGTGTATATAATTCATCTTGTAATGTGGCTATATATCCACTGATTACGATTACCTGTAAAAACTTGAAAAAGTGGGTGCAAGAAGAGAATCTCAATGTCAATGATGATGGCTTAGTATATCATAATCATATTGGATACCTATCGCCAATAAATCAATATCAATCTTGGGATCTTGCCGGACTAAGCTATGCTCCATCAATAAAAACAATAATTGATTTACTTGAAAAATATGCTTGTCCGATATTTGATTTATTTGAGAATAGACAAATGGCTATTGACTTCATTACGCAACATGGCTGTTGTTTCAATCAATACACGAAAGACTCTCTCCTTGCCCTGCCATATATGTTGAGATATGGTGAAAAGGAACAAGCCGAGAACTACTTCAATCATTACATACATTCAAGTAAATGTCGAAATAGATTTGTAAAAGCCTATTCTCAATTAGAAAAGAATGATGTAATTGATTGTGGATTAGATAATCGTTTCGTAATACTTGCATATAGTCAAAAACTAAAAATAAAATAGGTCGATAACAAACAGATGAAACTTTTAAGGTGGTTTATCCGCCGAACATTACCAACTAAAGAAAATTAATAAATATGGTCAAGTACAAACTAACAGTAGATGAACCGTGGGGTTTCAATCATAATGGTAGTAATATTCTTCATGGTATAGTAATAAAGCAACTTTCTCCTACATTTCTTCTTTTCAAATCTGATAGTTTTTTAGATTTTAATGGACAAAAAAGTTGTATTCTAATTTTGAAACCCAGATATGAAAAAGAATATTTTGATTTAGAAACGAATGTTGATGTTATTGTCGGTGGTGCTTTGTGTTTAGAAAATAAATACGAAGAAAAAAATGAAGAATATTTAATATCACATAGCCAATATATGCTTATTGGGAGAATTGAAAAAATAAATGTTGGTAACAATCAACTTAACAGCTAAATGCAGTTAGCTGAAATACATTATACACATAAAAGAAATGACAGATAGCGAATTTCAACAAACCAAGAGAATATTACTCGAACAAGAAAGAATGAATAGAGAATATACACAACTTGCCAATTATATACAGGAACGACTTTCTGTACAAGTAATCAATGTTACTTGTACAAAAAGAGAAGATTCAATTAATCTAACTCTTTGGTTCAAATATGAAAATGAGGCAAATTCTTTTTATAAAGAACGGTTTGTTGTCGATTCTCGAAAAAGAAATGCAATATTAAAGCAATTCAAACAAATTGCGAATGTAGAAAATAAATCGATTTGTCTATCCTATCAAGCATTTGAAACATTAGCAAAAGAGGAAGCAAATAACAGCATTACTCAACTTGAAATATTAGAATTGAAAGAAAAACTGCATTGTAATGATTTATGGGAAATTTCTCGCTGTTTGGCTAATGTTGTTTTTTCTTGTATGAGGATAAGCAAGTAAGGCAATATAAAGAAAGAGGATTTATAGATATATGGTCGGAAATGTATTTAGATTTGTTGAATCGCTATGATGAATTTGGATTTTTCACAAAAGAAAACTTTCATATAAAATTGGATAGTAAGGAAAATTTTGATAATAATTTTAATAGTAATTGGTATTATTACTATGTATAAAATGTGTATAACATACGGCTTAACCTCCCGAAAAGGTCGATTAGCTGCCAAACATTATGTATCTTAATAAAATTCAATATGATATATATTCGTAAACAAACTTCACAGGAAATTGCAAATATAACCATAGTACAAGGAGAATCAATACAATTGTTTGGTACACAGGGCTATACTGTGAGTCAATTGCAATCCATTAATAAATTGCTTGGAATGAATGATTGTATGATATGTATTGATTGTGATTTAGGAATAAGTCAAGAAGATGAAGATTTGATATACAATCTCAATATTATTGAATTTTTGAGTAATGTACGGCATTTACTTGTCTCCAACTTTCCGCATAAAGCAGAATTGGATTCTATTGATTTTGTTCAATATACTCCATTACTGCAAAGTCTTTCAATTTTAGGTCTGATTAAAAGAAGCATATCATTGCAGAGCCTGCAAGAGTTAAAGTTCTTAGATACTCTTAATTTTGGAGACTATTTGGAAATTACTAAAAAACAACTTTCTGTCATTAACAGTTTGACAAATCTTAAAGAATTGGAGGTCAAAAAAATGGACGCATCGAGTCTGAATCCTAACTTCAATATGAAAAAGTTATCCATATTCTCCAAACTGACAAACGGGGAGTGTTTGCCTGACAAATTTCCGAATTTGGAATATCTGTATCTGAAAAGGCAGACGAAATGCTCGGATTTTTCGTGGATATCTAAATTGGTTAATCTGAAAAGACTTTATCTGCACTGGACTTTCAGTCTTGAGACCTTGCCAGACTTGTCAAAACTGAGCAACTTGGAATTGTTGGAGTTGGCAGGCTGCCCGAATCTGCGCTATGGTATAGACAGTGTCAGATATCTTCCGAAATTGCAGCGTTTTGTCGCAACGGAACTAACATGTCTAACAACCGAAGAGTTGGAAAAAACATTATTTCATCTGAAAACCTTGAAATCTGTATATATTTATTTCAGAAATAATAATGCAGAGAATAAAGCAATGGAAAAGTTAATGAAAAAATATAATTGGGTAAGTCATCCCAACTTATAAAGATACATAACAAGCGGCTTACCCTCCCCTGAAAAGGTCGGTTAGCCACCGGACATTAGCATCAAATAAAAAAGGATGAAAACAATAAAAGAATTGCTTGATGAAGTCATTGATTTAGAAGGTAAGGTTCAAATAAGCCAAGCTATCGACTTTCATAAGGGAGTGCCTACCTTGAAAAAGGAGTTTATAGAAATGTCTCTCCTATGTTGAAAATCAGGTATGGGGCATTTGGTAAATGGATTAATGCGACACATGGAGATTGGCTTGATACAAAAGAAATGGAAAGTCCATGGAATGAAGATGAAAAGGATGAACGGTTGATAGGAATTGTTCGCGACATAAAAGCTTCAAAGGATTATTGGGAAGACCATGCTACTGGACTATTTGCGCCAAACAGAATTTCCATTTTTGCAGCAAGCGATAATGCTATGAAATGATTTGCCTAATATGGTTTGACGGTACAGAAGAACCGGAATTATGGGTATATGATTGCAACGGTGAAAGTCGATATAAAGATTTAGCTGCTTATTTGCAAGCATATATTGATGATGATGTATCAGCTTCTGAAGTAAAGTGGAAATTAGCTGATATGTGATTCTTTTATTAGAAGTGATGCTAACATACACCTTAATCGCCCAAAATGGCGATTAGCTGCCGAACATTAGTGATTATGAATCAAAAAAAGGAAATATTAGAAAAATTGGCTTTCATAAGACGCCATAAAGAATTTGCATCTTTTGGAGTAAAGGAACAAGAGGTATCTTATAATCCTTGTCTATCTGAAGAAGATATTAAGGAGTTTGAGCATAAACATTGTATAACTCTTCCTGATGATTACAGAACTTTTATTTCTGAAATAGGAAATGGAGGTTTTGGACCGGGATATGGATTATTGCCTCTTGATAAAGCTATTGTTGATTTCAAATTAAGAGACAAACCTAATATTTCCTTGAATGAAAAATTCCCATATCAAGATAGTTGGAATGAAGAATGGATAACCTCCTTTAATTGGAACGAGGGATACCCGGAAACGGAAATTGTTAATGCGTATATTAGTACCGCACATATTGCAGGCTGTCTGCAAATAAGTCATTTCGGACATGGATGTACATTTCTATTGGTGGTGAATGGAAATGAAAAAGGACATATTTGGTTTGATGGACGAGCTGATTATAGTGGACTTGTACCGAAATTAAAAGATGGGCAAAGAATATCATTTATAGAATGGTATGTAACCTTTCTTGATATGGAAATTGAGAACATAAATGAATCACTAACAAACAGCACTACCGCTTAAAGCAGAACGCTGACAAACATTAGTCATGTACTATAAAACAGAAATGAAGATAATAAAACTATATAAGGTAATTAGTTCTGATGAAGTCATATTATTTGATATGGATTTCATTAGAAAACTATTAACTACCTACGATAATTATATTTCAGCTACATGGTTAAATGAATCCGTAAGTCATATCGAAATCAATTATTCGGGTAGAGCGTGGAAAACAATAAATAGTTTCTTCCATTATTTGTCACAACACAATAAGGAGATTGTTTATTTATCCGCAGCTTCTAAAAAAGAAAGCACTTCTTTGTTTTATACTAATGAATTGCTTAATCAAATCAAACCGGAGTGCTGTGGATTGATAGACCTGATAATTGAAACAAACAATCAGAATATGGAAAATTTATATTCATTGATAAAAAACATTTCTGATTTTTATCATTTTGATTATGGATATTGTTTTAATCTAAAGAAGAATCAAGATTTGTTTTCTGAAGTAATAGATAAGAAATCTTTTATCACTTCTTTATTTTCTGTTACAAGCCGAGTCACTTCGGTGCAAATTGAAGAAACTAAGCGAAGAAGGGAGGTTTTGTTGCAAGTTAAACAAGGTGTTATCCCGCAGATTTATGAGATAAATATATGGAATAATAAACAGTTAGAACAAGCAATAAAAGAAAAGTTGTTTATCAACAAAACGAGAAAATTGAATAACAATTTAAATATAGTTGAATGTCGGACATGACTAACAAACAGCAATCCGACTGAAAAGCGGAACGCTGCAAACCATTAATCGCTGAGAAAAATATGAATAATTGGATTGAAACATCAGGAAGCCCATTTGTCATTGTTGAGCAACAATATGCCCATCAATGGAAGGGTCAAGAAAACTACAATGCTATATGTAGCGTAACAGATTACTTGGGGAAAATCTATATAGACAATCATGTCTTATTGGTAATGGGAGATGAACCGATGGCTACACGCATAGTAAATAAAGATGGAGCAATTTTAATAATTCGTTGGAAGTATGCTCCCGATTATCTAACGGTGGAAAAACTTCTGGAGAATGATATAGTAACTGGGGCAGAACCGATAGAAGAAGTTGAAGTAAAATGGGATTCTACTGAATTAGTCCTATTTGATTCTTTGTCTCCCTATTGTGAAGCGTCGGTTAAAGTTTTTTTATCATTACAAAAAACATCTTGTATAATAAAAACTTATCTTTATCAAAAAGACGAAGTATCTTTAATAATACATTCAATCCAATAAAGACGATTAACAAGCGGCTCAACCTCCCCTTAAAGGTCGGTTAGCCACCAAACATTATCAACTTATTAATGAATAAAATGAAAAAAGACAAACATATAAAAGTGCTATTCCACTTGGAACAAGATGAAGATGGCTATCCACCATTTTCTATTGAAGGTTTGTGGTGCAAAAAGGCAAGTAATGATACCTATATTGTCGATAATGTGCCATTCTATACCTATGGAATCAGTTTGGGGGATGAGATATGTGTTACAGAAGAAGATGGCGAATATCATTTTCAATCCATAGTGAATCCCTCTGGAAATAGCACATTGAGGGTACATTTTAACGATAAACGTATGCAGATGGTCAGAGACAAACTACTTGATATGGGATGCAAGGTAGAGATTTCTAATCTCTCTTCATTCGTATCCATAAATGTACCACAAGAAGTTTCCTTAAAAGTGGTCGAAGATGTTCTGACCAATATGCAAAAAGAATGTGATAGTTTGGCTTATGAACATGGTGTTGTCAGACAAAATATAAGTTGATAACAAACAGCAGATCGACTGAATAAGCGGAACGCTGCCGAACATTAGTCGCTTGAAAAATAAAAAAAAGAAAATGAGTAAGATAATGATATGGGTCGGTCAATTCGATTCCGAAGCTGACTTTGAGAAATATATGGATCAATCGGCTTTCCGTCAATGGTGGAAAGATTATGATGAAGACAATAAGGAACTTCGTTGCCAGTTCTGTAAGGAGCTTGGTGTAATGAGCTATGATGAGGATTTTCTTATTATGAAATTCACATCTGACGGCTTGGCAGGATTACTTAACCTTATTCCTGCTGATACCCAAAAGATAAGTCTGTCGATAGCTGATAAAAATATTACAATGGCAAATGCTGTTATCTGCTATAATTGTCGTGAGGGTATATCTCCTAAGAAGGCAGAGAATACCACAACCATGACTTATCTTGGTACGTTTGAGTTTGAACTGTCGCCTGAAGGAATGCAAGGGTCTAATGCTGGATTAGAATATATGATTTGGATTGGCACAACCGATAAAAGTAGGGAAGAATTTATGGAGTATTTCAATCAAGATGAATACATGAAAGAAATACGAGATTACGAAGAAGGTCGTACAAAGAAACGCCCAAATCCCGACCATCGCTGTCAGTTCTGCAAGGACATAGGAATTAAGTTCTATTACCCAGAATTTTTGAAAGTGGAAATTTTGGATCATCTTGAGAATCCATTTGAAATGGTAAAAAGGATGATAAACAATCAATTTGTGCCTGATTGGGTAATTGAACTCTACGTCAAGGAAGAACATGTATCAGCATCGAATTGTATAGTCTGCTATATTCCTAATGGATTTAAAGATAAAAAGAAAAATCAGAACATCTATATAAAGAAAAAAAGTTACGATGATTCTGATGTTCCCAAAAAACATATTGAGGAATTAGTAGATTACAACGGCATTAAATATCTTGAATGGTTTAAAGCCGAAGGATAATTATAATGGTATAGATTAGGTCGTCTATCTGCCATAACCTTTTATGGTAAAGATGATAAAAATATGAGCAGCTAATAGTTGAGTTGAAAAAAGAACAAATTGTGCGACTAACAAGCGGCTTAACCTCCCCTGAAAAAGGTCGGTTAGCCACCAAACATTACTAACGATAACAAATTTGTATGAAAGTTTTTATTGGAGGTGAATTGGAACATAGTATTTCTGATAAGTTTCGTAAAGCAAGAAACTCTGTAATAGAATATATGGATTGTCTATGTGATATTTCATATATTAATGAACTAAGTTTCTATGTATTCTGCTTAAAAGGATTTACTACAAATCCATTAAGTCGATATTCGAAAAAACGTAATCGGATAGAATTGGAAATTCTACTCCCATTTGATAAATTTGAAACAGCAAATGATTCTCAATGTGTTGAGATATTGAAACAAAGTATTCTTGATGCTATTGAGAACTATAAAAATAAAAACATTCCACAACAATATATTGATGTAATTGTAGAAAAAATGAAAGCATCAATTAATGAATGAATTCGTTAGTAACAAACAGCACTACTGCTTAAAGCGGAACGCTATTGAACATTACAGCTATGGATATAACGAATAGAATTATTGTCGCCTTACTGGAACGAATGAAAAGTAGAAACAAGAACTTTTCATTATCAAGACCTAAGTTTCATCGGTTGTTTCAAATAAATCCCGATGGCTACTTATGGTATGGCGAGAAACTGGAGCGGCATTTACTTAACAAATATGGAGAATCGGCTGATACATTGAAATATCTTGATATATATTATTTCATTTCCAATATTGTGCGGTTGTATTACATGCCTAAAAATTCAAATTCGGAGGAAAACGAGTTTGGAAAGCTATACGCTTATGGCTCCATAATAGGGTTACACCGTTGTCATATTCCAGATAAGCGAATATATCTGAACCGATTGTTAAATACTTTACTGTTCTGTTGTCCGACTTCTGAAGAATATATCCGTAGATTCCGCTGGCAAAAAAACGGTATATATTACAAATCGCAGGATGTGGAAGTTCTTATTGCCGATACATTTACAGAAATACGGGAATCGGACAAACAATCAGAATCCATTGAAATAGTTGAGTCAATAGTCAATGAGACATACCGTTATCTGGTAGGCTCAAATACGGGGCTTCCATTTGTCCGTTCGGAAACTTTATTGCACTACAACCTGAACCCATCTGATTATATGTGGCTATATCAGCACGATAAGGAATTGTTTTATACTTGTCTTGATGCAGCAGCATTACAGTCGGAGATTTTCAGTTACAAGTCATTTGTGTACAATTTCAACCTGTATATTCTAAAAGACGCAAATATATTGGATGAATTGTCCAGATATTCCAAATGTTATGAAGCCGTTTTAGAACTGCTTTTCAAATCCGATTCAATTATGCAGAACTCTGTTATTCGGCAAATCAAATTATGTAGAAATGAAGATACCATTAAACAGAATAACAGATTGGATGCTATTAACAAATGGCTCAACTCCCTAAACAAGATTGGTTAGCCACAGAACATTAAACATTAGAAAATGAGAACACCAGTCATAATCCTGTTATTTGTAATCCTGCTTGCCGTAAGCTGCGGAGAGCCTCCCATGCCGCCGTCGGACGAGGAAATGATACGCCATTTCACCACGCACGAGGTGGCGTTCCGTAAGGTGTACGAAATCATGGCAGAGAGTTCAGAAGGTAGTTTTCACTACCCGCCGCTTTCTCCGGAAGAGGTTATTATACTTGATTCAATGGAGCAAAGCGATACATCCCATGAAACGAATGATGAACAAGACATCCCGGTATATGGACTGTTGAAGCCGGAGCGAATCCTACTCGACTCCCTGTTATCAGAGATTGGATGCGGTTTTATCCTTGTTGATCGCAGGGAATGGGGAACGGCAGATTCGGTATATGTGAGCCTCGTTATGCCGTACTACTCCCACGGCATCGTGGATGCCGGAACGTCCAAGAGTTTCGTTTACGATCCCGGATTGAGAAGCCGTCGGAATATCCGTATCACCGAACATGGCGACCTGAACGAGATCTACCGCAGGACGTACAACGACACCACGCTTTACAAGCCATCAAGGGAAACTGGTACATCGAGTTAGACCATTCGATATAACGGCCCGGAGTCCGTATCAAAGTATGTATCACTTTTTGTCAAGAAGATACATCATAAAGCAGATAATGGCCATCGCAAGGAAAAATAACAGAACCGCAAGGAGTTCGTTAAACCTGCACTTGGCATAGTGAGACATCACTGCTTTGCCTCGCCATTTGTAAATCCTGCTGACGAGCGACATAACGGCAAATGTGACAATGCTAAAAACGACACATGGCAACAATGCCGACACACCTGGAAAAAGCCGGATAGTAACAGTCATCATAGGGAATATCAAAAGAGCGAAGATATAAATCGAGAGCATCATTTCGCCATCGACCCTGCCTGTTCGTCTTGCCTGCTTCCATTTCTCCCCCATCCACCAGAGGTAGTCCCAGAGATAAAACCGTTGCTTATTCTCCTGCCGTTTCATCATGCCCAATGTATAAATCCGAGGTGGAACATCAGCGCTACATTTGCCACGATCAGGGCGATAGCGATAAGAACTATTTTGGCGAGCTTCCTGCGGGATGTTTCATCTTCCCGTAATGTTCACGGAGTGCTTCACGCCGTCCGGCTGTATAGCGTAGCTGCAGAATAAATCGGGAAGAAAGCAGAGAGGAATCACTATGGCCAAACCAATCATCCAGCCGAAAAGGCGCAATATCGGCGGAACCCAAGCGGTATGAGTAGGACGAAGAGCCAGCACCAAAACAGTAGCATACGTCCGTTGAGATTGGTACGCTCCCTTTCGTGCCATATCTCGGCTACATACCACATATAGTCGATGAAGCAGATCCGGTATTTGCGATTGTCCTTTTCCATACCGTTATCTCCATACAAAGAAACCAACCAATATAAGTATAATCAGAACGCTGACCAACACAATCTGAACCCTGCGGCGTGTTTCAGGCTTGCAATCGTCAAATAACCACAGTTTGCTGTTAAACTGCCAATGACACGCCCATTTCCAACGGAACAGCAACCCTGCAAGCCATAGGGCAAGCAACCCGACACCAAACAGCAACCCGTATTTCGGGTGAGCCTGCAACCACTCGAAAAACGCTTCCGCCTTGCTGTTCATTGCTTCGTATATATCGGTAACTGTCATACTTATAATTAAAAGGATTCCGAACACAAAAATAATGTTTTCCGTTCACATAATCACTACTTTATGCTCCAAAACACCGGCTGTACGGTTATAAAACCAGGAAACAGCCCCGGTTAAGGTCACGGAGGTTGTTTGCGGGGGTGTTTGTGTTCATTTAGTTCTGTTCCGGCAGGAGCTTGCAAAGCACCGGGTCGTTCTTGATACGTTCCAGTTCCTCGGCGACGATGCGGCCGGCTCTGTTGATACGTTCGTAGTTTTCCTGCACGACCTGTTTCATGTGATCCGTCCCGTTCTCGTCCGTGAAGTCGGTAATTTGTGGTATCTTCTTGTACCGGGCCGTTTCCGCTTTCACTTTTTCGTTGTCCACGACAATCTCGCAGTGGAAAATCTTCTGCTCGATACGTTCGTCGAAATTGTCCGCCACGGCCCCGACGAACATTCCCTGCGTGAGCGTCGAGATCTTCGAGGCCGGGATCAGGCTGTCCAGCTGCGTGGATATGGATGTCGATTTGTCGCTGCGGCTCAACGTCATGCTCTGCCGCTTCTGCAATACCTTACCGAACCGTTCCGAGAGTGTCTTGGCCGTTTCACCTACGACCTGCCCGGAGAAGATGTTGCCCACCGTGTTCATCACGACGGCGGCCTCCTTGTCCCCGTAGTCCCTCTTCAACTGTGAAAAATCCTGGAAGCACAGCAGCACGGCGACCTTGTTGCTTCTGGCCGTGGCGATCAGGTTGTCGAGTCCCTTGAAGTAGATTGTCGGCAACTCGTCGATGATGATGCCCGATTTGAGCTGGCCTTTCTTATTTATGAGCTTGACAATCCGGGAATTATACAATCCCAAAGCCGCTCCGTAAATGTTTTGCCTGTCGGGATTGTTCCCCACGCAGAGTATCTTGGGATCGTCCGGGTTGTTGATGTCGAGCGTGAAATCGTCGCCCGACATGACCCAATATAGCTGGGGCGAAATCATGCGGGAAAGCGGAATTTTGGCCGATGCTATCTGGCCCTGGAGCTGGTCTTGAGCGCCTCCGAGCCAGGCATCCATAAAGGGGCTGAGGTAGTTTTCGAGTTCCGGGTAGGATGTCAGAATCGGGAAAATATCCTCGTACCGCTTGTTCAGGAACTCGATGGCGTGCGGGAAGGTACAATACCGCCCGTTGTCGTAGATGCGCAGGAACCAGATCACGGCCGCAAAAAGGATAATGGGGCTTTCCACAAAAAAATCGCCCTGCTTCTGCACCCAGCTTCGGTTCAGGTTGAGCATGATGGTATAGGCGCTCTCGTAGGCGTCCGAAATATCGGTCATGAAGTCCGGGTGAATGGGGTTACAGCGGTGCGAGCGGCGCGGGTCGTCGAAATTTATGACGTAGAAAGTCGGGATTTTCTTGTAACCTTTCTGGTGATTCAGCAGGTGGTTGTAAGCGATTTCCGAAAGATCGGGAAACTTGTAGTCATAGATGTATTGGGTATAGCCCTTTTCGATTTGCTGTTTAATGAACTGGTTTACAACACAATAACTCTTCCCGCTGCCCGGGCTTCCCATGCAGATGCAAGCCCTTTGCGGGTTTACGACATTGGCGAACCCGTTGTTCCACTGTTTGTTATAGTAAAATTTCGTCGGCAGATTTATGGAGTACTCGTTCTCGATCAGGCGTGTTTCCTGCTGGAATGATTCGTTCTCGTTGTTGAAAGGGTCATCCATGAGATTGTTCTTCAGCAGGCGGGACATCCACACGCCGCCCATCAAGAGGCAGATATACCCGGCCGATAGGTCAGTATGTAGAAAGCCGCGTTCGCCATCGCCGTCAGCGGCAAGTCCAGCAGCCACCAGTTGAAGAAGAACAGCACGCCTCCCGTGGCCAGCGATGCCGTGATTTTCCGCCAGGTAATTTTCTCCTCTTTTACTCCTTTTGTCCCGAGGCATGAAAGGGCGAGGAACACGACGGCGAAAAGTTTCGTCCATAGTATATTCCGGAACAGCCCCGCGGTGCGGTCGAAGTTCAGCAGAATCCTATCGACCACGCCGATATTGATTCCCCATTCCCGTATCTGCCCGTAACAGAACCAGTAGATGTTGATAACCACGAACAAGATACTCAATGCCCGCATGAAATCCATTGTTTTTGCAAGACCCCGAAGGTCGTCTTCCTGTTGCATAGTAAGCATTCGATAAACTCCCCCTTTCATTCTAAAAATGTGATATTACTTTTGTAATCAAAGTAAAAAAGCTCAATTGTTATGTCACATCAATGGACCATGGAAGATTTTGAATCTATTTATTCCCG
>ENA-OQBT01000077-OQBT01000077.1-human-gut-metagenome-genome-assembly--contig:-NODE-77-length-63380-cov-3.057958_pt1 | contig 63380 bp, 68 predicted proteins | sample MGYA00242749_ERZ504557 | MGnify/ENA primary metagenome ERZ504557 (study PRJEB26092, sample SAMD00036243) | human gut metagenome | host: Homo sapiens | study: EMG produced TPA metagenomics assembly of...
CCACCGCCTTCTCCATTTAAATATGCTGTAACAACTTTTAGCTTAAATTTAAAACTATATTTTGACATGAAAAAACCGACCTCCTTAAAATTAGATTTTTAGGTCTAACTTTAAGGGGTCGGTTCACTTCTCGGGTTTTTCTATATAACCTTGCGCTGTTTCATTTCTCTTCTCTCCGTCATAGTGAACGGTGCGAGGTGCTGAGCGAAGCCCTGAGAGATCCGCGGCTGATATGAGATGATAGAAAAAAGTGGCGAGGTGGTATCGCGGTAAAAGGGTCTTCCTTCAAGCCTTTGGACGTGATACCTCGCCACTTCTATTTTTATTCAGTTGAGGAGCTTCTCAGGACTTCTTCATTCCTCCGCCGTTTTACTTAATTCCTTCTAATGCTTGTTTTTTACTTTCTTTACCAAAACTCAACACTACGAGTGCAATGATGACGAAGACAGAGGCAAAGAGGTAAAAAATAGCGTCCATATGCATTTCATGGGAGAGGAGGAAACCGACTAAAAACGGGGCGATGATGCCACCGATACGACCGATGCCGGCGGCCCAACCGGAGCCGAGGCCACGGATTTCGGTAGGATATAATTCCGGTGTGTAAGTGTAAATAACACCCCAGGCACCTAAGTTGAAGAATGACATGCAAATACCGGAGGTCAATAACATGGCTTCCGAGGTGGCATGACCAAAGAAATAGCTGCTGATGCCGCTACATAATAAATAGAGCGATAAGGTATAGCGACGTCCGATTTTATCAACTAAATAGCTGCTGAAATGTAGCCCGGGAATTGTGCTATGGTCATGATTAAGAGGTATTCGAATGATTTTATAATGGTAAAACCTTGTTGATAGATTAACGAAGGGAGCCACATGAAAATGCCGTAGTAGCTGAAAACAATGCCAAACCAGGTAATCCATAACATGCAGGTACGCAAGGCATATTGTTTGTTCCAAAGAGTGCCAAGGGTAGGTCGAGAGTCGTTGGCGGTTAACATAGTTAAATCGTCTTTGGTGCAACGCGTGAGAGGAACTTGGTAGCTGCCTCTACTTGAGCGATGGTTGCGTTCAGTTGGTCAAGTTTTTGCTGTTTAATCAGATAACGTAAGGATTCCGGCATGTGGGAGCGAATGACCCCGGTATAGAGGCCGGTAAGGCCCCGATGGCAAGCCGATACGCCAACCGTAAATCGGAATGATAAGATAGGCAATGAGGCCGCTAAAAGCCAACCGATAGCCCAGAAGCTTTCCAGCATGACAATGAAACGGCCGCGGGAATCTTGCGGTGAATATTCGGTAATCAAGGTGGCTACTACAGGGAGTTCACCACCGAGGCCAAGGCTACCAATAAACGACAGACGAGCAAAAACTCGTAGTTAGGCGCCATGGCTGACAGGGCCGTGGCAATACCGTACAGTAACATAGTCCAAGTAATGATTTTTTTACGACCTATATGATCCGCTAAAGCACCGGCCAATACGGCGCCGATGGCCATGCCCAAGAGACCTACACTGCCGAGCATACCGATTTCTGTGCCCGTGAGATGCCATTCTTTGGTTAATAACGGCATGATGAAGGAAATAATGCCCGTATCCATGGCGTCAAAAGCCCAGCCGATGCCGGCAATGAGTAAAAGTTTGTAATGAAAGCGATTAGGTTTCATCGTGTTCAATTCATTAATAATCATCGAGTCATCCCCTGTTTCTAATACCTAAAAATAAAAAGTATACAGTTGAGCAATGTGTATACTTTTTTAACTATACAGCAATAACTTTCAGATAGCAAGGGCTTTTTTTGAAAAAAGTAAGCAAGATGATTATATGAAAAAACACCGGACAGTTATGCGTCCGATGCTACTATTATGTGTAAATCCTGTAATGCTTTGATGATGTGATCCATTATGTCGGGCGTGGGTGCTTCAATCAGATGGGTGTGGAGACCGTTGTTTAATCGGGAGAGCAAACCGCTGGTAGAATCTTTCTGTTTGTTTAAAAAGGCCTCAATATCGTCGTCTGTTTTGATTAACAAGGGGGCAGTGAGCGTCCCGTACACGTCGTGGTTGACAGATACATTGTGAACCAGGCCACCCATGGCGACAATTGTGTGTAATTCCGTCACTACATCCTCCGGCTTATGACGGCAGGTTATGGTGCGTAAAACGCCCTGCGTTGGCCCTTTGCTGATTTCGTATCCTTTTACGGTGGAACGAATCGGATAACCGGCGGCACGGAGAGCGGCCATGTCGTTCACGATTACCTGTCGTGTAACCCCGTAACTCTGAGCTAATTCATCACCCGTCAGCGGTGTCATACTTTTATTTAATATAGTTATGAGCTCTTGGCGTCGTTTTTCCTTTTTCTTCATGGGTTGGATCACCTTGCTATGAGAATACATAGGGAATTGAAATATAAGGCTGTGGTAGTGCACGGCCACAGCCTTTGCTAATTTATAGAATAACATTCAAATACTTACTGCTATTTTCTATTATTTTAGCTCATTTTATAGATTCATGCACTATAGTGCCATAAAAAAACCTCCTCCCCGGCATCATAAACACGATGAGAGGCTTTAAGCGATGGCCGAGAGATCTGCTGTTGTATGAGCGGTTAAGAACGAAGCGGCGAGGTGTTGCGGTAAAAGGGTCTTCCTCCAAGCCACCCTCTTAGCATCATAAACACGACGAGAGGTCTTTGGGAGAAAACGGAGAGGTCCTCGGATGAGGGTCTTTTTGCGAAGCAAAACCAAGCCTTAGCCGAGGAGCCTCTCCGTTTCCCATACCTCCGCCGTTTTACTTGATGCACACTTTTCAAAGGTATGTTATAATAAATTGTATGATAATGTCTCTATTTTTTAGTTTTAGAATTAGACTTTTATAATTCAAATTTTAGAGCAGGCCATACCACAACTGACACTATGTGATACAAATGGAGGTTTGAATATTATGGCAACTAGTATGGTTATCGGAACCCAATGGGGCGATGAAGGAAAAGGCAAGATCGTAGATATTTAGCAGAACAGGCGGACGTGGTTGTTCGCAGTCAAGGCGGCAACAATGCAGGACATACCGTAGTAGTTGATGACGTAGCATTTGCGCTTCGTTTATTGCCTAGTGGGATTTTATATGACAATAAAATCAATGTGGTAGGCACCGGTACAGTTATCGACCCTAAAGTTCTTTTAGGTGAAATTGAAAACTTGGAAAGCCAAGGCAAAAGTGCTAAAACATTGCAGATTTCCAATCGTGCTCATGTAATTTTGCCATATCATAATCGCTTGGATGAAGCGGAAGAAGCCTCTAAAGGCGCTTTATCCATCGGTACGACCAAGAACGGTATCGGCCCTTGCTATGCAGATAAAGTAAATCGTATCGGCATTCGCATCTGCGATTTGATGAACGAAGAAGTTTTCAAAGAAAAATTACAATATAATGTTAAGATTAAAAATAAAATTTTGCGCGAAGTATATGGCGCCGAACCGGTAGATTACTATGAAATTTTAAAAGATTACTTAGAATATGCCGATCGTTTACGCCAATATGTACAAGATACAAATTACAATGTAGTATCTTACATCAAAGATGGTAAAAAAGTGTTGTTCGAAGGCGCTCAGGCAACCATGCTTGACCTCGATCATGGTACTTATCCATTCGTTACGAGCTCTCATCCTATTTCCGGTGGTGCTTCTGTAGGCGCCGGTGTAGGTCCTAATTATTTGAAAAATATCGTAGGCGTAGTTAAAGCGTACGCTACTCGTGTAGGCGCCGGTCCATTCCCATCCGAACAATTGAATGAAATCGGTGATTTACTCCGTGAAACCGGTCATGAGTTCGGTACCGTAACCGGTCGTCCTCGTCGTTGCGGTTGGTTAGACTTGGCTGTAGTTAAATATGCAGCCGACCTTAACAGCCTTGATTATTTGGCAATTACCCGTCTTGATATTTTGGACAAATTGCCTGAAATTAAAATCTGTGTAGGTTATACTTTGAACGGCGAACCGGTTAAAGGATTCCCGGCAGATTTACAGGTATTGGAACAATGCGAACCGGTATATGAAACGTTACCTGGTTGGCAGACAGATATTAGCGGTATTCGTCATTATGATGAGTTGCCTGAAGCGGCTCGTCGTTATGTAGAACGCATTTCGGAAATAACCGGCGTTCGTCTCGGTATCGTATCCGTAGGCCCTAACCGTAAACAGACTATCGTGTTGGAAGATGTATTCGGAGCCTAAGAGTTCTCGTATAGTTTTTTTGCATGATAGCAAAATGAAACAGTAAGTAATTTAGCCACTGAGTTAATTCGTTGACTCGGTGGCTTTTTTCGCAGTATTGCTGAGATATAGCTTATAATTAGGTTTCTTTTTCACCCTTTGCTAAACCGGATTTTACAATTTATAAACTTTTTATAAACTATGCGTTTTGGTAATAACTTTGTGTTAAAAAGACAGAAATTATGGTAAAATAAAAGATAATGTGAGAAATTAACACACTCTGTAAGAGAAATATAGTTTGGTAAGTTGTAAACAAGTAAAAGGAGATATTAACAGTGGATTACCTGATTTCATTTTGGAGACATACGGCTATGCGGCCATGTTTATTACGATGGTATTGGAAAATGCCAATGTTCCGATTCCCAGTGAGATTGTGTTGGGCTTCTCGGGGTATTTGATTGCGCAAGGCGTATTCGAGATGAATATGACCATGATTGTAGCTACGGCTGCCGGTGTGGTTGGCTCTATTTTATCCTATTGGATGGGGGAACATGGGGGCCGTCCGTTGCTTAGAAAATATGGTCGCTATATTTTCTTCAATGAACATAAATTTGAAATGGCTGAGAAAATGTTTAATAAATACGGCGGTGCTGCGGTGTTCTTTGGCCGTTTGTTGCCGGGGATTCGTACCTTTATTTCTTTCCCGGCCGGTATCGCCCGTTATCCGATGGGGCGTTTTATCATTTGGACTTTACTCGGCACAATTCCTTGGATGATTTTGCTCGTATGGCTCGGCGTAAAATTGGGTGAACATTGGCAGGATTTGATTGAGTACAATCATGAATTCTTAGTTATTATGATAGTTGTTTTTGCTATCATTGCGGTCTTCTTCGGCATTCGTTACTATCGCAACAAAAAGCGCAAGCAAGATACAGACGGTGTAAATTCAGTTGCTCATGACTCGAAGATTGAAACCAAAGAAGAGGCAGACCTTACGGATGAGGCAACAACCGAAATGAAAGACAATGCTGTGCAGGATAATACAACACAGCGCTAAGGAGGGATTAGATGCGACTTCATCGCTTGAGCGTCATTTGCTTCTTAATCGCCTTCGCCATGTTTGCTATCGGCAATGGCAGTTTGCCGATTACCGATCCGGTTGAGTCGAACTATGCATTGACAGCTAAAGAAATGGTCATGTCCGGCGATTGGTTATCGCCACAGATTTATCATGAATATTGGTATGATAAGCCGATAATGATTTATTGGCTTATTGCGTTAAGTTATAAAATTTTCGGCTTTTCCGATTTTGCTGCTCGTTTTCCGGCCGCTTTATTCGGGGCCTTGTCGGTAGGGTTCTTCTACCAGGTAGTGCGCAGCATTTCCGGCCGTCGTTTGGTATCGCTGTGGAGTGCCATGATTCTCGGTTCATCCCTTGAATTCTGGATTTTGGCGCGAGGCATCGTAACGGATATGGTGCTCTTGTGGGCGACTATCGGCACCTTGGCCTATGCTTATCGCGGGCTTACGGAACGCCGCACCTTGTTTATGGTGTGGGCATACCTTTTTGCGGGCATCGGTGTTTTGACCAAAGGACCGGTGGCACTCGTATTGCCGGGGATTTTGCTCTTGGTATATGCCGCTGTAATGCGTTCGGGCCGTATGCTTCGCTACATCTTTTCGTGGCAAGGCATTTTAGCCTTTTTAGTTGTCGTTATGCCTTGGTACGGCTATATGTACATGACACACGGGCAAGACTTTATTGATGGTTTCTTGGGCCTTCATAATGTGGTGCGCGCCACCCAGTCGGAGCATCCGGAAGCTAATCATTGGTGGTATTACTTAGTTATGTTCCCGTTGGCTTCGTTGCGTGGACAGGCGCCGTATTATACGGTATGTATTACGGTTGGCGTTTTAAACAGCGTTCTATATTTATTCCATGATTATGGGGTGGGGGACATTATTATTCTATACGTTAATGGCCACTAAGTACCCGACGTATACATTTATCAGCTTGGTACCGTTTAGCTTTTTAGGTGCTTTTGGGGTTGTAAAAATATTGCGTCCCGGTCGCCCGCGTAAGTTGTCTTGGCTCATTATGGGGCCGGCCTTCTTCTTGTGGCTCGTTTTGGGCGTGGCCAGTTTTTATGTGCTTGGGGCTTCTGGTACTTGTTGTATGTACTGATTGTAGTCGGTTTTATTTTGACCGGCCTGATGTATTGGAACCAGAAACGCTATATGCTGCCGGTAGTAGTTACTTTTATGACTATGGCCATTGCAGGGCTTGTTATTCATGAAGGGATACAACCGCTGGTAGAACAACGCTCATCGGTAGCTTATGCACCTGTTGTGGCTCAGTATGACGGCGATATCTATTATTATGGTGACTATAGTGCGTCGCTCGTGTATTATACGGACAAAGAAGTTACTAAAATTGAAGACGATGCGTTACCTAATAAAAATAAGGAACGTAGTAATGCTTGGGAAGGTAAAAACAAGATGCCTGCTCAAACGGTAGAAGAAGTGACGGAGCGTTTTCAGGCGGCCCTTAATAATGAAGCACGAGTTTTACAAAGTGTAACGAATGATAAGGGACAAGCAACCCGCTTGCCGATGGGGAAAAATCCGACGGAACCGATGCCGATCGATAATCCGGTAGCGCTTCATGCGCTGATTCTTGTGCCTGAAAAGTATCGGGGACATTTTGAAAAATCTTCGTTAGCGCCAATGGTGAAATTGTTGCGCGTTGAGAATAAGATATTTATTTACGAAACACGATAAACAATCAGTTTGTTAACTATATTGATTGGCGGATTTTTATCAAATTGTTATAGCAGGAAAGATACATGTCAAAAGTGTGTTGAATGCGTGTTAAATGTGTGTTAAATGGGTGTTAAATGCCGTAGAGGAGGTTCTATGAAAGATTCAATTAGTCGGTTTATAGATAAACTGGCAGCTTATGAAGGCTCTGATACGGTATTTAATCCGTGGCGTGATTACGATCCGGCCCTCGATGTATCGCAGGCGGCGCCTCAGTGGCGACGGGAGCAATTAGAGAGTTATTTAAGAGCACGCTTAAAACAAAGCCGTTATCTTATTGTGGCTGAAGCCGTAGGCTATCAGGGTGGGCGCTTTTCCGGTATTGCCATTACCTGTGAGCGCATGCTCCTCGGTTTTCATAATGATGTGAAACCCGCTATGATTTTGCCGGACGGCATAGGCAAACGGACGAGTCGTGCCGATAGCCCATTGTTGCTTAATAATAAACAACGCTTGGAAGGGTTTAACGAACCGACGGATACGGTAGTATGGTCAGCTCTTTTGGAGAATAATATCTCTACCTATGATGCTATATTGTGGAATATTTTTCCTTTTCATCCCCATGTAGCGAATCAGCCTTTGACGAATCGCACGCCTACGGAGACAGAAATTGTTATCGGCGGTCAGTTTACCGAGACTTAATGGCCTTGATTGAAGCGTACAATGGTGACCGACAGATTATTTGTGCCGTAGGGCGCAAGTCGGTGGATATTTTGGCGCGGCAGGGCATTGTGGCTCATGCACTGCGGCATCCTGCCAATGGCGGCGCCAAGCAGTATCGCGAGCAGTTCAAGGCTGCGATTGAGCGTTAATGACAGTATGTAAGGGCGAAGACGTGTTGCTTGGCATAAAATTAGTGTAAGCGCCGGTTAGTATACGCAAAAGACATAGAATAAAAAAGTTTTATATATAGAGAATCTTCAATTAATTTGTCGGGGGTTCTTTTCGTTTTATATGACTTATGGTATACTATTCGTAAGATATTTGTTCGGCTTTGGGTTAATATAATGTGCAAAGAGTCATAATGCGGCTCTTTTTTCAGGTACACAATATGTGTAATCGTGCAGTTTTTTCACATTTTACCCTTTAACTTTACAGAAGCAGTTTGCAGACGAAGAGGCGTGTCTTACAAAGAACGGTCCTTGCTTTTGTGTTGCATCCATACGCTTATGTGATGACAAGTTAATAATGAACGAGTGAATCTTTTTACGTACATCCCACAAAGGAACGCGGAGAATAGGTATACTCCGGACGGACGTACATGATTAAGGTATATATTTAAGGAAATATAAAATTTAGGAGGAGTAATACATATATGTTAAAAGAATTATTGAATCAATTAACAGGCCAAAGCAATAATACTGCTAATGAGCCTAAACCGGCGGCTGAGAAAAAAGCACCGGTAGCTAAAAATGTTGTGGCTACTGAAACGACAGGTGCCGATCAAGCACAACAGGGCGGCGAAACCACTCGTCGCACCACGCGTCGCACAAATAGTAATCGCAATACCGGGGAAACTCGTCGACCAAGCACACGCCGTACAACGAATGCATCCGGCGAAGGCGCTAAACAGTCCGCACCGCGTCGTAAGAACACAAATTCTGCCAATGCTGCGGCTAATGCGGAAGGCACAGCTAAACCGGCTCGTACCAACAACCGTACGAATAATCGTACTAACTCTACACGTTATAACAATCGCAATGAAAAAAATACCGGCGATCGTGCCAATATTAATGGCCGTCACACATCCCACAGCAATGGTGATGCACATGCGAATCATCAACATCATTCGAGCAAAAAAGATAAGCTCATGATTATTCCGTTGGGCGGTCTCGGTGAAATCGGTAAGAACATGACCGTATTCCAATATGGCGATGATATTATCGTATTGGATGCAGGTCTTGCGTTCCCTGAAAACGATATGCCGGGCGTTGACATTGTCATCCCTGACATGAGTTATTTGATTGAAAACCAAGATAAAGTACGTGCCGTAGTTATCACTCACGGTCATGAAGACCATATCGGTTCCTTGGCGTATCTCTTGAAAGAAATCAATGTGCCGGTATATGCTACTAACCTTGTTTGCGGTTTAATCGAAGGCAAATTGAAAGAAAATAAAGTAGGCGGCGTAAAACTTAATATTGTAAAAGCGGGCGATGAAATTCGTGTAGGGTCTTTCAAAGTAGGTTTCATTCAGACGAACCACTCTATTCCTGATGCTTGCGCCGTTTATTTTGAAACGCCGGTAGGTACTGTTGTTCACACCGGTGACTTCAAAGTGGACCAGACGCCGGTAGACGGTAAATTGATGGACGTTCATAAATTTGCCGAACTGGGCAACAAAGGCGTATTAGCCTTGATGTCCGACTCCACGAATGTGGAAAAACCGGGATTTACTCCATCTGAAAGCACCGTAGGACCTGCTTTACTTCGTGCTGTAGGGGAAGCTCGCGGCCGTGTAGTACTCGCTACTTTTGCGTCCAACGTATCTCGTTTGCAGCAGGCTGTTGATGCGGCGGTTGCTTCAAGCGTAAAGTTATCGTGTTGGGCCGCAGTATGGTTAACGTAACGGAAATTGCGCAGGAACGCGGTTACTTGAATATTCCGGAAGGAACTTTGATTGATGTTGATGAAATGGGTCGTTACCGTGATGACGAAATCATGATTTTGACAACCGGCAGTCAAGGGGAACCTATGGCAGGCTTATCCCGTATGGCAACCAATAATCATCGTACTATCGAAATTACTCCGAATGATACGATTATTATCTCCGCCACGCCGATTCCGGGCAATGAAGCAGCGGTTGGTCGTACCATCGACAATCTATTGCGCTTAGGTGCGGATGTAATTTATGGTCGTGACCGCGGCATTCACGTATCCGGTCATGGCAGCCAAGAAGATTTGAAAACCATGCTCAACTTGGTTCGTCCTAAATTTTTCATTCCGGTACACGGTGAGTATCGCATGTTGAAGAAACATGGTGAACTTGCTGTATCCATGGGCATTGTGAAACCAAATCACGTGCTTGTAGGCGACAATGGGCAGATTTTTGAATTCACCAGTCGTACAGGCCGCAAAGGCGGTCACGTTACGGCCGGCAAGGTGTTCGTTGACGGTCTCGGTGTTGGCGATGTTGGCAATATCGTAATTCGCGATCGTCAGCAATTGGCGCAGGAAGGTATGGTTATCGTAGTTATGGCCATGGACCGTGCCAGCGGCCAGATTGTAGCCGGTCCTGATATCGTATCGCGCGGTTTCGTATATGTACGTGATGCGGAAGATCTCATGAACGAAGCGCAAAAACGCATTGAACAAGTGATTGAAAAATGCGAAGCCAGTCAGATGAAAGATTGGGCTACCATTAAATCTCAAGTACGCGATACTTTGGGTAAATTCTTGTATGAAAAGACCCGTCGTCGTCCGATGATTTTACCGATTATCCAAGACGTATAAGTCGCATCGGCTGAGTGATGCGGTAAATTCAAGCTTGTTTATAAGTGGTAATTTACCCTCCTATATAGGTCGTAATTTGTGATTTTGTGGTTAATGATATTCAAAAACAATACAAAATGTTATAATAGGCGTATGACCTCGGTCATACGTCTATTTTGTCAGGAGTAATTTATGAGATATACAGATACGCGAGCCGTAGTGGAAACAGGTTTTTTGACGGCTCTTATTATGGTATTTACCTTTGTGGGAGTTACGGTACCGTTTATGGGATTCCTTGCTTCCATCTTGATGCCCGCCGTACTTGTAGTGTTGGGCGCTCGCCATGGTGTTCGTTGGAGTATTTTGGCGACCGTTACGATGGGGCTGGTTATGTCGGTTGTATTGACACCCTTAGGGGCACTCATGCAAGTGATGACATCGGGCATACCCGGTATTGTCTTGGCCTATGGTTATATACATCGCTGGTCGACCAGTCGGCTTTTGGTATTGCCGGCCGTAACAATGATGGTTACCATCGGTATACAGCTTATGATTGCGCAATATGTGATGCAGATGGATATAGTTACGATGTGGCAAAATTTTCAGCAGGAAGCGTTGACCGAAATGGAAACCGCTTATCGTGAACAGGGTCTCATGGATGAACAAGTGACCGCCATGATGACCAGTGTGCAGGCCATGCTTAAGCAAATGGCCTATGTGCTTTTGGCCGCCCTATTTATGTCGTCCGTAGTAATTAGCTACTTCATTTGCGCCGTAGCGAATATTATCATGCGCCGCACCGGTGGTGAAGGCGTAACCTTACCGCCCCTTGAAGAGTGGCGTGTACCGCAGTGGACCTTATACATGTTTGCCCTCGGTGTGCTGTTGACGTATTGGGGTAACGAACTGCAATCGGAAGCCATTAATATTGTGGCTTATAATATGTACGCGCTGGGATCGTACATGTTGGTACTGCAGGGTATCGGTTGTTTGTGGACTATTTTTAAAAGCTATGGATTGTCAAACGGCATCCGTTTAGTTTTGATATTTATTACTTTATTAATGCAGTTCGCCACGATGTGGATTGGCATTTTAGATTTAATTTTAAATTTACGTCGTCGTCTGTCGAGACGAATCGGCGATGAGTAAAGAGAAAAAGTAGGGAGCGATCTTATGAATGGGAATGAAGGCTTTTTTGGAGCCTTTGAAAAAACCGCCTTCGTTGTTATCATCGTTTTACTATTAGTGATTGCCTGGCTTAACTGGCAGATGGCGCTATTTGGCCTTTTGTTTGTCGTTGTGGCCTATTTATACAGCAGCCGAGCGGTGTGTAAACAACGACAGCAACGGTATGAGCAATTTAATACGATTGCGAAGGGGATTACCCAAGCGTCGAATTTTGCTTTGCAGAACTTGCCGACAGCAATAGTTATTATTGACAGTAAGGCTCGTGTTTGCTGGTATAATAGCGTGTTCCGTGATTGGATGCCGCAAGATCCGGATAAAACACAACGCCTTAACGGTTTTATTCCGAGTTTGCGCCTCGATAAAATCTGGGGCAAGTCCGGCTATTTTAATGAAAAAATTGAAAATAAATATTATCGTGTTATCTATAAATTCATTGATGGCACGGATTATAAAGGGGCGCCTGACTCCGAAGTGGAATCATATATGGCGTTCTACTTTGACGATGTAACCGAATCGGAACAATTGCGCCATGAAGCAGAAGCGATGGCACCGGTATTCGGGTTCCTCATGATGGATAACATCGAAGATGTGACGAAAGGTCTCAGTGACGTTGAATACACTAACCTCTGGGCGGAAATTAATAATGCATCGTAGAAGAAATTGACCGTTACGACGGTTTTGTCCGTAACTATGCGGATGATTCGTACATCTTCTGTATTTCTAAAAAAGCGCTAATGAATATGATTGAACAAAACTTCCCGCTTTTGGCGAAGGTTCATAATATTCCGACCAGTCGTCGTATTCCGGCGACTATCAGTATCGGTATTGCAGCCGGTGCGGCTACGATTAAAGAACAATCGGAACGAGCTCGTTCCGGTCTCGAATTAGCCCTTGGTCGCGGTGGTGACCAGGCCAGCGTATATATCGGCGAAGAATTGAAATTCTACGGCGGTAAAACGCAAGGCGCCGAAAAGAATACTCGTGTCCGTGCCCGCGTGGTAGCACAAGCCATTAAAGAACTCATGGATGATGCCGATAATGTTATCGTCATGGGCCATGAGCGTGAAGATTATGACAGTATCGGCGGTGCCATCGGCGTAGCCGCCATGGCTAGAGCGGCCGGTAAATCCGTTCACGTAGCTGTAAGCGATCAAACTGTGGCTATTAAGAAATTGTCAGATTTATTCCCTACCGAACCGGGTTTTGAAAGTCTGTTAATCACGCCACAAGCGGCTGAAGATTTTGTAACCGATACAACCCTCGTATTTGTAGTGGACGTGCATCGACCGGATATGGTAGCGGCGCCAAAAGCCTTGCAGAAGTCTAAACGTCGCGTTGTTATTGACCATCACCGTCGTGCCTCCGACTTTATTTGAAAAACCATTGCTCACTTATTTGGAACCGGCTTCGTCGTCCACCAGTGACTGGTAACAGAATTAATTCAGTATTTCGTAGACCCGATTTCACTCAATGTGGTGGAAGCGAGTGCGTTATATGCCGGTATCGTAGTGGATACGAAGAACTTTGTGGTACAAACGGGATCGCGTACTTTTGATGCGGCGTCTTTCTTGCGCCGTTCCGGTGCGGATTTATCCATTGTGCGCCATTTGTTTATGGAAAGTTTTGACAGCATCCAATTGCGGGCTAAAATGTTGGCCGATGCGGAACGTTTTGACGGCATGGCGATTACCACTTGTCCGGCGGGTATCCAGAACGCGTCCATTCTGTCGGCTCAAACGGCAGATAAGCTTATCACCATTGAAGGTATCGAAGCCAGCTATGTGCTCTATACTTTGTCGGATGGCGGTATCGGCGTAAGTGCGTTCGCAAGGGGCTATGAATATTCAGCTTGTTATGGAAGCCTTGGGCGGTGGCGGTCATCGTACCGTAGCCGGCGCCCAGCTATATGATATGACCATGGAAGAAGCGGTGGAAGCTGTAAAAAGTGTAGCTAAAGGCCAGCTTGCTTCTATGAAGAAGGAGGAAAAAGCAGAATGAAAGTAATTTTGTTGGAAGATGTAAAAAAAGTAGGTAAAAAAGGCGAAATCATTGAGGTCAGTGAAGGTTACGGCCGCAATGTGTTGATTAAAAAAGGCCAGGCTTTAGAAGGTACGCCTGCTAACTTGAATAATGCTAAGCAGCAACAAGCTTCGGCAGCTCACAAGAAACAAGTAAATGCTGATGAAGCGAAGATTTTGGCCAGCCAGTTGGCTAAAGTAGAAGTACGCATTCCTGTAAAAATGGGGGATGCGGGCCGTGTATTCGGTTCCGTTACAGGTAAAGATATTTCCGATGCTTTGGCCGCTCAATTCGATGTAGCCGTTGATAAAAAGAAAATTGAACTCAAAGAACCGCTCAAAACTTTGGGCGTCATGATGTGTTGATTCGCGTACATCCTGAAATTACGACTACTATTAAAGTTGAATTAGTGGAGGCATAATATGGCGGAAGCGCGCATTCCACCCCATAGTATTGAGGCGGAGAAGGCTGTTCTCGGGGCTCTTTTAACCGAGAATGATATCTATGATTCCGTCAGCAGTATTGTAGGTCGCAGTGATTTTTATCGCGATGCGCACCGTATTATCTATGAAGCCATTGAAAATATCGTGCGCCGCGGTAATCGTCGCGTCGATATGGTCCTTTTGACAGAAGAATTGACGCGCATGAAAAAACTCGACGAAGTGGGCGGTATTAATTACATTGCGGAACTCACCAATGATGCTATGTCGTCCTTTAATGTAGAAGAGCATGCTCGTATTGTGGCTGAAAAATCAACCTTGCGTCGCCTCATTGACGCGGGTAATCGCATCGTCGGTGAAAGCTACAATGGGGACAAAACAGTGCCGGACATTTTAAATGATGCGGAAAGCAGTATTTTAAATGTAACCGGTGCGGTAAAAGCGGAAACTTCGTTTGTCAGCCTTGGTGACGTAATGACCAATGTTATGAAACGAATCGGTGAATTACAGAACTATGGTGACAGCTTGACCGGTATTTCCACGGGCTTCAAAGATTTGGACAAGATAACTAATGGCTTGCAGCGCTCTGACTTAATCCTTGTGGCCGCTCGCCCTCCATGGGTAAAACAGCGTTCACTTTGAACTTGGCCTATAATGTGGCCGTAAAAGGTAAAGGGTCCGTTGCCTTTTTCTCCTTGGAAATGTCTGCCGAACATTGGTAGGTCGTATTTTGTCATCCGCTACGGAAGTGCCTTCGGACCGTTTGCGTACGGGGCGCCTCTTACAGGAAGATTGGCCGAAACTTATCGGGCAATTGGAACAACTTGGTGAATCCAAGTTATATATTGATGATACGCCGGGCCTTACGGTTCAAATGATGCGATCCAACTGCGTCGTCTGAAAGTTGAACAGGGTTTGGATCTTATTATCGTCGACTATGTGCAGCTCATGACAGGGCGCAATGGCGGTAATAGCGATAACCGTCAGCAGGAGATTTCGGAAATTTCCCGAAACCTTAAATTGATTGCCCGTGAAATGGACGTACCTTTGATTGCTTTGTCGCAGCTTAGCCGCGGTGTTGAATCGCGTACCGATAAACGACCGGTCTTGAGTGACCTTCGTGAATCGGGTTCGTTGGAACAGGATGCGGACATTGTAGTCTTTTTATATCGTGATAAATATTACAGTAAAGATGAAAATCAGGAAGATGTAACGGAAGTTATTATTCGTAAACATCGTAACGGCGCATTGGGCACGGTTAATCTCTTATTCCAAGGGGAATTCACCAGATTCCGCGATATTACTATGCGTACGGATGAGATGTAGGGGAGGCACTGTATGAAACGCTGGGGACGAACTGTATTGGCGGCGGCTATTGGCTTAACTTTGGCCGGCGGTAGCGGTTTTACCGGTTTGGCGGGCTTTAAAGCAGAGGCAGCCGGTGTGTTTGATGTATTGTTGGGCGGTACATTGGCCATGGTAACGGTCAATACGGAATTATCTCGTATCGATGATACCGATGACGGTCAGCAGCAAATGCTCGAAGAACGTCAGAAAAATACCGGATATTATAATAATTATGCCTATCAGGATCGAGCTAAGCGGATTTTTGAAAGTCTAACCGATACACCTGATGTAAAGCGGACGTATGTAGTATATGTAACACCGGAAGAAGATGCCAATGCGGCTATGAGCCTTGGTCGTGTCATGTCTATCAATAAAGGTCTCATGGATATGATGGATGATGCGGCGATTGCGTCCGTTGTGGGTCATGAAATCGGTCATGGTGAAAACAAGGATGCCATCCGGGGCATTCGCAAAAGCGTAGCCTTGCAGACGGCAGTTGGTGCTGCCACGGCAAATGCGGGCGGTCTTAGTGTGCTCCTCGGCAATGTGGCGGGTAACTATGTTAACCAGCAGGTATTCAGCGTAAGTCAAGAAAAAGCGGCTGATGAATGGGGCTTTAAACTATTGGCCGATGCCGGTTATAATGTGGGCGCTGCGGCTGTGGCCATGGCGGTTCTGCGCGATAAATACGGCGATTTGTACACCGATGGTTTGGGGCAAATTGTCAATCCCAATAACCATCCGAAGATGAGTCAGCGTATTCTCGATCATTTGAAACGTATTGAGGACTACTCCGGGAAACATGTAAGTGTTACGGATGATGTAGTCTATGTCAATAAAAAGCCTGTTTATACGGGTGAGGCCAGCGGGCAATATACGGGCGCCATGCGGCTTATTTGGTGGCCGGCAAATTGGCAAGATACTATCATGATAATAATGTGGGAATCCCGGTAGCTCAGGGCAACCAAGTTCTTATGAATGGCACTTCTTTGGTAACGTTAAGTTCCGCCGATAAAGCGGTGACCATGGAACAGGATTTAAAAGCGGCTATTGACTCTAAGAGCAGCAAAAAGGTAAAAGCTGACGATAAGTCAAAAGCAGATAAGAAAGACAAGAAAGCTAAAGTTAAGGCTGATACTAAGGTAAAAACCGACAATACGGCCGCTTCGAAAGCAAACTTTGAATAGTATTAATTAATCTTCTAACCGGAACGCCTGTTAAGCGAATGCTTTGACAGGCGTTTTTTTATGCAATATAGTGCAATAATACACTAAAAAATTTTCCGTGAATCATGAGAAACGCCTTAAAATAGGGTTTTGAATTTTGACTAAAAACATGAAAAATGTTTGATTTATACGTTTTGTAGTAGACAAATATAGTAATAAAACAGAAAATTTATAGAAAAAATAGCGTAAAATTTTTAAAAATTCATCGTTCCTATTATCAAAACGCATTCATGGATAAAGCTAGTGATAACTAGCAGTTATCGACTCTCATACCGTCAATTATTCGTCAAAAATGCCTTTTCTATGCAGATTTAGTAATGGTTTTTGGACGTTTTTAGGGCTTCGGAGTATTCAACAATCAAAAACCCTGTGCTATAATGAACTTGTCTTTAAAAGGAAATAAGCAATTTGAGAAGGGGACCAAAAAACGTCAGTAATTAGGATTAAGGATTTCTTGAAGAGCTTGTTCCAGGTATATGTTTTCGGAAAAGAGGATTAGACAAATGGGAAACGTAGTAAAATTTAAGTATGAACAACTTGACCAACTTTTATTAGATGCATTCATGAAATTTGGTTTCTCTGAAAAAGATTCTAAAATTATTCGTGACGTATTGTTGATGTCCGATATGTACGGCATTCAGAGTCATGGTATGCAGCGTCTTGTTCGTTACCACAAAGGTATCGAAAAAGGTACAATCAAAGTTGACGCTCAACCTGAAGTTGTTTTCGAAACTCCAGTATCCGCAGTTATCGACGGTCATGACGGCATGGGCCAATTGATTGGTCACTATGCAATGGAATTAGCTATTAAAAAAGCTAAAGAATCCGGTGTAGGTATCGTTTCTGCACGTAACTCCAACCACTACGGTATTGCCGGTTACTACGCTAACATGGCAGTAGAAGAAGGCTTAATCGGTTTCTCCTGCACTAACTCCGAAGCTATCATGGTTCCTACATATGCTCGTAAAGCTATGTTGGGTTCCAACCCACAAGCTTGGGCAGCTCCTGCTGAACCTTACAACTTCTTCTTCGATGCTTCTACTACAGTAGTAACTCGTGGTAAATTGGAAATGTACAATAAATTAGGTAAACAATTACCTGATGGCTGGGCATTGAATAAAGATGGTAACCCATCCACTGACGCAGCTGATGTATTGAAAAATATCTCCGCTCACGTAGGCGGCGGTATCATGCCACTTGGCGGTAACACTGAACAATTAGGTTCCCATAAAGGTTATGGTAACGGTATGGTTGTTGAATTGTTCGCAGCTATCCTTTCCATGGGCGGCACTTCCAACCACTGCATGAAAGACGGCAAATCCAATATTTGCCACGGCTTCATGGCTATTAACCCTGCATTCTTCGGCGATGCTGACGCTATCAAAAAACATTTCTCCACTTTCTTAACTGAACTTCGTGAAGCTCCTAAAGCTGAAGGTGAAGCACGTATTTACACTCATGGTGAAAAAGAAGTTGAAGCAGTTAAAGACCGTGAAGAAAACGGTATCCCTGTAATCGACAAAACTATGACTGAAGTTTATGAACTTTGCCAGTACTTAGGTCTTGACTTCAGCAAATACTTCGGCGACTACAAACCACCTGTAGCCGGCGATATGTTCACCGGTAACTATTAATAGACGGCCATTGAGCCTATTAATAGGAGTCCCTTGACTCTCAGTAAATAATGCACCTAGCACATATAGCGCAATGATGATATTGTGCAGTTTAATAGGAAGGGCAGAGCTATTAAGCAGTAAGAAGAAGAGCAGCTCGCACGGTAACGTGCGGGCTGTTTTTTGTTGAATCAGGAATCAAAAGAATGCATGCCGGTGATATATGCAACAACTGATACAATATCAGAGGTTTACAATGTTGAGTAGATACATTAAAATAAAACCTTAGCATGAGATTATAGTGGAGAACTATAATTTGAGGTAAAAGAGTTAACTTGAAAAGGAGAGAGCTTTATGAGTAAACGAGAAATCAATGCTGTGTGCCCTTATGACTGCCCCGATGCATGTGGTTTGGTATTAACGGTAGAGAATAACACCGTGTTAAGCGTAAAGGGCAATCCGGATCATGCGTTTACGCGCGGTACTTTATGCCCTAAAATGGTGCATTATGAAGATACAATTCACTCGCCGGAACGCTTGCGGACACCGTTAAAACGTGTCGGTCCGAAAGGCAGCGGTGAGTTTGAACCGATTACTTGGGAAGAAGCAGTGGCAACGATTGCTGCTCGTTTTAAGGACAGTCTACAAAAATACGGTGGCCGGAGTATCATGCCTTATTCCTATGCAGGAACTATGGGCTGATTCAAAAAGCCGCCGCTTTTCCGCTGTTTGCCCGTCTGGGGGCAGTGCGACATAATCGGGGGATATGCTCGCCGGCCAAAACATACGGGTGGAATATGGTTATGGGTGATACATTCGGCACGCGACCACAGGAAATGAGTCACAGTGACCTTGTTATTCTTTGGAGTCTGAACGCGTTGGCTACAGAAATTCACATCATGCATGATGTGAAGGCAGCGAAGGCACGGGGCGCCAAAGTATGGGTCATTGATATTTACAAAACCACCACTTGTGCACAAGCCGATGAAGTAATCATTACCAAACCGGGAACAGACGGTGCCTTGGCGTTGGGGATTCTTCATATTTTAGAACGGGATAACTTGGTAAATCGTGAGTTTATAGCCAATAATGTTATTGGTTATGATGAACTTGTTAAAGAATCATTACCTGAATATACACCTGAAAAGGTATCCGCCATTACGGGCGTGCCGGCAGCACAAATTGAAGCGTTGGCGCATGCTTACGGCCAGGCAAAAGCACCGTTTATCCGCCTGGGCAGCGGTCTGTCCCGCTATGGCAACGGAGCCATGACCGTTCGTGCCATAACCTGTTTACCGGCCGTGGTCGGAGCTTATGAAACGTTGGGCGGTGGCCTTTTGAGCGACGCGAAGGGCAGTTTTTACGTTAATGATAAAGTTATGTCCTGGGATGTTCATGCCGGCAAGGTCGTGCCGATGGTACCGATGGTTAAACTAGGCGAAATTTTGAACCAGGAAGAAGAGCCAATCCGCTGTCTTTATATCTATTCATCCAATCCGGCGATTACGGCACCAGACCAGAATTTGGTGCGCCAAGGGCTAGCTCGCGAAGATTTATTTACCGTCGTGCATGAGCGCTTTTTGACCGATACGGCTAAATATGCGGATATTGTTTTGCCTGCTACTTCGTCAGTAGAAGCGGATGATATTTATAATTCCTATGGTCATTACACCAGTGCTATAGGTTATAAAGCGATTGAACCGATCGGTGAAAGCAAGTCGAACTGGGACACGATTCGTCTTATCGCTAAAGCAATGGGGATTACGGATCCGTTTTTTGATAAAACAGCTTTAGATTTAATCCACGATACGCTTGACGGGGCCGTTAATGTACCGGCGGAATTGAAAGAGAAATTACTACAAGGCGAACCGGTGGAAATGCCGGTTCCAAATAATTACAAAATGACTTTTAAAACGGCGTCCCATAAGATTGAAATCTTAAATCCGATACTGGCTGAGCCGCTTCCGCGCTATGTTGAGTCTCACAGTGATACGGTGGCAAAAGGTGAGTTCGCCTTATTAATGCACCTGATTTGCGAATTCTTGATTCATCATTTAATGAACGGGTCTTTGATACGTCGAAACCGATGATGGGCGCGTGGCTTAATCCGATTGATGCGGAGAGACTCGGCGTTGTTGAAGGTGATTTGGTACGCCTTTATAATGAGCAAGGAACCCTACAGATGCCCGTATATTTGGATGAAGGAATTAGCCTAAAACGGTAGTTTCTTATGGTGTTTGGTGGCAACGCTACTCTTCGGATCCCCGAAACAGCATTAATGCGTTAACCTCATCAAGACTGACCGATTATGCGGAAGGCAGCACTTTTTATGACGTAAAAGTGGATATTACACCCCTATAGGATTAAACTGTCTCCATTTACAAAATAAAATGATGAGTTTTTAGAAGTTGAATGAGAATTGTCAACTTTATGATAAAATGATGATTACACATATTATTCAGTTAAAATGGGCGTTCCGGGGAATTTATGTTTCGGCTTTTTTGATAAGTATATGATGTTTGTTATAAATTTATGCGAAAAAGTAATGAATAAACCGGTAAAAAGTTTTAAAATACATTTGTACAATATGTAAAAACGTTGTATAATCTATTGCAAACCTATTTTAATTGAGAGAGGATGGGGACTTATGAATACAGAAAATGTAAAATTGAGTAATCGAGCTTATATAGCTATAGGCTTGATGTTGTTCGCATTGTTTTTTGGTGCGGGCAATTTAATTTTCCCGGCGTCATTGGGACAACAGGCCGGGGTTAATGTGTGGTGGGCTGTTCTGGGCTTCATTGTGACAGGCGTAGGCTTACCGCTCCTCGGTGTTATGGCTATGGGTTATTCCGGGGCCAAAGACTTACAGGCATTGGCCGGCCGAGTTCATCCGTTATACGGATTTCTTTTCACGGTATTATTATATTTAACTATCGGACCTGCCTTCGCTATTCCGCGTACCGGTACCGTATCTTATGAAATTGCTGTTCGTCCGTTCTTAGCTGGCGGTGGCAGTGATATGTCACAGACGATTTTCTTGGTGGTATTCTTCGTAATATCTCTTTGGTTATCCATTAACCCTGCCAAATTGGTAGACCGTATCGGTAAAGTGTTAACGCCATTATTGTTAATCAGTATCTGTGCTTTGATTGTAAAATCTTTGGTTACACCAATGGGTTCTTATATGAATCCGACTGAATCCTATGCTACCGCAGGTGTTGCGGTTGTTCAAGGTATCCTTGACGGTTATAACACAATGGATGCGTTGGCTTCCTTGGTATTTGCGATTCTTGTAATTGACTTTGTAAAATTATCCGGTGCTAAGACGAAAGAAGAAGTTACTAGTGCTACTTTTAAAGCGGGCATCATCGCCGTTGCTTGCCTTGGTTTTGTATACATTTTCGTAGCTAATTTGGGGGCTACCAGTGTGCAGCAACTTGGCATCTTGGAAACAGGTGCACCTGTATTGGCTGAAAGTGCTAAATACCTCTTTGGCAGTATCGGTGCTTTAATCTTGGCCGTTATTGTATTGTTGGCATGTTTGACAACCAGTATCGGTTTGATCACATCTTGTGCTAAATATTTCCAACGTGTATTCCCGGTTATCGGTTATAAATCCTATGCCGTAATTTTCACCGTTGTATCGTTCTTCATCGGTATGTATGGTTTGAAAACTATCATCGTAGCTGCCATTCCGGTATTGATGTTCTTATATCCGTTGACTATTGCCATCATCGCTTTGGCATTCTTGAATAACACATTCCAAGGTCGTCAATGTGTATATGTTTGGACTATCGGTTTGACCTGTGTAGCGGCCTTTGTCAGCGGTGCTGAAACAGCCGGTGTAAGCTTGGTGCCTTCGGCGAATGGTTCGCTAATTATGTACCGTTCCATAACGTAGGTATGGGCTGGATTCCATTTACTGTGGTAGGTTTTGTGGTAGGCTTTATCAATAAAGCTTTAGTATCTAAATCGGCCGTAAATGGTGAAGAAAAAACTGCATAATCATTGAATAATGCATTAGTCATTGTTTAGAAATAACAACAAAAGGCAGTCCTTGGGGGGCTGCCTTTTTTGTGTGCCGGTAACGTTTGCAAGAAAATTAGTCAGAGTCGCGTAGGGAATCTTCCGGTGGAATCGTTTTGGTTATCTTCCGGTGGAATCGTTTTGGTTATCTTTGTAAATAGTGTATAATAGTTAGGTAAAGCCTGGGTAATGTGCGGTTAAAAACTTGATAGTTTGTCATGTAATTTGTTTGATATGGAGTATCAAAGTGTTAATGGCCGGATCCGGGCAAGTAGCGTAAGTAGTATAGGAGGAATTTTGTGATTTCGTTGCGTAGGAAGCCGTTGGCTGATTTGACTGCAGCGGCGGCGGAGAAAAAATTAACCAAAGCATTGAGCGCTTTGGATGTTACCCTATTAGGTTTAGGCGTTATTATCGGGACGGGTATTTTCGTACTTACCGGTATCGGAGCTGCTAATTATGCGGGGCCGGGCCTCATGTTATCATTCGTATTGGCAGCTGTTACTTGTGCCTTTGTATGTTTGGCCTATGCGGAGCTGGTGGCCATGTTGCCGGTTTCGGGCAGTGCTTATACCTACACCTATGCGTCCTTGGGCGAATTCTTCGGCTGGTGGGTCGGCTGGGGCTTGGTCCTTGAATACTCGGTCGGAGCCAGTGCGGTAGCCGGCGGCTGGTCGGCGTACTTGGTGGGCATCTTGCATGCAGCGGGCATCGACTTGCCGAAGGCTTTAACGGCGGTTCCCTATGAAGGGGGCATTGTGAATTTGCCGGCCATGTTGGTGGTGCTGTTCGTTACAGGGCTCTTGGTTCTGGGGATTCGTGAAAGTGCGCGAGTTAATCGCATACTGGTTTTAATCAAAGTGGGTACGATTTTCTTGTTCCTTTTCTTGGCGGCCCTCATGTGGACCCAATTAATTGGGAGCCGTTTTTACCATATGGTTGGCAAGGCGTCGCAGCCGGTACGGGCATTTTATTCTTTGCCTATCTCGGGGTTGACTCCATTGCGACGGCGGCGGAAGAAACAAAGAATCCTAAAGTGGATATGCCGGTGGGCATCATCGCGTCACTGCTTATCTGCACGGTTTTATATATTGCGGTCAGCATTGTCATGACCGGTGTGGTACCGTATCAACAGCTTGATACGGCGGCACCGGCGTCCTACGTACTTGAATATGTAGGCATGCGAGCCGGTTCGGCTATCGTCGGGACCGGTGCGCTTTGTGGTTTGTCCACGGTGCTCTTGGTTATGATCTATGCGCAGACCCGTGCTTTTTACGCCATGAGTCGTGACGGTTTGATTCCGCGCAGCTTATGCCGCATTCATAAAAAGTTTCACACGCCCCACATTATTACGATGATTGTAGGTGTGGTGGTTTCATTGATTGCGGGCTTCACGCCGATTCATATCGTAGCTGAGATGTGTTCGGCCGGTACCTTGTTTGCCTTCATGTGTTCGGCTCTCGGGGTTATGGTGTTACGTCGGGTATATCCGGATGTTAAACGCGATTTCCGTTGCCCTGCCGTGTATGTGGTAGCACCGCTCGCTATAATTTTCTGCCTCTTTGTATTCTCACAATTATCGGCTCATACTATAGAGCTCTTCGTGGGTTGGAGTGTTTTAGGCTTTTTGGTTTACATGGGCTACGGCCGCAAGCATAGCGTCTTGCTTAACGGTAACCGTGAGGCTACGGAGTCGCTTCAGGAGGCTCAATAATTTAATAAAAGCTTAGTTATGGTGCGCCATGAGTATGTATGCTCGTGGCGCATTTTTGTGTTGTTTATTAGATATGGATTTTTGTCTATTATTTTAAAAAAAATGAAAATTAGTACTTGCAATTTTAAAAATGAAGTGCTAATATAATGAACAACGATACAAGGTCAGTGGACAGTTGGTCGTTGGGATTTTCAGATATCGATTTAAGTTACGTGCCAAGGCACATAAAATACTGTGGAAAGGAGGACAATGTTATGTTAGGTTTAGTCGTGCTCATTATTAGCTTGCTCATTATTATTGACATTATTATCGTCATTAGCCGTGAACAAAACTTAACAGACATCGTCTTAAAAGTTTCCACAAATCATGCCCTGAGCTCCCCTTGATGCAAGGGAAGGCAAGCTAATAAAGAGCTTGGGCCATAAACCGTATACTGTATTTCGTATATTTGTGAGAGACAAGAGAACATTTAGCCGGATATTTTTAAGACGATTCTTCGGAATCGTCTTTTTTTTATTACTAACACGATATTTCAAGAAGATGCCAAAGATTGAATGGCAATTATGAAGTGACATCGTTAATTTTTATTAAGTACCAAGAGCTTAAACTACAGGCGAAGGCCTTGCAAGTTATTCGATTAGGAAAAGGAGCGAGAAACATGCGAAGTGATAATTTTTCAAAAGGGGTGGCAAGAGCACCACATCGGTCGTTACTAAAAGCGTTGGGTTTTGTGAATGAAGAAATCGGCAAACCGGTCATCGGTATCGCCAATTCGTTCAATGAAATCATCCGGGCCATATGCACTTACGTAATTTGGTGCAGGCTGTGAAAGACGGGATTCGTGAAGCCGGTGGTATTCCCATGGAATTCAACACTATCGGGATTTGCGATGGCACGGCCATGAATCACATCGGCATGAAGTACTCGCTGGTGACACGGCAGATTGTAGCCGACTCGATTGAAGCGACGGCCATGGCTACACCGTTTGACGGCTCGTGTTCATTCCGAACTGCGACAAGATCGTACCGGGCATGTTGATGGCGGCAGCCAGATTGAATCTGCCAAGTGTTTTCGTCAGCGGCGGAGCGATGCTCGCCGGGCGACATCAAGGCAAACGGGTAGGCCTCAGCGATGTATTCGAAGCGGTAGGCAAGGTAGAAGCGGGCTCATGAGCGAGGCGGAATTAGCACAGCTCGAAGATACAGCTTGTCCGACTTGCGGCTCCTGCTCCGGGATGTACACGGCGAACACCATGAACTGCCTCACCGAAGCTTTGGGCATGGCTCTTCCGGGGAACGGTACGATACCGGCGGTATACTCGGAACGACTAAGATTGGCTAAGCGGGCAGGACTTCAAGTGATGGAGGTTTTGAAAGCGGATTTAAGACCACGGGATGTACTTACCAAAGATGCTTTTGAAAACGCCGTAGCCGTCGACATGGTGCTTGGCGGTTCGACGAACACGGCCTTACATTTACCGGCAGTAGCCCATGAGGCGGGTGTAAAACTAAGCTTGGATGATTTTAACCGACTCGCTGAAGTTACACCGCAGCTGGCAAAATTATCACCATCCGGTTCGTACTTCATTGAAGACTTGTATGCAGCGGGCGGCATTCCTGCCGTACTTCATCGTTTACAGGAAGCGGGCAAGTTACACGAAGATACCAAATCCGTAACTTTGGTTACGCAAGGGGAACTTGCTAAAGTAGCTAAAGTGCTGGATGAAGATGTAGTTCATCCGTGGTCCAATCCGGTGTATGAAACCGGTGGTATCGCCGTTCTGAAAGGTAATTTGGCGCCGGACGGTTCGGTCGTTAAAGCCGGTGCGGTGGATCCGGAAATGTTGGTACACAGTGGTCCGGCCAGGGTATTTGATTCGGAAGAAGCGGCTTGCGAAGCCATTACATCGAATCAAATTAAGAAAGGCGATGTGGTGGTTATTCGCTACGCCGGACCGAAAGGTGGACCGGGGATGCCGGAAATGTTGACCCCAACATCCACGATTACCGGCATGGGCCTTGGTAAGGATGTGGCACTTATTACGGACGGACGCTTCTCGGGCGCTACCCGAGGCGCTTCCATCGGTCATATTTCACCGGAAGCGGCGGCCGGGGGGCCGTTGGCACTGGTGCAGGAGGGCGATGTGATTGACATCGATATTCCAAACCGCAGCTTGTCGGTGCGTTTGACGGAAGAAGAAATGGCAAAACGAAGAGCCAATCTAAAGCCTCATGATTCCGGTGCTACGGGTTACTTGAAAAAATATGCTACATTCGTATCGTCGGCAGCCGAAGGAGCTATTGAAAAATATTAAGCGTTTAATAACCGGGGAAGCTACTAAAAAGGCGCGTTAATCGGCAAGACCTGAGAGACCTGGCCGATTCAGAGAAAAGAAGAGAGAGAACATTTTATAAGGTGTGAGAAACCTTTTATATAGAGAAATTGAGAGAGTTTTGACTAAGACCTGAGAAACCTTAGCCATAGCGAGAAAAATCGAGAGAGAACATTAAATGAGGCGTGAGAAACCTTAATATAGAGAGAATTGAGCAAAAGGATGGTAGGATGTTAACACTGTATGATTTTATAGAAGCAAGAGAGCGTTTGCAGACGGTAACGGTCAAAACAAAGCTAATACACAGCACGGTATTTTCAGATGAATCGGGCAATGATGTGTATATTAAACCGGAGAATTTACAACGGACCGGCTCCTTCAAATTAAGAGGGGCGTACAACAAGATTGCTAAGCTTACGAAGGATGAAAAAGCGCGTGGCGTTATTGCTTCCTCCGCCGGCAATCACGCACAAGGCGTGGCGCTCGGGGCTCAACGATTGGGGACTAAAGCAGTTATCGTAATGCCGAAGCCAAGCTGCTCATCAAGATTGAAGCAACTTGCCAATATGGTGCCGAAGTTGTGCTGGCCGGGGAAGTATATGATGAAGCCTATGCCGAAGCGGTTCGCTTGCAAGAGGAAAACGGCTATGTGTTTGTACATCCTTTCAATGATGAAGACGTCATCGAAGGTCAGGGGACAATTGCTTTGGAAGTGCTTGAAGAATTGCCGGATGCAGATATCTTGCTTGTGCCAATCGGTGGCGGCGGCTTAGTTGCAGGCGTAGCGGCAGCGGCCAAATTAAAAAATCCATCCATTAAAGTAGTCGGTGTCGAACCGGAAGGTGCGGCCAGTGCGGTAGCTGCATTAAAAGCCGATAAAGCGGTGGTGCTTGACAGTGTCAGTACGATTGCTGATGGGGCGGCGGTTAAGCAAATCGGCGATGTGACCTTGAAGTATATTAAAGAGTATGTCGATGAAATCGTCACCGTATCCGATTACGAATTGATGGAAGCCTTCTTGTTGCTTGCGGAAAAACATAAAATTGTCGGTGAAAATGCAGGACTTTTATCCGTTGCGGGGTTAAAGAAACTGAAAGAAAAAGGCAAAAAGGTAGTATCTATATTAAGCGGCGGGAACATCGATGTATTGACTATCGCTTCCATGATTAATAAAGGTTTGGTATTGCGGGGCCGTATTTTTACCTTTTCCGTAAACTTACCGGATAAACCGGGCCAACTGGTAGCGGTATCGGAAATCCTGGCCGGTCAAAATGCCAATGTTATTAAATTGGAACATAATCAGTTCAAAAACTTGGATCGTTTCCACGAAGTAGAATTACAAGTAACGGTAGAAACTAACGGTGAAGAACATATTCGCCGCATTACCGAAGAGTTTGCTAAACAGGGCTACACAATTCGCCGTATTAATACGAGCGAAATAAACGAACGTTAACAGATTTAATTATTTTTAAAGAATCAGTTATGAAAAATTAGTTATACGAAACAATTAAAATAGGTTGCAGTAAATCAAAAAAGAATTATACAGTATTAAATAAAAACTGAGAAAACGTTCGAAGTGATGGCTTGCAAAGACAAGCAAACGATGAGAAAAAATTGAGAGAAATTTTTTAGAAATCTAAAAGAAAAAGTACTGTTTTGAGAAAACAGAGAGAGGATGTGAGCGAATGGGGGACGCCATGATAAACGGGGCGCGCATCGTATTGGAAACGCTTCATCGCATGGGAGTGACCGATTTTTTCGGGTATCCCGGCGGTGCCGTTATCCCGATTTACGATGAGATCTATAAATACCCGAAGCTGAACCATTATTTTGCCCGCCACGAACAAGGGGCGGCACATGAGGCCGATGGTTACGCCAGAGCTACCGGTAAATGCGGTGTGTGCCTCGCGACATCGGGACCGGGGGCGACTAATTTAGTGACCGGGCTCATGACGGCACATATGGATTCCGTGCCGGTGCTGGCTATTACAGGCCAGGTCGGTTGTGCTTTACTCGGTAAAGATGCGTTCCAAGAGTCCGACATTGTGGGGATTACGATGCCGATTACGAAAAATAATTACCTCGTAAAATCAATTTACGATTTGCCTCGCATCTTGCGCGAAGCCTATTATATAGCAACGACGGGGCGGCCGGGGCCGGTGCTCGTAGATATTCCGAAAGATGTTCAGCTAAAAGAGATTACGCGGGATGAATTCGATAAGCTTTATGAAGAGCCCTTCGCTCTCGAAGGCTATGAACCGAATTATAAAGGTCATCCTAAGCAGATAAAAAAAGCGGCCAAGGTCTTGAAAAATGCGAAACGCCCGTTGATTATTGCCGGCGCCGGTGTCTTAAAAGGCCGTGCTTCGGCGGAACTTTTTGAACTGGCTGCAAAAGCCCAAATTCCGGTGACAAATACATTGCTTGGTTTGGGATCATTTCCGGGGAACCATGAGTTATTCTTGGGGATGCTCGGCATGCACGGAACGGCAGCTGCAAACTTCGCTACTGATGAAGCTGATGTAGTATTGGCCGCAGGGATTCGCTTCGATGACCGTATCGCCGGTAATCCGGAAGCGTTTTGTAAAAACGCTTCCATTATTCACATCGACATCGATCCGGCGGAAATTGAGAAAAACCGTAAGGTGGATGTGCCGATTGTAGGTGATGTAAAGCAGGTTTTACAGGCGTTGAATAAGGAGCTGAAGATCGGCGAAGACGAGGCTAAGGTGGCCGCCCATGAGGCTTGGCTCACACAGATTAAGGCTTGGCAAAAACAATATGCGTTGCGTTATAACAAGCAACCTGACGGTACTTTGCCACCGCAGCAAGTGTTAAAAACACTTAATGAATTGCTTCAAGGTGATGCGGTTATCGTCACCGATGTAGGGCAACATCAAATGTGGGCAGCTCAGTATTTTACCTATCGGAAACCGAACAGCATCGTTACATCTGGCGGCGCCGGTACGATGGGGTTTGGCTTACCGGCCGCCATCGGGGCGCAAGTGGGGATGCCAAAGAGCAAAGTAGTCCTTGTGGCAGGCGATGGTGGTTTTCAGATGACGGCTCATGAATTAATGATCATTAATCAGTATAAATTGCCGGTGAAAATCGTACTCCTTAATAATTCCTACTTGGGCATGGTACGGCAGTGGCAAGAGCTTTTTAACGATAAGCGTTATTCCTATGTAGACTTATCCTGTAATCCGGATTTTCAAACATTGGCGGCGGCGTATGGCGTACGCAGTGTGAAAATCGAAGGGGAAACAGATTTAAAATCAAAGTTAAAAGCAGCGCTTGATGCGGACGATGGCGTGCTCATCGAATGTGTCGTAGCGCGCGAAGAAAATGTGTATCCTATGATTCCGGCCGGTATGACGGTAGCGGATATGCGCGGTAAGGAAGGGGTGGCTGACGATGTCGAATGAGCATCAAATTCTGGTGATAACTAAAAACACATCCGGCATCGGCGCTCGCGTGCTGGCGCTTTTTAACCGGCGCGGCTATTCCGTGAAAAAAATGACCTCCGGCGTGACGGTTCAACCGGGCTATGCCCGTATGACCCTTACGGTGGATGCCGATTCGGATACACTGGATCAAATCCAAAAACAGATTTATAAAATTATCGACGTAGTTAAAGTGAAAGTATTCCCCAAGACCGATGTGGTACGACGTGAGCTGATGCTGATTAAAGTAAAGGCTGACGACCAGACCCGCTCACAAATCGTGCAGATTGCCAATATTTATCGCGGCAATGTGCTCGATGTGGCACCAACATCGCTCATCATTGAACTGACGGGGGATGAAGAAAAACTACGCGGCTTTATTGATATTATGAAACTACGGGGTGCTTGAAATGGCTAAAACGGGCGTGACGGCAATGAGCCGGGGCGAACGATTATAAGCGATAGATTAGGTTAGCCGGGAAGCTGGCAGAGAGAGAGGAACAATTATGGCAGGAACAATCTATGGAGCAACAGTTTATTATGATGCAGATTGCAATTTGGACGCATTAAAAGGTAAAAAAATCACCGTACTTGGTTACGGTTCACAAGGGCATGCCCATGCGCTTAATTTAAAAGAAAACGGCATGGATGTTACCGTAGGCCTTCGTGAAGGCTCTAAATCTTGGCAAGTAGCCGAAAAAGACGGGTTACCGGTTAAAGTGACGGCTGATGCGGTAAAAGACGCTGACGTAGTTATGGTGCTTATTCCTGATGAATTGCAGGCGGAAACCTATAAAAAAGACGTAGAACCGAATCTTAAAAAAGGTGCCTATCTCGGCTTTGCTCACGGTTTTAACGTTCATTTCAAAAAAATCGTACCACCGGCTGATGTGAATGTATTTATGGTAGCCCCTAAAGGACCGGGCCATCTCGTTCGTCGTACCTTCCAAGAAGCAGCGGTGTACCGAGCCTTTATGCGGTAGAAAAAGATCCGTCCGGTGATACTAAAGAATTGGCTTTGGCGTGGGCGGCCGGTATCGGCGCCGGTCGTGCGGGCATCTTGGGCACAACCTTCCGCGAAGAAACAGAAACCGATTTGTTCGGTGAACAAGCCGTTCTTTGCGGCGGTATCTGCGAATTGATGCAAGCCGGTTTTGAAACCTTGACGAAAGCTGGTTACCATCCGGTTAACGCTTATTTTGAATGCGTTCACGAAATGAAACTTATCGTAGACCTCATCTACGAAGGTGGTTTCCATACTATGCGTAATTCCATTTCCAACACCGCCGAATACGGTGACTATGCAACCGGTACCAAATTAATCACCGCTGAAACACGTAAAAAGATGGAAGAAATCTTGAAAGATATTCAATCCGGTGCGTTTGCCGATGAATTCTTGGCCGATTATAATACGGCTTCAAGAAATTGTATGCTCGTCGTGAAAAAGCGGCTAATCATGAATCTGAAAAAGTGGGCGCCGAACTTCGCGGCTTGATGAGCTGGATTAAAAAATAAGAATTAAGAATTTAATACTCCTTTAGAGCATATAAAATCCTATGAAAGCAATTTGCGTTCCATTTCGTTTGGAACGCAAATTGCTTTTTTGTTTCAAAAATGAAACGCAAGATGGAACGAAATGTAAAAATACGTTCTAAAATAGAACGAAAAATGGAATGAAAAAATTTGCGTTCTATTTTTCGTTCCATTATAATAGGGAATATAAAGTGGGGTGAATGTATGAAGGAGTCAAAAATATTAGAATATAAAGAAAATACTAATAATAATTTTTTGAAAACGGTTAGTGCCTATGCTAATTTTGGCGATGGGAAAATTATTTTTGGTATTGCCGATGATGGGACTGTTAAGGGTCTCTCTGATTTAAATGGAGATTGTCTGGCTATTGAAAACAAAATAAATGATAGTATTATACCAAAGCCGGATTTTGAATTGATTGTAAATGAAAAAAATAGAACGATTGAATTATTAGTTAAAGAAGGTGAATATAAACCATATTTATACAATGGTACGGCCTATCGACGTAGTGATACATCTACGGTTAAAGTTGATCAAGTAGAATTGAAACGATTAGTATTAGCCGGAAAAAACATGGAGTTTGAAGATTTACCTTCCTTGGATCAAGACTTAAAGTTTACTTTGCTTGAAACATTAGTAAAAGAACGATTAAATATTGAAGAGTTACAACGGATATACTGAGAACGTTGGGCTTTTATACCAAAAAACATGAACTCAATAATGCGGCGGCTATTGTAGCTGATGAAAATCCGTTTTATGGAACGGATATAGTTAAATTTGGCGTAGATATTAATCAAATTTTAAGTCGCCGTACAATAGATAAACAATCGATTTTTAAGCAATATGAAGAAGCGATTGAGTTTTATAAGTTATACTACCGCTATGAAGAAGTTAGAGGCGTAGAGCGGACAGTAGTAGAAAAAATTCCGGAAACCGCTTTTCGTGAGGTCATGGCTAATGCATTGGTACATCGTACTTGGGATATAAATATACATGTTAGAGTAGCTATGTTTGAGGATCGGATTGAAATATCATCACCGGGCGGCTTACCTAATGGCTTGAGCAAGGAAGAATATTTAGAAGGCTATATTTCAAGTTTAAGAAACCCGATTTTGGGAAGTTTATTTTATAGGTTACATTTAATTGAAAGATTGGGAACCGGTATTCGTCGTATTAAAGAAGCTTATAAAGGAAAAGCAATACAACCCCAATTTATCGTTATGGACAACACAATTACGGTTGTGTTGCCGGTAGTAACTGATAGGGAAAGATTAACTGATGATGAAAGGGTTGTATTATCTGCATTTAACGAAAATAGAGAACTAACAACAGCAGAAGTAGTTGAACATTTAGGATATAAGCGTGGTAAAGTAATTCGATTACTTAATTCGTTAATAGAAAAACAATATATTACTAAAATAGGATTGGGGCGAGCTACTCGTTATAAGAGATAAACCGTAGTGAAATAAGTTTAAAAGTATTTATTTTCGCCCTCATATGTTACAATAAAAAAAGCGAAACAATGAGTTTTATTCTTAATCACAACTTATGGGAGGTCGTATGCACGAAATCGTAGTAGGTGCTTATATCGCCACTTCAAAGGCATGTATTATTACGTAAAAGACATCGCCGTTCATTCGGAAACGGGGGAACCTTTCGTTGTGTATCAGCAGTTATATGGTGAACGTAAGACGTACATTCGTCCGTTGTCTATGTTTGCCAGTCCGGTAGACCATGAAAAATATCCTGATGTAACACAGAAAGAACGGTTTAAACTGATGTCGGGCCGTGACAAAGCATAAAAACACATTTAACTGTATAATTATATGAAATATTAATGTGATGGGAGGCATTGATGAAAAAGAAATTCTTCTTTTTTGACGTTTGATAACACGCTGGCTGTTTGGCCGGATGGCATTATTCCAAAAAAGTGCTCAAATGACGCTCGATACGTTAAAGGCGAACGGTCATCGCGTAGCTTGGCGACGGGGCGCTTGCAAATCGATGCGAAACGCTTTGCCGATATGGCGAATGTGCATGACTTTGTGGCTGATGGCGGTAAGAGTGTGACCGTTAATAATGAGATATTATTTATGGAAGGCTTGGATAGAGAAGCGTGCCTTAACTACTTGGCACAACTGGACAGGTTGGGGCTTCACTGGGCCGTAACCGATGTGAATGAATTGGTCCGAGTTACACCGTATGAAGAAGTGCTTAACTGGCATCCGGTTTGGGATGTATGCACGACCAAATACGATCCGAATTTTGACTATCGTAAGGTAGAACATTTTTACAAAATTTATGCCTACATGACACCGGAACAGGAAGCTGCCACCGGCGTCGTTCATATGTCGAATGACATCATTCGCTATGGCAATGATTGTATCTTGTTTGAACCTATGGTTAAAGGGGAAGGCGTGCGTCGCATGATTGCCCATTACGGCATGGAACCGGCCGATGTGGTAGTGTTCGGCGACGGCTATAATGATTTGTCCATGTTTAATCCGGAATGGCTTAACATCGCCATGGGGAATGCCCGTGAAGAGCTTAAAGCGGCGGCTGATTATATTACGGCCGATTGTAATAATGACGGCATTTACGAAGCTTGTAAAAATTTCGGTTGGATTTAAGTTGTTGCTCTGTTGATGCCCATAGGGCCGCGCTTCACAAATGAAAATCGAAGAATTTAAAAATTCCTCTAGCCTAATTTAATACTCTGTGCTATAATGAAATGTCGAAAGTACCGCTCATATTGTTTGTGAGCGGTTTTTCATATATTGGAGGTACAGATGAAGCTGACGTATTTTTATACAAATTGGCGACGTTTGTGCTCGGTTGGTTTGTTGGGGATGACCATGCTCGTAACCGCCGCTTGCGGTACGGCTGCAGGCAGCTCGGCCGACCAAAATACAGCACAGAACAGCCAGACCGGTACCTTGCAAGCACCGACGCTTGATAACACGCCGGTCAAAGATCATTATGCCGTGTTTAACACTACGGAAGGCACGTTTAAAGTTCGTTTATACGGCACTAAAACACCGATTACGGTTAAAAACTTCGACTACTTGGTAAAACAAGGTTATTATAACGATTTAACATTCCATCGCGTTATTGACGGATTCATGATTCAAGGCGGCGATGACGGTAAAGGTGGTCCGGGGTATACTATTCCGGATGAATTTGTAAATGATTTACATTTTAACAAAATGGGCCTTTTGGCCATGGCCAACCGCGGGCCGAATACAGGTGGGGCACAGTTCTTTATCACCTTGGGGCCTACGCCGTGGCTCGATAATAAGCATACCATTTTCGGCGTTGTTACGCAGGGCATGGATGTAGTCGCTAAAATCGGCAAAGTACAGACCGATAAAAATGACAAGCCGTTGGCGCCGGTTGTGATCAAGTCTATTACTTTGGAGCCGATTACGGACACTCAAGGTAGTAGCAAATAGAGTAATTATTAGCTGTAAATAGAGCAATTATTAGCTGTAAATAGAACAATAATAAAGATATTAAAGTAGTGCAAACTGTATGAGGGGAGGCAGTTATGAGTCAATTTTACACATACATGGTAGAATGCGCGGACGGATCGTTGTATACGGGCTGGACGGTTGATTTGAAGCAACGTGTGGCGGCTCATAACGGCGAAATTCCGGGCGGCGCCAAATATACCAGAACACGCCGGCCGGTGAGCCTCGTGTGGTTTACCGCCTTTGAGCGCAAACAGGATGCGCAGTCCATGGAATACCAGGTAAAACGCATGCCGAGGGACCAAAAAAGAGCCTTGGTGGCGGCTTTTAAAAAAGGCGAATCCTACGGTAATTGAGGACATTCTTCAAGGCGTTTAAGCGAAGAATTTTCTTAAAATAAAGCTCTTTCTATGGTATAATTAACTGATGTATAGTTTAATAAAATTTTTGATAACAAACTGATGTGTCAAAAGTGGAAAGGAGGACTTCGATGAAGCGCGTTTTAGTTGGTGTAAAGAGTATTCAACGGGATGCGGACGGGCATGATACAGTCATTGAAATGGTTTCTCCCGGTGAATATCACGAAAAAAATGATACAAAATATATTATGTATAATGAAACCGAATTATCCGGAATGGAAGGCTCCCATACAACGATTAAGTTAAAGCCTCGTTCCATTGTATTAATTCGCAATGGCAAAGTGTCTGTGCGACATGAGTATGTGCTCGGCGAGACACGGCAATCAGTGTATGAAACTCCCTTCGGTGAGCTTCACATGGCGTTTAAAACTCATGAATTGGAGTCTGACTTAGAGGACGGCATTGGTAAAATACACTTAGGCTACGACATTTCGGTCAGTGGCGAATGGCAATATTATAATCAATTAGATATCGTATTACAGGAGGATTTAGAGTATGGAACTAAAGGACAAGCTCAAGCAAGGAATTGAGGCGGCAGTAGCAAAAGCATTAGCTGACGGCGCATTACCGGAAGGAACGTACCCTGAAGTAGTTTTGGAAGTACCGCCACAGAAAGAATTCGGCGATTTTTCTACGAATATTGCCATGCAATCGGCCCGTGTAGCCGCATGAATCCGGCAGCTATTGCGGATATCATCATTGCCAATATGGACTATGATTGGCTTGAAAAAGCTGAAAAAGCCGGTGCCGGTTTTATCAATTTCTTTGTGAAAACAGACGCTGTTTACGATACGTTGAAATCCGTGTTGGAACAAGGCGTTTGCTATGGTGCTCAAGCTACTCGTGATGAAGATACGATTCAGGTTGAATATGTAAGTGCCAATCCGACGGGCCCACTTCATGTAGGCCACGGTCGCGGTGCCGCGTACGGCAGTGCGCTTGTTAACTTATTGCGTGCCGCCGGTTACAAGGTAGAATCGGAATACTACATTAATGACGCCGGTAATCAGATTGATAACTTGGCGAAATCCATTGATGCTCGCTATATGGAACTTCTCGATATGAAGAGTGAATTCCCTGAAAACGGCTATCATGGCCAGGATATCATTGATACGGCACAGAGTATCATCAACTGGGGTGGCGATTTCTTTGCCGTATTGAGCGAAGAAGAACGTTTGCCGTTCTTTAAAGAATTCGGTTTGACTGAAAAGCTTAATGCCTTGCGTGTAAGCCTTCGCAATTTCAATGTGGACTTTGATCACTGGTTCAGCGAACGATCCTTGCATAGAAGCGGTGAAGTAACCAAAGCTATTCAATTCTTAAAAGACACCGGCGATGTGTATGAAAAAGACGGTGCTTTGTGGTTTGCGTCCACGCGCTACGGCGACGACAAAGACCGCGTAGTTATCCGCGAAAACGGTGAACCTACGTACTTGGCATCGGATATTGCGTACCATCGCAATAAATTTGAACGCGGTTTTAAAAAGATGATTAATATCTGGGGCGCCGACCATCACGGTTATGTGACGCGCGTTAAAGCGTCCATGCAGGCCCTCGGCTATAATCCGGACCGCTTGGAAATTTTGTTATTACAAATGGTGGCCTTATATCGTGACGGCGAACTTGTAAAAATGTCGAAACGTACCGGCCAATCCGTAACCTTGGATGAATTGATTGAAGAAGTAGGCGTAGATGCGGCGCGCTATTTCTTCCTCATGCGTTCCTTGGACAGCCAATTGGATTTTGATATCAACTTGGCAGCCTCAAAGAGCAATGATAACCCGGTATACTACATCCAGTATGCGCATGCACGTATTCACAGCATTTTTAATCAGGTGAATGAAGCGGGCATCAAATACGGCGATTGGGCCGGCGTAAAATTTGATACCTTAACGAGCGAATTGGAACTCGATATTATTAAAAAACTAGGCGCTTACCCTGAAGAAATTCGTGAGGCTGCCGAACATCGTGCGCCACATCGTATTGCTCGTTACTTATACGAATTGGCCGGCATGTTCCATTCGTTCTACAAACAAGGTCGTATTATGGGCGTAGACAGCGATTTACAACAGGCGCGTTTAGGCTTATCACGGCGATTGCCGATGTATTGCGTAACGGCTCGGTATTTTAGGTATTTCCGCACCGGAAAAAATGTAAGATTTTTTAAAACTGTCGCAGCGTGCGATAGTGTGTAGATACATTCATAGCTTTGGGAGGAATCATGGCAACAAAGTATATTTTCGTAACAGGTGGGGTTGTTTCGTCGTTAGGTAAGGGTATTACTGCAGCATCCTTAGGCCGTTTGCTTAAGAACCGCGGTATGAATGTAACCATTCAGAAATTTGACCCGTACATCAATATCGACCCTGGTACAATGAGTCCGTATCAACACGGTGAAGTGTTCGTTACCGATGACGGCGCTGAAACAGACCTTGATCTTGGTCACTATGAACGTTTTATCGATATCAACCTCGGTAAACGCTCGAATGTAACGGCCGGTAAAGTATATTGGTCCGTTATTAACAAAGAACGTAAAGGTGATTATTTAGGCGGTACCGTTCAGGTTATCCCTCATATTACGAATGAAATCAAACAAAACGTATATCGCGTAGGTAAAGAAGATAACGCGGACGTAGTTATTACGGAAATCGGTGGTACGGTAGGTGATATTGAAAGCTTACCGTTCCTCGAAGCCATTCGTCAGGTTAAAAAAGAAGTAGGTCGTAACGACGTGCTCTACATTCACGTAACCTTGGTGCCATACATCAGTGCAGCGGGCGAGTTAAAAACTAAACCGACTCAGCACAGCGTAAAAGAATTGCGCAGTATCGGTATTCAACCGGATATCATCGTTTGCCGTACGGAAAAACACATTTCCGACGAAATGAAAGATAAATTGGCTTTATTCTGTGACATCGATCCGGAAGCCGTTATTGAAAACCGCACTTGTAACACGATTTATGAAGTGCCTTTGATGATGCAGGAAGAAGGCCTTGATGACATCGTTGTTAAAAAATTACAATTACCTGATAAGCCGGCCGATATGGTAGCTTGGAAAGAAATGGTAGATAAAATTCTTCATCCTAACAAAGAAATCACCGTGGCCTTGGTTGGTAAATATGTAGCCCTTCACGATGCGTATCTCAGCGTAGCTGAAGCCTTGACTCATGCCGGTATCGCAACGGATACAAAGGTTAATATTAAATGGATTGATGCGGAAGAATTGGAAGAAAACGCATGCAATGTGGCTAAGTTATATGAAGATGTTGACGGTATTGTAGTACCGGGCGGCTTCGGTTATCGCGGGGTAGAAGGTAAGATTCGCACTATCCAATATGCTCGTGAAAACAAAGTCCCTTACCTCGGCTTGTGCCTCGGCATGCAGTCTGCGGTAATGGAATTTGCTCGTAACGTAGCCGGCCTTGAAGCTGCTAACTCTACCGAATTCGACGAAGACTGCATGAACCCTGTAATCGACTTGATGCCGGATCAGGTAGATGTAGATCAAAAAGGCGGTACTATGCGTCTTGGTATCTATCCATGTAAGACTGTAGAAGGCACCAAAGTGCGTGAAGCTTATGGCGAAGACCTCATTTACGAACGTCATCGTCATCGTTATGAATTCAACAATGCATTCCGTCAGGAATTAACGGAAAAAGGCCTCGTAATCAGTGGTACATCCCCTGATAACCGTTTAGTTGAATGTGTGGAACTCAAAGATCACCCTTGGTTCGTAGGTGTTCAGTTCCATCCGGAATTGAAATCCCGTCCTACTAAAGCACATCCGTTATTCAAAGGCTTTGTTGATGCTATTTTGAAAATTAAAGGAATGTAATAGTGAGTAAAACTGTACGTACAGCTCGTTATCAACAAATTGCAGCCGATGTGGCCGGTAAAATTGTATCCGGCGGGTATAAGGAAGGAGAGCGTATTTTTGCGCGCTCCGCTCTATCGGTTCACTACGGTGTGTCGCCCGAAACTTCGCGCCGTGCCATCGCTTTGCTGGCAGATTTAGGCATTGTCGAAGTGACTAAAGGGAGTGGCTGTACAGTTTTATCTAAAGAGAAAGCCGAACAATTCCGCATGCAATTTAGCGATTTTGATTCGGTGGACTCTTTGCGACGCGAGCTGACTCAGCAAATTGAGAATCAAACAAAATCCTGCAAGGATTAAAGAAACGAATACAAAATTAACTGATTCGGTGGGGCATTACCAATATAAAAATCCTTTGCAACCTATGAAAATGTCCATTACGGAGGACTGTCGTTATTTAGGACAGTCCATAGGATCCATTCAATTATGGCAACATACCGGTGTTACCATTGTGGCGATTGAAAATCAAGATAAGACTATGATTATATCGCCGGGACCGTATGCTACCTTTACGGCGGGCGAAGAAATCTATTTTATCGGCCCCGCTGACAGCTGGTTGCGATTGGAACGCTTTTTGTATAATACCGATGAAAATGAGGCTTAACAGTCTGTGGCAGATAATCGGTAACGTTTTAAGGTTAACTAAAGGTTGACTATATAATTTAATAATTTTATTTACAATATAACGCAATAAGCGCCTGACATGAGTCGGGCGCTTTTTTGTATTATATAGGACATTATGACATAAAGTAATATATACTATACTATATTTATAAAAGTCGATATTTGACTAAAGTAACAACTTAATGTTAGAATTGAGTTGTTACTTTAGGAAGGTATTGAATGATAGAAATTAAAAACGTAAAGAAACGATATGGCAAAAAAGAAGTATTACATGATATTAGTTTGACTATTCCCGATGGTGAAATTGTTTCGCTCATCGGCGGTAGTGGTTGTGGTAAATCCACATTGCTTAAAATGATTAATCGCTTGATTCCTATTACAGGTGGCGATATTTATGTAAATGGTAAAAATATTCATGATATGGAACCTGTAACCTTGCGTCGTAAGATTGGTTATGTTATCCAACAAACGGGTTTATTCCCGCATATGACAATTCGTAAAAATTTAGAATTAGTTATGGATCTTCATAAGATGCCGCAAGAAGGTCGGGCTGAGAAGATTAATGAAATGATGGACCTCGTTGATTTATCCCGTGATTTATTGAATCGTTATCCCATCGAATTATCCGGTGGTCAGCAGCAACGTGTCGGCGTAGCACGAGCGCTTATTGTCGATCCGGATGTTATTTTGATGATGAACCTTTCTCTGCGATTGACCCTATTACGCGTGTGTCCTTGCAGGATGAGCTTCGCGGTTTACAAGAAACATTAAAGAAAACGATTGTTTTCGTAACCCATGATATGGATGAAGCCATTAAAATCTCGGATCGTATTTGTTTAATGCGTGAAGGTCATGTAGAACAATACGATGCGCCGGAACAAATTTTACGGAATCCCGCTACGGAATATGTAGAAAGCTTTATTGGTAAAAATCGTATTTGGAACTCGCCGGAGTTCATCAAAGCGGAAGACATCATGATTGATGCCACCAATATCGCCTATCCGACGGACAGTTTATTCCGTTGTATGAAAAAAATTAAAGATATCCCTCAAGATTTCCTTATTATTGTAGACCGCGGCACGCGTCGTTTTAGAGGCTTAGTTAATGCCCGTATGATTCGTGAGCAAATAAGTTTACAAGGACCTGTCAGTGAAATTATGGCCCAGCCGAAGAAATTGGCTCATGTGGGGGATTCCTTATTAGATGTGGTAGAAACAATTCAGACCTTGCACCGTCCGTATATGATTGTACTGGATGATTCTGAACGCCTGGCGGGGGTCATTACACAAAGTAGTTTAATTACCACCTTAGGAAGTCAGTATGTAGATGATGCGGAGGTAATATAATTGGGTATATTTAGTTATATGTTTGAAAATATAGATCAGATTATGCGTCTTTTGTTAGAGCATATCCAGCTAACTGCCATTGCGGTGGGGTTAGCTATTCTGGTGGGCTTGCCGCTGGGGATTTTAATCAGCTACGTAAAGCCTTTAAATAAGCCGGTCATGGGGGCTACTAACTTAATTCAAGCGGTTCCCAGCATGGCCTTATTGGGTTTTGCCATTCCACTCTTAGGGATTGGTACCTTGCCGTCGGTCATTGTGGTGTTTTTGTATTCCCTCTTGCCGATTGTCAAAAATACCTATATCGCATCAGTCAGATTTCGCCGGGCACCATTGAGGCGGCTCGCGGGATTGGCTTAACACGTCAACAAATTTTATGGAAGGTACAGTTACCGTTAACATTGCCTATGTTAATGGCGGGTGTACGAATTTCAGCCGTTACGGCCGTAGGCCTTATGACAATTGCCGCCTTTATCGGCGCCGGTGGTTTGGGCTTTTTAGTTTTTAGCGGCATCAGTTCCGTTAATAACGGTATGATTTTGGCCGGCGCGATTCCTGCCTGTATATTGGCCTTGGCCATTGACTGGGTGCTGTCTCAAGTGGAGTCATTGGTAACACCGGTCAGTTTGCAGCCTGAGTTGTTGAAAACTCGCTCGACCCTTACGGCTAAACGACGTCGCCAGAAATGGAGTGTCGGCGTCGTAGTAGCCTTACTGGTATTTATGTTTGGGCAGAATGTATATGCCAATTTAGTTAAAGATCCTAATACGATTCGTATCGGGAGTAAGCAGTTTACCGAACAGTTAGTGTTGGGTAATATGCTGGGTGAAATGATTGAAAAAAAAAACAAATATTAAGATAGAAAGTCACTTAGGTGCCGGCGGCACCCAGGTGCTGTTTAGTGCCATGGAAAAAGGCGATTTAGATGCGTATATTGATTATACCGGTACGGCCTATGTGGATATTTTAAAACATGATCCCATAAGCGATGAGCAGGAAGTATACGATACAACGAAAGAGGAATTGGCGAAGAAGTATGATGTTGCCTTGTTGGCGGCGGCTCCTTTCAGCAATACCTATACCTTGGCGGTAGATCCTGCTGTGGCACAGGCGTATAATTTGCATACCATGAGTGATTTAAGTCAGGTTGCCTCCTCTTTGAAGGCCGGTACTACCCTTGAGTTTTTGAATCGTCAGGATGGTTTACGCGGCGTTCAAAATGAGTATGGTTTTACTTTTAAAGATGCTAAAGGCATTGACGGGGCCACGCGCTATGTGGCGTTGTCAAGCGGTGATGTACAGGTAGTGGATGCCTTTTCTACAGATGGGTTATTAAAGAAATATAATCTGACTGTTTTGGCTGATGATAAAGGATTCTTTCCGCCGTATTACGGTGTACCGTTGGTTCGCCAAGAAACCATAGAAGAACATCCTGAATTACAAGATGTTATTAATCGTATGATGGCAACCTTAGACACGGACACAATGCGTGAGTTAAATTATCAAGTAGACGTGGAGCATAAGAGTCCTAAAGAAGTAGCTCATGACTTTTTGGTAGCTAAGGGCTTAGTAAAATAAATAACTGATATATGAGGCTTTATAAACCGATTTAATGATTGCGGGGACATAAGGTGTATAAAACTGAATAATGTAAGAGGTAAAGCGGTATAGTGGTATTACTATATCGCTTTATTTTTAGATTGCAAAAATGTATCGCCTTTTTTCATAAATTGCATAACTGAAACTCGATTTCGTATTGATTTTTTTCGTTGCGTGGTGTATGATAATTATGTGATCGATATAGATTATCCGTTATTAATAACTATCAATTAGCGACATTGTATATTCAAAATAGAGAGCACTGTATATTTGTTCTAATAGCAAGTTAGGTTGCTTTTTACTGTTTGGTAATAATGCAGCTCATGATAGTTTTTAAAGTATAGTAAGTTTATTAAACACAAGGAGTGACTCACAAATGGCAATTATCGGCAAAGAATTACCTGATTTTTCCTTACAGGGTTTCCGCAATCCGGACGTAGTAACAGTAACTAAAGCAGATGTAGTTGGCAAATGGAGCGTATTCGTATTCTATCCGGCCGATTTCACATTTGTTTGCCCTACCGAATTGGAAGATTTACAGTCCCATTATGCAGAATTGCAGGAAATGGGCGTAGAAGTATTCTCCGTATCCGTTGACTCCGAATTCGTACATAAAGCATGGGCTGATGCGTCTCCAAACATCGCAAAAATTCAGTACACTATGTTAGCTGATCAGAAACATGAACTGGCTGACTTCTTCGAAACTTTCTCCGAAGAAGAAGGTCGTGCATACCGCGGTTCTTTCGTAGTAAATCCGGAAGGCAAAGTAGAAACTGCTGAAATCCACAACATGGGTATCGGTCGTTCTGCCGATGAATTGGTTCGTAAAGTGCAGGCAGCTCAATTCGTAGCTAAACATGGTGACCAGGTTTGTCCGGCTAAATGGAAACCGGGTGCAGATACTTTAAAACCGGGTCTTGACCTTGTAGGTAAATTATAAGATTCAACTATTCGGTTAACCCTTTTTAACCGGTTAATAAATGAACAGCAAGTCCCTCCCTACAGAAGGTTGTTCATTGACATATTTAGGAGATCCCTTTTCCTAAAATCAGCGGCGCGAGCTTGTCTCGGCCGCTGATTTTTTTGTTTGAACACATTTGATTTTATGTGAATGTTGAATGAAAAAATGATGATTCGAATCTGATTTGTTTTGAAAAAATTTGGGTATTTATTCATTTTTTTGTGGCTATATTCAACTTTAGTCAATGAGTTTTACCGAAATTGTGTTCGGAAAAGCAGAATTCAAGATAATTGTGGCGAATGTATAATGAAAGACTACTTTTGTATATTGTTGCAAAGTCGTTTTTGTCAAGGCTAAGAGCAGTAAAACCTCATAAAAATGCGGTAAAATTGATTGACTTTCATATGCTAACTTATTCAAAATAATTAATAATTATGAATTAACAAACCGTGAAAACCTTTGTCGAATAAGTGTTTGTAAGTTAGTGCTTTTTTTTCATATATTTATCGAAAACTTGAAACATTGAAATTATTAGATTTATCTTGCGTTTTAGTATATAATATATTACATAGAATAAGGCGAAAGGGTAATGGCTAAGGTTAAAAAAAGGAGTATTGGGCATGGAAGTATCATACGAAAGATTGGCAACGATTTTTAAAGCATTGAGTGATGAAACTAGATTGCATATCATTGACATGTTGTCATGTAATGAGTTATGTGCTTGTGACATTTTGGCAAGCTTCAATTTGTCGCAGTCTACGTTGAGCTATCACATGAAAATTTTGATTGATGCAGGTGTTGTTAACTCGCAGCGTAACGGGTTATGGACACGCTATTCAATCAACGAAGAAACTTTTGATGAGTTAGTTAAGATCTTACCTGATTTGTACAAAACCAAAGATGAATGTATTTGCGCTCAGATTAAATATTGTCGCTTAGAAGATAAACCTGAATAAGAAACAACAGGAGTTAATATGAGACGCTGGATTATGCACGTGGATATGGATGCTTTTTATGCATCAGTTGAACAACGCGATAATCCCGAGTATAGAGGCCGCCCGGTTATCGTTGGCGGCCTTTCTTCGCGTGGTGTGGTATCTACCGCGTCGTACGAAGCTCGTAAATTAGGTGTTCATTCGGCCATGAGTATGGCCAAGGCCCGTGAGCTTTGTCCGGACGGTATTTATTTATGGCCCCGGTTCGAAGTGTACCATGCTGTTTCAGAGCAGGTCCATGCTATTATGGAACGCTATTCACCCTATATTGAGCCGTTATCGCTAGATGAAGCTTTTTTGGATATAACGGGCCTCCATAATCGTTTTGACGGCCCTTATGCGGTCGGTAAGGCTATTAAAAAGGATATATTAGATGCGACCGGCCTTATAGCTTCGGTTGGTCTCGCACCGAATAAGTATTTGGCAAAACTGGCTTCGGATATTAGAAAGCCCGATGGCTTGGTGGTAATACCTTATGGACAGGAAGCTAAATTTATTGCCAATCTGCCGGTTAAAGCTTGTGGGGCGTAGGCAAACAAACGGAAAAACGTCTACATGAAGCGGGTTTTTATAAAATCGGTCAAATTGCGGCGCTAGGGGATGAGTCGAAATTGCGCCCCGTAGCGGGCAATCAGGCTAAACGGCTCTACGATTTGTCCCGAGGCATTGATGACCGGCCGATAGAATATGATCGCATGATTCATTCCATCGGCAATGAATTGACGTATGAAACAGATTTGACCGATGAAGCTGTCATTGACCGCGAATGGCACTATTTTGCCCATAAAGTGGCGAAACGTTTGCGGCAGCAAGGTTTGAAAGGACATACCGTTTCCATTAAGGTCCGTTTTAACGATTTTAAGACTATAAGTCGTCAAAAACGCATAGATATGCCTACTGACAATGAAGAAACACTATACCGTATAGGATTGATGTTGTATAATAAACTAAACATTGATAAACCGATTCGCCTTTTAGGGCTTACGGTCAGCGATTTTGCCGATGAATGGGGGCAGACATCTTTATTTGAGAGTGAAGTGTCACAGGATGAATTGGCAAAGACTGTAGATGACCTCGAAGAAAAATTCGGTGAAGGTATTGTTATGAAAGGGGCCCTTTGGGAACGCTTGGCCCACCAAAAGAGAGAGGAAGAGAATAACGATGAAACACTTTAAATTGAAGTATGGCAACGGCGAGGTTGAATTTGATTTACCCACTCAAGAAGTAGTAGATGTTGTGGAAGGGGCGGACTATCCCGCTATTGAAGATATTCCGGCAGCGCTTCTTGAAGCTTTGGATAATCCAATCGGCACGGCGCCGCTAAAAGATATTGTGCAGCATGATGAAACGGTATGTATCGTTGTATCCGACATTACACGCGCCTGGATTCGCTATGATGCTTACTTACCTACTTTGCTTAATTATTTGAACGAAGCAGGTGTGCCGGATGAAAAGATTTTCCTTTTAATCGCTTATGGTGCTCATCGTCTTCAATCGGAAGCGGAATCTCGTTCCGAGTTTGGTGACGAAGTCGTTAATCGCGTTCGTATTGAACACAGTAGCGGTATCAATCCGGACAGTCATTTCCGTCATATCGGCGAAACATCTCATGGTGTACCGATTGAAGTGAATGAACTCGCTTTAGATGCGGATCGTCTCATTTTGACGGGCGGTATCGTATACCACTTGATTGCCGGTTTTGGCGGCGGTCGTAAGGCCATTTTACCGGGTATTTCATCCTATCAGACGATTCAAAAAAACCACAATCTTTGCTTGTCGGAAGAGATTGGTGGCGGTACGAAACCTGAAATCGTAAGCGGTAATATTACGAATAATATTATGCATGACGATCAGATGCAACATGGTCGTGCCGTAGAAGCGGATTTCCTCATTAATTCCGTAGCGAATACGGAAGGTAAATTAGCGAAATTCGTGGCCGGTCATTGGGAAGATGCATGGCTGGAAGGCACGAAATTAGTTAAACAGATTTACGGGGTACCGGTTAATGAATTGGCTGACTGCGTTATCGCTTCGGCGGGCGGTTATCCGAAAGATATTAACTTGTATCAAGGTGTTAAAACCCAGGTTAATGCAGTGCTTGCATGTAAGCCGGGTGGCGTGGTTATTTTGCTTATGGAATTGCCGGATATTCACGAACCGGAAGAATTCCTCGGTTGGTTTGATACCCGCGATTTGAAAGAACGTGAAATTAAATTGCGTAATGGCTTTACCGTACCGGGCTTTATTGCGTTCCATTTAGGCGAAGATTTTCAGAAATATCGCCATATCTTGGTGACGAAACCGGAAAATAAAGCAATTTGTGACCGCGTGGGCATCGATGTAGTAACATCCATCGATGAAGCCATTGAGCTTGCGAACAAATTAATCGGTCGCGATGATTACACCGTAACGGTTATGCCACTCGCCAGCAACACGGTGCCTTTATTGAATAAATAATTCCTGCAAAGGATTACTTTAATAGCGAATTAGGTTATGGCTTAACTGTTTAGATTGGTATTTTTAAGAAATTTGTTTTAAGATAGAGATAGATTCACCGAATCCGGGTGTGTAGGGATGGCTAAAAAGCCAGCACTCGATGATATAGATTTGCTTTTTACTGTTTTTAGCTTAATGTTTATTACCGAAGGTATAGGAAGATGGGAGCTGGAAGTATGCATAATCGTCATGGCATCATTGGTAAGTCTGTTATTGAATCGGTTCGTCGTTCGTTACAGAATAAGTATGCTGAGGATCGTCATATTCAGCAGTTAATAGAAGAGCTGGATAGTACTGAAGACCTGACATATGAAGAACTTCATATTACGCGTCAGGCGTATGAAGAAGTGAAAGCACGCTTATTTTATACGGCGTTATTGGACAGTTTGTGGCAGGAAATCGATGAAACGCAAGACTTGTTAGAGCAGCTTCATATATATGATTCCTTGGAAGATGAATTTCAGGCCCAAGGGGATGAACTAACCAGTGAAGAATTAAACATAGATCAAGTGGATTTGGCGGATGTAGATGTTTCGGAAAGACCGGTTGCATTACGCCAAGCCGGTACGGTAGCGGCACGTCGTGAAGGTGCTGTAGCTACGCGTCAAGATGGCACAGTAGTGACTCGTCAGGATGGTTCCGTTGTAAATCGCCGTGACGGCTCGGTAGTACCACGTCAAGATGGTACCTTGTGGCTGAACCGACGGCAGCTAAAACACAGGCAGTGGCAGCTGATGCCATTACTGATAGAGATATTCCGCAATCATCTTTAACTCATAGTGTAAAAGCCGATGCGGATGACAATTTATTGGCAGGAACGAATGCTGTATTGAATGCGGGGGTGAGAACGGCCGATTCGGCGGCGTTTGCAGCTGAGGTGGATGATGACGAGGATGACGATCATAACGTATTCCCAACATCGGAAATCTTTTTGCAAGATATTTTGGACATGTTGAGCCAAAACTTGCCGGATGGCAAAGAGGGGACAATGACGCTTGAAGATTTGATGCTCCATACGGAGTGGAAAGAATTTAAAAAACTCGCTAAACAGGCAAAAAAATCTATTAAAAAAGCCCATAAAGCAGCGAAAAAAGAAGCTAAGAAAGTCGCGAAAGAAGCTGAAAAAGCAGCTAAAGCGGCTGAAAAAGAAACAAAAAAAGCATTGAAAAAAGCGAAACACGCCAAAAAAGGCGTGCAAGAGCGCAGCGAAGAATGGTATCAAAATTTGGAAGAGTTGACTGATGATGTAGCTAACACCGCGGCTGACAAAACAAAAGAGATTTCCAAAACAGCTGGCAGTGTAGCAACAGCAGTGCAGTCAAAAGTGAATGATGTCAAAGGAAAGGTGGTAGACGAAATGTCCACTAAAGAAGAATTAGCCAAGAATTTGAATCAAGCCACTGATGGCAAAGCAGAAGAAGTTGTTGAAAAAGTTTCCGATAAAGCTGAAGAATTGGCCGGTAAAGCTGAAGACTTGAAAGACCAAGCTGTTGATAAAGCTGAAGAATTAAAAGATCAAGCAACTGATAAAGCAGAAGAGTTAAAAGATAAAGCGTCGGACAAAGTTGATGAACTAGCCGACAAAGCAACTGATTTGAAAGACCAAGCAGCCGATAAAGTTGATGAACTATCCGACAAAGCGGCTGATTTGAAAGACCAAGCATCCGATAAAGCGGAAGAGCTTAAAGAACAGGCATCCGACAAAGTAGATGAATTAGCCGACAAAGCGGCTGATTTGAAAGATCAAGCAATTGATAAAGCGCAAGACTTAAAGGAACAGGCATCGGACAAAGTAGATGAATTAGCCGATAAAGCGGCTGATTTGAAAGACCAGGCTGCCGATAAAGCCGATGAATTATCTGAACGAGCTCAAGAAGTAGCTGACAAAGTAGCCGATCATATTTCCGAAGTAGCGGACAATATGAAAGAAAGCGCTCGCGGTGCGGCTTTGGGCGTATTGGACTTCATCGATGATGCCCTGCAAAAATTACATAGCAATTCGGATGACAAAAATCCAAAAAAATAAAACGCCTTGGTAAGAAATTACCGGACCTACACGAGACGACCAAGGCGGAAAAGAAAGCCTTGCTGACCGACAGTAAAGGTCGTTTGTCAAGTGTGCGGCAACCATTGCCGACCGGTGAAAGAAAAATGCAAAAAACGACAACGTGCATTGGAGAAACTATTAAAGTAATTAATTACCTGCATAGTTTCGCATAGTGAATGAAAATAGCCCCTTACAGCGATTGGCTGTAAGGGGCTTGTTTTATGTGATTATTTAGAATCACATAAAATAGAAGGGGCAGGCCCCGGATCTTCGCCGTGAACCAGGCGTTCTTCCACCACATGAGAGCGGAAATAGTTAACCCACAGGCGAATTGCCGGTACAATCATGGACTGTTCGTTCCAAATCATGCCGAGCACCCAGTTGATGCGGGGCTCGATAGGAATTGAAACCAACTGCTCCTTATTAAGACGTTCGCAGATTGTCTGTGGCAAAATAGCCGTGCCGAGACCACTTTTTACAAGCTCCGTGATGAAGTCCCAGTTGTTGCTTTGCGCTACGATTTGCGGTACTACGCCGATTTCTTGAAAACGACCTAAGATGATATCGTATAACGAAAAGGACGGATGAAAGAACACAAGCGGTTCTTTGCGAATTTCGTGAAGAGTAACGGACTCGTAATGGGCGAATGGTGAATCTGGTTGCATCACATAGTATAAAGGCTGGTGGTTAAAGATATAGGTTTGTGTATCCGGGTTGGTAAAGTCAGACACCGGCAAGGTAACGAATCCAACCTGCAATTGATTGTCCTGTACAAGCTGGGCGATTTGCGGTGAACCGTGTTCACTTACCTTTAACGAAATTTGCGGGTAGGCGGCCATGAAGTCGCGAATAATCGGCGATAAGAAGGAAGAACCGATCATCGGCGGGATGCCGAGGCTCAATTCACCCGATTCCGTATCATTCGTGTGATGCATCTGGTGTTCAAGCACTTCAAATTGCCTCACTAAGGCTTCAATCTGCGGCAATACGGCGCACGCTTCATTGGTAAGCTCGATGCGATGCCCGCGACGGCGGAATAATTGCTTGTTCCATTCCCCTTCCAACAGGCGTACCGCTTTACTTAGTGACGGCTGACTTACGTGTAAAGTTTGGGCCGCTTTGGTGAAACTCTTCTGGCGAGCCACTTCGACAAAATATTTTAAATGGGTAATATCCATATAATCCTCCTGCAATATAATCTACATCTATTATAGCTAAAAAGAATACGGCCGTATAGGGAAAAAATATTATTTTTTAAGAAAAAATGAGATACAATAAGTCATGACAAAGGGAATATCGAAAAATCCCTATACGAGTACACAATAAATACAACATTCGTTTATTGAATGAAGACACAGTATATTGCAGAATAAAAATTAGTCGATATGTAGGAGGCGTTTGAGGATGAAACGTGTGGCGATTGTAGTAGGTCAGATTCTATTGCTCGCTTGATTGGAGTGTTGGGAGGCTACTTGAAAGAGTGGTTGAACCTGCCATTACCGGGGACTTTGGTGGGCATGATTTTGTTATTTTTGTTGCTCTGCTCAGGTATCATCAAGCTTAACTGGGTGGAACAGGGAGCGGCCGTTTTAATCGGGGAACTTTTGTTGTTCTTCATTCCGTCCGCTATAGGGGTTATTCAATATACACAATTATTTGGCAGTACGGGGGCTATGCTCTTGGGCGTTATCGTAACGAGTATTGTAACACTCTTGATTTCCGTTACGGTTATTACCTTGAGTGTTATGAAATTACGTAGAAAGGGGTACAAATTATGGTAAATTATTCACCGTTTCAGATGATTAGTATTCATATCATCGAATCGTTAGTGGGCACTGTAGTTTTGTATTTTCTTTTTAAAAAATTGTATGAACGTTCCGGCAAAAAACTCTATTTTACCCCGTTGTTGGGCGTGCCGGTAGTTATCGGTTTATTCCTCGTAACTATGAATATTCCGTACGATGTATATCAGGAAGGCAGCCAGTACATCACGATGATGTTGCAACCGGCCACCGTGGCCTTTGCGGTGCCTTTGTATAAATTCCGTGGCGTAGTAAAAGAATATTTTATTCCGCTCTTGGTTGTTATCGGCATGGGTTGTTCGGTGGCGTTCTTGGGTTCTATGGGACTCGCCGAACTTATCGGACTTAGCCCTGAACTCGTTCACAGTATTGCTCCGCGTTCCGTAACGACGCCGCTAGCCTTAGCTGCGTCTGATACAATGGGCGGCGACCCTACGATTACGGCCATCCTCGTAATTGCAACCGGCCTTATCGGTATGATTATGACCACCATGATGATTAAACGGGCTCATATTCATAACCGCTTGTTAAAAGGCATGCTTTACGGTATTTCGGCTCATGGGACCGGTACTGCTAAAGCCTATGAAGACGGCCCTAAAACCGGTGCTATTGCCTCTTTGGCCATGATTTTCATGGGCATCATGACAACGGTCATTGCGCCAATCGTAACAGCCGTATCCGCCGTTTTATAGGCAAAAACAACCAAATATACCGATTTAAGGTAGTTCCTTGATTGACACGAACAATCAGTTAACTATATACGTATTTACACACACTTACACAAACTTACGTAAACAAAAACGCCATCATTTGCGGGATTGTAGCTGAATCACGAACAGCTATAACCAGGAAGTGATGCGTTTCTGTTTATTTTGCGATATACTGAATAAAAATATGGATATAATCAAATACGTGGTGTATTTGCAGTATTAAGAGTAGTTACGCTATTTTAAGTCGGTGTTTTGAAAAAAGAGAAATGAGGTTGAGTCGGCTATGGATGGGGCAACAGGATTGATTTTGGGCATGTCGTGGGGCGTGCTTTTGGGATTTATTGTGCTGGGTATTGGTGTAGGAGCCTTCGGGACACTCATAGGCGCCGGCGGAGGCTTAATTTTCGTGCCGGTATTCTTATATTTATTTACCGACTGGTCGCCGGCCATGGTAGTCGGTACCTCGCTCACTATTGTTATGTTCAATGCCATGTCCGCTTCGACAGCGTTTATTAAGCAGAAAAAAATACTCTACAGTGCGGCAATCTGGTTTACGCTGGCTACGATTCCCGGATCCTATCTTGGCGCTGTCGCGTCGGAAGGCTTCGACATATCCATGTTGAAATTCTGGTTCGGTTTATTCCTACTCTGCATGTCGACGTTTATCGGTTATAAAAACTGGACGAAAGGACAACGCAAGGAAGAATCTTTGCAACTTCATGAGTTGACCTATAGTAAAACTATCGGTTGTTTAATCAGTGTGGTAGTCGGCTTTATTTCCAGCGTTTTCGGCATCGGCGGCGGGCTCATTCACGTGGCGGCGCTCGTGTATATTTTGGGCTTCCCCACACATGTGGCAACGGCTACGAGCCAGTTATATTATTCTTATCCACGATTACAGGTGTAGTCACACATTATTCCTTGGGTCATATTCAATGGAATATCGCCATTGCCTGCGGCATTGGGGCCGTCATTGGGGCCCAACTTGGTGCGGCTATTGCTAAACGTCTTAAAGCTACCAGTATTCTTATGGTGTTCTCTTTAGGAGTAGGGATTTTAGCATTGCGATTGATTTGGACGTCGGGAATGTTGTGGTAAGATGCTCGGCTATTAGTGAATTATAATTGAATATTGATGACATCTATGATAGGAACCGTTACAAGGCAAGATAAATTGTTTTGGCGGTTCTTTTTTTGTTGGAAAACAAGATACTTACTAAAATTTTATCAATGAATTATCGCAAAATATTGATGATTGTAATGGGATGGTTATAGTGTGAATTTGTTAAGCTTGTAAAGGTTAGATGAAGTGATATAGATTGTTTTATCAAAGAAAATTATGCTATATTGATTGTATTTTGGGCAAATGTGATAAATATGAACTAATACTCTCATTGACCCTACATGATAAAAGTGCTAGCATTTAATTATAGTGAATATTTGATGAATTTATAAGGGGTATAATTTGAGTTCATCGCATGGTAAAAGTGTTATATGGTATAGGGTATGAGAGGAGTTTTAGGATGGAACAAAGCATCAAAATCGTCGTCGCATAGTCAAAGCTTCTTTGAGCAGTGCCGTATTATTGAGTCTGTTATTAGGCGGGCAAGTGTTAGCAGCAGAAAACATCGTTGTAGACAGTGGTACGCTACGGGGACAACGAATACCGTAACTGATGACAAAACGGCTCGTGTCGTGGGGACGGAAAATTCAGTGACCGGCAGTGAAGATGCCAATGTTATTGGGGATACCAATACCGTTGAAGACACCAATGGCGTTAATATTGTAGGTAATGATAATAAGGTAACAAAGAGCTACCCATGGCAGGTGGAACAAGATATGAAGCCAGCGTTGATACTCGTGTTCTAGGTAATAACAACGAAGTACGGGGGAGTCGTAAACAAAACGTTATCGGTGATAATAATAAAATAATCGGTCGAGATGTTGGTACCGTTACTGACTATGGTCATCCGGAAGGCCGTGAACCTAATATTTCCGACTTAACCATTGGTCGCGGTAATGTCCTTACCGGTAATCATACGTATCGCAATGAATGGGACTCCTTAACGGTTATCGGTAATAATAATGATATTGACGGTGCGGCAGCAGGTATTATTATCGGTGATAATCAAAAAGGCAGTAATATTCTGGATTCTATTATCATAGGCTCTTTATCACCTGAAGAAAAGAAGACTATCGGAGTTGGTAATCGGAAAATGGTTGTTATTGGTTACCATGCATTGGGAGCCGATGGCACTACAGCAATCGGGCATAGAGTTCAGAGCTTAGGGCCTCTCAGTACAGCTGTTGGCACTCGTTCAACCATTGAGGGAATGACTGTTTATTCCTCTCTTTATGGCGTGGATAATAAGCTTAGTTCCGAGAATGGAATGGGTGTTTCGATTGCAACCGGAACTTTTGGGACTTTGAATAAAGTTGATTCGTCTTTGAGTTCCATGGTTTTCGGTACCGGTAACCGTGTGACCAATGCAGCCGGTAATATGACTGAAGGTATTGAAGGCGGTTTTATGACGGGCCGTTGGGGCGAGCTCTATTATCATGCAGGGGACGATTTTGGTTATACAGATCGTTCTTCCGAGGTGATGGGTGAGTTTGCAACTTTAAATGGGGGTTCCGTATTTGCACTTGGGAACGGCAATGTGTCGGATTATGCAAGACGATCTTCCATCTTTGGAACGGGCAATACTTTAAGCGGCACCGAAGCTGCAGTCAGTGATTATAATATGGTTACCGGTTATCAAAATAAAGCCACTAATGTGAATCATGTCTCTGTCATGGGGAGCGGCAATACGCTTAGCGACGCAACTACGGATGTTGTCATCGGTGATTACCATACCTTATCGGGTAGCAAAAATAACGTAATTCTTGGAACTATGGGAACGAAAGTAGGCTATGAAGAACAATCTCATACGCCTAAGAGTTTGAACATGTGACGGAAATTTACAGTGGACAGGAGATACGCTGCACTATGCGGTGAAGGTGCAAAAACCGTTACGTGAACATACGGAAAATATCAGCAACGCTGTTATGCTCGGCTATAATACGGACGTACAACATGATGGTGGCGTGGCTATCGGCAGTAATTCTGTATCGGCTGTTGACAAAGGGTTATTTGGCTATAATCCGATTACAGGTAAAGATTTTGAAAATGAAGTGGCTATTGTTGCTTATGCCGGCAAAGAAGATCGATTTGCCGAATTAAATAGCAGTATCCCTGATTTGGAATCCGCTCTTTCGACAGCTAAAGCTGATTATGAAACCAAGGTTTCTGATTATCTGCCAAAAATGCCGATTATGTTCAGGCTGTAAATGCTTATAACAGTATTGACCATGATTCGAATCAAGGTAAAAAAATTAAAGAACGGATGGATGCTGCTAAGACTGCCAATGATGAAGCAAGAGCCGCTATGGATACGGCAGAAACAGCCGTGAATGATGCCAATAAAGCCTATACGGCAGCTGTATCGGAAAAAACTCAGATTACATCCGCTTGGCAATCCGGTGCGGCGGCTGTTTCCGTTGGTGATAGTGAAACAGGTTTAACTCGTCAAATTACCAATGTTGCAGCCGGTACCAATGATACCGATGCGGTCAACGTGGCGCAGCTTAAAGCGGCTTTGGATGCTGCGGGTACAGGGCTACAGGAAAGTACGGATGCTTTGAGCTTTAAAGATAATAAATTAGGTCTATCTATTAAGAATTCCGATGGAAAAGAAATCATTCCGGAAGCGTTAACTTGTCTACAATTGCAGCTGCCGTTGATACGAGAAATACCATTGCCAATGCTGATGGTGATAGCACAATTACTATCGACAGCACAGAAAAGAATAGTATCGGCGGAACTAATTACAAAATCAAAGTGAACACCGATGGCAAGGTAGTTGCAGACAATAAAGGAATTGTTACCGGCGGTACTGTTTATAATGAAACACGCGTTGCTGAAGACGGTACTTACGTGAAAAAATCTAAGTCAGCCGGCCAAAAACCTGAGTGCTTTAGATAGCCAAGTAGCTGCTAATACGACTCAGATTACGCAGAACACCAATAATATTACTTCCATTTCCAACGAAGTAAGCAATATTACCAATAACGTAACCAGCTTGAACAGTCAGGTTAACAAACTGGACAATCGTATTAATCGTGTCGGTGCCGGTGCGGCCGCTTTAGCAGCATTGCATCCGCAAGATTACGATCCGACTGCTAAATGGGATTTTGCCGCCGGTTACGGTAACTACAAATCGGCTAATGCTGTAGCAATTGGTGCGTTCTATCGTCCGACGAATGACTTGTTATTCTCCATCGGCACCAGCATGGGCGGCGGTGAAAACATGTTTAATGCCGGCGTAAGTGTTAAGTTCGGTAGCAGTAACGAGTATTCGAATTACTCGAAATCTGCCTTAGCCGAAGTTGTATCTGAACAGTCTAAGCAATTAGCAAACCAGAATTCTACGATTGAAGAATTACGGGCTCAGGTTCAACAGCAGGCTCAGGAAAATGCGGAATTACGTACGCAAGTTCAGGAAATTATGCGCCAGTTGGCTAATAAATAGTTGAACTAAACCGCTGCTATCAATTTCTAATATGGTAGCTGTGTGAGATAGTTAAATTGGCTTCTCTTTAATTAAATAAAAACGGGATTGTTCCGAGGTAATAACCTTGGAACAATCCCGTTTTACTTTATAAGTCTATACGTCCTACCGCCGATAAGGCTTGTCCGTATATAGAATCTTTTATTCAATTGCATTTAGAATGCATGTTTACACCGTCATCCCCTTGGCGTAGTTTTCATACAATTCCGTATAATAACCACCCTTAGCAAGAGTTCTTGGTGAGTACCCTGCTCAACGATTTGACCGTTATTCACAACGAGCAATAAATCGGCGTCACGAATGGTGGATAATCGATGGGCGATGACGATACCGGTACGGCCTTTTAAGAGTTGATTCATCGCTTTTTGCACTTCCACTTCTGTACGCGTATCAACGTTGGCGGTGGCTTCGTCAAGTACGAGAATGCTTGGGTTAACCAAAAAGGCACGAGCGATCGTCAGTAATTGGCGCTGCCCTTGCGAGAGGTCATCGGCACCATTTTTTAAGATCGTATCATAGCCTTGTGGCAAGGTGCGGATAAAATGATCCGCCATGGCCAGTTTCGCAACATGGATAATTTCTTCCCGCGTTGCATCCGGCTTACCGTAAGCGATGTTTTCAGCATGGTGCCTGTAAAAATCCACGTGTCTTGCAATACCATGCCGATTTGACGATGCAAGGCTTCGCGGCTTAATTTGCGAATGTCCGTACCGTGAATAGTAATGGTACCGCCGGATATTTCATAAAAACGCATGAGCAGGTTAATGATTGTGGTTTTGCCGGCCCCCGTAGGGCCTACAATAGCTACGACGTGGCCGCTGGGGATTTCAAAGTTTACATCCGTCATAAGCGGTTTATCGTCGCTGTAACCGAAGTTCACATGACTAAATTCAATGGCATTAGTACTTGATGCGGCGCCCGCAACAGAGTTAGGCACGTCTTGTAAGGTTCCTGAGTCATCCTCCATCGGAGCGTCCAGAATCTCGTAAATACGACCTAAGGCGGCGTATGTTTCTTGAAATCGGGTTAAGATGTAGGAACTGCGCGAAATCGGGTCGGATACTTGTGTTACGTAGAGGAAAAAGGCTTGGATGTCACCAAGGGTGATATAGCCGCGCAACACGAAGAGACCGCCTTGGATGGCAACGAGGACGTAGCTATTTGGTTGATGAAGTTAACCAACGGCATGATGAGCTGCCCCATAAAACCGGATTGTCGTTCACGCGTAAAGAGACGTGTATTTAAATCCGTCATGTGGTCGGTGGAGACTTTTTCAAGACCAAAAGACTGTATGATTTGCTTGCCTGAAATTAATTCTTCAATGCCGCCGTTCACAGCACCTAAAGCCTCTTGATTGCGCAGGTAGATAGTGCGCGCTTTTTTAGACGTAAAGGTTAAGCCGAGAACGCCGACGATGATAACGCCGAGAATAATCGCAGCCAGGAGCGGACTAATCCAAATCATCATGGCGACGCACCGACGATGCCGATAAACGATGAGATGAGGCCCGGAATGCCTTCACGGAGCGTTTCGCCGACGGAGTCTAAGTCACTCGTAAGGCGACTTAACATATCGCCACGGTTGTGTTGATTGAAATAGGACATCGGTAAATGATGAATCTGATGGCTTACGCGGCTGCGCAAAGCTAATACCATGCGTTGTGCACTGCCGGCGATGATAAATTCACTAACGTATGTGAATACGGCGTGGCAGCTGTAAAAAATGATGAGTAGAAGGACTGTATCGATTGTACCGTCTAAAATGGCGTTGATTTCACGGTGCTGTTCGAGGCCCTGAACGATGGCATCGACAATGTCACCTAAGAGGCGCGGGGCGATAATTTCAAAGCTCGCGGCCAAGATTAAGGCTATGGTTAGAAAACCGAGGCGCCACCACTGACTGCGTGAGTCCAGGAGGAATCGTTTGACCAGTTTCATAGTGCCACCTCCTGTGATGTTACAATCTGCTGATAGATTGGGCAATGAGCCAAGAGTTCTTCGTGCGTGCCTACGCCCATCGATTCACCCTGGTTGATGACCAGGATTTTATCGGCTTTTCGGGCGGCGCTGACCTTCTGTTCAATAGATATGAATGCCCTGCCGGAGGTAATGCCATCGCTGTTTCTATTGCCGTTGCTATTGCTAATCTCCTCGGCTACGGCTTTACGCACTTGCTGTTCGGTGATGCCGTCCAAGGCAGAGAAACTGTCGTCAAAAATTAAAAGACGAGGTTTACGAACTAAGGCACGAGCCATGGCGAGGCGTTGGCGCTGACCGCCGGATAGGTTGGTACCGCCTTGAGCAAGTTCGTGCTCATAACCGTCTTCGAAACGGCTGATAAATTCATGGGCGCCCGCTAATTTTGCCGCTTCTTCAATATCTTCACGTGTCAGCGGTGCATTCGAGGCTTGGCTTTTGCCAAATTCTAAATTCATGCAATGGTACCGGTGAAAAGATAGGCTTTTTGCGGCACATAGCCGATTTGTGAGCGCACATCTTCAATGGGTTGGCTAAAAATTGACTGACCGTTAAAGAGAATGTCGCCACACTCGATAGGATACAGCCTAAAATGAGCTTGGCCAAGGTACTTTTGCCGGAACCGATGTCACCCATGATAGCCAGCGTTTCGCCGGCGTTGAGGGTGAAGGAAATATCTTTTAAGGCCGCTTCTTCCGCATCGTCATAGCGGAAGGTAACATTGCGAAATTCTAACAGTGGTACTTGGCCGGAGATACTTTCCGTTGCATGTAAATAAACGTTATCAGTTACTGTATTTTGCTTAGAACTAACTGTCGGGTTTTCAGAATGAACTAATAACTCTCTAATACGTCGATAGCAAATAATGGCTTCCGGCACGTCGAGAAGCACGAATACAGCCATAATGAGGTTCATCAAAATGAGGGTGGCGTACTCGATGATGGCCATAATATCACCGATTTGGAGCACACCGGAGTCAATCTGATAGCCGCCAAGCCAGAGGATAACCACGGTGCTCATGTTGAAAATAATGAGGATACTGGGCAGTCCGATGGCGTAGGTGCGGGCCAGACGAGTTTCCTTGTTGGATAATTCCGTGAACATGCCAATTTCAGCAGCTTTTTCATCGTCCGTGCGATTAAAAGCTCGAATCACGGACATGCCGATAATATGGTCGCGCACGAGGTCGGTCAGTTTATCTAATTGCTGCTGAACGGCCATGACGATAGGGAGGGCCCGTTTTTGAATGCTTATCATGAGCACTACCATGATGACCATGAGGCTTAAAATGATGAGCCCCATTTCGAAGCTTTTGTAAAAAAGTGAGTCCTAAACCGACTATAATCATGAGCGGCATGGGGAGAATCATATTGATGCCTTTGGCGAGGACGGACTGGATTTTTTCCACATCACGGGTGGCACGCATGAGCAAGGTGCCGGTGCCGTATTTTGAAAAATCCGACAAAGAGAAGTCCTGCAACGCCTGCACGAGTTGCTGCCGCAGGTTGAGGCTGACGCGTGACGCAATATGGGCGGCCAAGTATACGGCGCTGAGTGAGCCGATGACGGTTACCAAAGAGGCGGCGAGCATGGCAACGCTGAGGCGACTGATGGCGTCCAAGTCGCCTTGCAAAACGCCTTCATTAATGATGCTGGCCGTTAAAGTCGGCACAGTAAGCGCACTGACTACATGAATTAAGGAGAGCAGGCAGGCGCTTAAAAAAGCCCATTTTACGGGGCTTAAATAAGTTGTGATAAATTTCATATAAATCGTTCCTTTGGGTAATTATTTTACAATTTTTACCGTATGACCGTTAGTATGGATATTGCTGTTGGTTGAATCGTCGTTGTTAAGTTCCGTCAGATAGGAATCACCGGTTACATTCCACACAGAATCCTTGCTAAGGCTTAAAGAAGCCTGTTTAGCGCTGTTGTTCGGATTGATGGCACCGGTAAATGTGGAGTTTTGCGAAAGCTTAATGTCCAGCTTGCTACCGCGGTCGGCTAGTATATCGCCGTTAATGGCCTGTTGATTGGCTTGTAAACGTACTTGGCTGTTAGTGTTGCCGGTGCTGTTGATAGCCGCCGCTGCACGATTTAGGTCGGATGTATCGCCCGTGCCGGATAGTACCTGCAAGAATGGAGCACGGCTCGGTTGGCTGATAGTATTGCCTTGGAGTTTTATTTGGGCTTTAGCACCGAGAATGGTAAAAAGCGGCGTAGAGCCCGTTTCGGTGAGTCGGCTTTGGTTAATGGTGAGCTTGGTCGTCCCTTTTTCAGCGGTGCCTAAATCGGTTTGATATAGGTAAAAACCATTGGCTCCTTTTAGCTGTGAATTGGTAAATGTCACGTCCGTATTGCCTTCCAAAAAGTCCGAATGTGCCATTCGATGCTTCACCGTTAATAGCATTCAACTTCATCGTGCCGGTTGAGCTGATGAGGGGGCTGTTTTGGCCGTAAGTACGAAGGGTGACGCCATCAGCAGTGAGGTACTGTCGACTTTCGTTGCGGTGGCGAGGGCCGGACTTTGAGAACCGTAGGTGCTGATATTACTCTGCTTTAAGGAAATTTCGGCACCATAGGCAGCACCGATGCCTTGGGATACGCGGTTATTCGTGCGAATCGTTAAATCCTTAGCGGTAATTTTTACTTTCTTACCGCTACCAACGATGCCGGAAGCGCCGTCGCCGTTGGTAGTGATAGTGCTGTTTTCAATCGTGGCCTGACTATATGGCGCAACTAGAAGAGCGGCGTTTTGACCGCGCCACAGGCTGAGACCTTCGCTGTCGCTATGACCGGTTTTAATGAGTTCCGCTTTTTTCACTTTCGCCTTGCCGGTTTTCTGTACTAAAATTACATTTTGATTATTCTGGTTATTGTTGAGAGAATTTTTAAAAGTCTTTGAGCCGTTCGCTACTTTAGTGGCTTTAAACTTGTAGTTGTTGTCCACTTTTTGCCTTTTTTCACGGCATCATCGGAATCGCTTACGAGACCCAGTAATTTGCCGGCCGCTTTAATCGGATTAAGTGACGGTAACGAGAAAGAGGGGATGATTTTGGCGGCGATATAGGCGTTAACCGGATCTACTGCATGTACGGAATTGAGCGGATAGGCTGATGCGGACATGGCTAAGGCAATCGTCATTATAGCGGCAATAGCTTTGCGTTTATGATTTTTACGGGCAGTGCCGGAAGTATTGGCGGTATTTGATGAGTTTGTATTTGTTTGATTTTTATTTGTGTATTTCATGGAGCTCCTCAGATGTGTTTAATTCGTTTATTAAACTCGAGTAAATTTCACATAATAATTATAAATTTCGATATGTTAATTATAGCCTGTTTTAGCTGAGAGTACAAAGAAAACTTTGATGAAGTAAATAGGAGGATTACAGGATTTACGGTACGTTTCAGCGGAAAGTTGCGGTAAGGGCTTGATTTGTTGGACAAAACACGGTAATATATTAAGGTAATAGTTTAATTTGGAGAGGTGTCCGAGTGGTTTAAGGAGCTGGTCTTGAAAACCAGTGACTCCGCAAGGGGCCGTGGGTTCGAATCCCACCCTCTCCGCCATAAGAAAATATAAATCCTTATAGAGCTAAATAGTAGTTCTATAAGGGATTTTGTGTTAATGGGGTATTCCTGCTTTCTGCATGATTTGAATATAAAGAACACATATTAACATTGTTCGTAGTAGCTAAGACTTTTTCTTGATAGGTTTAAAGGCGCCTATTTGTTTATATCTGGGCAATTGATATGAACATTAAGACGCCTCTTTTATAAAACCTATAGTATGTTAGAATAAAGGTAGTTAATTCAATTAAAAACTTTGTTTTTAGCCGTTTAGTACGCCAATACTAGACGGTTTTTTCTTTTTCTTAGTGCAGTCAATTGTATATATGAGACCTCCTTTTTAAAAAAATCCCTCATGTATTACTGACATTCTTTTAAATACGTTTGCTCTAATATCATCTCCTTCTTTCTTAAAATTAGAAAATCCTTTAAAATGTAACTAGTTATAATAGCCTTTCTATAATCATTTCGGCTATAATTGGATTATAACATACTTTATGTTAATTGTCGATTTAGAATTGATTTTACATAAAAAGTAATTTGAAATAGATTTTTGGAGATAGGGAGATTAATAAATGTTTATATGCAAGCTAAGCAAAATTTTAAAAGAGCGGAATCTGAAAAAGACGTCATTTGCTTTGGACAATGGTTTCCCCAAAACTTTTATTGAAAACTTGGTAAGCAATAAGTTCCGAGATATTAATATGGAATCATTGGAACGGGTTATGCAGATTTTGGATATAACCAGGCTCGAGGATATTTTAATCTACGTTCCCTATGAAATAGAGATTGGAGATACCTATGAGTCCAAGACACAGGAAGAAAGTTATGTATTGGGCTTTAAGGATATTTCTATTGATGTAATTTTAAAAAATAAGGAGGGCGCCAAGACGCTGACGACGTTGATTCGGATTCCTCATGGCGAGATGCGCAGTAATGTTATGCTCCTTTCTATCGGTAGTATTGAGGATATTGTAGAAAGGGATAAGTGGCTAGACTTTTTTAATGAGTATGATCCTTACTTTTTATATTATGTATTGGCAAGGGTTGCCGAGCAGGCGCGAAAAGAATTTAAAATTAAGAATTTTGTAACGTCGAGTAGCTTACAAATTAATAAAAAATAGGCGAGAAACTAAACACCCCTGCAGATTTAGGTTTGCAGGGGTGTTTAATTTAATTGAGTTAAATTTAATTGTAGTTAGGAAAAGTTCGCAATCTATCTTGCAGATAATTTTGGTATAAGGTTCCCGTCATTGTCTGTGCTGAGGCCGGGAATTCGTGAGTCCCAAACTGACGTACCGGCATGATGCCCATGAGGGAATTGGTAATAAAACACTCATCGAAGGAGCCGATTTCATGAGGAATGATGGTCTTTTCAACTACTTCATAGCGCTGACAAAGGTAGGCCCGGACGATGCCCGGCAAGAGGCCGGCCTCGATGGGTGGTGTATAAAGTCGGTCGTTGATTAAATGAAAAGAAATGTCTGACTTGGACGAATCAGCACACCACCTGACCCGAAGAAGGCTGGACGGAAGATTC
>ENA-OQBT01000078-OQBT01000078.1-human-gut-metagenome-genome-assembly--contig:-NODE-78-length-63020-cov-3.393335_pt1 | contig 63020 bp, 71 predicted proteins | sample MGYA00242749_ERZ504557 | MGnify/ENA primary metagenome ERZ504557 (study PRJEB26092, sample SAMD00036243) | human gut metagenome | host: Homo sapiens | study: EMG produced TPA metagenomics assembly of...
AAAAAAACCAAATGAAAGTGAGGAAAAATCAATGACAAAGACAATGAATATCGAAGGAATGATGTGCGGCCACTGCGAGGCAAGAGTAAAGAAGGCACTCGAGGCGCTTGATGCAGTTAGTGAGGCAGCAGTAAGCCATGAGAGCGGAACTGCAGTAGTGACATTAAGCTCTGACATTTCCGATGAGAAATTAAAGGAGACTGTAGAGGCTGAGGACTACAAGGTTACATCAATTCAGTAATCAGTCAGACAGTATAACAATATGAAGAAATATATAGCATTGGTATTGGCTGCAGTGCTGGTGCTTGGGATTTTACAGGATGTGGTAACAAGGGCAACAAGGAGACAGAATCACAGACGGATGAGAAAGCCACGGAGTCGGTGAATTCTGCAGAAAATAATACTGAGGACAGTACGCAAAACAGTACAGAAAATCAGAATGTGGCTGACACAGAGCAGCTCACCACAGAAAACGGACAGGAGAGCTCTGTTCTTGCCTGTCCGTCAGTAAATGGTAAGCTGCATGTGGAGGGCTGCAAGCTCGTTGATCAAAATAACAACGAGGTGCAGCTTCGCGGAGTCAGCACACACGGTCTTGCGTGGTATCCACAGTATGTGACCAATGATTGCTTTGCCACACTGAAAAGCTTTGGAGTAAACGTGGTGAGCTCGCCATGTACACCTACGAAAGCGGTGGCTACTGCACAGATGGTGACAGGCAGCAGCTTGAGACACTTGTGCAAAACGGAGTGCAGTACGCGTTCAACAACGACATGTATGTCATCATCGACTGGCATGTGCTAAACGAGGGCAATCCAAACCGCTACAGTGATGTGGCAAAGACATTTTTTGCCAAAATGGCACAGCAGTATGCCTCATACAACAACGTGATTTACGAGATTTGCAATGAGCCGTGCAAAGGTGCGACCTGGGGAGATGTGAAGTTTTATGCCAGCGAGGTCATTCCGTCAATCAGAAGCTACGACAAGGATGCAGTCATACTGATAGGCACACCTAACTGGAGCCAGGATGTGGATGAGGCAGTCAAGGACCCTGTCACAGGCTATGATAATATCATGTATACACTGCATTTCTATGCCGCAACCCACAAGGAGGACTTGCAAAACAAGCTAAAATCGGCGGCAGACGCCGGACTGCCGATATTTGTATCAGAGTTTGGCATCTGCAGCGCCGACGGAAACGGTCAGGTGGACATAGATTCCGCAAACAGCTGGATCAGCCTGCTCGACAGCTACGGCATCAGCTATGTGTGCTGGAATCTGTCCAATAAGGACGAAAAATCAGCGCTTCTAACACCTGACTGCGATAAGACAAGCGGCTTTACCTATGAGGATCTAAGCGATGAGGGCAAGTGGCTGTACGGTGTGCTCACAAGTCATGTGACACAGTAAACATCCGGAACATGAAAATATCCGGAGGTAATATACACTCAGCCGGCATGCACATGAGGCAGATGCAGATACTTCTCTCTGGTGGCAAGTCCGCCGCGGATATGGCGCTCGGACTTGTTGATATCGAGAATGTGACGCGCTTTTGCGGCAAGCTTCGGGTCTATGCGAAGCAGCCTGTCAGCATCCGTGATATCCTTGTGCACAGTGGATTTGCTGATGCCAAACTGCTTTGCAGCCTGACGCACCGTGGCATTGTTTTCAACTATGTAGTTGGCGATTTCCACCGCCCTTGTCTCAATATATGATTTCAAAAAATACTCCTGCATATTCTGTTGTTACAGTTTATGCGGGAGTATTTTTAATATTACACACAGGTTGTAATTCTATTTACGTTTTTCGTAATAAAAAAAATAAGAAAACGGTTTTTTAATAGTAATAATAATATCAATTTTCCGTATTGCATTGGTGCAAAAGTTGCGCTGCCTGATCATATTAAGCTCATTAAATATATTAAGTGTATTAAGCGTATGCGGATGCGATGAGCTCAATACATTTATCGTATCCAAGCACAGAGCTGTTTAGCACCAGGTCATAATTTTTTCTGTTGCCCCACTCCTTGTCGGTAAAGTAGCGGTAATTTACAGAGCGCTTCTTATCGACATCCTTTAGCAGCTTTTTGACCTCGTCATCGCTTTTTTGGTAGAGCTTTTTTATTCTTGCAGCCTTCTCAGGCTTATTTCCCTCTATAAAACATTCAGCACATCATCCTGTCAGAAAGAATGTAGTCTGCGCAACGTCCCACAATAACGCATGGCTCTTTTTGCGCAATATCCTTGATGAGCTTCTGCTGGATATTGAAAATCTGGTCGGAAAGAGAAACTCCTGTGATGTCGCGCCCCACAAATGCATATGAAAAAATACTTCCGGCAGGTGCATATTCGCCCTGGTTTGCGACAATCTGCTCAGAGATACCGAGCTCCTTTGCCACATGCTCAATTATTTTTTTATCGTAAAACTCAATGCCGCATTTTTGAGCAATCTGCTCGCCGATAAAGCGACCGCCACTGCCAAACTCTCGGCTTATAGTGATTATTTTAAAACTCATGATGAAACCTCCCAGCCTATAAAAGTGTTTATTACTCATTATAACGTAATTGCACATAAAATCAAAACAGAAATTTAACAAAATCGCTTGCAGATAAGCACTCCGTAATCTATAATGACATAAGAAAACATGTTGCTTTTACGTAATCAATGAGATGGCAGCAGATAACATATGTTATGTTTTTGTTATTGTTTACACCACAGTGTGGCAAACAGCAATTACGTGACGTTTCAAAGATTGTAAAACAGCAGCATAGCGAATAAACAATTAGGAGGAAAACATGGATCAGGAAAAGGTCATAGTCATAGACTTTGGTGGTCAGTACAATCAGCTTGTTGCGCGCCGTGTCCGCGAGTGCAACGTGTACTGTGAGATTTACTCATACAAAATAGACATTGAGAAAATCAAAGAAATGAATCCAAAGGGCATCATCCTTACAGGAGGTCCAAACAGCTGTTATGAAGAGGATTCTCCATCATACCAGAAAGAGCTGTTTGAGCTGGGAATACCGGTGCTTGGCATCTGCTACGGTGCACAGCTTATGATGCATAAATTAGGCGGAAAGGTAATCACACCGGAGGTTGGAGAGTATGGAAAGACAGAAATCACATATTCTGCAAACGGCGTGATGTTCAAGGATCTGCCATCAGAATCAGTATGCTGGATGAGTCATTTCGACAGAATTGCAGAGGCTGCACCGGGTTTTGAGGTAGTTGCGCACACTGCAGACTGTCCAATAGCCGCAACACAGAATGTTGAGAAGAAATTATATGCAGTACAGTTCCATCCGGAGGTACTTCACACCAAGAACGGAACACAGATGATTTACAATTTCGTCCGTGGCGTATGTGGATGTGCAGGCACATGGAAGATGGATTCATTCGTCAAAAACACAATCGACGAAATCAGAGAGCAGGTTGGTGACGGCAAAGTGCTCCTTGCACTTTCGGGTGGAGTAGACTCATCAGTACTCGCAGCACTCCTTGCCAAGGCAATCGGCAAGCAGCTCACCTGCGTATTCGTAGACCACGGACTTCTCCGTAAGAACGAGGGCGATGAGGTAGAGGGCGTATTCGGCAAAGGCGGTTCGTTCGACATCAACTTTGTCCGCGTCAACGCACAGGAGCGATACTACAGCAAGCTTGCAGGTGTCACAGAGCCTGAGCGCAAGCGTAAAATCATCGGTGAGGAATTTATCCGTGTATTCGAGGAAGAAGCCAAGAAAATCGGAAAGGTTGACTTCCTTGCGCAGGGAACCATCTATCCGGATGTAGTGGAGAGTGGACTCGGAGGAGAATCTGCAGTCATCAAATCACACCACAACGTAGGAGGTCTCCCGGAGCATGTCGATTTCAAGGATATCGTGGAGCCACTCAGAAACCTCTTCAAGGACGAGGTACGCAAGGTCGGACTGGAGCTTGGATTACCTGACTATCTCGTTTTCCGTCAGCCATTCCCAGGCCCAGGCCTTGGAATCCGTATCATCGGCGAAGTCACAGCCGAAAAGGTACGCATTGTACAGGATGCAGACTGGATTTACAGAAGCGAAGTGGAAAAGGCAGCAAAAGAGTACAAAGAGGCCCACGGCGAGGAACCATCATGGATGCCAAACCAGTACTTTGCAGCCCTTACCAACATGCGTTCAGTAGGTGTCATGGGTGATGAGAGAACATATGATTATGCCGTTGCAGTCCGTGCAGTCCGCACCGTGGACTTCATGACAGCCGAAGCAGCCGAGATACCGTTTGAGGTACTTCAGACAGTGATGAGCAGAATTATAAATGAGGTAAAGGGAGTCAATAGAGTATTCTATGATTTGACCAGTAAGCCACCGGGAACTATTGAGTTCGAATAGCGGACTAAAATGCCGAAAGCCTGTATTTATGCGGGCTTCCGGCATTTGTTTTATCAAATGGCTCTAGTTTGGCTCTATTTGTGGGGAGAGTAATGTATAATCATTGCAGAGCAGATGCAGACAGCTATAGCTGAGAACAGCCGGACGGCACTTGACCAGAATGGATATAGAAGATATGTTGACATTACCGAAATGTACAATACCATCAAAGCAGATTATGACAAGATTTCAGAACAGATTGAAGCAAAAAGGCTCAGAGAGAATTATTCAAGGGATTCATTCGGGCATTGGAAAAACAAGGCACTTTGATAGAGAAATTCGATGAGAGACTTTGGAGCAGTCTGGTGCAGGAAGTGGTGGTAAAGGCTAAGAGTGATATACGATTTATCTTCAAGAACGGGTTTGACCTTTTATATTGCAGATATATGACATAAAATGGATATGCGAATCTGCCGATATAAGGTATAATAGATATATTAAGGACATTAAAAATAATTATAGAATTATTTATACAGGAGCAAATATATGAATTTTGTAAAAAGAAATTTTCCAATAGTAATGAATTTGATATCAGTAATAATAATTATTATTTCTATAGAAAGTGTCACAAGCAATGGGATAATCGAGGGCAGAAATACATTTTATAAAACAATATCCTTTAGTTCAAAACCATTTAATCTTGATAATGGAGATAAGGTGAGTTATTTGTTATTAAATGTTTTATTCTTTGTTGGATTATTATTTCTTGTGGTATCTGCTATTAATTATTACAAGACTAATAAAATAAAGAGCATTATTTTGATAATATTAGACATAATTTTTTCTGCTATTTCATTTGTATTATTCCAAAATGGTAACTATCTATTGATGACAGGATTTGTAATTACCATATTTATGCTACAATTTTCGTTGCAATCTAATTGGAAAAATAAAGTATATACTGCAATGACAATAGCATTTAGCATTGGTTTATGGATTATAAATATTTATTTCTTAATTAAGCAATTTACAATAATGATTGGTGTTGCAGATGTTGCAGGTGCTTTATTATATGATTTAATTACAACATCAAGAACTAATGCTATATGTTTATGCCTTTTTATTATACCCTGCATAGTATCAATCATTGGAAGTATTAAATCACAAGAATAGAAAAATTCATCATAAAAATACACAAAATATCGCATCATTTATAGTTCAACTTGAATACGAAGTGGGAAGGGAATGTTATAATCAAAATTCATGCGACGTTATCAAAGGAAGCAAATGAACACTCCCTTTGAACACTCTTTAATGGGACAATCGTTAAGATTGTATCATTTTTAATGTCTTAACGAACCATTGCTTTTGTGGGTATTGTCAGTATCGTGACAGCAGCTGCTGTACCTTGTCAAAGAGGCAAAATACTAAAGAAAAGCATTGTAAATATTAAAGATGAGAGCGTAGGTTATGTGTAAGCACAAATAGTATTTATAAGAAATAATAATCTGAAAGAATTATATAATAACATTAGACGAGTACTTGAGCGGTATATGGAGCTGTTAATTCTCATAGTATTATAAATACTGTAGATGGTTATGCAATATCAACTAATAGAGGAGCGGATGTTTTAAAATATATAGCTATTAATAAATATGATGAGATAAATTCGATACATAGAAGAATAGAGGAAATATCTAAAGATATTCATGATGAGATGAGAAAAACATCAGGAAAAGCAAATGTTGTACAGCTAGAAAACGTGCTTGATGAGGAAATTCATAAGTTGTTTTCATAAGGAGGTGTTCATGTCTAGATTAACTGACATAAAAGCAAAAATTAATGTTCTTGAGGGAGGAGCATTTCAGGAATTGTGTGATGCGTTATTGGAACGAAAAGGATATGAAGGAATTCATGCATATGGAATGCAAGCTGGAACAATGAAGACAACAAAAGGAAATCCAGATACGTACTTTAAGAGTAAAAATGGCAAATATATTTTTGTGGCATATACTACGCAAAAAGACAATTTATTTGAGAAGGCAAAAGATGATATAGAAAAATGTCTAGATCCAGAAAAGACAGGAATTCAAGAAAAAGATATTGAGGAAATAATATTTTGCCATACTTCATCAAATTTATCTGCGGGAGAAGATAAGGAACTTAAAGATATATGCTCTCAAAAAGGAATTCTATTTGATATCTATGGTATAGATAGAATAGCAGATGAAATATATCGAAAATACAAAATATTGGCTAAAGATCATCTAGGTATGTCTATTGATACAAATCAAATACTTGAACAAAGAGACTTTATTAATAAGTATGATTCAAATGAGATGATGGCGCCATTATCAACTTACATTTCAAATTTAGAAAAGATGAATATGAAGAGATGATGTCATTTTTACTGCAGAAAAAGTAGTTGTGGTGGTGGGAAAAGCAGGTGTAGGAAAGACAAGATTATCTTTAGAGGTAGCCAGAGATTTTGGAAATAAATTCGGATATAAGGTGTTTTGCATTAAGAGTATGGATTTGTCAATATCAGAAGATGTTGCTGCCTATATGGAAAATGCAGGAAAGTACCTGTTCTTGATTGACGATGCCAATGAATTGGTGGGATTAAAATATGTTTTGGAATATATAAATATGGAGAATATGGGATATGATATAAAAATCATATCAACATTAAGAGATTATACGGCGGCTGGAGTTGTTAATCAAATTCGCCAATATACGGAGCCACACATATTAAAGGTGGTTCCTTTTACAGATGAGCAAATAAAAGAATTTTTGAATGTTAATATGGAAATTCGCAATGAAGATTATGTGGATGCTATTATACGGATTGCAGAGGGAAATCCGAGAATTGCGTATATGGCTGGTAGATTAGCAAAAGCAGAACAATCATTGTCTGCAATTAATGATGCAACGCAGTTATATGAAAGCTATTATACTAAGTTTTTGGTAAGTTCAGCAATTACTACAGATAGGGATTTGTGCTTAGCAGCAAGTGTTATTTCATTACTGCATACAATCAATCTATCAGATATAAAGTCTCTTGAGAGTTTGCTGGATAAATTGAATATGAATCAAGAATTGTTTTTTAAAATGATATATCGTTTATGTGAGGATGAATTTGTTGAGATTAAGCTTGATAAAGTTGCAACAATATCTGATCAATGCCTGCGAAATTATATGTTATATTACGCATTTTATAAAAAACGAATTGTGCCGTATTCAGAATTATTAGAGATAAGCTTTAGAAGTTTTAGAAATGGAATCGTAAAGGCTACAAGTATTTTGTGGAACATTTTTTGTTCGTCGGAAGTGCATGATTATTTGTCTTCAGAAATAGAGAAAGTGTGGGATATATATAAAGAAGAAGGTGGAGAAATATTTTATGAATTTGCTAAATACTTTCACGACTTTAGATCTGAAGAAGTTTTGTTGATTGTAAAGGATAGAATAGAGGCGGTCGATGCAGATAAAATCAACATTGATGAAATAGATTTTTCAAAGGATAAATATAATACAGAAGATGTAATAATAGAAATGCTTTCCGGTTATTGTAATCGTACTCTTTTGCCAGAGGCGGTTGAACTAATGTGTGAATATGTAGAAAAGAAGCAATCAGCGATTGATACGGTTATGCAGTGTATAAAAACAAATTACAGCGTTGATAAAAATGCTTATAGGTACGATTATTTTACAGTAAATATGATTGTAGAAGGAGTAAAGAAAAAAAGGAATAGTCCTATTATTACGAAACTCTTTATGGGAATTTCCAATCATTTTTTAGAGGTGTTGTACCGACCGGCAGAATCGGGCAGAGGAAAGACAATAACGATGTATACTATACCTATTATATTAACCGAAGGGTGTAAGAAGTATCGTGGTAGCATTTGGAAAGAACTAATTTTGCTTAGTGAAGATGCATATTGGGAGAAAGATATTAGAAATATTTTGGAGAAATATGCTGAGGGCTGGTATGATGAAGTAGAAAAAGATGTATTCGAATTTGATAAAAAATATATAGTGAAGTTGGTTGATAAACTGTGGGAAAAAAATAAGATAAGATATTGTGTTTTATGCAAAAAATTAAAAAAGAAATGGAAGTATTATGGTATTGATTCCGCAGATGAGTTCAATGTAGTTTTTGAATGTGAAGAGTGGAAGATATATAATGTATTTTCGGACAAGCGCTGGGAAACGGAATTGTCTTATGAAGAAGCAGAAGAACAGCGGGAACTTGAAATTAAAACGTATGCTAAGTCTTTGACAGAGAATGATATAACCAATCTTGTAGAAAAAGTCAATCAAATCACATTTGAATTAGAACGAGAGAAATATGAAATAGTCCACGGTTTGGAAATCATTGTAGATGAACTGTCAAGTGATAAAGACAAACTGTGTCATTTTGCAAAAGTGTTTGTTGAAAAAGGAGATTGTATTGAGTTACATCCTTATTCACTTATAAAGAATTTAATAGCACAATATGGTAGTGAATATGTTTATAACCTTATATGGAGCAAGGAATTTGTTCAAAAAAACAGATGGCAATTTGAGCTTTTTGAAATATTGCCAAAGGAAGAAATTAATTCTTCGTGGTAGAAAGGTTGATTAAATTTTTTCAGGATGATGGAGATAAAGAAATTAAATTATCCCCATATAGGAATCTAAGATTTTTAGATAACTTTATTGAACTTGAGCCGAAAATATATTGTATAGCCACTAGAATTATTTTAAAAAAGCAAGAGTATAGTAATTTCATGGTACGAATGTATTTTGAATGGTTGTTCAATAATCATGTGTGGAAACCGGAAGAGCTAATGTGTAAATTTTCCGATGATATTGAATTATTGAAGGAAGTATATTTATGTACAATAAGATTAGATTCGCACACAGATTATGATGGTGAATTTATTAAGTATTTTATAAGTGTTGATAATTCTTGGGTTCAGTTATATGCAGAGTATATTAATGAAAATGAAGATAGGTCATATTCGTATGAACATGATAGAATTATGGCATGCTGGGAATTGGATAACTATATGAATATATTTGATTATTTGTTTGATTTTGTTGTAGAAAAGAATGAATATTATAGGTGGAGAGCCAAAGAAGAATTTAAAAATTTGCTTGTACATGAGCAGGGAAAAGATTTAAGAAATGAAAGAAAAGAAGAATGGGTATTACAAACCGTAGAAAGATATAATGATGATAACAAGAAAATGATAGCTTTGTTTGAGGCATTGTCGGAATTGGGTGCAGGTATCCGTGAAAAGGCTATAGCAAAGTTTGTTCAGTATAATAAAGATTATGAAATCTTTACTAAGTTATCGTTAGAACCTAATCATTGGGGCGGAACCGGAAGCATGGTGCCTTGTATGCAAGGACGAGTCAAATTTTATGAGTCTCTGTTGTCTTATTTTACTGGTGTTGATTTGCTTAAACATAAACAGTATATACAAGAGAATATACGAAGATGGAAGAAAAGGATTGAGCAACAGGAGATACAAGAGTTAATGGAGTCATTGTATAATTAAAAATATATTCTACTATAAGGTATGAATGCTAATTCTTACGTCTTTGAAACAGAAAACAAACACTAACATCATGCAAATTAAAATCAAGAGATTAGTAAATTGGATATGAATGCTTATTGGGAAAGAAGGTGTAACGCTAATGACTGAAGAAGAATTTAAGGAAATATTAGATAAAGAGGAAACTGATACAGTTGAATTTAAGTCTTGGATAAATGCAAGAAATATGAAAGAAATTATTTCTCTTGCGGTTGATGAATTAATTGCTTTTGCAAATACTAAGGGAGGAACAGTTTATTTTGGAGTAGAAGATAAGCCAATTGAAGTTACTGGTTGTGATAGGAAGTATGATGGTCAGCGTATTATTGAGGGAATTTATGATAGAACTGTGCCACCATTATTTACAGAAATATCAGACTTCGAGTATCAAGGAAAACTCGTTATTGCAATATCAGTTAAAGCAGATGGAAAGACATATACAACTACAGATGGCAGATGTCTGAAGCGATTAGGTAAGAATTCAAAACCTGCATATCCGGATGAGTTGAGCAATTTTTATTCTTCTGCGCAGAATCCGGATTTTTCTGGCAGAATTATAGGCGAAAGTACTTTGGATGATGTAAATAAGTTAGAAGTGTACAGCTTGAAGGAAAAACTAAGAGTCAGGGATTCTAAATCTACATTACCAGATTTGGATGATATAGATTTTTTGAGAGACTTACAGCTTATAAAATATGATGGAGATGTAGAACGACTGACTATTGCAGGTCTGCTTTTTGTGGGAAAGGAAACCTCAATTCAAAGATTATTACCGCAGGCGGAAGTTATATATTTACATTATTCAGCTGATAATTTAGAAGAATACGATGCAAGACTTGATTTGAAGTTGCCGTTGATAAGCGTTATCGACAAGTTGACAGAGCGGGTGCAGGCATATAGTAAGATAGAGAATATTCAGGTAGGATTATTCAGACTTGAGGTGGAAGATTTTCCGGAGAGAGTATTTCAGGAAGCACTTCTCAATGCGTTGTCTCATAGAGATTATCAGAGCAATGCAGCAGTTTATGTAAAACAATATCCGGATAAAATAGTTATTGAAAATCCAGGCGGATTCCTTGATGGAATTACAGAGGACAATATCATAACGCATCCATCTATACCAAGGAATAAACTGATAGCAGAGACACTGCAAAATTTGAAATATGTTCAGAGAACCGGTCAGGGAGTAGATATCATCTTTAAGGACATGGTTTCAATGGGCAAGCCTTATCCAAGATACAGATCGTTTAATGATGCAGTTTCTTTGACAATATTCAGTGCAATAGATAACACAGAATTTGTTAAGTTTATTACCGAAGTACAGGATAAGAATAGTAAAATTATGCCTTTGGCTGAACTGATGATATTAAGAGACTTAATGGACAACAGGAAAGAGCAGTTGTCAGAACTATCAAGAAAAGTCCAAAAATCGTTGGATGAAACAAAAAAAGTCATGCAATGAGCTAGTTAACAGTGGTCTGATAGAGATTGTTGGCAAGGAATATATGCTCACAGCTAAGGTATATGAGGCATTAAAATCAGATGTGGAATATACAAGGGATAAAACAGTCCAGTATATCAAGGCTAAAAATATGATTTTAGAATATCTGCAGACAAATGATCAGATAACATCTGCTAAGATACAGGAGATGTGTGGATTTACTAAGCAGCAGGTAAGAAGTGTCATTGATAAAATGAGGAGTGAAGATCTGATTACTTTAACAGGTAAAGGACCTGCAGCCAGGTACGTTGTGCATAAATAATTGAGTGGAAATTGAGTTTTATTTTATGAAAACTCAATTTTCACTCAATTGAAATGAAATATTATGCAGGACTGCAGAGTGGTTGGGGATATAATTGAGTTGAGTTTTATGGTAAAACTCAATTGCAACTACAAAATATGGAAGTAAAGTTATTAAAACATTATCAGAAAAGATTGCCAGATAAGAAATTACTTCAGTATAAATTGAAGGAATTGGCTTGAAGAGCAAGAATAGTTATATAAATGTGTGTAGTTGGGATTTGGGTTTGCACTAATAGTATGATGTTAACAGGGAGAATATAAATGAGAATACAAAATACGAAGAGTTTTCAGGAATTTATTGAAAGTCAGGAAATATCAGCGGATAAAGAAAAAGATATAGAACAAGTGATAGGAGCTTTTTCAGAGTATTTAGTAGCAGTTAATCCAGAATATGCGTATAATAAGACTTATTTGAGTGCGTATGTGAAAGATTTTATTCAATGTCAAAAAGCATTAAAACTAAAATATCAGATACTCTTAGATAAGATTTTGGTTAAGATTTTTGCTGCAGGCATTGAACAAGAGTGCATAATCAATATTGATGATGTATGGAAATTTGAAAAGGGGAAAGTAAGGCTTAGCAACACATTTAATCCTGATATCGTTAAAAGAGACATATTGCAGCTTGAATTGGGATTGATACATGAAAATGGATTTGTGATTGCAGAAGAAATAAATATTGAGGACAATTATGAGAAAATAATTGATGAGTGTATAGCAACTTTTTTAAAACGAAGAAAGGAAGTACTTGAGGATGAAACAGAATGAATTAAGTATACGTAAGAGGTTGTTTAGTAAGCAGAATATATATTTGGCGTTGTATTCTGTTGAGTCGTATATTTCAAACAGAGAATTGTTAGACAAACGAGATAAGGAGGAACTCAATAGATTAAAGGATAAATTCGATGAGAAAAATATTGAAAAATGGATTGAAAAGTGCAAGAACGTTTATATCAACTGATTGATGAGTCCCATTATTTACATGCAAGAATATTTTTCAAACCAAAAAAATATGATATAGAAAATGATAAGGTTGTATTTCGACCTTTACATTCATCAACCTTCTTGATCAGATTACAGCAGTTTCTATGTTAAATATTCTTATATATGATTTTGATGCAGATAATAAAATATCTATGTCAAATTTTAGTAGGCTTATCCCTCACAATTTCTATGGGAATCGGGTGGCGTATGAACCGAGAAGCTATTTAAACCGTGGCAAGAGCAATATAAAGAATACACATCTAAAGCAAATGACTATTATAAAAATTTTCATGATAATGGAGAATACAAATGGGAAGTAAATCTTGATTTAGAGAATTTCTTTCCTTCAATAAATCCTGTCTGTTTATATAATTATATAGTTCAACAAATACCAGTAGAATATAGCGAAGATGATAAAAATATGCTATGCAAGATATTAGAAAAACTTATTTTTGTTGAAATAGAAAAACTCAGTAAGAAAGATTTGGATATATATTTAGGTGGGAAAAAACACAGGAATTGTAGATTTGCAATAGGACTTCCTCAAGGACTTCCTCAAAGTTATTTTTTGGCAAATCTACTTATGGTAGAGGTAGAAAAGTTCTATAAAAAGGTATTGCCAGGGGAAATGGTGTTTTATGTTGATGATTCTGCTGTATTTACAAATGAAATAAAAGATGTTGAGGATTTTGCACAAAAGATTAAGGATGTCAATGAAAAAATAACCGTGTGGATGAATGCGTTATATGAAAAAGAGAATCAATTTATTTCGTCAGATTTATTATCATTTGTTGCAGAAAAAATAGACTTGTATGGTATAAACATTCACCCACCCGGTGATAAGAGTACAATTTCAAATATTGCAGATAGTAAAGAAGGTGAAGTATATATTCATTGTATTGGTAGAGAAACATCAAAGACTGCATTTGATATCAATACAAGCTTTTCAGATGAAGAAAGTAGAATACTATTGAATAAAACAGGAAGTATTTTAAAAGTAATAAACAAAGAATTGGAACAAATTGATTTAGAAATAAATGATGAACAGCAATTAACGGCAGAAGATAAAAAATATAAAGAGTCTTATAAAAAGAAATTGGTTCGTTATAAAAAGTTCTTTAAATATCGATATAAGGATTTACTGTACAGGGAGAAAAGCGATACGCAATCATTACAGGAAGAAATTTTAAACGACTTGAAATTTTTGGATGATAATAGTGATAAAAGTAGCAATCTTTCAGAATTTTTTGAACTGTATAATGAAGACACATTGGGGGCGACTATCAGTTTTGTGTTGAAAGCAATGCGCGAAATGGGAGAGGATCATTCTGTATTAATTGAAAAAATTCTTAAATTAAACATGTTGTTATTTGGAAACAATAATAAAAAAAGTTCCTATCTATATGTTGCATACAAGGATTATATCGAGCAGTTTCAATATGAGGCTTCGGAAGTGTCAGCATACACAACATTAAAAAGATTGATTAAAGAAAGGACATCTTATGTAAGAAAAAAGGCAGACAATATTAAAGCTGATTTTGTAAAGAATGAATTGTATAGAATACATGGCGAATATCCAGTTAAGGATATTATGGGGAAGGAGTTTTATAATACTGCGAATCTGGTAATATCCAATTCGTCTGAAATACAAAGGCGATGTACAAATGCAGTTTTGTCAGGTTTAATGCAAATAGAAATTAGTGATGATGTAGTCTTACAGAAAAATAATAATAGAAAAATTACATATTCTGAGTTAAGAATATTGATATATTTGAGGAATAATCATTTTACACTCGAAGATTTTGAAAAAATTAAAGAAGATTTTGTTCAAGATGAGTATCAGCATGCAATTGATTATTCAATCATACAGGTGCTAGGAGTGTTTAAAACATTTGTGAGTATTCCAGCATATATTGATAATCTTATATTAGTTCATAAATACACTTGTGATGTATGGAAAAATGGCTCAAAACATTTATATTTTTATACCCTTCATAATCAAGAACATGCTGTTGATCTGATTCAGAATTCATTAAAAATAATAAGGGCGATAGATTATATTAATATATCGAAAAATGACTATTATGTGTTGTTCATAGCCTGTTATTTACATGATATATCAATGGTAACATTTCCAGATTTAGATTCAATTCAATCCGGAGGTTTCGAGAGTAATAAAATATACTCGGATTTTGTTAAGAATATACGTGAAGAGTTGAAAAAATCAAATTTAGCAAAACGACCAGTGAAGAGATTGCTTAAAGAATATTATTTAAAAGTTGATTCGTTTTATGAAAAAATAGTACGAGAAAATCATGCAAAAAATAGTGCTACAGAAATAAGAAATCGACATGAACTGGGATTTATAGATAGTGCACTTAGAGAAATTGTTGCAGAGGTATCAGAATCACATGGATATAACGTAAATGATATTTATAAAATCAAATCAACTGCCAGTTCGAAGTTGTGGAGTCAAAAATTTACAAAGATAATCTTGAGATTGGCAGATTTGTTGGATATGAGTAATTATCGTGTATCTGCATTGGTTTTAAACCATAACTTAGATAATATGGGAGATACTTCGAGATTTCATTGGTTGTCCCATTTGATTACAAAGGGATATGAAATAGAAACAGATTATTACTTGGATGAGAATAAAAAAGTAAATTTCTTGGAGAAAAACAGTATTGTTGAAAAAATTATGCTAAGGGTAGATGTTGAATTGCCACAGTTAACGCATGAAAATCCGTATGGATGTAAAGAAATGGGATTGGAGTCAATTGACAAAACTGCAATAAAAGTTAAATGTGGTGAAACGTGTACAAGTGACAAATGTAATTTTCTTTGTAAGTGGTTTGTTCAAAAGAATTATTATTTGTTTTTAGAATTAGCATCTTTACAAGATTACTTAGAATCTCTTCCGGATAACTATTTTAAGCCGGAAATTGAAGTGGTAGTAAATTCGAGCGACAAAAATAAGCTTTCTTCAAAGCAATTTACATTGCTGAAAAAGTATGTGGATGGAAGGTAGGCACTGAAGTTTCTTTGATACATATTTAGGCTATTTGTAACGGAGATAAAACCGGAATTGCTTGAAGATACAAATCTTGATCAGGTTACACTTGTTATGAAGATGGAAAAGGAATCTGATGATGAATCAGCAGAAAAATCAGCGGATTCAAAAAAATGAAAGCAATAGATTTATCAGAAAGGCAGAAGTAGATTTTAGTCTATATGGATGCTGGGGTTGAATATAGTACAGAGCAGGTAGCAGAAAAGATAGGTTTAAAAGATCCTAGGACAAGGCAACTATTAAATGAATTGGTGAATATGGAGTTATTAGCATGTATTGGAACTACAAAAAAGAGAAGGTATATTAAAGTGTAGAAGTGGATGTTATGTAGGAGATAATAAGCATGAACAAATTTTCAGAAAAAGACTGGAAAATATTCAGAAGTAAAATTGCTGGATGGCAAGAAGCTTATATGGATAAGCTCAACAAAGAATATATTGAAATACTAAGTGGAGGTGGAAATCCATCTGAGAAATTTTGGGCACTGGAGAAAAGAATAAAAAGGATAAGAAAGATTGTGCAGTGCAATGTGAGATGAGCAGATCAATTCAATTTTATATTATGCTTTCGCTCCTAAATGAAGGAGCTATTGCCATGGAAGATTTAGAAGATTTTAGTGATGACTTGAAAGAGATAATACAACATTTCGCTGGAATATTACTTGCTGTAAAATATATATTTCTTGGATGTGAGCAATCGAGAATTTAATTGAGTTTTTTATTGAGTTGTTTTCAGAAAAACTCGATAAAAACTCAAAAAAGACGCGTAGAGTAACTTGAGACTCAGATGGAGTATGTATGTTTAATTAAACTCATTCATGGCATCTACATATACTTGCAAGCCATCTGCTTTGAGAGCAAGTTCTGCATACAACAGTGGAGAAACATTGGTACCAATATCGTGATGAAGCTTATGAAAAAATCGCAAGGCAATGGTCTGAAAGACATAAGATTGATATTGTTGAATGAAAGAAAGAGGTGTTGCTATGATACCCACAGAAGATATTATACCAACAGTGAAAAATACGATTACTGCATCAATTAAATGTAATACCCATCGCGGATACATTGGTTGGAGCAGTTGCGATAATATTTGCATTGACATGCATGACTGCCTAGATATGTGTGCTGAGACTTTAGAAATGCGTGGTTATACGGTTGCACTTGAGGCGGCTACATATATACTGGTATCTGGTGTTAAGTTAGCATCTCATGCGGATAGCAGTTCGGGAATGCTCACAGATGTTATCATGTGTACATACGATCTGATAGATAAATGCACAAAAGAAATCAAAAAACAGGACAAACAAATGCGTGATCAAGCACTTGCATTGATTATAAAAGTGGCAAAAAAGAGTGTGTTTGATGGTTGGACTGATTGGTGTTATGACTTGCTGAAATGTGGGATTTGTCTATGCGATGAAAAGAGTGCAAAGAAGCTTGAAAAGGTTTTGGATACTTTGTTGGAAATTTCGCGGGAGGATTATTTTCCAGAATACACGAAAAAAGAAGATTTGATTGTAAGATATCTTTTACATAGACATTTATATGGCAAAAAGAATACGCAGAAGGAGTTATATCAGAATATTCGGATAAATGAACTTCGTATTATAGCGATTAAGGATGCTATGGAAGAGAAGAATTATGATGAAGCAGAGAAGCTTTGTTTAGAGAAGGCAAATGCAGAAAATACATGGCATTATCGTAGTGGTGATCCAGAAGATTGGAATAACATGCTATATGACATATATAAGACAGCAAACAACAGGGAAAAGCAAATCGCACAGGCAAAAAAGCTGTTATTAATGGGAAATGAGAAGTTCTGGGGTGTTTTGAAACAGATTTACAAAGATTGTGGTGCATGGAATAAGAATTACGAGAGTCTATTGGATGAATTAAAGGATAGCAAGCGAACTGTTTGCTACCGCAGTGTTCTTATTTCAGAAAATGAAAAGAAGAGATTACTTGAAGATGTAATGGAGAATCCGTATGATTTGTTTTATTATGGAAAATATTTGGTGAAGGAATATCCGGAGCAGATATATGAGTTGCGTTATAAGGAAATAAGTGAAAGCTGTGCTCAGGCGAAGGATAGACGAGAATATAAGAAGATAACGAAGAATATTGCACAGCTTATAAAATGGAAGGGCAAAGATACAGCAAAGTTGGTAATTAAGGAGTTGAAGCAGACATATCCAAGGAGACCAGCATTATTAGATGAATTGGAGAAAGTGGAGAAGAAACTTTAGGAGGAAAATGATGTTCTTATTTTGTAATGAGGATAAAAAGAAAAAAGAGAGACTAAATAGTGTGTTGAAGACAACACATAATCTCATCAAAAAAAATGATATTAAGGATGTGAGAAAAAATCCTGTTTATTCACTTATAAGAGCAATGTCAAATTATCATTTATATGATATAGTACGTGAATTGTATGAGGATGAAGAAGTTACAGATGTTCAAAGTATATACAAGGATATAGGAGAGTATTTAATTAATAGCGATAAACTTAACAATAGTAAGAGTTTTGAATTAGGAGAGAGCAATATTAATATAGATTTATCAAAAGATGCAATATTGTTATGTGCGTGGAATAAAGAACGATTTGTTAATGCATTATTAAATATAGGGCAAAATGTAGGTAATTTATTTGAATATGACAAAATAAATCATATGGCCACATATATTTATCCTATAGGTTTAACAATTGTTTATAATGGAAATCATTCCACTTTGTCGGGCATTTTAAAGGGAGAAGGAACGATACAAGCAAATCAGACATATGATCTTGTACCAACATATGATTATATGTATTTTGATGGTATTTATTTTAGAAATAAAATGAATGATGAAAATTATATAAGGTAGCGAGATTTGAAATTGGTGTGTTATATGAAATTGGCAGAATATTAGCAGAAAATGGAATAAGATAAACTTCAATAATCATTTGGTCTAAGGATAAAGAAGTTTATCTTAATATAAGCAGATCGGAACTAATAATTGAACCAATTCATAGCATCCACATAATTCTGCAATCCGTTTTCTTTCAATGCGAATTTGGCATAAAGCAGAGGTGTTTCCATTGCCAACCGGTATAGATATACAACATCATTCGGGTCATCAAAGATAACAGAGGAATTACATTCCTTGCAACGGATAACAAGAATTGTGTTCTCATCGATGTTGGCGATAATGGAGTCTGTGGTGGGTTCGTACATACCGAATAGAAAATTAAGATTATTGTTCATGACAGTCTCCTTCCCGCAGATATTTTGCACCATCCAGCAGGTCGATAATAGCTGTAAGCATATTAGTGTATTCGATATGTAAGTCCTTAATGGCTTCTGACGTAGGAAGAGTATCGGGAGTGCAGTTTGGTGTGGTAAATGCTTTCTGCATTTCAAGTAATTGCAGATACAGTGCATTAACAGTCCGCACAAGCGGATATATAGTTTCTTTCTTACCGATAACGCAGATGCGGTTATAGATGCAGGAACGGACAAAGTAATCCTTCTTCATCATGCCGCTGGCAAGGATGCGGGCTTCGATTTGTTTGCGTTCAGCATCGCTGATTCTAAAACTTATAGTTGGATGTTTATGTTGATTGCTCATAGAAAAGTTCCTTTCATAGTGGGTGTGGCAGCAGGCACAGTTAAGCACTCGCAAGCCACATTTGATTATTCGTTTTTAGTAGTAAAAGTAGATTATATCTGCCATGGATTTCGTGGAAGTAATATTGAATAATTGCAACTAATTTGCTACTAAAGTTTTTGAAAACGATATGAAAAGAGTAACATAAGATGAAACAGATGCGGTGGAATGCCACATAAAATCAGCATTTTTGATTTGATAATACTTCCATTGGGAAGAGTTTGAGTAAAAAGGTAAATCCCTACAAAGCCAGTATTTATGGGCTTTGTAGGGATTTTTTAGATGGCGTTGGGTACAAACATTATTCGTAAACGCTTCATAGTGAGTACCCACTAAATTCTACAGCCACCATCATGGCGACTGTGGGATACCCCTCTATTTTCTGATATGTTTCGGAAGTTTATCAGACCACGGAAGCAATTCTTTCAAAAAACTTCTGTCTGTATCTTCCATATGCTTTGGTATCTCCTCCAGAAGATGCTCAAAGTAATCATAAGGTTTTAGGTTATTAGCTTTTGCTGTTTCTGCGATGCTGTATATCATAGCTGAAGTCTTGGCTCCATTAATGGTATCTATCATATGCCAATTCTTCTTGCCTACACAAAAGCCTCTTATTGCTCTTTCACTTGCATTGTTATCGATGGGAACTTCTCCATCTTCAAGGAATACTTTTAAATATTTTTCCTGATTTAGTGCATATGTGAAAGCGTCATGAAGCTTTCCTGAACCAGAAACTTCTGTCTGATTTTGTTTAAGGTACACGAAAAAAGCATCCACAAGCGGTTTAATTATTGCCTGTCGCTGCTCAAGACGTTCCTTGGAATGAAGTTCTTTTAGTTTACCTTCTTCTCGATAGATTGCCTGGATCTGCTTCATAGTCATATATGATATAGTTCCTTTTCGTGCTTCCTTGGGAATTACTTCCCAAGCCTGCTCGAAGCGGCGTCTCATATGAACCCAACATCCTGCTATAGTCAGGTCTTCTTTCTCTTTTTCAAGAGTGTGATATACCTGATAACCATCAGTTACGCAGATTCCTTTAAACTCTTTCAGGAATTCTCGAGGATGGGAAGCGTTTCTCGTCAGCTGGTATTCATACAGGATTATCTGTTTTTCAGGATTCATATATCCTGAACGATAAACCCACATGTAGCTTTTGCTGCCGGCTTTTCTTCCATACTTATTTACGAGTACAGGAGTTTCATCAGCCTGAATCACATGATAATCGTAGATTAACTCATGAAAGTAATCATACATAACCGATATATATGATTCACCCAGACGGATCATCCAGTTTGCCATGTTTTGTCTAGTGATAGCTAAACCATAGCGTTCAAACTCTTTTTCTAATCTATAAAGAGGAACTGCGTTTACATACTTGCCATTCATTATGGCTGCAGCAATGGATGGTGATACAGGACTTCCTTTAAGAAGCCCTCTTGGATGTTCTGCTTTTACCATATGGCCATCTTTCTTGCTGGCATACACACCTACATGATGTTCTGTAACTATAACCTTTGCAGGGATAAATTTATACCGTTTTGAGATAGCATCTGGAAGCTGCTTCCAGCCATTTTCTCCAAACTCAGCGATAAGCTCGTTCTCTGTCATGTAGTGGTTAATACGATTTACTAGAAGACCTGACATATCAGCGTCCTTTTTGCCTGAAGTTTTCTTTCCTCGTGGTTTAGGCTCAAGATCTTCTGGTTCGTCAGCTGATAAATCACATACAGCCTCAGCTTCATTGAAGAAAACAATAGTTCCATTAACTTCCATAAATGAAATCTGGGCTGCATCCTCCATCTTTTCAGAGGATTGTCCAAAGCGGGCCTTTTTTGAAAGAACAAGCTGTTCCATCAAAGTCTGCATCTTTTTATTGAGAGACTGCACTTCGTTGGTGAGTAACTCAACCTGGTTCGTAGCTTTAGCCATTTCTTCTTGTTGATTAAGAAACATCTGCACAAGAAACGACTTGTCTACGTTATTAAGTTGTTCTTCTGTGTACTTAATAGCCATAATGGAACTCCCGTTTTTGATATTTCCGTTATAGCTTAAACTGCTGAATAATGCTAATCCAAGCCATTTAATTAGTAGTAATTATGACGGTGGATAACACCTCTGAGAAACTGAATAATCTCGGTTTTTCAGAGGTATTATCCACGAAATAGATATAGATTGTGCATTTACATTTGCGTAATGTACCGTCTAAACTGCATTCGTGGATAAGTACAAATATCAATTAAATATGCTCTAAAATGAAAAACCTTTTTTTCTACGTATTGCACAAAAACTACAATCCTTTAGGAGGATTGGTTAACTCTGTAATCGGATGCTTTGCGACAATGGAGAAGCCTTCCATAAGAAGCCTGTATTGTTGAGGTGTTATTTCAAGAGCAGCCCCTTGATTCGATTATTCTTTTTTCCGCAGAACAGGAACAGAGTATCCTTATCATAAGGATCCAGCTTAAACTGGAAACGAATCATAGTTGCAAGTCCTTCAATACCCATGCGAAGGTCTGTTTGTCCGCAAGCAATGTAAATACGTTTGAACCCAGAAGAATCATTCAACATAGGCAAGGGCTCCGATAAGTTTTTTTATGAACTCTGTAGAAGTGGTTTCAGGAATATCAATCTTCGCTTTACCTATGTGCATTGTAACTACTGCATTGGATCTAATAGCTGACTCAACCGGCACATTAGCTGGCTCTGCCGGAACTGGTAATGACACAAACTCAGGCATCGAAAGCGTGTCTGGTATTTCCATGGCCTCTACACAAATGGTTTGAACTTTTTTGTACCAGTAGTAATAAGTATCCTTACTTATTCCGTGGTTTGCCAGCCATTCTTTTGTCTTAAGGCCTGAATGCTGACAATCGTGAATCATTCCTGCCCAGTATTGTAGTTTTGCTTGATCAATTTTTCGTCTACTAAAAATATCTGCCTCCTATTGTGAAATTCGCAAAATTCGTCACGAAAAACACGAATTTTGCTACAGATATTTTATGACAGATGAATGCTGATTTTAAAGGTACTCACTATGGAGCGTTTACCATTATTCTGGTGAATGCATAGTTTTATCAAGCGTCTGGATAACGTGGGGTATTAAAAATAAAGTTTGGGGTACAGTCTTCATATAGTTCAATACCTAATGTTGTCATAATAAGGTATGTAATATCAAAATATAGACAGCTATCATAACATCGTGTCCTTTTATTATCAAGTCGTCCAAGTGTAAGTGTTTTACAAGAATTGTTTGCGGCTATAAAGTGTTCATCAGGAATTTTGTTATATCTGAAATTAATACGATATTTGTATATTTAGTTCCATCATTATAAAAATAATTTTTTTCTGAAATAACATGTTTAAAAGTGGAGGTAAGAAAATTATCATAGTCTTCATCAACCTTTTTTGCATAAATGCATAATTCACCATTAGGACATTGAAAACCTAATCCGTCATACTTAGATAATAAAAAAGTGGTATTTGCATTATAAATGAAATCGTCCTTTGAGAAAATGAAATTTACTGGTATTTGATAATCTGGTCTATGTATATCACATTGAACTAATATAAGCTGTAGGAATTTTGGCAATTCAAATTTTCGATCAATGTATTGTGGATAGAGCTGATATACTTCTTTTATTGCTTGGTTTAGAAAATTAAAGTCAATTATAATTACAGAATCGCATTCAAATTTTCCTGAATAGCCAGTAGGTATTGCCTGAACAGAATTTCGTTTCTCTTCAATTTTTGTTTCTATATATGACCAATCATTCTGAGGGCAATAATCTAGAATTCCATTAATAAAGTTGCAGATATAAAGTTGAAGTTCTCTTAAAACCAAATCAATTTTATAGCCTTCAAAGATTAGTGATTCAAGACTTTGACCATTATGTATAATATTTGTTCGTAAACCAATTTCCTTTCCATGTTCATCTTTTTTTGAAGTCAAGTATTTAAAACGTTCGCAGATGAAATTGTATTGAGAAAAACTGTCTGCGGAAAAAGGAGCAATTTGTGCTTTGTTTTTCTGCATTTTTGATATTCAAATGGATTACCTAAATAATCTATGAGAGTCATTGCTTGCATAAATTTATTGGTAGCTGTAGGTAAATATAGAATATCAGAATATAGTCTAAGTGCGTGCTTTATTATATTTGATATAATGGTATTATTTTTATATAGAGATGAAAATATATAATCTATTGATGGCTTCATAAGAGAAACATTAACATTTAAGGAATTGCCAATTGTTTGGCTGGTAACATAGTTTTTTCCAGAAATAAAAGTAGCAGCTTGCATTGCAATAGAAAATAACAAAAAACCACATAGATTTCCTTTTATGTATCCTGCATGTTGCGGTAAATTGGAAACTTTATCGAAATTTGAATAAATATATCTAAATACATTTATAATTTCTTCTGCTTGGTTTAGAGCCTTTTTCATGAGCTCATCTTTAACGCTTGGGAAAAGGCTTCCAGTAATAATTATCTGAGGTGGAATTATTGGAAATGCAATTATTGTTGCATCATAAAAAATGTCTTTTATTTCTTGAAAAGAAAAGTCATATATAGAACCTTGAATAACAGAAGTATCCAAAGTATGTTTTGGATAGATATTTATGTTACCACCTATGACGTATTTTTCGCTTATATTGAAATCTTTGATAGGAACTATAGCTACAGCCTTGGTGGAATCCAAAAAGCTATAATCCCTAGCAATTGAGTATAATGATTGTTCCATAATGTTATTTCCTCCATGTAAAGATAATACTTTTATTTATGTGCAAATAAAAAAATATCTGCACAATATATACTCGGTGTATGGTGTTTTAGAAAGAAGTTGTCTAATTTTTGTTAATATTTGAATTTAAACTAATTTTATCCATAACCTCATCATGAGCCTTCTGAATCTTTATCCTATCTTGCCATGGTTCCGATTCCGGATAAATATCCATCCAGAGGTTAAAGTCTGCCTCCGCTTTCAGCAGAGCTTCCCCGCGTTTCTTAACATCTTTGATTTCATTGCATTTCTCGACTTCTACCATATATTCTTCATATCGGTCTAACCATGATCGCATCAAAGACAATGTTCCAAAGCTGATTCCAATCATATCATTTCCATCTTTATCCTGGCATTCAAAGAGATGTCCGTCATATTGCCGGAATATCTGAAAAAGCCTGTGAATCGCTTTTATTCCATCAAAATCGGAGTTTGCAAGTACTTCAGTATTGACAGATAAAGCGTTTGCTATTTTTTCAAGGGAGGATGGTTTGGGATTTCTTCTGCCACTTTCGTAGGCACGAATGTAGGCTTCACTTGCACCAACCATTTCGCCTAATTGTTTTTGGGTTAAATTACGCTCCTGCCGGATACGTCTTATGTTTTCCCCGACTGTCATAAAAACATGCCTCCTGCTCTAAAGCTATATTTTGGTGAAACTGTTCAACATCAAATATAGGATAACATACAAGATGAAAAAAATAAAGCAAAAAGATATTGACACGTAACAAAAGTTACGATATTATAAAAACGAAACAAAATGATACTATACAGAATCAAATAAAACGAAAGAGGGAAAAACATGGATGAAAAAATCTATTACAGTGCTGAGGACATTGCAAAAATGCTTGGTGTGAGTATGGGAAAAGCCTACAAAATCCTTAGAGAAATGAATAAGGATTTGGCGAGTAAAGGGTTTCTCACAATCGCCGGAAAGATTCCGGTGGAGTATTTTAAGGAAAAATGGTACGGAGGAGCAAAGGAGGTAAGTGCATGAGTTGCAATGCGAAGAAAGATCCGAACGGAACATGGCGGATACAATATCGCTGGACAGATTGGACAGGAACCAAAAAGAAATCACAAAAAAGAGGTTTTAAGACCAAGAAAGAAGCAGAAGAATGGTATGCACATTTCATGCTGCAACAATCATCTGACCCGACAATGACGTTGGCGGATTTTTGGGAGATTTATAAGGCGGATATGGAAAAGCGCTTAACGAAAAACTAACCATGAAGCAAAAAGAGTATGTAATTAATGACAAGGTGCTACCATATTTCGGAAAGACGCCAATTAATGAAATCACAGCTCCCATGATACGCAAATGGCAGGGAGAAATGATGGAAAAAGGTTTTAAGCCCACATATCTGAAAACAATACATAATCAGCTTATTGCGATTTTGAATTATGCAGTAAATTTCTATGATTTGCGTTCCAATCCCTGTCGTAAAGCCGGAAGTATACAAAATAATGAACTGGACAAAGCAGAAACATTACTCAGACAATTACCAGAAAATATTGGAGACATTACACATTACTGGGTACAGATATATTTAAAAAGAGGGAATAATGATAAAGCGCTGGAGTTGCTTCAAAAAAGAATGTTCTCATTAGTAAATCAAACATTGATGTGTTTATCATTAATGATAGAAAAAGTACAGACAGATGACAATAAAGCACTGGAAATTGTGTAGAATTTATAAAAAATAGAGGAAACCTTCGAAATGAAGGGAAAATCAAGCGAGTTAGTATATGCTTTAGTATACAATAGAGCCGGATATGAAGATAGGGCAACAGATAGCATCATTCGTTATTTAGAAAGCTGTATAACAGATGAAACGGTAATTCCTAACCAGATTTTGTTTTCACCAACAATAAAATTCAAACAGGATAATTCATCGAAAAAAATGAGAAAAGAGATGATATTAAGAGGTCTTTCTGAAGATGAAACATTTTCAAAAATCTGTGAAAATGAAGATGTAAAGCACTTAATGGAAAAGTTAAGTTCAGAGGTTTAATGTTTTTGATGAAAAGCAAATCGAGGTGATAGATTTGGGAAAATGATGATACTGACATTTGAAGATGGTGAGGATGAAATATTGAATCACATAATGTCTTATGTCAGTACAGGAACAAAGGTATTTCAATCGTTTGTAAGTGCAAAGAAAAATTTGATTTTTTCGGATTTGGAAATAGATATCACAAAACGATTGGTGAAAAAGCAACAGGAAGAAATCATTTTAACATTTACAGAATTTGAAATTTTATTGTTGTTGGCTCAAAATGCTGGGATAGTATTCAGCAAAGAACAGATATATGATGGTGTTTGGAAAGAACCATATTTCGGCGATTACAACATTGTTATGAGCAATATTCGCAACATACGGGAAAAGATAGAAGATAACCCAAGCAAGCCAGTTTACATTCAAACGGTCTGGGGAGTTGGTTATCGATTTAATCAGACACTGCAAATAAGGGAAATGCTGTAAAAACCTTCGTTGATTTTTACAGTGTTTTTGGCTATAATAAAAGATAGAATATAGTATTGATTTTGAAAGGATGGTAACTATGCCAAATATATTACCGGTATCTGATTTGAGAAATTACAATGAAGTGTTGAAGAACTGTCAGGAGGGAGAGCCTGTTTTCCTTACGAAAAACGGAAGGGGAAGATTTGTGGTAATGGATATAGAAGATTATGAGCGTGATAAAGCAGAAAAGAAGCTTTTAGAAAAACTACAAGAGGCAGAGGCGGCTGTCAAGGATGAAAAAGGTTGGTTGTCATTGGATGAATTAAAGGCAATGGTTGGAGAATAGAGCATGATGAAGTTACGGATTAATCCGTTAGTAGTAAAGGACTTGAAATCTATTAAGGATTTTATTGCTGAGGATAATGCAGATAAAGCATTGGAAACAGTGCAGGAGATTTACCGTCAGTTTGAGAATATACAGCAGTTCCCTTACATTGGTGCAGACCTGTCTAAGCGTGTAAGTTTTAAGACGGATTATAAGTATGTGGTGTGGCAAGATTATGTTGTGCTGTATAAGGTTGTTAAAGAAGCAGTGGAGATTTACCGAGTGGTAAATCGGTATCAGGATATTACGAGGATATTTGTGTAAATTTTTTGATATGAAAATGCAAGAACAAATTTATATTTATTATAAAATGTAAAATGAACATGAGAGAAAGAGAGGAATATTCAAATGAATCCAGCTGTTGAAAGTGTATTGTGTAGTATAGTAGCATCGATTATTTGTGATATAGGAAAGTATGGATTAGCCAATTGAAATAATAGGCAAGTAAATTTTGAAAAAAAAAGATGTAGAAAAATATGTTTTTGAAAAGATAGATAAAAAGTATGAGTTGTTGTGCGATTCAGGTATACTTTTAGATTTTCTTAAAAGTCCATTGATTATTGATACTGTAAATAATTATATTATTTATGTTATTACTGGAAAATTAGAAGTAAAATTATCCAATAATGGCATAAATAAAAAAGGAAAAAGCAAATATTTGGAAGAGTCAGAGATTATTGATTTTTTGTCAGATAATCTCCAGAAAAGATATATAGATGCAAATGTACTTACGATACCTGAAAAACAGTTGATAGAATCCTTTTTTTCGGAAATGTTCTCATTAAGCAGTAATTATATTTTTGAGCAATTAGGTCACGAAGAAGCTGCAATGATATACTTTGTCAATAACAAAATGAATTTATTAGGAAATGGGGTTATATCAAAGCTAGATGAAATTGAGTCTATTTTGAGACAAAGTATTCAATCTGAGGTGGTTTATACTGATGATAAGTATTTAGATGATAAAGAATACTATATTAAAATTTTGAAAGATAATCATAGAATGGCACATATATATTTATTGGACAAATTTGATATTAATGAATTCTATGTTCCACCTTCTTACGCAGAGGGAAGAAAAGATACATGGGTTAAATTTCAGATATATACGAAATAATCCAATGTATAGAATCAGTATGCAGGAAAAATTACATAATGAAGTTGATTTTGATGATTGGAAGTATATTTTTGAAAGAAGTAACATAGTATATGTTACAGGGGGAGCCGGTTACGGAAAATCCTTATTTATGAAGAAATTGATTGGGGAATATGAAAAGTTAAATATTGTTGATGCTGATGAATATATGGTTATTTATGGTGAATTGAAGAATTTCTTTATAAATAATACAAGTAATCCTATGTCAGTCGTTGATTTTTTACAGAATAGTATGAAAAGAGAGACGCTTATTGAAGATTCTAGGGTATCTAAAGAATTAATAAATTATTATTTAAAGAGAGGGAGATGCATTATATTACTTGATGCATTGGATGAAGTAGATAAAGAGAGAAGGCAAGAATTGCATAGTCATGTGATTCATTATTTTAAAAATCAAAATCCTAATAATAAAGTGTGTATTACATCGAGAGCAAGAGGTTTTTTACCAGAAAAGAATATTGAAGTATTTGAAATAGAACCATTGGATAGGGTTCAAATACAAACATATGTTGATAATATTATTAAATTAGGTAAATTTGACAAAAGTGATAGAGAATCTTTTTTACAGCAAACACAGATATTGGTTGATAAAGGTTTTTTAAACAGTTTTTTAGTATTATCTCTTTTGATTAATATATATAAGGCAGAAAGAGAATTACCAGAAAATAAGTTGGAGTTATATCAAAAGTGTTTTGAGTATATTTCAAATAAGCGAGAGAAAGAAAAATCACAAGAAAAGTACGATTGGGCACTTATTTCAACATTAATGAAAGATAATACATTCATGGAATTAGCAAATCTTTGCTTGCCTAATAATAGTGATGTGAGTAAGGATATAATAAAAGAACGATTAACTCAGATTTATAAGACAAAATATGTTTCAGAAAATCAAACGGAGTTGGCAATTGACCAGTTTTTAATATTTTGTTCTGATCGAACTGAACTTTTTGTCCCAGCTTCTGGTGAGGATTGTTTTAAATTTTTTCATCGTTCATTTTTTGAATATTTTTATTCACAATATATTTTTACAAGAATGTCGAGTGTTGAAGAAATATATGATGCATGGAGAACATTTGATGTAGATTCGGAAATTTTTGAATTAACATTGGCTATGTTTAAGCAGAAAAATGAGAGCAAATACCAAGAAATTGTTGAGTTTCTTTTGAAAAAAATTGGAAAAAGCATTTAGCAATAATATTGAAAGAATTAATGTAATGAATATGCTTGTTTTATGTATGCAGGTAATAGATGATGAATTATATAAAAAGCAATTTGTTAATTTTATTGTTGATAACGTAGAGTTCTGTAATAAAAATATTCAAGAAATTCATAATCAAGGATTTATTATTAACGTTATAAATTCTAATAATGATTATAAGGATATGGTTATTAATAGATATGGAGATATTGCAATATATGAGAGTGTGATTGCTTTCTTGAAGGTATATCCTGAGGCAGAACAATTTCTTAAACAAAATAGCAAACGTAGTGATTTTAACCAACAAGTTGAGGTATTTAAATTTAGATTTGAGCATTTTTATAACTTTAATTTTTATTCACAAATATATTTTTCAAATATTGCTATAAATAAAGTTTTTGAGAATCTGTCAAGTACAGATATAGTCACATTAGGAAAGAAAACGGGAGCAACAACTAAAGAAATTAATAAAACACAGGCTAAATATAAAAAGTATTTGGCTTTAAAACCTGAAATAAAAGAAAATGTAGATAAATTGTTGTTGCAGAGATGATGGAAAATGTTTGGGTACAATTTGGGTACAGCAGCTTTGAAACCACATTAACAAGATACAAAATCGTATCAAAATAATATGGTTTTGAAACGCAATAACAATTAAGTAACATGAAAAATCAAACCCGAAAAAGAGTTTGAATAATTTTTTTAAAAATAAAATATAGAAGGATTTATTTTTCAATAGGAAATGAAGAAGGCTCCAGGAGATTTTAAGAGATCTTCTGGGGCCGTTTATTTATGTGTGGTATACTGGAATATATCTATATGAAAATTTGATTCAAAGCCTTATCCAAGTAAGATATGGAAAATCAGATGCTAAACATATATTGCAGAAGGAGAACATTGTAATGATAGATATATATACGGAGAGGAAAGATTCAAAAGACTGGATTTTTTACAATGACTTGTACTTCAACTTGAATACAGGCAATGAAGATATGTCACAAAAAGAAATTGATTTGATTCAACAAGTGGATGAAGCGAAGCTGACACCAGACAAGCATATAGAAACAAAATATGGCTTAGGTACGATCCGAAATTTATCATCAGGCTGCAAGACATTGCTTAATATTGTGAAGCATCCCGATAAGGTGGTAAATGTTGAGGGATGTGGACCGAATGTTCTTAAAATAATTTTTACTATGGATAATATTAAGATTTATATGTCAAGACCAACGCTTTTTGATATTCCGGATGATGCCAAAATTAGATTTAATGATTCTGATATAGTTACCGGTAGCAGAGGATATAATGCTTGGTGGAGTAAGGAGTATCTAAGGAGAGAAGCAGATGATTTATAAGAATATAACATTTAAAGCAGCTCCATTTTCATATGATTTGACATTTGATGACAGGATTACTCTTGTTGGTGGAGATAGCGGTACAGGTAAAACAGTACTTTATGAAATGCTGGAAGATATAAGATTGACAGACGAATACAAAGCAATCAAGCTATTTAACTACAAATCAGATGATTTTTTAGAAGCAATCAAACAGTGTAGAGATAGTTTTATTGTGATAGATAATGCAGATTGTATGATTAATGATGATGTCAGGAGATTCATTAATTTTGAGTTGTCTAATCAGTATATGCTTTTTCTACGAAATTGTGACGGACTCAATGTATCTGATAAGAGCTTTAAGGTGCTAAAGTTTGATAATAACAGGATAACGCTGGAAGAGGAGTTGTTATATTAGATATTTATGGACTGAGGATACCGGTGCAGGGCTTCACTTCTGGAAATTCGTTAATCAGCTTTTCTTTGACAATGAGCTTGCCGTTGAGAGTAAAGGGAGCAATCAGGGTTTACTGGATGCATTAATAGACTTGGAGACTGAAGATGGAGATGAATACTTCGTTGCGTTTGATTATGTGGTTGATAATCAGGACATGCTGTCAAATGTAAAGTGGGGTAAATATATAATAGGTGATTTGTTTGAAGGATAGAGACAGCAAAGCTTCCTTATAAAGCAGATGAATTGCCAAAGAAGAAGCTTTCTAAAGCGTGAGAGACGCTTAAAGAGTTTTCTGAAAAACGAATATTTCAAAGTTAGTCTCAACGAAGTCTCACGAGATTTGAGACTGAGTGAGACTCTATGATATAGCAAAATGCGATAAAAATTGGTATTTGCAGGTAAATTATAAAGTTGTAGTCTCAAGACAGTTTCATTTTTGAAATCGTTTGTTGAGACTAACATGAGACTGAGGAGGTTCAAAATCATGGACATAAGCAAAAAGGATTGGAAATTATTTCGAGAAAGATTATCAGGCTGGCAGGAAAATTATATGGAAGGTCTTGTTAAAGAGTATGCAAATTTTCTGAATGATGATAAAAAGCCTGCATCAGAGAAATTCTGGGAACTTGAAAAACGGATAAAAGAAGATAAACGTCATCCGGGAGTTGTCATGGAACTGAAAAAATCAGAGGTAATATGGGATATTGTTCGTCTTATTAGACTGAAAGTAATTACATATAATGATTTATCAGACTTTAGTGATGAATTACAGAATGAAGTAAAAAGAATACTTGAGATGAGCAGGTGATACATATGGAGATTGGTGCAACAAAAGCAGTTCAAGATCGACTAAAAACAACAAAGATTGAAGAAAGCAAAGGTGCTTCACTTGTGTTCTGTTGGGACACACATTTGACGAAAATAAAAGGAAGAAATGTCTTGTTTATTGTGAATGCCAGTAATCGTTATACAATAGCAATGACTGATATTGAACCAAGAAACTTGAATTACTATACAATGTATATCCGCAGTGTGATTCATGGCGTGATGCAGGAAATGGGATATTCCGAGGAACAGATAGGGCAGTATTTTAAAATGTCAGGCGATACAACTGTAACAAAAACTCATGGTAGGAAATCGGTTGGTGGCATTAACAGAATGGTAATGGATGCACAGTATTTTGGTAAGAAGCTGGAGAAAGAAGCAAAGTATCAATGGGAACTTAGTGAGTATCTGAACAGATATATTTGCCAGCCAGAGGGATTTGATGCATATGGATATCCGAGTGAACTTTTTAAATTAGACATGGAACGACTAGGGATAGCTGCTAAGAGAAAGCCGGCAAAGGTAATTGATTTTACCAAGTACATAGATACTAATCGCAGTAATAACCATTAGCGCAAAAGAATTGTAAAAGCAATTGTTTGGGCATAAGAAGTTAGTTTGCAATGACAAAAAGCAAGATATATAAAATAATTCGTCGCTAAAAAGGCGACGAAAAAAGCGACGGAAAAGGAGAACATTCATGAGCATAACATTTGAAATAGTCAAATTTAAAAAGCCAACAAAAGATGATTTGTCTAATTTACATATGCTTAATCCTTATGGTTCTATTCCGATATTAGATGATGATGGCGATAGCACGGGATGGAATATTTATATGTTCAGGCTGATGATAAGGTATACAGAATATTATAAATAGCAGTTATGCAGTCAAAATGGAACTCCCAGAATGCATTACAGATTATGATAGTTTTTTTGAAGATTTGGGATTCCCTAAAGAGGTAGTAAGGAATGCAGATGTTCGCATTATAAAATCCAATTCCAGATATATTACTATTTCTTATGGTGATAAATCAAAGGAGATAGAAAAAAGCAGGCTTGAAAAATATAAGGTGATGGTTCGAACAAAATGTGTTGTTTTGAAGATTAAGGCTTTATGGAACAGCAGTGAAAATAATCTATATGGTATAGATAAAAAGAAAGCTATAAAGTGTATACCAGATATTGAAAATTATGAATATGTTCCAGTTAATAATAGTATGCTGGCAAAAGCAGAAATTCCCTTCTTGATATTTGAAAGAAACCGGGGAAAATGTTTTATAGAGATGTATTGATAGAATCTAGAGAAAGGAATGCGTTTATGAGCAAAGAATTACAGATAAGAAATAGCACTGTGGATTTTCTAGTTTTTACACGAGATGCAGGAGAAGACGGAATAGAAGTCAGGGTTCAGAATGGCGATGTATGGCTTACGCAGAAAGCAATTTCGCAGCTTTTTGATGTAGATAGAAGTGTGATTACAAAACATCTGAGCAATATTTTTAAAGAGGGAGAATTAGATGAAAATTCAACTTGTGCAAATTTTGCACAAGTTGCTGATAATGGAAAAACATACAACTACAAATTTTATTCATTAGCTGCAATTATTGCTGTGGGCTATCGCATTAATTCAGAGAGGGCAATGCAGTTTAGAACATGGGCAACAAAGGTATTGGATACATTTACAAAGCAGGGGTATGTTCTTGATAAAAGCAGATTGATTAATGGACAGATTTTCGACGAAGATTATTTTGAGCATCTTATTGCTGAGATTCAGGAAATCAGAGCAAGTGAGAGAAGATTTTACCAGAAAATTACAGATATATATGCAACAGCAGTTGATTATGATAAGAATTCACAGGTGACAAGAGAGTTTTATGCAACAGTACAGAATAAGATGCATTATGCAGTTCATGGTAATACAGCGGCAGAAGTGATAGTGGCAAGAGCTGATCATAATAAGGAACATATGGACTTAAATCATGGAAAAATGCGCCAGATGGTAAAATAGTAAAAACAGATGTGTCAATTGCAAAAAACTACTTGGAAAAAGAAGAACTTGCAGAATTAAATGAGATTGTGACAATGTATCTTGATTATGCAACAAGACAGGCACGAAGACATATTCCTATGACTATGGAAGATTGGAAAACAAAGCTTGACGCATTTCTTAGATTTAATGATGCGGATGTACTTCAGGATAAAGGAAAAGTAACAGCAGCTATTGCAAAGGAATTTGCAGAAAGTGAGTTTGAGAGATACAGAGTTATACAGGATTCACTATATGAAAGTGACTTTGATAAATTGATGAATGATATGGAAAAGAATGATAGCTGATATTTATCACGTTACAAAACAGTGTCCATTAAGATACAAGAAAGTATATTTCGCTGGATGATAAGAATCAGTATTTGATCATAGGAAGAAATCCAAAGAATTTATTTACAACAAGTGATAATTTATTTGAGCTCGTGAGTGAGAAAATGGGGGAGCAGAAAGAATTTAGTCTGAAAGAATATTTGTGAGCTATATTAGTATTTTCCGTAACATGGTATGGCTAACAGGAGTGTGGGAAGAGATTGATTTTGAAACTGTAAGCAATGTGGCAGTTGGTGAAATTCAGCAAGTAATTCAATAGATTATTTTATGCATGAGATGAAAATGAATAATGATTATCAGATAAAAGAGCGATGTAGTTTATATACACCGCTCTTTTTGATTGGCATGGTATTTTATTTTTCTAGCAGCTTGCGTGCATATGTAAGTATTCTGCCTTCTACATTGCTGTCCTGCTTGATCATTTTGATGAGTGAATAAAGCTCAGGATCATTGGATGAAGAAACAATAATGTAATCAGGATCTGTCTTATCAGATGCTCCGTAAAGATAATCTATGTTGCAATTAAATGTCTGCGCAATGAAACCGACTGTAGGATAAGAGGGTTCACGTTGTCCATTTTCATAGCGGCCATATACCATTGGCGAGATGTTAAGGCGACGTGCGGCCTCTGCTTTATTTATATTTAGAGTATTTCTGAGTTGGATTAATCTTTCAGGTTGAAATTTCATAGGTAAGCTCCTTCTTAAAAATCGATATTCAAGTGATTGAATGTAACCATAAAAGATTATAAATTATAATTTAGCTTTTTTCAATGTTTACGTTGACAATAACCATTGGATATGATATTATTTCAATAACCAATGGTTACACATATGGATGAATAGAGGGGAATAAAATGGAACATTATATTGAGATTCAAAGACTAAGGACACAAGACGTGGTCGTTGATGATACGTTGACACTTGAAAAGAACACGGATGCATTTATACAGGGAGATATAATCAGTATCACTGAGAAAATAGATGGTGCCAATTCAAGTATATATTATGATAAAAAGCTGGATAGACTGAGATGTTTTAGCAGTAAAAATGAGCTTGATTTCAGCAACCAGTTGAGAGGTTTTTTGACTTATGTTCAGAGTCTGGATAGGGAGCCGTTTATTAAATATCCGAATTATATATTTTTTGGAGAGTGGCTTGTGAGCCATACAGTCATTTATGATGATTCCAATTATAACAAATGGTATTTATTTAGTGTGTATGATACAGTTTCAGGCAGATGGCTGTCACAGGATTTTGTCAAAAAATTTGCAGAAAAAAATGATTTTTGTTATCCGCATGAATTATACTATGGACCATTTATTAGTTGGAACCATTGTCTCAGCTTTGCCAATGCCCCGGCATATGGCACGCAGCAAGAGGGAATCGTCATAAAGAATCAGACTGCACTGGAGCAGGAGAGAGGTCCGCATATATTAAAATATGTAAATCCGGAGTTCAAGGAAACGCAGAAGAAGAATCATAAAAAGAAACTTGAAGATCCGAATAAATTGAACGAAAAAGCAGAGGCAGAAGAGTATATACGCATGATTGTAACAGATGCAAGGGTTATGAAGTGCTATCATAAGCTTGTTGATAATGGAATTTTACCGGAGAAATTTGAATTGAAAAATATGAAGCATGTTGCACAAAATCTACCGAAGGCTGTGTATGAGGATTGCGTGAAGGAGGAATTGGAGATTTTAAAGAAAGCCGGTGAGTTTGGAGGCAAACTTTGCAGTAAGGTGACAATGGAAATTATTAAAGATAAATTGAAGATAGGTTGACTTTTTTGGCTGGAATTGTTAGGATATAAATGAAAGTTTACCACTGACCGATATGTGGTATATAAATGGTCGGGTTGAAAGTTTACCACTGACCGATATGTGGTATATAAATGGTCGGGTTGAAAAAGTCTTTTGCTGTAGTGCAAGAGACTTTTTGTGGAGATTAACAAATGATAAGGAATGGTTTTTATATTATCAAAGATAGCTTTTTTTCGGATATGTCGGATCCATATTTGAAAGGAAATAAAAAACAAAATAGACCACACTACTATTGTTTTGAAGATAGCAATTATAATGGAATATATTGGATGATTCCTCTTTCAAGTCGGATTGATAAGTATAAGAAAATAGTAAGTAAAAGAACCGATAAAGGAAGAACCTGTGATATAATTCACATTGTGAAACTTGATGATAGTCATGAAAGCGCTTTTCTGATACAGGATATGTTTCCAATTTCAGAAAAATATATAGAACGGGAATACACTATAGCAGGTAATCATCTTCGTTTAACCAGTGAACATGCTGCAAAAGAAATTGAACAAAAAGCAAGAAAAGTTTTGGGAATGCTGAAAAGAGGAATAAAATTTACTCCAACCCAACCAGATATACAGAAAATATATGAGAGGCTGCAACAGGATTTACCAGCAACACATTTGTAATTTTATAATAATCCGGGGGTATTTTCACTGTTTCCACCTATAATCCCAAAAATTGTTTAATAACGTTTGTTAACAATGCATATTGTAAATAAAAAATATCATTATTACAATAGAGATTAGAAATGCTTCGAACAATATGAAAGGCATAAAACTAATATGAAAAGACACACAAACATAATTATCACAGCCGTGGCATCTCTGCTTATCGTCACACTTGCGGGCAGAGAATTCATTAAAAATCATAAGAAAGAGTCTAATGATAAATCGTCTACGAATGTATCAGAAAATACATGTGAAGATATACCTGACACAAGTATATCTGACACAAGTATATCTGATACGTGTGTAGCTGATATGAATACATCTGACACGAGTACATCTGAAACAGAGATCCTGAAACAGACTTATGAAAATAATAAAGAGCAATTTTATATATCCGAAATTCCGGATGACATTTTTGAAAAAATGCAGGGCAAATCCTACAAGGCAGATTGTACACTCCCCAGAGAAAATCTGCGATATATACATGTACTACACGTGGGCTTTGACAATCAGGTGCATGAAGGTGAGCTGGTTGTAAATAAAGATATCGCAGATGATGTACTTGAAATATTTAAGGAGCTCTATGAGTCCGGATATCAAATAGAAAAAGTCAGACTTGTTGATGAATACGATGCAGATGATGAGTCATCTATGAGCGACAATAATTCATCGGCCTTCAATTTCAGATTCATCTCCCACACTACAAAGATATCGAAGCATGGAATGGGAATGGCGGTGGATATCAATACTCTATACAATCCTTATGTCAAAACAGTCGATGGGGAGCTTTCGATTGAGCCTGCAAATGCCGCAGATTATGTTGACCGGAGCAGGGATTTTTCGCACAAGATTGACCATGATGATTTATGCTATAAGCTGTTTACGGAGCATGGCTTTGAGTGGGGAGGCGATTGGACGCATTCCAAGGATTATCAGCATTTTGAAAAATAATGCTGATAATTTCTACGGAAGTATATGACCTGCAGCCAGGTACAGCTCATACCATTCCTCGCGAGTCAGAGTAATATCGCATGCCGCGATAATTTCCTTCAGGCGGCTTTCGCTTGAAGTTCCGGTAACAATCTGCATATTTGCCGGATGGCGTAAAATCCATGCGGCCGCAATAGTAGTATCGCTGACATTGTATTTTTCGGCTATCACATGAAGTTTTTTATTCAGTTCCGGGTATTCGTCGCTTCCGAGAAAACAGCCTTTCCATGCCGGCATCTGAAACGGAGACCATGCCTGAAGAGTAATGTTGTGGAGGCGGCAGTAGTCGAGCAGACTTCCGTCGTGATCAATTGAACCGGGGGTTTCCATATTGACTTCCATACCATTTGCAACGAGATTGGAAACAGGAATGCTGAACTGAACCTGATTGACAACGAGTGGTTGGCGGACATATTTCTGTAGCAGTTCAATCTGCATCGGCTTATGGTTTGAAACACCAAAATGGCGAACCTTTCCGCTTTCAAAAAGAACATCAAATGCAGCGGCAACTTCTTCCGGTTCTACGAGTGCATCCGGACGATGAAGAAGCAGAAGATCAAGATAATCTGTATGAAGCCTTTTTAAAATACCATCGACAGATTTCAGAATATGCTCCTTTGAGAGATCATAGAAGCCTTGGCGGATGCCACATTTTGACTGCAGGTAAATATCTTCACGCTTTATGGATGGATCATCTGCAATTGCTTCGCCGAATACGCTCTCGCTCATACCGCCACCGTAGATATCCGCGTGATCAAAGAAATATGCGCCCTGTTCCAGAGCTGCATGAATAAAATGATTCATCTCATCCTTTGATTTTTCAGAAAGGCGCATGCATCCAACTGCAACTGAAGGAACCTTTCGTATGTGATTGCCTAAAATTGTTTCTCTCATAGTAAAAATCTCCTTTGTAATTATTTTCTAATTCCCATAATGAGTGCGGCGTAGCCCAATCCCATATGAGCTTTGCAAAGCTGTTTTCCAGATATTCGCGTATGTCATCGTCATCATATCCTGTCATGCGTGAGATGATGACAATATGCTCTCTGATGGTTTCATATGTCAACGGACTATTGGCATTGTGACTGTACCACAAGAAAAGACTTTGACGTATAGCCGTGTATTCAATCATAATCCACTGCATTTTGATAATCATGTGTTCAATAATCTTTTTAGTGGATGCTGCTTCAGGCGATATCAGGTCGGAAAACAGCTCGTTTGCCAGATAATTGCGAAAAACAATGTCATAATCTGTGAGCATTGAGCAAAATTGTTTCTGCGATGTTTGCAAGGTGCGGCTCATGGAATTATCGTCTGACTGTGAATAAATATTGGAGTATTTACAAGCTTCGGTCAGTACAGGCTGAAGAAAGGCTGTATACAAACCCTCTTTACGATAATTTACTGATAAATCCTGAAGCAGCTCATTGCATTCAATAAATGTATCTTCGTCCGGGATATGGATATCTTCCATGGCGGTATTCAGTTCATTAAGCGTATGTCCGGAAAAATATTCCTGTATATGTGCATTGGTGATTGGCTGGTTTTTATATAATTCCAATAAAATGTAAAGCCCATCAAGTAAAGTCTGCTCCACTGAAAGCCCTTGGTCAGATATCAGTTTAATCAGATTATCACGGATTAAAAATGCCGTAGATAAATTATTCCGGGTCTCGGATATTACAGGAAATGTGACAGGTTTTTCGCACCACAGGTCGATAACTGCCGGACAGCACGGCATGAGTGTTCGTTCCTCATGTGTTGAAAACCGGTGGATTTCTCTGGGAAACAGTGCACATGTCTCTGAAAGCACTTCGTCTGAGTATGTCATTACAAGATGACATAGCTTATCCTTTGAAAGAAACGGACACCGGTGTTTTTCGTCCAGTTTAATAACCAGACTGCCATCCTTATGGCATGTGTAAGAGCTTAGATTGTCACTTTTTCCAGACACTTTATCAGCAGAAAAAGGGGCTGTAGATAAAGTATCCGGAGGGGAAAGCTTCTTCCATTTGCGGTTTGTAGCGTCATCTACTGCAATTTTCCACTCCTGACAGCATGTGATACTGCATTTGTCAGCAATACATTTGAAATTGTTGTAATAGTCCGGTTGATAGTTTTTCATGTTTTTCCTTTACTTATACAGATTTGTGAATAGAGCATAGTATAGCTTGTTATTATCAATCAATCACATGATGATTCAGCCATTTTCTTGAGTGGAATCTGGCAGTAAATATAATAGAACGAAGCATCCAGTCACAAGCCATGCCAATCCACACTGCAATCGGACCAAAGCCCCATACACGGCAGAGGTATATGCACAGGCTTACACGGCAAAGCCACATTGTGCAGCAGGATACAATCATGGAGAATTTCACATCGCCTGCGGCACGCAGCCCATATGGCGGGATGAAGGATGGTACCCAGCAGATTGGCTTGACAATTGTGATAAAGGTAATCATCTCAAAGCAGAGCCGTGCACTGGCAGGTTCCATTCCGGCAAGCATTGTAATGGGCTTTGTGAGTATGAAAATAATCAGACAGCTGGCAATGATTACGACCTCAGACACCAGTGACAGTTTTTTGATATAGTAGATAGCTTCATCCTTTCTGCCGGCACCCAGACACTGTCCTACAACAGTCATAAGACCTATTCCTATTCCGATAGCGGCAATACCATTTAAGTTTTCGAGGATATTGGTCATGGCCTGGGCAGCGATGGCCACGGTTCCAAGAGTGGATACAGTAGACTGGATAGCCAGCTTTCCAAACTGGAACATGCTGTTTTCGATTCCTGATGGGATACCGATGAGCAGGATTTTTTTAATCAGGCCCCATTCAGGGCGTATAGACATATAGTTCTTTATGAAAATCGGTTCATTTTCCCTTCGAAGCTGTATGATAACGACAATCGCGCAGAATATTCGGGATACGAGAGTGGAAATAGCAGCTCCCTCAACACCCATGCCGAAGCCGAAAATCAGAATAGCGTTGCCACCGATATTCATAAAGTTTGAAATAACAGATATGACCATAGGATTGCGACTGTTATTCTGTGCGCGCATAATGGATGCGCCGGCATCATAGAGACCTATAAAAGGAAATGACAGCAATGTAAAAAAGAAATAAACCTGTGAGTTTCTCATTACATCAGCTTCAACAGCACCAAAAATGGCACGAAGCAGTGGCTTTCTTGTTATCAGACAAAAAGCAGATAAAAGTACAGACAGAAATGCCATGACAAAAAATACCTGTCTTGCAGCATGGCGGGCACCTTTTGTATTGTGACTTCCCAGATACTGTGAACAGAGAATCGCACCACCGGCGGCAAGCGCTGAAAGTGCCTGTATGACAAGGATATTGATTGAGTCTACAAGCGAGACCGCTGAGATAGCGGCAGAACCTACATTGCTGACCATCATTGTATCCACAGTTCCCATAAGAGAGGCTAATAGCTGCTCTATTATTATTGGAACCAAAAGCTTTCGAAGTTTAGTATTTGTATAAATATGATTGGTTGTAGTATGCAGGTTTGCTGTTTTTATTTTATCTGAATGTAAATTTGTCATATCTGATTACCTTTATAACTGTATATTTTACGTGTTTAGGTTAGTACGATAAATTCGTAATGTCAATAAGAAATATTTAAAGTGCTGGCAAAGTGTTAGTAATAAAATTATTTAAAATGTCAGTAACTTCTATTTTTTGAACAATATTGCACAATCCCCTTTTATTTTGAACCAAAAAGTTATACAATAGTACCATAGTAAAAGGCATCAAAACTAATTCCAAAATTAAATCACGAGAGGTATCAACATGAAAAAAGCAAAGAAACCACCTCTGTACAAAAGCTTCGGCTATGCCTTCGAGGGCATATTTACATGCATCAGAAATGAACGCAATATCAAGATTCACTGCACTGTCGCGATACTTGTAGTGATAGCAGGAGCGGTACTTGGGATAACACCGACTGAGTGGTGCATCTGCCTGACACTGTTTGGACTGGTGATAGCCCTGGAGCTGGTCAACACTGCGATTGAGTCAGTTGTAGATTTGGTAACGACAGAGCGAAAGCCGCTTGCCAAGACAGCTAAGGACACGGCAGCAGGAGCAGTGCTTGTGGCAGCAATAATGGCTGCGATAGTTGGACTTATCATTTTTGTGCCAAGGATTGCTTCTCTATTATGATGATTAAAGGTGTAGTCAGATTACGGCAATCAATTTTAAATAACAGGAAACGGAGGATTTTACCATGGAAAGACTTACAGACGGATTAAAGAAGATTTTACTTGCAGGAATAGGAACAGTGGCAGTGACTGCTGAGAAATCAAAGGAAGTGCTTGATGAGATGGTCAAGAGAGGTGAGCTGACTGTCGAGCAGGGCAAGGTGCTCAATCAGGAGCTTAAGCACAATATCAAGGACACAGTCAAGAAAAATGTAAATGTATCTGTTAAGCCACAGTCACCTGAGGAGCTCGAGGAGCTTTTGGACAAGATGACACCTGAACAGATACAGGCTTTAAAGAACAAGCTTGCACAGATGGATGAGGCTGACGTGGATCAAGAAGCTGATGAAAGCGTTTTCGAGGATGAGGACATTGTAACAGATACTTCAGCCGATGGAAAAAGTGCTTCCGGTGAAGAATCACAGACAGCGGATATAAAAATAGAAGCTGAGGACGATAAAGAGGAAAGCGTGAACTAGTATGGATAGCCGCCTGAAGGAGATGACAGCGGTACTTAAGAAGTACAAGCTCACGCATGGACTTACACCCGAAAAATTCAGACTTATATTGCAGGAGCTGGGACCTACCTATATTAAGCTTGGACAGATAATGTCGCTTCACTCGGATATTCTGCCAAAGGAATATTGTGAGGAGCTTATGAAGCTATGCTCAGATGTGGAGCCGATGCCGTTTGAGCAGGTGGAGGCTGTCATAGATGCTTCATTTGGCTATTCATGGAAGGATGTTTTTGCTTCAATAGATAAAAAGCCTCTTGGGGCAGCTTCTATAGCGCAGGTGCACAGGGCCACACTTAAAACCGGTGAGCAGGTGGTTGTGAAGGTGCAAAGGAAGGGCATTCACGAGGTGATGTCAAAGGATATGGCGTTGCTTCACAAGGCGGTTAAGCTTGTGCCGCCCATCTCTATAAAGGGCATTGTGGATTTTGACATGGTGCTTGATGAGATGTGGGCTGTGGCACAGGAGGAGATGAATTTCCTGCTTGAGGCATCCAATATTGAGGAGTTTGCCGGCAATAACAGGGATGTTGCATTTGTAGCCACACCAAAGCTTTACCGCAAGTATACCACATCACATGTACTTGTCATGGAGTATATAAAGGGCTTTAATATCGATGACAAGGAGGGGCTTTTAAAGGATGGCTATGACCTTGAGGAGATAGGCAGCAAGCTGATTGACAACTATATCAGGCAGGTGATAGAGGATGGCTTCTTCCATGCGGACCCGCATCCGGGTAATGTAAAGATAAGGGATGGCAAAATTGTCTGGATTGATATGGGCATGATGGGAAGGCTTTCTGAGCATGACAAAAAGGAACTGAGCAATGCTGTTTACGGCATCGCCATGAACGATATCGGCATGATAGAGGATGCGGTGCTTGCAATTGGTGACTTTAAGGGTGAGCCTGACAGGGCAAAGCTGTACAAGGATATCAAAATAATCATGAATAAATACGGCAGTCTGGATATGGGACAGGTCGATGTCGCAGAGTTTATTCAGGAGCTTTTGGAGGTAATGAAGAACAACCGCATTGTTATGCCGCATGGTTTTACAATGCTTGCGAGGGGCATCACTCAGATAGAGGGCGTGCTTGCGGATATTGCACCTGGCATCAACATGGTTGGGATTGCTTCTGCAAGGATAAGGCAGGAGATGCTTAAGAATTTTGATTTGAAGGGCGAGCTTAAAAAAGCCGGGAAGACAGCCTACAAATCAGCTCACCGCATGGCAGAACTGCCGGATAGGCTGGCGCAGATACTCGAGGAATATCAAAGAGGGCAGACAAGCATAAATTTTGACATGCATGCTTCTGATGAGCTTGCGAGGCTTTTACACAGGCTGGTGAGAAATATCGTCATGGGCTTATGGGTTATGGCACTTCTAATCAGCTCAAGCATAGTGTGTACCACAGATATGACACCTAAGATACTTGGCATACCGGCGCTTGGTGTTATGGGATATGTGTTTGCATGCATCATAGTGCTTTATACGATTGTGAAGCATTTCATATCCAGACGATGATAAAAAAGCAGGATTCTGAAATTAATCAGAAATCCTGCTTTTTAATTACGTTATATTATTTCGATGATTTTTTACTCTTTGCTTTTTTAGAATCCTCATCAAGATGATATTTGTCCTGATACATGGTGAACTGACCTACAAATGCAGGCTCCTGTCCGGCCTTAAGCTCATTGAGATATCATGTGTCTCGAATGATGAGTTGTGTGTCTGAATCAGGCATACAGCAATGTTTGAGCAGTGATCCGAAGCTCTCTCACAGTTTGTGATGTAATCTGTGAGGAATACGCCGAGTCTGCTGTCACATTTGCCCTTCTGAAGACGCTCGATATGATAATTTCTAATCTCCTTGGTGAGATCGTCAATAACCTGCTCAAGCGGCTCAACCTTGACTGCCTCTGTCAAATCGTTTTTGCTAAATGCCTCTACAGTGAGAGTGAGAATCTCGCGCAGAGCATTGTTGAGCACCGTGAGCTCTTTTCTTGCGTTCTTTGAAAATTCAAGCTTGTTGTCATCAATCTGCTTGGCAAGCTTTGCCATATTTATCGCATGATCTCCGATTCTCTCGAAGTCATTGATTGCATGAAGCATCTTTGAAATCTCGTTGTTGCCGCCCTCAGAAACATCCTTTCCGGATAAGTGAATGAGGAAGGTGTCAAGCTGATCCTCTAAGTAATCAAGGCGCTCCTCCATGACTTCAATATCATCAAACTTTGAATCTGAGTAATTGTCAAAGAGATCTAAAGCATTCTTGAAGCTGTCTCTTGCAAGCTCAGCCATCTCGTTTGTCTTCTCAAGACATTCTTTGACAGCAAGTCCAGGTGAGAGTAAAAGTCTCTCGTCGAGTACAACCTGTCCGTCTGCGTTGTCAGTTGTGACAAGCTTCTTAGCAATCTTTACAAGAGTATTGCTAAATGGCAGAAGGATAATAGTGGTAGCAATATTGAAGATTGAGTGGAATACCGCAATCATTACAGGAGAGATGCTGTCATTAAATAATGTCAGATCAACAGCATAACGTGCGATACAGTATACTACAAGTCCTATTGCTGTACCGAACAGATTGAAGCTGATGTGGATGATGGATACTCTCTTGGCGTTTTTGTTTACGCCGATTGACGAAAGCAGTGCAGTCACGCATGTACCGATGTTCTGACCCATGATGATCGGGATAGCCATGCTATATGAGATAGCACCTGTCATGGCTAAAGCCTGCAGCACACCAACTGATGCGGCAGATGACTGGATGACTCCGGTAAATACAGCACCTACAAGCACTCCGAGGAATGGATTGTTAAAGGTGGTGAGCAGTCCGGTAAATTCAGGCATATCTGCGAGTGGTGATACAGCGCCGCTCATGAGCTGCATACCATACATGAGTACGGCAAAACCTGCCATGATGATTCCAACGTCCTTGCGCTTTTCCTTCTTGCTTCCCATAATCATAATCACACCGATAAGCGCGATGACAGGGGAGAAGTTCTCAGGCTTTAACATCGAGATGAACAGATTGTCACTTTCGATACCTGAAAGACTAAGAATCCATGCGGTGAGAGTGGTTCCGATGTTGGAACCATGATGACACCAACAGTCTGGGCAAGCTCCATGATGCCGGAGTTTACGAGTCCGACAAGCATAACAGTAAGTGCGGATGAGGATTGGATTGCAATAGTGACTATTGCTCCAAAAAATAAGCTCTTGATAGGGTTTGAGGTTACCTCCTTAAGTATCTTTTGGAGATTGCCTCCTGCGAGCTTCTCAAGACTGCCTGACATAACATGCATTCCGAAAAGGAAAAAGGCAAGTCCACCGCATAACTGCAATATAGAGTAAATGTTCATGTTTACCTCCGTTTGTAAAAATAATTTGTTTTACTATTTGCTCCAGTTATACATATTTAGTTTACACAAAACACATATAACATAACATAATTTTTACATTCTATCAATATAATCTGAAATTTTAATAAAAAAAGTGATATTCACTTTTGAACACTTTTGAAAACGTTGTAAAATTTATGTATATTTATGTTTTCTTGTGTTTACTTTTGAAGGAAAACGTTGTACAATTACAGTATAATAATTTAAGGTAATTATTCAGAAATTTACATTACAAGGTGGAGGTATATTATGTCAGACGTAAAAAGTGTTATTGAAAGCGGCAGGGCTGTGCTCGGAATAGAGTTCGGTTCTACCAGAATAAAGGCGGTGCTTATCGGGGAGGATCATGCTCCTATAGCACAGGTGCCATGATTGGGAAAACATGCTTGTGGACGGCATTTGGACATACAGCCTTGATATGATTTGGGAGGGCATTTCAGACTGCTACAGCAAAATGGCGCAGGATGCAAAGGAAAAGTATGGAGTTACCATCAAAAAGCTTGCGGCAATCGGTATTTCCGGCATGATGCACGGCTATCTGCCTTTTGACAAGGAGGATAATCTACTTGTGCCATTTCGGACATGGAGAAATACCATCACAGGTGAGGCTGCAGCAGAGCTTACTGAGGTGCTTGGCTTTAATATTCCGCAGAGGTGGAGCATAGCGCATCTGTATCAGGCTATATTAAATAAAGAAGAGCATGTATCAAAGATATCATATTTCACAACATTGGCAGGCTATATTCACTGGCAGCTCACAGGTGAAAAGGTCATGGGTGTCGGTGAGGCATCAGGCATGTTTCCTATCGATTCGAAGACCAGGGATTATGATGCGGCAATGCTTGATAAATTTGCAGCATTAGATAAGGTAAAAGAATATCCGTGGGATATAAGGGACATTCTGCCAAAGGTGCTTACGGCTGGAGAAAAGGCAGGTACGCTGACAGAGGAAGGAGCTAAAAGGCTTGATGTAAGCGGCAATCTGGAGAGCGGTATATTGCTTGCACCGCCTGAGGGAGACGCAGGCACGGGAATGGTCGCAACCAATTCTGTTGCAGTGCGCACCGGAAATGTATCAGCGGGCACATCTGTATTTGCTATGGTGGTGCTTGAAAAGGCGCTTAAGGCAGTTCATGAGGAGCTTGATATGGTCACCACACCATCGGGAGATGCGGTAGCTATGGTGCACTGCAACAACTGTACGTCAGACTTAAATGCATGGGTGGGATTATTCAAGGAATTTTCAGAGCTGTTTGGCATGGATATAGATATGAATGACATATATGGAAAGCTCTACAACAATGCACTTACAGCCGATAAGGACGGTGGCGGCCTTGTAGCCTTTAACCTTTTCTCGGGAGAGCCTGTCATCGGACTCAACGAGGGCAGACCTATGTTTGCCAGAAAGCCGGATGCAAGGATGAATCTTGCAAACTTTATGCGCACACATCTCTATGCAAGTCTTGCAACACTAAAAATCGGCTGTGATATTCTCTTTAAAGAGGAAAAAGTAAAGGTAGACACACTTTACGGTCATGGTGGTCTGTTCAAGACAAAGGGTGTGGGCCAGAGCATACTTGCAGCGGCCATGGATGCACCGGTTGCGGTCATGGAGACTGCCGGAGAGGGCGGCCCGTGGGGCATGGCAGTGCTTGCAGCATATATGGTGAATAAAGCAGATGGAGAGCCTTTGGAAAAATATCTTTCAGACAAGGTATTTAATGGCGAAAAGGGCATAGTAATGCAGCCGGATCCTGACGATGTAAAGGGCTTTGATGAGTACATAAATACATATAAGGCAGCAATTGAGGCAGAGCGTGCCATGGTAAAGGCACTCCCGCTGTAATAGCAGTAAAAAATAATAAGAGAGGAACAGAAAATGCTTGAAGAATTAAAGAAACAGGTTTACGAAGCAAACATGGAGCTCCCAAGAAGAGGGCTTATCACATATACATGGGGCAATGTCAGTGGAATTGACAGGGAAACAGGCTATTTTGTCATCAAGCCAAGTGGAGTGGATTATGATGTGCTCACCCCTGATGATATGGTAGTCATGGATCTTGAAGGAAATAAGATAGAGGGAAAATACAAGCCTTCGTCAGACACAGCAACACACTTAGAGCTCTACAAAAAGTATCCGGATATTGGAGGAATTGTACATACGCACTCACCTGAGGCGGTTGCATGGGCACAAGCCGGCAGGGATATTCCGCTCTACGGCACCACTCACGCAGACTATTTCCTTGGCTCAATTCCATGTGCGAGAAATCTCACCACAGAGGAAATCAACGAAGCCTATGAGAAAAACACAGGCCTTGTCATCATAGAGACATTTGAGAACAGAAAAATCAATCCTGTATACACACCGGCTGTGCTCTGTCAGAATCATGGACCGTTTGCTTGGGGAAAGGATGCGGCTGAGGCTGTGCACAACGCCGTTGTCCTTGAGGAAGTGGCAAAGATGGCCAGACTCACAGAGTCAGTAAATCCTGACGTGAAGCCAGCCCCGGACAACATAAAGGAGAAGCATTTCTACCGTAAGCATGGTGCTAACGCATACTATGGCCAGAACTGATTTGTAGCTGTTATACGGCCCGCAGTATTCATATTATTTTGTGTTTACATAGCACAAAAAATGTGCTAAATTTTTATGTAAAGTACAGTCTCAAATGACTGTAAATAAGACATAAGGTGGTTGATAGAATGGTACTGGCAGTTGAGATAATAGTCTGCTGCTTAATATTTGGCATATACAGAGTAATACGGATAAAGCGGGATCCGGCATATAAGATAAGCAATATGCCCGAGAAGCTGCAGAAAAAGGTCATGCATATGCGTGGCTACAGAAATCGGAATATCCGTATCATGACAGACTGGGAGAAGTTTGTAAAGAAGCTTCCGACACTTATATTCTGGACGATAGCGCTTGTCATACTGACATCAATAGCAGGGGCAAAAAGTTTTTCAACGGGCTTTGTGTTTGCGCTTTTGATATGGATGGCAGTCCTATTGTTTCTTGACTGGTAGTATACTGTGGCTGGTATGCACATACACCGAAGGTGTGGATAAAGGGTACCGAGGATATGGCGAAAAAGACATATACCAATTATGCACATTATATCGGGCTGATACCACAGAGAGCTTTGATGGGAATAGTGGTTGCTATTATAGTGGGTCTTGTGATAGATATGATTCCAAGGCTTGACAACAACAATTATTCGCCGAAATATACAGAGATAGAGGATACCTTAAAGGCAGCCTGTGACAATTACATGATCCCGGGTATGGCTGTTGAGGTGGTAGATGCAGAGGGCGTGCTTTTCTCCGGTACATATGGGGATTGCAAGAGCCTTGACACACCGTTTATCACCGGTTCACTCAGCAAGTCGTTTACTGCGGCATGCATCATGAAGCTGTATGAGGGAGGACATCTGAATATTGACAGCCCGGTAAATCCTTATCTGGATGCAGCTGAGGTATTCAAAAATCCAAAGGATGCGACAAGGATTACAATAAGACAGCTGCTCAATCATACCAGTGGACTTGGCGTGTACCAGCATGTGGGAAATGCAAAGATTGTTGGCAAAAATGGAGAATATACCTATGCGAATGTCAATTATGACATACTTGGTCTTATAGTGGAAAAAGTATCAGGTGTTAGCTACAGCGATTATCTGACAACGACATTTTTTACACCACTTGGCATGACTCACAGCAGCGCAGCCTATGCAAAAGCGAAGAAGGATGGTCTGATTACAGGCCACAACAATTATTTCGGTTTTTCGGTGGAAAGCGATGTGAAGTATCCGCTCAGCGATTCGTGGTCCACTGTACCGGCGGGCTATATTGCATCCAGCGCAAATGATATGGGAAAATATCTGCAGATGTATCTGCGTGGCGGCTATGGAATACTCTCTGACAAGAGCCTTAGCACAATGTTTCGGGCAACAGTTCCTATGGATGAGTCCGGTGAGACAGGCTATGGTATGGGCTGGGTGCGTTCGGATAAATATGTTGAGACAGTGTACAATCATACAGGTCTCACGGAAAACTATATCGCAGACATGTATCTGCTTCCGGAGAGCGGTGTGGGCGTTGTATTCCTCGCAAATACCAATGACTATATGGTCACAAACAATCTGATGAACAAGGTAACCTCAAAGGTTGTGATGACACTTATGGGATACGCAACAGACGAGCTTGACCCAAAGGATTATGTCGATGCGCACCTGTTCTATGACCTTGTTTTTGCAGCATTTATATTGGTTGCGCTGATGGAGATTATCAAGTCGCACAAATGGAGAACAGACAATAGCGGAAACCTGATAGCAAATATTTTCCTGCATCTGTTTTTGCCGGTGGGCATAGTTATTGCGCCTATTGTCGGAGGCATACCATACTGGGTAATAAAGGATTATGTTCCTGATTTGTTTATTGTTTCATGCCTGAGTGTAGTACTTCTTGCAATAGGTGGAATCCTGAAGCTTAAAAACAGGAGAAATTCATAAGATAAAAGCAGAAGAAATAGAAATGCGGCTACTGTAATATGTAGCCGCATAATTTTTTGACCATAGCATCGTGGGAGGAGTCACAGCACACTCCGACAGTACATGAAGAGTATAAGCCGGAGGCTTTGACAAATTCATTGTCATCTGCTGAAAGCCTGATACCACAAGGATATTCCTTACCATCTATTGTCACATATGCAAGCCTGTCCTTATATTTTTCAAGGACGGCTTTATCCAGATATTTGCTTATATCTTCAAAGCAGACATTTTTGGCGTAATAATCAAAGGTCTTATCATCCATAAAGCATATATCGTATTCGTTAGAAGCAAAGTATGCTGTGAGGACTGCCATGTTCTGATAGTCTAGGCCGCTTTTGTCTACATCGACACAGATATTTTTGTTTAAGGCAATTTCATCCTTTGACAAATCATAGCCGTTATCTGTGAGAAAGTCATTGAAAATATCGGCGCCGCTGTCCTCTGTGGTGCTGTTTTCTGCATTTACGCATAATACGCTCAAAACAGTATTTTTCTGCGCAAGCCGGCCGCAAATAAAGGTTGTGACTGCTATGATTCCGATAATGACAAGAAATATCGGTATTTTGTAATAGTCCCATATATATTGTATTTTCTGACTGAATGTCAGCTCCTTAAAAGGTGTCTTTTGTTCCATGATTTTATCTCCCTCTGATATGATGTGCTGTAGTTTAAAAATATTATAAGGTAATTTATAGAAATTTACCAATAAACATTCTATTAACTGCCTTTTTCTTTTTAGATTATTATGCTATAATGAGCCAAAACACAGATAATACAAAAGGAGAATAATATGAAAGCAAGCCACAGAAAAGATGTTATAATCGCCAGACTGATTTTTGCAGCAATATGTCTTTTTTCTTATTGCCCTGATTGTTACAATAGTGATTACCGTTAATTCAAAGGGCGGCAAAAAAAAGGAGCAGGACAAGGTACAGCAGAATGCAGTTAGCGAAAGTGAAACTGACAGTGCCAGCGATAGTGATACGGAGATAGGCGCCATATATCTGCCACAGCAGAACTACAGAGGTACAGAAAAAACTTACGTCACTACTACAAGCAGTGTAAACATGAGAGAGAAGCCTGATAAAAACGCAAATATAGTTACTGTTATAGGACAGAATGTGAAGCTTGAGTTTGTATCAGAGGACAATGGATGGACACAGGTTATTTTCCAGGGACAGACAGGCTATGTCAGCTCTGACTACGTCAAGTCAGATATGGCTGACAGCACTACAGACAGCGGCACATCAGGTGCGGCAAATAGCGGGGCTGCCAGTCATGGTACAGCAGATGGCAGTACAACAGGAGCTGCAGATAGTGCTGCACAGTCACAGTAATAGATACGTGGTGAGGTAATGTATATGACAGGAATTATATGGGCATGTGCTGCAACATTTATTGCAGCATGTGTGCCTATTTTGGCCAAGGTTGGAACTAAAAAGACAGACCCGGCGCTGGCGGGAAGCATTGCCGGGATTGTTTTATGTGCGTCTATATTTTTTTACAGGAAAGATAATATAATGGGAAGCAGCCTGATTGCACTCGGCCAAAGGAGCGTTATATTTATACTTCTGGCAGGGCTTGCAACAGGGCTTTTTGGCATCTGTTTTTTTAAGTCCATACATGAGGGCTACACATTTCAGGTTACAGCTATAGTTAAATGCAGCTATATAATCACGCTTGCAGCGGGATTTTTTCTGTTTCATAACACTCCTGACACTTTTGACTATATAGCGATTGCACTCATGATTGTTGGAACGGTTATTTTAAATCTGGATGGAACAGGTATTTTGTTTGCGCTTCTTGCTGCAGTTTGTGCGTCGGCAGCACATATTCTGGTGTCACTTGGCGGGATACAGCCGGATAAGGGCTTTATTGCGTTCTGGTGTGTATTTATAGGAACGCTGGTGCTTATTATATTTACTATTGCAACAGGAGGCATGAAGAAAATCAGATCCATGTCATTTGTTGATGGTATATGCCTGATTCTTGCAGGCATTGCATACCCGTTAGCATATGATTTTTATGGCAGGGCAGTTTCAATGTCCGGCAGCTATGCAGGTTATATTTTTAATTTGACGATTATTGTGATGATGATATGCTCCAGCGTGATACTGAAGGAGAAGGTATCGGGAAAGAAATTCCTGGGCGCATGCATTTTTATTGCAGCATTGTTTGTTATAGCATGCAACTAATAGCTGAATATAGCATATAATGATTAAAAAGAGGTTTTTTGATGTTACCTTTTTATAAAACATTTTCCGTTTATGGATTACTATAAAAAATGAGGATGCATTTGCAAAGGACCTGGGATGATAAAGGATATGTATCCGCATGATACGGCGATGATACAGTCCGCAGTAGAGCAACGCATGGATGAGCTGGAGTATGAGGGCAGCTTTATCTATGATGAGGTGCCTGACAGACAGCGTCTTTTCGATGAGGCAGACAGGATTGCCGGCAGATTTATCTCAGAGCAAAGCAGCAGGTGCTTTATCTGTACAATAGCGGGCATACTTTTTAACTGTGAACTCTGCAGACGAAGATGCAGATACAGAAGGTACCAAAGATTCTGGTAGATATAAGGATATGATTTTATGAGTAAGAAAGTGATAAAGCCGATAGTACTTATAGTAGTATTTATTGCAGCATTAATTACATTTTGCATAACTACAAACAAGGGAAATAAGGATATGACCACGAAGCAGGCGGATGCAACGCTGCCGGTTATGTCATTTAATCTGAATAAAATAAAGATAAACACCCTCCATGGATATACTACTGAGATGGATCCGACAAAGATGCGCGATTGCGTTATTCCAATTTCGGATGACAGGAAGCTCTCATTATCCATTTCAACATATGGCATGGCTGTTGACAGGATATCATACAAGATCAGAAGCATGGATGGCAAGAGGCTGGTGGCCGATGACGAGATATCTTCTTTTTCTAATAAGGATAATACTATTCAGGCGGACGTAAGCATGCCGAATGTTATGGATGAAAATACTGAGTATCTTTTGGTGTTTACCATCACAAGCGGTCAGGATAATGTATATTATTACAGCAGGATTATGCAGACGGATGGAAAGGCAGCTGCAAATGTTGTTGAGTTTGCAAAGAAGTTTCATGATGAGACGTTTATAAAGGATGACAAATCCTTCTTTACAACATATATGGAGACAACAACCGGTGACAGAAATACGCTTGCACATGTGGATCTGACATCTACGGTGAGTCAGATTACCTGGGGCTCAATGGCCGCTGCACAGTATACGAATCCTGTCATAGCCCTAAAGGAAATAAACGATTCTTATGATGTGGTTACAATAGACTATGTGATGAGCTGTGTGGACGGTAAGGGTGAGACTGAGTATTACAATGTGAGAGAGTATTTCAGGCTGCGCCAGACGGAAAGCCGTATGTACGTGCTCAACTATGAGAGAACGGCAAATCAGATTTTTAACAGTGAAAACAGCTTATATCGGATTCTGGCAGCGTAATGCTTGGCATCAGAAGCAGTGAGGCAGAGTACAGGGCCAATGAAGCAGGCAGTGTGATATGCTTTGTCCAGGAGGGAGATTTATACTCCTATGATATCAACAATGGAATGATAATCAAGGTATTCAGCTTCAGGGACGCTGAGGGCATTGATGAGCGTGAGAACTGGAATCATCACGATATAAAGATTGTCAGTGTAGACGAAGCGGGCAGTATTGATTTTGTGGTATACGGATATATGAACAGAGGCACCCACGAGGGAGAGGTGGGAACCGGTGTGTACCATTATGACGGTCTGGCACATACTATAGATGAGGAAGCGTTTATTCCTTCTAAGACATCATATGAGGTGCTAAAGGCTGAGATGGGCAAGATGCTTTATCTCAATGAGAAGAATGAATTCTATCTCATGATGGATGACAGTCTCTATAGGATTAATTTAGGCTCGATGTCAGTAAAGAAGGTGGTTGAGGCTTGTCCACAGGCTCTTACTGCGCATCGGAGAGTAACAGATACTTTGCATGGGTGGATTCTGCAAATCAGTACTCATCAAATACCATAAAAGTGATGGATTTAAAGAGTGGCAAGACCTTTGAGGTCAAAAAGGGCGACGACCAGTATCTACGTCCGCTTGGCTTCATAGGTGAGGATTTCATATATGGACAGGCGAATGCTGCTGATGTGGTCTCTGATGCAGCCGGAAACACGACATTTCCTATGAATGGCCTTATTATTCTTGATACATCTGACCAGTCGGAGCTTAAGACATATACCCTTCGGGCGGCTATGTCGAGAAAATTTCTGTGGATGGATATACGGTAACGATAGATCTGATTGCGCAAAACAATGGTGTGTATGCAGAAATCGGTCAGGATACCATTATGAACCGGGAGGCTGATTCGAAGCAGAAGATAGCTCTTGATACGAGCCAGTCCGATACAAAGCTGACGGTCAGCGCTATTAGTATAGCAGGTGGTAAAAAGCCGGATAAGCTGAAGCAGCTGACAGCACAGATGACTATAAATTCGCATGATACTGCTGTTGATTTAAAGTTTGATGACAATACAGTCCATTTCTATGTTTATGCAAAGGGGGATGTGATTTTTGCATCTGATAACATCTCGGATGCCATAAAACAGGCAAATGACAGTATGGGAGTGGTAATTGACTCAAACCAGCAGTATGTATGGATGAGGGCAAGAAAAAATGCAGTAAATGCATTTGCGAATATTGCATGTAATGAAATCGATAAGGATGCTGACAGTGTCGTGAAGTCAGTAAGTGCAATGCTTACCTACAATGATGTTACGGTAAGTGTGTCTGAGCTGATTGGAGCAGGCAGCAGTGCTGTTGATGTGCTCAAAAACAACCTGCCGGACAAGGAAATCCTGGATTTACAGGGAGTGTCTTCTGAGGATATTATCTTTTATATCAGCCAGGGCAATCCGGTATTTGCGATGACGGGAAATACGTCGGCAGTGCTTGTGACAGGATACTCTTCAAATGGAGCTTTATATATTTATAATCCGGATAATGGCGCAACAACATCGATGAGCTATGAGGATGCTGACAGAATGTTTTATAATGGTGGCTTGCATTTTATCACGTACATGACAAAATAAACAGAATAATGTTGTAATAATGCCGATTTTGTGACATTAAATATAAGCTCCTTAGGTAAAGTTTAACAGAAATTTTCATAAGGATTGAAAAGCGGTTACAATTGGGATATATTAAATAAGTATGAAACAGGTTTAATACTTTTTGTTTAAGGAGAACGTATGAGTAAGAAGAGTATTGTCGTTACAAAAGTATGTGAAGGTCATGATAATCCAATCGCAGAGCTTGTTCAAGTGGCATGCAAGTTCGATAGTGAGATTACATTGGAGAGTGACAATCGCAAAATCAATGCAAAAAGCATCATGGGTATTATGGCATTTAATCCTTCAGATGGAATGTCTGTTGATATTGTTACAAAGGGTGATGATGAGCAGGAAGCTTTAGTTGCAATTGAAAATTTTTTAGTATGTGAATAATGAGCATGAGGAGGAAAATAGTATGCGTAAAAAGAATAACTCAAAGACAGTTAAGCAGCAGTAAAGCCGGTTGAAGTTAAAAAAGAGGAAACAGTTGCACAGCTGGTTTCAGAGCCTAAGGCTGATGCAAAAGCCGATGTAAAGGCTGAGGTAGAAAAAGCCGTAGAGAAGACAACCGAGAAGGTTGAGAAGGCTGTTGAAAAGACAACTGAGAAGGTTGCTGAGAAGGCCGCTGAGGTTAAGGCTGATGTAAAGGACACTGTTAAGAAGACAACAGCAAAGGCAGCAAAAGCTGCAAAGACAGCTAAAGAGGCAAAACCTGCAAAGAAGGAGCCGGTAAAGCCGGAGATTATTGTTCAGTACCAGAACAGCGAGGTTGATACAGCAGCTGTCGAGGAGCGTGTTAAGGCTCAGTTCGTTGCTGAGGGACACAAGGCAGGCTTCATCAGAAAGCTTAACATCTACATCAAGCCGGAAGAGTATTCTGCATACTATGTTATAAATGATAAGTTTTCAGGTCGTGTAGATTTATTCTAGTCAGACATTATTAGGGAATACATATTTTATCTAGTGCATAATAAAAGCCGATACATTTCGTGGAGACACGGTGTATCGGCTTTTGTTTTGTGTATAAGTATGTGTAAAAGCAGCTGTATGACAGTTTAAATGCATTATGAAATACTTAGTGGACAAACAAAAAAGGGTAACAAAAAAGCGGGTGATGGGAATCGAACCCACGTATCCAGCTTGGAAGGCTGGTGTTCTACCATTGAACTACACCCGCATAGGAATATTTAATTTGTTGTATAATGCCCAGTTCCGGAATCGAACCAGAGACACACGGATTTTCAGTCCGTTGCTCTACCAACTGAGCTAACTGGGCTTGTCTCACAACAAAAGTTATTCTACACGATTTGTCTGTTGATGTCAATATTAAAATCGAGAAAAATTGGATAGTTACAATAAACAAGAAATGTAGTATTAAAAACTATATAAAATAGAAAATGATATAATTTTATCTTGACATGAATACCATAAAGGGTTACTATGTGTATATGTTTGATTATCAAATAATTTGAATATCAAACAGAAAAATGGAATTTATACATGTTCGGAGGTACATATTATGTTGAGAGAACTGAGAATCGGAGATATGGTTGCAAAGCTTCCTATCATTCAGGGAGGCATGGGAGTTGGAGTGAGTCTTAGCAGACTGGCTGGAGCTGTTGCTAAGGAGGGTGGTGTAGGAGTGATTTCCACCGCGCAGATTGGCTTTGAGGAGCCGGAGTTTGAAAAGGACCAGGCAAAGGCTAATCTGATTGCTATCAAGAAGCATATTAAGAAAGCAAAGGAGCTTGCCTGTGGACATGGAATGGTAGGTGTCAATATCATGGTGGCTTTAAAGCATTACAAGGAGCATGTTCTGGCTGCGGTTGAAGCAGGTGCTGATGTTATTATAAGCGGGGCAGGACTTCCAATGGAACTGCCTGAGCTGGTCGATGAAAAGTCACATACAAGGATCGCTCCGATTGTTTCTTCAAAGAGAGCAGCAAATCTGATTCTTAAAATGTGGGCACACAGATACAACCGCACAGCGGACTTTATTGTTATCGAGGGACCAAAGGCAGGAGGACATCTGGGATTTTCCAATGAGCAGCTTGCAGATATGGAGCATATGGATTATGACAGCGAGATTAAGGAGATTATCAGCTGTGCAAAGACATATGAGGAGAAGTTTAAAAAGCACATTCCGGTAATTGTAGCAGGCGGAGTGTTTACACATGAGGATGTCATGCACTGCATGGAGCTTGGAGCCGACGGAGTGCAGGTGGCGAGCCGTTTTGTGGCGACAGAGGAGTGTGACGCATCTGATGCTATAAGCATGCTTATTGACGCGAATGAGTCTGATGTGCAGATTATACAAAGCCCGGTCGGAATGCCGGGGCGAGCTGTCAGAAATGGTTTTATCAGGGGATTGGAAAATGAAAAGCAGCCTATCACAAAGTGCTACAATTGTCTTGAGAAATGTAACCCTGCAACAGTGCCATACTGTATTACGAAGGCACTGATTGCAGCGGTTAAAGGAGATATGCAAAACGGTCTGGTATTCTGCGGTGCCAATGTGGGCCGCATAAACCGGATGACTACGGTCCACGAGCTTATGAGTGAGCTTGTGGGAGCATAGGCAGTACATCCTCACAGTAGCAGCGAAGCACTTCACCTACACTCCATGCCTGCGCATAGCAGCCGCGGCCGTTGTGAGGTGCATCGCCGTCAAATATCTCGCATATTGAGCCGATACAGTTGTTGAGCAGATGCTCCTTACAGGGTCAAGCAGCTTGTCAGCGCATAAAGCGGTCGCCTTCGTGCGGCCGTTTACCTTTACATAGGCACTGATAAAACCACCGAGCAGAAAGCCCCAGGCTGTTCCCTGATGATAGGCGTGGTCGCGCTTTGAGAGAGAGCCGATGTAAATCGGATGGTAATCCTTGTGGTCAGGATCGAGCGAACGCAGTCCGCAGCCTACGTACAGCTTATCCATTACCGTATCCACAATTGCTTTTTCACGCTCCTTGTCGAGCATGGTAAATGGCAGGCTTACGGCATAAATCTGGTTTGGACGGATTGTATCGTCATCCTCGTCAACCACATCATACAGGCAGCCTGTGTTTTCATTCCAGAAGCGCTTGTTGAAGGAAGCCTTTACGAGAGAAGCAAGCTGTCTGTAGCTGTCATCGTTATCGCCAAACTTAGCCTGAAGCATATCCATGGTGCACAGTGCGTTGTACCAAAGTGCATTTATCTCGACAGGCTTGCCGTGACGAGGCGTAGCAACCCAGTCACCGACACGCACATCCATCCATGTGACCTGGTCGAGTCCGCTTCCGGCATGAATGAGCCGTCCGTGTCATATATATGGAAAAATCAGTGCCTTTTTTATAAGTAGATATGATATCCTTTAAGCATGGATAAATATCCTTCTTTATAAATTCATAGGCATCGGGAGTGGCCACATATTCAAGATATTTGTAGACAGCATAAAAATACCACAGTGATGCATCTACAGTATTGTAGAGAGGCTCAAGTCCGCTGTCCGGGAACATATTCGGATGAGCCCGTCCTTACAGTACTTGGCAAAGGTCAGTAGTATATCGTGAGCTTTTTCAAAACGGCCGGTGCAAAGTGTCAGGCCGGTGTATGAAATCATAGTGTCACGGCCCCAGTCTGTAAACCAAGGAAGTCCGGCGAGCACAGTGTCATAGCCTGTTGACTGTCTGTGTGCGATGAACTGGTTTGCAGCCACAGTAAGCTTCACGGCAAAGTCATCAGTGAAGCCGCTTCTTTTAATCAGCTCATCGGTGTAGTCAAGCTGCGCATGTAGTATTTCAAAAGCACTTTCGTTATCAGAAACAAGGTGTTTGGCGAAGGCTGAACCTGCGTTGCCGTTACAAGCTTCAAGCGGTACGATATCGCACATTACAAGAAAAATGCATTGAAGCAGAGGCAGGAATATCCACGCTCACGTCATATGGGCAAAATGCACAGTCGAGGCCGGGCACTTCATTGTCCACCTCGGTCTGAGCCTCAAGGTCACAGATATATTTGTCGCCTCTTTCAATAAGCTCTCCACCTGAAAAAGCAATGCGGATACAGTGGTCATCCTGAGCTTTTGGAATGAGGGTAAAGCCATGCTCCTGCTTTTGGACCTCGAATTTTAATGAATCGACGGTGGAACTTTCAGAGTGCTCACGGAAGTTCATAAGAGGCGTGATCAAAAGCTTAGCCGCTTCGCCTTTGTTTTGAACCTCATATGCCACGGCAGCGAGATTTTTCCCTGTGCCAGTGCGATGTGTTTTTTTATGGTGATATCACCGGTCTCATATGTAAAGCATATGGTTCCATCGTATGTGAACTCTCTTATATATTGGATGCCGTCTGTGTGGCATCGCCCTTGAACTGGTCACTTGAGAGATCATAGGTGTGGCTGTCTGTGACTATTTTTTCGTTTGTCTTTGAGAAGCAGACGTATCTTTGCACAGGAGCATGAAGCTTGCAATCAGATAGCCCTGATGCGTACGGTTTATCGCACCGGTGACTGAACCGCCGGCATATCCGCCAAGGCCGTTGGTTAAAGCCCACTCCCTTCTTATGTTGTTTTTGAAATCGTTTTGTACTTTTATGTTAAATTGCATCGTAATCCTCCGAAATTTCACTAAATTTTTATAATATTTTAAACTATAACCATGAAAAAATCTATACGAAACGGCAAAAATCTGTTATCATTATAAAGATATATATTTTCAATATGCAAAGGAGAATTATAATGGAAGTATTTACATTGATTGCGCGTAAAAAAAATGTGGCGCTGGTATTTGTTTCGTACCTGCTTGTAGCTCTTGCGGCGATAAGCCTTCTGACTATCTGCATCGGCTTTGCACCGGGTATTTTATTTGCAGTAGTATTTGGACTTATTGCATATCTTATGATAATGGCACAGAACACCGAGTTTGAATATTCATATTTTGACGGAGAGCTGCGTTTTGCCAGAATTAAAAACAAGAGCCGCAGAAAGCGCCTTGGAATATACAGCATGGAGTCTGTAGCAGCAATCGCACCGGCAGGTGACAGAAGTGTATACAATTACGAGAATGGAAATGAGATCAAGAAAATAGACTATACCTCAGGTCAGAAGGATGTACCTTATTATGATATCGTCATCAAATCGCCTGATGAGAACGTACTTATAAAGGCGGAGCTTGATGACAAGTTCCTCACAGAGGTTGAGAAAAAATACAGATCAAAGGTTAAAAGAAGAGAGGAGTAATTACTCCTCTCCTTCCAAATGGTACATTTTGGATTTTGTTTTGCCGGCATCGTATCCGGTTGAGTATCCTTTGTTGCCGTTTAACAGTCTCAGACATTTGGGACAAAGAGTGCCGAAGGTAACAGGTGCACCGCACCGCTGGCAGTGAAGACCGGCTATAGTGGAGGCTGATTCAGACTGCTTGTACTCGATGCGGCCGTCCTTTATCCAGCTCTTTACCTGTCTAAGCGGTATCTTAAAATGTTCTGCAACCTCGTATTCATTTACGTCGTGGGTACGGATAAATTCCTTTACCTCGCGGAATAATGCCAGATCAAGGCATCGTGGGCAGAGATTCTCTTTATAGTCATGTGGCAGAGGCCTTTTACAGTTTTCACATACTTTTGTGTTGTTGTTAAAAAGACTTTTAGGATTATCCATAGGTGCCTCCTTAAGCTTGTTTTATTCATTATATCATAACAGATTTTATAAAGAAAGTAGGGACTTTTATAATGTCAATTGCAGTTTTCGATTCAGGAGTCGGCGGAATAAGCGTCTTAAAGAGCCTGGTTGAAGTGATGCCTAACGAAGATTTTATATATTATGGTGATTCAGCAAATGCGCCTTATGGTACCAAAACACTTGAGCAGGTGCGAGCTTTGACCTGTGAGCATGCAAAGGAGCTGATTTTAAATCAGCATGCAAAGGGGCTTGTTGTCGCGTGCAATACAGCCACCAGCGCGGCAGTGCGTATATTAAGAGAACAATATCCCGATGTTCCTATCGTAGGGATAGAGCCTGCAGTCAAGCCTGCGATGCTTTTTATGGAAAATCCGAGAGTGCTTGTGATGGCTACACCTATGACTATCAGGGAGGAAAAACTTAAAAAGCTTATGGACAGATACAGACACTTGGGTGAGATTATTCCATTGCCTTGTCCGGGACTTATGAATTTCGTTGAGAGAGGTGACTTGTACGGTGATGATGTGAGACAGTATCTCGAGGAACTTTTGTATTCATATTCGCATGGTGAGATAGATGCGGTTGTGCTGGGATGCACACATTATCCGTTTGTCAGAAAAATGATACAGGAGGTGCTTGGAGATAGGGTGCGTGTGTTCGATGGAGGAAACGGTACAGCGCGTGAGATGAAAAGACGTCTCGCAGAAAAAGGTCTGCTGACAGACAGCACCGCTGCAGGTATTGTGGATTTTCAAAACAGCCTGACCGGACAGAGCCATGAGGATAAAATACAGCTCTGTAAGGCACTTTTTGACAAAAAAATTTAGTTGTTATTTACAAAATATTACAAATCTAAAAAAAGTATAAAATAATCACGACCTTTTTAATAAAATATTTCTAAAATGTACATTGTTAGGACATAATTACCACATATACTTATATCTGTAAGAGGAACAAAACCTTTTACATTATTCCCTTTTTATTAATAAACATTTTCATAACTAAACTCCTCGAGAAAGGATCGCGTTGTTACCGCGTGTAACATCGCGGTCCTTTCTCACGTTTTGCATGCAGGCTGCGGAGACGCAGCCTTGCTGTTTTAGCTATGCACAACGCTTCCACATATATCGTTCAGCACACACATGTCACAGTGCGGTGTGGTTCGGGCAGTGCATACGGCACGTCCATGATCAACCAGCCTGTGGCAGAAGTCATTGCTCTCCTCGAGCGGGATGATTTTCCAAAGCTCCATCTCCACTTTTTTCGGGTCCTTTATTCCATCTACAAGTCCTATACGGTTGCAAAGGCGTATGCAGTGTGTGTCGGTGACGATGGCAGGCTTGCCGTACACATCACCCATAATCAGGTTGGCACTCTTTCTGCCGACTCCCGGCAGCTTCAGCAGATCGGTCATATTGTCAGGCACAAGACCGCCAAAATCATCGCGAAGCATTCTCATGCAGGCACTTATATCACGTGCCTTACTCTTTCCCAGCCGCATGGACGTACAATTTCTTCTATGTCGGAAACATCAGCATCGGCGAGAGCCTCGATGGAAGGATATTTTTTGAACAAATCCACCACGACTACATTTACGCGGCATCAGTGCACTTGGCTGCGAG
>ENA-OQBT01000079-OQBT01000079.1-human-gut-metagenome-genome-assembly--contig:-NODE-79-length-62565-cov-2.806784_pt1 | contig 62565 bp, 68 predicted proteins | sample MGYA00242749_ERZ504557 | MGnify/ENA primary metagenome ERZ504557 (study PRJEB26092, sample SAMD00036243) | human gut metagenome | host: Homo sapiens | study: EMG produced TPA metagenomics assembly of...
TTTTGATCAAGTATGCTGAGATTGCGATAAAGGGCAAAAACAGATACATTTTTGAAGACGCGCTCGTTAAGAATATCAAATATCAGCTTCGCAATGTGGATGGAAGCTTTGAGGTAAGAAAGGAAAGCGGACGTGTGTACGTGGAGACAGACGGAGACTATGATTATGACGAGACAGTTGCCACATTGTCAAGAATTTTTGGTATCGTGGGTATCTGTCCGGTTGAGCTGCATGAGGATGAGGGCTTTGACAAGCTCTGTGAAGCAGTTATCGATCATATCAACCATGTATACAAGGATAAGCGCTTTACCTTCAAGGTAAATGCGAGACGTGCCAGAAAGAACTATCCGATGACCTCAATGGAGATAAATGCCGCAGTCGGTGAAAAGGTGCTGGAGGCATTTCCTGAGACAAGGGTAGATGTTCATAATCCACAGGTTATGATCAATATCGAGATCAGACCTATGATAAATATTTATTCAGAGGAGATTCCGGGACCGGGCGGTATGCCGCTTGGCACAGCAGGAAAGGCAATGCTTCTGCTCTCAGGTGGAATCGACAGCCCGGTTGCAGGATACATGATTGCAAAGCGAGGCGTGGTAATCAATGCCACATATTTCCATGCACCGCCATATACGAGTGAGAGAGCAAAGCAGAAGGTTGTAGACCTCGCAAAGAAGGTTGCCAGATATTCGGGCAGGATAAACTGCATGTTGATCAATTTTACCGATATACAGCTTGCCATATATGAGAAATGTCCTCATGATGAGCTGACCATCATTATGCGTAGATACATGATGAAGATAGCAGAGCACTTTGCAGATGAGGATAAATGCTTAGGCTTATCACAGGTGAGAGTATCGGACAGGTTGCAAGCCAGACAATGCAGTCACTTGCTGCAACAAACGAGGTGTGCCATATGCCTGTATACAGACCTCTCATTGCCATGGACAAGAATGATATCATTGATATATCAAACAAAATTGATACCTATGAGACATCGATTCTTCCGTATGAGGACTGCTGTACTATTTTCGTAGCAAAGCATCCTGTTACAAAGCCGAATATAAACAGGATTAAGAAGTCTGAGGAAAGACTTAACGATGTGATAGATGAGCTTATGAAGACAGCTATAGATACTACAGAAGTGATTATGGTGGATGCTGAGTAATCAGTGCCACCTTAGAGCAAAATAAAAAGGACCTGAGCTTCAGGTCCTAATTAATCAAATCATTGTGTCTGTATTACTTGGCTTCGTCGATGATATATGGCTTTAATACTTCCATAATCTCGTCAAGTCCGGTTTCTGTATGTATAGCGAGCTCTATTGGCTTAGAGAGGTCTAGGCTGAAGATACCCATAATTGATTTAGCATCAATGACATATCTGCCCGATATTAAATCAAAATCGAAATCAAACTGAGTAATAGCGTTAACGAATGATTTTACTTTCCCAATGGAATTTAATGAAATCTGTACTGTTTTCATATTGAAAACCTCCTTAAATAACTACTGTCATATAGATAGTAATAGTTTTTTAAGGAAAAGTCAATTAAATAGGAGTAAAAAATAAAATGAAAAAAGCAGCCTTACATAATTTAGGATGTAAAGTAAATGCATATGAGACAGAGGCCATGCAGCATCTGCTTGAGGAGGCGGGCTATGAGATAGTTCCATTCACACAAAAAGCTGATGTGTATGTCATAAATACCTGCTCAGTCACCAACATGGCTGACAGAAAATCCAGACAGATGCTTCACAAGGCAAAGAAAAATAATCCGGACTCAATAGTTGTGGCAGCCGGCTGCTATGTGCAGACAAGTGAAAAAGAGGTATTAAACGACTTATCGGTGGACATAGTCATCGGAAATGACAGAAAGCATGACCTTGTAAGGCTGCTTGAGGAATACTCTTTGGACAGTGTAAACGATACCGTGGATGATATAAATGATGGAAAGCATGATTTTGAGGAGCTCTTTATAGACCAGACAAAGGAGCACACGAGAGCCTTCATCAAGGTGCAGGACGGCTGTAATCAGTTTTGCAGCTATTGTATCATTCCGTATGCCAGAGGACGTGTCAGAAGCCGTAGGTTTGAAAATGTAATAGCAGAGGTTGAAAGGCTCGCGGCAAACGGCTTCAAGGAGGTTGTGCTGACAGGTATCCATCTAAGCTCATACGGTGTGGATTTGAGGAAGCTACAGGTCTTCTTGAGCTGATACAGGCAGTGAACGCAGTAAAGGGCATAGAGCGCATCAGGCTTGGGTCACTTGAGCCTAAGATTGTGACAGAGCACTTTGCGAGCGAGCTTTCAAAGCTTGATAAAATCTGTCCTCATTTCCACCTGTCGCTTCAGAGCGGCTGCGATGCAACACTTAAGAGGATGAACAGAAAATATACCACTAAAGAGTACGAGAGAGGATGTGAGCTTTTGCGTAAATATTTTGTTCATCCGGCCATCACAACCGATGTGATTGTGGGATTTCCCGGTGAGACAGAGGAGGAGTTTGAACAGACTAAGGCATATCTTGAGCATATACATTTTTATGAGATGCATATCTTTAAATACTCAAAGCGAAAAGGCACCCGCGCAGCAGTAATGCCTGACCAGATAGATGAGCAGATTAAGGCGGCACGAAGCGAAAAGCTCATAGCACTCGGTCATGACATGTCTAAGGAGTTCAGGAAATTCTATATCGGAAAGAATGAGGAGGTGCTTTTTGAGGAAAAGGCCGTAATCGGTGATAAAGAATACTTTGTCGGATATACTAAGGAATATGTCAAGGTTGCTAAGAAAACTGAACGAAAACCTTGAAAATCAGATAGTTTCAGGCCGTATATCGGGTATGCTTACAGACGAAATATTACTCTTCGAATAATAAAAGGTTGTAATTTTATTACATTTATAATAAAATAATATTACAAGAAGGGCGAAACGTATGGAAAAAAATATTAACAACACACAATTTTTTACAGTTCAAAAGGAGCCTGAGCTTCAGGTAAGCGATGTACTTGAGATTGTGTACAAGGCATTAAAGGAAAAGGGCTACAATCCTGTTAATCAGATTGTTGGATATATTATGTCCGGAGATCCAACATATATCACAAGCCACAATAACGCGAGAAGTCTCATCATGAAGGTTGAGAGAGACGAGCTTGTGGAGGAGGTTCTCAAGACATACATTGAGAACAGCGCATGGGATTAATATGAGGATATTAGGTCTTGATTTTGGTTCAAAGACAGTCGGAGTAGCGGTGAGCGACGAGCTCTTAATCACAGCACAGGGTGTTGAGATAGTGCGCAGGAAGTCGCCATCCAAGCTCAGACAGACTTTGGCACGTATTGAGGAGATTATTGCAGAGTACAAGGTGGACAGGATTGTGCTCGGCTATCCTAAAAACATGAATAATACGGAAGGAGAACGCTGCGAGAAGACGAAGGAGTTCGGTGATATGCTTGCAAGGCGCACAGGTCTTGAGGTCATATACTGGGATGAGCGTCTTACAACAGTCGCAGCCGACCGTTCTATGATGGAAACCGGCATACGCAGGGAGAATCGCAAGGAGTTTGTTGATGAGATAGCAGCGATTTTTATTTTGCAGGGATATTTGGATTATCTGTCAAATAGTCGGTCTTAGTTTTTATGCAGAAAATTAAATTTACTGACCCGCAGACTAATGATGTTGTCGAGTTTGCGGTTGAAGAAGAGACAACACTTAATGGAACACGATATCTTTTAGTTTCCGAAGGAGAAGAAAGCGGAGACTGTGAAGCATATATTTTAAAAGAAGTAAGCACAAAGGATGAAGAGGTGCTTTATCAGATGGTTGAAGACGATGTTGAGTTTTCGGCTATTGCTAAGGTATTTTCTGAGCTTACGGATGATGACACTGCACTTGAATATTAGGATTGCAGTTGTACGTGAAATAAATTTGGAGGTAATATTTTGAAGAAAACAGAAAAACAGAATACAGGTAAGCTTAAGATCATTCCACTTGGAGGATTAGAGCAGATTGGAATGAATATTACTGCCTTTGAGTATGAGGACAGTATTATTGTAGTAGATTGCGGATTATCATTCCCTGAGGACGATATGCTGGGAATAGATTTGGTTATCCCTGATATCACATATCTTAAGGAGAACATCGATAAGGTCAAGGGCTTCTTTATCACTCATGGACATGAGGATCATATCGGTGCTATTCCTTATGTACTAAAGGAGATAAATGTACCGATATACGCTACAAAGCTTACCATCGGAATTATTGACAGAAAGCTCGAAGAGCATGGCATGCTCAAGACTGTCAAGAGAAAAGTCGTAAAATACGGACAGCATATCAACCTTGGCTGCTTCAGGGTTGAGTTTATAAAGACTAACCACAGTATCCAGGATGCAGCAGCGCTTGCTATCTATTCACCGGCAGGTATAGTTGTTCATACAGGCGATTTCAAGGTGGACTATACACCTGTATTTGGAGATGCAATCGACCTTGCAAGGTTTGGTGAGATTGGAAAGAAGGGCGTGCTCGCGCTTATGTGCGACAGTACCAATGCAGAAAGACCGGGCTTCACACAGTCTGAGAAGTCTGTCGGAAAGGTATTGGACGGTATCTTTGAGGATCACAGGAAAAACAGAATTATCATTGCTACATTTGCATCAAATGTAGACCGTGTGCAGCAGATTATCAACTGTGCGGAGAAGTATGGCAGAAAGGTGGCCATCGAGGGACGAAGCATGGTAAATATCATTTCGATAGCTCAGAGCTTGGCTATCTGTCGCTGCCTGACAATATTCTTATAGATGTAGAACAGCTTAGAAGCTATCCTGATGAGCAGACTGTCATCATCACGACAGGAAGCCAGGGAGAGTCAATGGCAGCTCTTTCACGTATGGCAAACGGTACCCACAGAAAGGTATCCATAAAGCCAAACGATACCATTGTATTCAGCTCAAACCCTATACCGGGAAATGAGAAGTCGGTTACAGGTATCATCAATGAGCTCATGATGAAGGGTGCAGACGTTATATTCCAGGATGTCCATGTTTCCGGTCATGCGTGCCAGGAGGATATAAAGCTTATTTATTCTCTTGTCAATCCAAAGTACGCAATCCCTGTTCATGGAGAGTACAAGCATCTTGTGGCACAGGCCAAAATAGCCGAGCAGCTCGGATATGATACAGACCACATCAAGATCCTTTCATCAGGAGATGTGCTTGAAATCAATGAGGACGGTGCAAGGTGACAGGCAGAGTGCATGTGGGCAATGTCATGGTCGATGGACTCGGTGTAGGAGATGTAGGAAATATCGTGCTCCGTGACAGACAGCGTTTGGCTGAGGACGGAATCATCATCGTTGTGATGACACTTGAGGCAGGCTCAGGACAGTTGCTTGCAGGTCCTGATATTGTATCGAGAGGATTTGTATACGTGCGCAATTCTGAGAGCCTGATGGATGAGGCAAAATGCGTGCTGGATGACACAATGGAGCGTCTGACAGACAACAATGTGACAGACTGGGGCAAGATAAAGACAGAGGTAAAGGATGCATTGGGAGACTTTGTTTGGAAGGAAACAAAGAGAAGACCGATGATTATACCTATAATTATGGAAGTGTAGGAACAGCTTATGGATTTTAACAAGGCTTTATTTGGTTTTATAAGGGTTGCTTTTTCAATAATGATTGCTCTTTTAGTGCTGTTTGCGGGCATAAAAATCTGCAGCATCTGCTATGATTTTGGCTACAGAGTATTTACTGAGCCTGCCATGACAAACGGTGATGGTCAGGATGTACTCGTTCAGGTGGAAAAGGGCATCTCCGCAGAGGAGCTTGGACAGCTTTTAGAGGACAAGGGCCTTGTAAGGGATCACAATTTATTTTATCTCCAGCTTAAGCTGTCTGCTTACTCAGGACATATAAAGCCGGGCATTTACACACTCAACACTTCAATGACGGCAAAGGATATGATGGTAATCATGTCCTCCGACAAGAGCGATGAAGAACAGACACAGACTACGGAGCCTTCGGATACACAGTAATTATCCGTTAAGCGCATTTGTGTCAATAATCAGATTAGGAAATACAAGAATGATAGTTGATGAGAGACTTGTCACATATATCAATTCCTTGGACAGAGGCAACACGCCTGTATTAGATGAGATAGAGAAGGAAGCCTTAAGAGACTTCGTTCCGATTATCAGAAAAGAGATGCAGAGCTTTTTAAAGCTGCTTCTTGCAATGCAAAAACCAATGCGTATTCTCGAGGTGGGAACAGCGGTTGGTTTTTCTGCCGTTTTGATGGCAGAGTATGCACCGAAGGGTTGTCAGATAGTGACGATTGAAAATTACGAAAAAAGAATACCTATCGCAAAGTCCAACTTTGAAAGAGCCGGGAAGCAGGAGCAGATTATACTCTTAGAGGGCGATGCAACGGAGATACTTCCACAGCTTGAAGGACAGTTTGACATGATATTTATGGACGCGGCAAAGGGACAGTATATCAACTTTATGCCGCAGGTGCTTCGACTTTTAAAGACAGGTGGGGTGTTGGTGTCCGACAATGTGCTGCAGGATGGCGATATCATAGAATCGCACTATATCGTTGAGCGCAGAAACCGTACCATCTACAAGCGTATGAGGGAATATCTCTACGAGCTTACACACTCCGATGAGCTGGTGACGGCAGTGATGCCTATAGGCGATGGAATTACGGTGTCAACAAAGCTATAGTAACCGGTGTAGAATATATTGGATGAATACAAAACTGTATGGGAGAAAAAATGAGAAAAATAGAATTACTTTGTCCGGCGAGCAGCCTGGAGGTACTTAAGATAGCAGTTATATATGGAGCTGATGCAGTTTACATCGGTGGAGAGGCATTTGGACTAAGGGCCAAGGCTAAGAATTTCTCAATGGAGGAGATGGCAGAGGGTGTTGCCTTTGCACATGCTCACGGTGTGAGAGTGTATGTTACTGCCAATATTTTGGCTCACAACTATGACCTTGACGGAGTGCGTGAATATTTTACAGAGCTTCACAACATGAAGCCGGACAGACCTGATGCACTGATAATTGCAGATCCGGCAGTTTTCATGATTGCAAAGGAGGTTTGCCCTGAGATAGAAAGACATGTCAGCACACAGGCCAACAACACGAACTACGGCACATATCAGTTCTGGTGGAATCTCGGAGCCAGCCGCGTAGTGACAGCCAGAGAGCTTTCGCTTAAGGAGATAAAGGAGATAAGAGGGCATATAGATGACAGGATGGAGATAGAGACCTTCGTGCACGGAGCAATGTGTATCTCATATTCAGGCCGATGCCTGCTTTCCAACTATTTCACAGGCCGTGATGCGAATAAGGGCGCGTGTACACATCCGTGCCGCTGGAAGTACTCTGTTGTGGAGGAAAAGCGCCCTGGTGAGTATCTGCCGGTATATGAGAATGAGCGCGGCACATATATCTTCAACTCAAAGGATCTGTGCATGATAGAGCATATCCCGGATCTGATTGATGCAGGAATAGACAGCTACAAGATAGAGGGACGTATGAAGACCGCTCTCTATGTGGCAACAGTAGCAAGAACCTACCGCAAGGCGATAGATGATTATCTTGAGTCACCTGAGAAATACGAGGCAAATATGCCATGGTACTTAGAGCAGATAAAGAGCTGTACCTACAGACAGTTTACCACTGGCTTTTTCTACGGAAAGCCTTCGGAGGAGACTCAGATATACGATAACAATACTTACGAGAAGGCTACACCTATCTCGGAATAGTTGGTGCGCCAAATGAAAAAGGTCTCTATCGTATGGAGCAGAGAAACAAGTTCTCAGTTGGCGAGCAGATTGAAATCATGAAGCCGAACGGAGACAATGTGCTTGCAACAGTGCTTGCACTCGTTGATGAGGACGGCAATGAGATGGAATCCTGCCCACATCCACAGCAGGTATTCTATGTAAAGCTGTCAGAGACACCTGATGAGTTTGATATTTTAAGACGTCAGGAGAATGAGGCTATCGCTTTAGATTAAAATAATTGTTTTTTAGGAATGAATCCGCTATACTAAATTATGGTATTGCGGATTTTTTCGTAAAAAAAATACGGATTATTTGAAAATTTGTTGAAATAATAACTGAAATACAACGGATAGTAATGGAGAAAAAATGTTAAAAATAGCTATATGTGATGATGAAAAAGTATTTAGAGATAATATAAATAAATATGTTGCAGCCTATTTAAATGAAAAAGAGATTTCTTATGAAATAGATACATTTTCATCAGGTAAGGAAATAATTGATTTAGGAATTGAAATTAAACAATACAACATCATTTTTTTGGATATTAATATGGATGATGTTGATGGAATTGTTACGGCACAAAAAATCAGGGAATATAGTTCTGAAATATATATTGTATTTGTGACAGCTTATATAAATTATTCGTTGGAGGGCTACAAGGTCGATGCCATAAGATATCTGTTGAAAAATAATACTAATTTGGAGGCTTCCATAAGCGAATGCATGGATGCCATTCTTCATAAGATGAATTTTGTAGTAAAAAAGAAAAAATTCAAGTTCAATGAAGGAGAAAAGGAGATTAATATAGACAATATACTATATATTGAAAGCAAATTACATAAACTGCAATTCTATATCATGGAGGATAAAATCAAAATCTATAATTTATATGGCACATTAAATGAGCTGGAAAATGAACTAAAAGATTTCCATTTTATTAGAATCCATCAAAGCTATTTGACTAATTTGAAATATATTAGGAGTGTTAAATGCTATAAAGTACTGTTATGTAATAATCAGGAATTGCTCATACCTAAGGCAAGATATAAGAATGTGAAGGATGCATTCATTTCATATAAGGGAGAATTGTGATATATGTTTACATACTTTTTCAGTTTAGTAATTATTATATTTGAAGCGATATGTTGTAATTTATTTTACGATGTTTTTTGCAAAGAAAATTCGAGATTAAGAAAAAGTCAAAAAGTTTTGCTGATGCTATCATTGATTTGCTGCTATTATTTATGCGGATTATTTTTGTCTGATATGCTTATATTGAAAATGACGTTGGTTGTACTGGCTGCAGTTATAATTATGAGTTTTTATTTTGAAATTAGTATAAAAAAATCAGTCATTTTTGCATTATTATATCAAGGATTATCAATCATAGTTGATTATATAGCTTATATTAGTAATAACACAATTATTTCAAAAGCGGGTGAGGTACAAAAAGGATATGCGTTAGAGGGAAGCTTGGTTGTTATTTTTAGCAAGATTACCGTATTTTTATGTATCTTACTGCTAAAAAAACACTTTGGAAAAAAATCAATAGAGACTTTACCTGACAAAATATGGGGAAGATTTTTGTTTTTTCCTGTATTTACAATAATTACAATTATAGCAATGATTATGACGTTTCAATATACAAAAAATGAAGTGCAGGCGAACGTTTTATATTCTATCTCTTTGGGATTGGCTGTGATGAATATATTTGTATATTTCCTGATTAACGATATTGTAACCAGTGAAGCTAAATTGCATGAAAAGGAAGTATTGGGACTACAGTTTAAAAACCAAATTGATATGTACCGTTCTATTTCGGAAAATTATGAAATTCAGAAAAAAAAGTCACATGAATTTAAAAATCATATATTGTGTATAGAATCTTTATTGAAAGCTCATGAATATGACAAGGCAAGTAAATATGTAAGAAATATCAGCAATACTTTTATTGGAGAAAAAAATGTAATCAATACAAATCATGTGATAATAAATGCGATTCTTAATACAAAGTATCAGGAGGCTATCAGTAAGAATATTGTTTTTGTGTTTAAGGTAAATGATTTATCAAAAATTGTAATAAAGGATGAGGATCTGGTAGTAATTTTAGCAAATCTGCTAAATAATGCCATTGAAGCATGTGAAAAATGTGAGGAAAAGAAAACTATAAAACTAAAGTTTGTGATAGAGGAAAATCTTATAGTTCTTTCGGTGAAAAATACATGCAGTAATCTAATTATTTACAGTGGTAATGAAATAAAAACAAGTAAAAAAGATGAACCGGAAATGCATGGCATTGGTATAAAAAATATTATTCAAATTGTAGAAAAATACAATGGCGAATATGTTATTAAAAATGAGAACAATGAATTTAGTTTTTCTATTATTATCTCATTATAATATGTGACCATAGTTTATGTCCATTTTCTGCAAAAAATGGTCGTTTTGTGCATGGATTGTTGATTTTATCTATTATGTTAGATAAAATTATAAAAAGTAATTTTGGAGTAAGATAACAGAAGGAAAAATAACAAATGATTTATAAAGTGGCAATATGTGATGACGAGATTAATCAGTGCGCTGTACTCGAAAAAATAATTATTGAATATTTTAATAATAGAGCTGAAAAATGCGAGGTTGAAGTATGGTATGATTCTATGTCATTATGCAGAGACATAAAAGAATTCAATCCGCAGATACTTTTTTTTGGATATTGAGTTACCGGGTGATAATGGGGTTTATGCAGGAAAATATATAAGGGAAACGCTTCATAATGACAGGATGAATATTGTGTTTATTTCTCATAAAACAAGCTATGCTATGGAGCTTTTTCAAATTCATCCATATGATTTCCTTATAAAACCGATAGATGAAAATGTTTTGTATGATACCATGACTAAAATATTACAACTTGAAGATGTGCAGAAAAAAGAATTCAGATATACATATAATAAGACAGGATATTCTATTCCGTATGGGGAAATTATGTTGTTTTCCAGCAGAAATAAAACTATTACTATATGTAAAACCGATGGTGAAAGTGTATCTTATTATGGAAAACTTAGTGATATTGTATCAAATCTTCCGTTTCAGTTTGTCTGCATAAGCAAGTCATATATAGTCAATATAAAATGTATTAAATCATGGAAAAGTGATGCTGTTTTACTGAAAAATGGTATGGAAATAAGTATAGCACAGTCTAAAAGGGCTTCATTTAAGCAAGCAGTTTTTAACTATGGAAGGAGTAAGGAAGTGATATGACTTTTGAAAAAGCAATGGTTATTTTGTTTACAAAGGTAGCTCAGACTGTTATTGCAGAAAGATTTACTCATACTTTTTTTGATAATGATGGAAACAGAGTGCGAAAGGTATTTGCATATTTATTTAGTGTTTTTATAGCGATATTTGTAAACTTGTTTTTTATAAACCGATATTTAATTTCCTTAGTATTTTCTTAGGGCTGTCAGCAATTGCTTTATCATATAATGGTACGATAAAAAGAAAATGTATATTTGTTTTTTATATTTTGGCAGTAAGCTGTCTCATAGATTTAGTAGTAAGTGCATTTTTGATAAAGCCCTTTGGATATGATGGATATTCAGCTTTTGTAAGTATATTTGCTCTTTTATTATTGCATGCTGCACAGTTGATTACAGAAAGATTTTTTGGAAATGATTTAGGCATAGAGCTGAATAATCGTTATTGGTTGTTTATTATTGCGTCGTTATTAGTATGTATTATAACATCAATAGTAATATTTATGGATAAAACCGTGTCATCATTTTCTCTTTCGTTAGTCTGCGGAGCATTTCTGCTTGTGAATATTATTATTTCATATCTGATGGATGATCTTGTTAAGTCTTCTCAGAAGGCTTTGGAAAATCAGGTACTTAGAGATCAGGTTAGTTCTTATGAAAGAAGAGATTATGCTTCAGAATGAAAACATGGAGGCATTAAGATCATTTCGACATGATATGAAACGTCATTTTGCAGAGATTTCGGTGCTTGCTTCAACAGGCGAAATAGAACAGATAAAAAATTATGTGTCAGCTATGGAGAATAATCTTGTAGAATCAAGGCGGCTGGTTGATTCGGGTAATACGGCGCTTGATACAGTTTTAAATTATATGCTTCAGCGTGCGGTGGATAAGAAAATTCAGTTGAATGTAAAAGTTGTGGTTCCGAGTGATTTAAAATTATCGGCATATGATATGAATATTATTTTTGGAAACCTTTTGGAGAATGCGATAGAGGCACAAAAAGATGTAAAAAATCCAAGCATAGATTTGGAAATTAATTATTTAATGGATTCACTTGTTGTTGAGATTAGTAACAGGTGTTTACAAAAAGTGATATTTAAAGGGGGATTGCCGGTTACGACAAAACAATCTGTAAGAGAACATGGTTATGGATTAAAGAATGTAAAGAAGGTGCTTGATAAGTATATAAGTACACTGGATTTTGAGTGTTCAGATGAACGGTTCACCGTGAAAATATTGATGAAAATTTAGTAAATTCACCTTGAAAAGTACTAATTTCGCCTTTTGTATTCGGAGTAATTTGTTTTATGTATAATATTATCAAAAAGGGAGGGGCACTATGAAGAAAAAACGCATATTAATCGCATCAATCATCTTCATACTTATCATCTGTATTGTGGCTGCGGTTTTTATAGTAAAGAATAGAAACCGCAGTACCTCCAATACAATGTACACATATTCCAATGTAAATCCGGAATATAACTACTCTGAGGATAATGTATTCTATTTTGATGACTCGGGAATATTGCATCTTATTGATACAGCATCCGGTAAGGATATTGTCTATTGTGACAAGCCAAACTGCACACATGAAGGATACTCGCGAACAAATCAGAATCCTTCATGCCCTGCAGCTTTTTATAGTTCGTCAAAAGCTGGAGCGGTAATTTACAATGATCATCTCTATTTTATAGGGGATATGTCAGAGGAAGACATGACAATACAGTATCTGTATGTGATGGATTCTAATGGTGAGAATCGTAAAAAAGCAGCCAAATTAGAGAATGTTCAGAATGTTTTGGCTGTTTTGTACAGGGATAATTATGTTATAGGAGCTTACAGTAACAGAATAGAGCTTAATGATGAAGGACAGATTATAAATGATGATAAGCCTGAAGCCGGTATTTTTGTTATAGATCTCGATAATTACAAGGTGTATATGAGTGATAAGATAACAAGCGAACAGGCAAATATTACGGACATATATTATGAAAACGGTGCAGTGTACTATTCGACTGTGCGGTTTGGAGATGATGTTACAGAGCTGATGATAGAGGAGGGAGCGTCAGATGATGCGGAGTCTTTTGCTTATGATAATATGCTTAATGGAATATATCAATATGATATAGCAGATGAAAAGACAACATGTCTGACGGAAATAGACCATATTAACGATCTTAGCCTGTTAGATGGCGATGGTTATTATTCGTCAAAGGATGGATATTTTGTGTTTGACACCGAAAGCAGACAGACAAGACAGCTTCCGATAGATGCGGATGGAAAAACACAATATGGACCATTAAAAAAGAGCGGAGACTTTTTATATTATGCCCTTTCTGAAGAAAAAAGTGATGAAGTGACATATTATCGCTTGAAGGATGATAAGAGTGAAGAACTGATGAAGCTGTCTACTGAAAAGGCATTTGGTATTGAAAACATATGCGGTCAGTCGGTATATGTCAACTATACTGATGATGAAGGCGAATTTTCGCTTGGAGTTTTAAGTCTTGATGATCTGAATAAAGGCAATTTTAATCCGAGAAAATTGAGGTGCTATAATGAAGAATAAGAAAAAGGGTGTTTTAATAGCAGTTGTAGTGATTGCCCTGATCGTGGTGGCAGTAGCAGCGGTATGTATTAACAAAAAAGCAGGTGATTCAGGAAAACTTAAAGAGGGACAGACTGAGGCAACAGTCAAAAAGTCAGATACAAAGGTCATAACATTTGCTGTACCTGATATTTGCAGGATCGATGAGAATAACATTAAGCAGTTTAATGCTGCACTTATGAATGATGGCTATGACTATGAGCTGAATATAAAATATCTGGAGTATGATGAATACAGCCAGAAGCTTGAAAGTACACTTGCTGCCGGGAAAACAGATGTTGCATTTTTAGGTTTAGGTGATGAGAATGGAAATAATCCGGCATATGATCTTATAAGTTCGAATCTTGTCTTAAATCTCGATGATGTTTTGTCGAAAGATCAGGGAAAGACACTTTATGATGCTTTCCCAAAGAACCTTTGGGAGATGGCAAAATGTGATGGACATATTTATTCCATACCATCTGCATTTGCGGATGATAATGGAGTTTATGCTGCATTTAACAAGGATTATCTCTCAGATGATGTCATAAATTCGTGGGATGGAAGCATAGATGGAATTTATCAGATACTCAAGGCTTCTGAGTGGGATAACAGCAAAGCTCCGGGATTTCAATATCTCATAAACGGATATGTATTTGGAGATATGATCGGCTGTGAGATAAGAAACGGACTTTGCTTCGATTATGATACGATGTCAGTCGAAAATCCGCTGGAATCACAAAAGTTTACGGAATATCTTAAGGTGCTCGATCAGATGAAAAAAGACGGATATCTGAAGGACGATGAGACCGGTGAGATAACCTACCTTAATAATATCGGATTAAATAATGAGGAAATATTACAAAATGTTAAGTCCGGCAATTTTATTGTAGCATTGTCTTCCGGAGAGATAGACGAGAACTTTCAGAAAGATAATATAGCGGTAAAAACAGTAGAGCATTATCTGACATCAAGGGTAAACGCATCCATTGGTATAGCAAAAAACACTGAGGATGTCGATACTGTGGTAGAGTTTTTAGGTCTGTTATATGGAGATGGAAAGTACGCTGATATTCTCCTGTATGGACAGAATGGTGCGGATTACAAGGTCGTAGATGGTGTTGCATGCAATACGGATGGTACTGATCTGGAGGATGATTATTTAAGTAAGCTCTGTCTGGATTTATTTATAAACGTATATCCGGTAACAGGTGAAAGATACATGGAAAATCGAAAAGATGAGTTTTTTGCCCTTTATGACAATGCCGGAGTATCTCCGTTTATCGGTTTTGAGCCTGATACGGAGAATTTGAACAATATCTCAAATGATCTTTCGGATTTCATGAATGGCTTAAATGGCAAGTCGGTGGATGAGAGTATAGAGGGTGCAAAGGAAAAGCTTACAGCTGATGGAATGGACAGCTATCTTGAAAGCGTGAGAAGTCAGTGGAGGAATACAGAAAATGACACTTGAATTGGAGGGACTTACAAAAGTTTATAAGGATAAAACCGCACTGGATGATGTGTCGTTTTCATTTACACCCGGCATCTATGGGCTTTTGGGACCGAATGGAGCCGGTAAATCAACTATGATGAATCTCATTTCTGACAATCTGACTCCATCAAAAGGCCGTGTGCTGCTTGACGGAAGGGGCATAGACGAGCTTGGAAGTGAATACAGGAAGCTTCTCGGATATATGCCGCAGCAGCAGAATATATATCCGGAGCTTAGCCTTAGGCGTTTTCTTTACTTTATGGCATCCCTGAAAGGATTAAAAAAGAGTGAAGCCGGGGAAGATATAGATCATTATGTGCGCATGGTAAAGCTTGATGATGTCCTTGGAAAGAAGCTTGGAGCTTTTTCGGGCGGAATGAAGCAGAGAGCACTGATAGCACAGGCACTCATAGGCAATCCCGGCATCCTTATACTGGATGAGCCAACGGCAGGGCTTGACCCAAAGGAGAGAATCAGAATCCGCAATCTGATATCAGAGGTTGCAAAGGACAAGATTGTTATTATTGCGACTCATGTGGTTACGGATGTAGAGTTTATCGCTAAAGAGATAGTTATGTTAAGCAACGGTAAAATAATAAGGAGTGGTTCTCCGTCAAAGCTGCTTAATGAGCTGGATGGAAAGGTATGGAATATTTTTTTATCGGATAATGAGATAGATGAGGTGAACACCAGATACAAGGTGAGCAATATTTCAAGGGATGCAGACGGTGTCATAGCCCGCATTATTGCCGATTCGTATGATGGCATATGGCAGAAGGAGGCTGTGCGGCCAAATCTTGAGGACTTGTATTTGTATCTTAATGGGGACTGAAAATGGATATAGTAAAAAACGAAATATGTAAACTATTGACTAAAAGAACAGTGCTTATTCTTTTGTTTTTGCTTGTTCTGAATCCTGTTCTTGGACTGTATACCATGAATACCGTAAATGATGATGGGTATACAGGTAAGGATTACAGTGTGCTGTATGGCGAAATAAGCAATTACAGTCGTGAGGATGTTTTGCCGGAAATTGAACAGAGGCAGATGACGGCAGAAGCTTACGGCAGGATTAGTCTGTGCAGCAGGGTATACAAGGAAGTAGGAGCATGTCTTTCTTATGATGAGTATCTCGACTCTGTCAATGAAAAGGCTGACGAGATTTCGATTATGAATAAGTTTTCCGGCAATGGAGGCTTTGCAGAGAAAAATGCTGCTAAAACGAGCAGAGTTTACAGTAAGCTTAATGGTACAGTGCCTGAGGTTATTGATGCATCGGGACTTTTGAATATTACAGACAATGAGCTTACCGACTATGTGGCTGTGATTATGCTTTTTATCATTGCGCTCAATCTTGTGTTTTATGAAAAAAGCGAGAACCAGCTTGCATTGCTTAGAACAACTGCAAGGGGCAGAAGGCAGCTTATGGCGTCAAAGTCATTTGTGATGATTATGGCGGTCATTCTTATCACCTTGATATTGTATGGAATCAATGCAGTCATAAGCATGTGCTTTTACAATCCGATAAATCTGAAAAGTCCGCTTCAAAGTGTTTATCTGTACTATGGCAGTCCGTTTAAGCTTAGTATAGGACAATTTCTGGCATGCTATTTTCCTGTGAAAATAATAAGCTTTATATTGCTTGGCTTGTTTTTTATGCTGATATGCGCAGCGCTTGACAATATTATATTTGTGTTCGTTGCTTCTGCAGTGACCGTGGTTATTGAGGCTATCTGCTACACAACGATATCAGGAACCAGCTTCCTAGCCTTCCTTAAGTACATAAATATCATGTACGGAGTCAGGACAGGCAGACTTTTTTCTGATTATGTCAATATCAATCTGTTTGGATATCCGCTTAATACCGGGGTATTGTATGGCTTGTTCTGGCTTGTGTGTATAGCTGTATGTATTTTTGCGGTTACAAATTATCTCAATTCGGTGCATGAAAAGAAGCTGCTTTTACTGCCCGGCTTTGCCTGCGGTAAAAATACAGGCTGCCATACATCTTTATTTTTGCACGAATGCTATAAGGCACTTATTCCGGGAAAAGTGTTACTTATATTGATTGCAGCAGCTCTTTTTGTGGTATGGTGGAATCCGGCAGAGAAGCTTTCCTATGACTCGGTTGATGAGGTGTATTACAAGGAATATATGGACAAATATTATGGACCTTTAACTGCCAAAACCAATGAGCTTCTGGATGAAGAAAGAGCAAAATACGACCGGCTGTCAGATAACATTGCTTACGATATGGCACAGGGGAAGAGTGAAAGCTATATCAATATAAAGTACAAGGATGAACTGAGCAGACAGGAGGCATTCAATAAGGTTACAGCACATGTGGATTACCTTAAGACGTTAAATGAGGGCTGGCTGTTTTTTGAAAAGGGCTATGATATCCTCACCGACAGAACAGACTTCAAAAACCGTGATACAGCACAGGCCTTTGTGTATGTTATTCTCCTAATAGCAATAGCCTGCGGTATATGTGGAGCGGATTATGCAAACCATGAAATCAGTCTTTTAAGAACTACCTGTCGTGGCAGGAAGCAGCATATGGGAATCAAATGCATACTTGGCTTTTTGGGCACTGTCACAGCATTTGCACTTGTATATATTGTGCGGCTGTGCAATGTGCTTTTGGCATATGGCACGCAGGGGCTTAACGGCTCCGGCGGCAAGTATGGAGCATCTGTGGCGTGTTTCGCAGATATATCTGTAGGGCAGTATATACTTATCATAATGCTGATGCGCTTTATAGGGGGATTACTGGTCAGCCTGTTTGTTTTTGCGATGTTTAAATACTTAAGAAGCGGCATGTCTGTGATTATATCATGCGTCCTTTTTATTGTGCTGCCACTGGCGCTTGTGGCTTTTGGGGTGACGAATGCGCAGTATTTTCTGTTTAATCCGCTGCTCATTGGAAATATATTCTAAAATATATTTTGAATGCGTTTTCTATTGACATAAATATGCATTTAAGTTATATTTAGCTTATGGGGAGGTATGATAATGTATAATATTTTTTTCTATAAAGATAAAAAGGGCAATGAGCCGGTTAAGGAATATATAATTTCTCTAAAAAAGAAAAATTCTAAGGATAGTTTAATTAAATTACAAAAAATACAGGATTATCTAAATATTTTAAGAGAAAATGGAACCAGAGCCGGAATGCCTTTTGTACGCCATTTAGATGGTGAACTGTGGGAATTAAGACCACTAAAGGATAGAATACTGTTTTTTGCATATAACGGTAATGATATTATTTTGTTATCGCAGTTTCATAAAAAAACACAGAAAACACCTCTAAGAGAAATAAAAAAGGCTAATAAACTTATGAAGGATTATTTAGAAAGGAGTAATGAAAATGAGTAAATCAAAGATTAATCCAAAAGGTTCTTCATGGGATGAACTTGAAAAACAATTATTTACATCAGAAGAGATTGCGGAAAGTGAAGTTCGTGTTGCAATCATTAATGAGATGATAAAAGCAAGAGAGGAAAATGGGATAACGCAAAAAGCAACTTGAAGCAATGAGTGGAATTAAGCAGCCTGTGATTTCAAGAATGGAAAACGGAACGTCAGACCCACAGCTCTCTACAGTATTAAAAATTTTAAATTCATTAGGAAAAACATTACAGATTGTTCCAATGAAATAAATTAAAAGCATCTATTCGGAAAAATCAGGATAGATGCTTTTTTGTAATTATGCCAAGTAAAAATCAGATATGCGGTCCATGCGTGCTCCCATATTTATAAGCAGTGCATCCGCAATAGTAATTGCGGCCATAGCTTCAACAACAACAACAGCACGTGGCACGATAATCGGGTCATGACGTCCTTTGATAGAAATCTCTATATCTTCACCGGATTTATTTACAGTGCGTTGTGTAGCTGCGATTGAAGGAGTAGGCTTTATGGCAGCTCTGAAAATAAGCGGTGAGCCGTCTGTCATGCCGCCGAGAGTACCACCGGAGTGATTTGTCTCTTTTGAAACAGCGCCATCCCTCATAATAAAGGCATCATTGTTTGTAAGTCCGGTTGCCTTTGCTGCATCAAAGCCATCGCCGATTTCGAAGCCCTTTACAGCTCCGATAGACATAATAGCCTTTGCCAGATTGGCATCAATTTCTCGAATACAGGATCACCGAGCCCGACAGGAAGACCTGTGATGACACATTCACACACACCGCCTGAGGAATTGAGTGATTTAAGGCATTCCTCCAGATATTCAGAAGCTTTTAGCGCTGCATCGGCATCAGGCATATAAAGTGAATTGTTGTAAATCTCATGGGCATCAAAATTAACCTCATTAATTGTAACAGGACCTATTGATCTGGTGTATGTAAGAAATTTTATGCCAAGGCTCGAGAGCATCTTTACAGCGATAGCACCTGCTGCAACACGGCCTATTGTCTCGCGTCCCGAAGAACGACCTCCGCCTCTGTAGTCTCTGAAGCCGTATTTCTCATCAAAGCAAAAGTCAGCATGCCCCGGACGATAGTATGAAGCAATCTCACTGTAATCCTTTGATTTCTGATTTTTATTCCACACAATCATAGAAACAGGTGTGCCTGTAGTCTTTCCCTCAAACACACCGGAGAGAATCTCAACCGCATCATCTTCCTTGCGTGGAGTAGTGAACTTGGACTGTCCCGGCTTTCTTCTGTTTAAGAATATCTGAATATCCTCCTCACACAGCTCAAGCCCCGCAGGAACGCCGTCCACAACGACCCCTAAGCCCTTTCCGTGTGATTCTCCCCATGTTGTTACCCTAAAAATATTTCCGTATGATGAACCTGCCATGATGGTCTCCTTATTATAATAATGGGTAACTATTTAAACCTCTGAGAACAAAAAATGATACATCATGCTTGCATGTAAACAGCATTTTAGGTTTTCAATGTGACTCGAATAGTTACGATAATAAATACATTATAATTAATACCAAGTTGAATAGTCAAGAAAACTATGATATTATTTTATTTAGATAACTTTCGAACTATGTTTGTATGTAATTATGTGATTAAAGGGTCAAAATGTATCATCGATGCATGCTTGCATGCCTGTATATGCAAAGCGCAAATTAGGCGAAGCATAATTTAAGCAAGTATAATTAAGCAGCATCATTTGTAGCAATTTTGCCACAACGTAAGGCACGTAAGCCGCGGCTACCGCGAGCGCACACGTGCTGCCCTGAGAGCGAATAGCGAAGCTGTTTAGAGTCTGTAGAATTATGCTTCGATACACAGAAATGCACCGGCAGGGACGCCGGGGCAAGGAGCTATCGAGCCATGGAGGGCGAGTAGCGACGGTTTCGTCAGCCGGAGAAAATCTATAAGCATAATTCGTACAGAATCTTAACAGCGCAGCGTAGCGAACCGGGTAGCGCGTGGACGCTCACGGTGGCAGCGACATACGTGCCGTCCTCAGAACCACAATGAAGCAATGCAACAACGACTACAATAAGACAGCAAAAGAGGGAGAAAACATGGAATTTAACGGGGTATTTCACCAGGCATACGACAACTACTGCTATCCTTTAAATGAGGATGAATTAATCATAAATATAAAGACCGGTTATGATGTTAAGAAAGTAAATATCATACTCGGTGACCCGTTCGCAGCCGGTATCTTAGGCGGTGGTGAGACCTGGAATGGCGATAAGCAGCCGATAATATTTAAAAAGAAATTAAAGCACCAGATATGGTGGACAACCACGGTAAAGCCACCATTCAAGAGACTTAAATATTATTTTGAGCTCATCACAGAGGATTGAGAGATGGTTTTACTTTGAGGATGGCTTCGTGAGTGCAGAGCAGATGGCACTTGAGGCAGAAGCCGCCAGTGCTTTGTATTCCCGTGGATGAATCCGTGTGATATTCCGGTCACACCGAAGTGGTAAATGACACTATATGGTATCAGATATTTCCGGATAGATTCTGCAATGGAGACCACTCGATAGATCCTGATTATGTTGTTCCGTGGAGAAACAGGGGAAAGGTCAAAAATGAGGAGTGCTTCGGCGGAGACCTCGCAGGAATCATTCAAAAGCTTGATTACTTAAAGGAGCTTGGAATAAACGGAATCTACCTGACACCGATAAACGAGTCACCGAGCAATCATAAGTATGATACAACGGATTATGCAAAGATTGACCCGCGCTTTGGAGATGAAGATACCTTTAAGAGGCTCGTACTGGAAGCCCATAAGCGTGATATGAGAATAATGCTTGACGGAGTGTTTAACCACTGTGGCTATTATTTTGCACCGTGGCAGGATGTTTTAGCGAAGGGGACAGATTCAGAGTATTATGACTGGTTTATGATCAATGAATGGCCTCTTGACTTTAAGCATGGAGCGGCTAAAAAGGGTCAGTTTTATACGTTTGGATTTTTTGACAATATGCCAAAGCTCAATACAAATAATCCGGCGGTGCGAAAATACTTTATCGATATCTGCGCCAACTGGGTAGAAAATTATCATATAGACGGACTGCGCCTTGATGTGGCAAATGAGGTGTCACACCGCTTCTGCAAGGAGCTTAGGGCAAGGCTTAAGGAAATCAATCCGGATATTTACATTTTGGGCGAAATATGGCATAATGCTCTTCCGTGGCTGCGTGGAGATGAGTTCGATGCGGTTATGAACTATCCGCTTGGAGAGAGCATCAAGGATTTCTGGATAGATAAGAGCCAGACGAATCAGGATTTTGAGTATACTATAAACAGATGTTATACCAACTACATGCAGCAGACCAATGATGTGCTTTTCAATCTGCTTGATTCACATGATACAAAGCGCCTTCGCTCTGATACAAAGAATCTCGACCAGTACTTTGCACAGCTTGCAGTGCTTTTTGCCATGCCGGGCAGCCCATGTATATATTACGGCACTGAGATTGCCATGCCGGGCAGCTATGACCCTGACTGCAGACGATGTATGCCGTGGATGATATTGAGGCAGGCAGGTTTAAGGAGCGCATTGAGATGGTATCAAAGCTCATTCATTTAAGGGCGAGTGAGCCGCTTTTAAAGGGCAGAACTTCATTCCTGATGATTTGCTGATAATCCGAGGGTAATCCAGTTCAGAAAGATGGGCTGGGTGGATACAGTATGTGAGGTATAGTCACTGCTCTGATGAGGATATTGAGGTGCCAAAGGACGGCGAGGTACTTTTTGAGAGGCATTGCATAGATACCACACTGCTGACCAACGGAATATTAATCAGAAAAATCGTAGGCAATGGCGATAAGTAAAAGAAACAGGAGAATTAAACGAAAATATGGCTAAATATGAGTTACTAAAACAAGAGGGACGTGCCAAGAGAGGTACATTCCATACTGTGCATGGAGATATACAGACACCTGTATTTATGAATGTAGGAACAGTAGGTGCGATAAAGGGCGCTGTCTCTACGGACGATTTAAAGGAGATAAAGTGTCAGGTTGAGCTGTCAAATACATATCACCTGCATGTAAGAACCGGAGACAAAATCATTAAAGAGCTTGGCGGACTGCACAAATTCATGGTGTGGGACAGACCAATCCTTACAGATTCCGGCGGATTCCAGGTGTTTTCACTGGCAGGTCTTCGCAAAATAAAGGAGGAGGGCGTGTACTTCAACTCGCATATTGACGGTGCCAAGATTTTTATGGGACCTGAGGAGAGCATGCAGATACAGTCAAACCTCGGCTCCACGATAGCTATGGCATTTGACGAGTGCCCATCTAGCGTTGCAGACAGACAGTATGTGACAAACTCTGTAAACAGGACCGCGCGCTGGCTTGAGAGGTGCAAAAAGGAGATGGCACGCTTAAACAGTTTACCGGATACTATCAATAAGGAGCAGCTTTTATTCGGTATCAATCAGGGAGCTATTTATGATGATATAAGAATTGACCATGCAAAGCGCATTTCTGAGCTTGAGCTGGACGGCTATGCTGTCGGCGGACTGGCGGTAGGAGAGAGCCATGAGGAGATGTACCATATTCTTGATGAAACTGTGCCTCATCTGCCTGTTAATAAACCTACATACCTGATGGGAGTAGGAACTCCTGCCAATATACTTGAGGGTGTAGAGAGAGGAATCGACTTCTTTGACTGTGTATACCCAAGCAGAAACGGCCGTCACGGACATGTATACACGAATCACGGCAAGCTTAATCTGTTCAACCAGAAGTATCAGAAGGATATGCGCCCTATTGAGGAGGGCTGTAACTGTCCTGCCTGCCGCACATATTCGCGTGCATATATCAGGCATCTTTTAAAGGCAAAGGAGATGCTCGGAATGAGACTGTGCGTGCTCCATAATTTGTATTTCTACAACAACATGATGGAGGAGATAAGGGATTCACTTGATGCAGGCCGTTTTGCCTCATACAAGGCTGAAAAGCTCTATGGAATGACACAGGGAGAGCAGAGCTAGCAGATAAATATAAAAAATCTCGAAAATGATAAAAAATCCTTGCCGTTAGCACGTTTAACGTGTATTATGGTAATAGTGCTTAGAACACATCAATTATAGAATATTTAGGAGGAACAATTGATGACATCAATTTTAGCAAACGGTCAGGCAGCAGGAACAATTGGAATGGTTGTCTGGTTAGTAGTACTTTTCGCAGTTATGTATTTTCTTATGATCCGTCCACAGAAGAAGGAGCAGAAGAAAAAGGAGCTTATGCTTAATGAGGTTGCAACAGGAGACACAGTTCTTACAACAAGTGGATTTTACGGTACAGTTATCGATATCGAGGACGATACTGTAATCGTTGAGTTTGGTAACAACAAGAACTGCCGTATTCCAATGCAGAAGGCAGCTATCGCTGACCTTGAGAAAGCAGAGGATTCAGCTAAATAATGCAGATTTGTAAAGCCGTCACATAAGTGGCGGTTTTCTTATTATCCGCATCTCTTGCAATAATAATAAAAAACTGTTATTATAGTATGCAGTTATTATAAGCTGCAGTTATAAATTGCATGAAAAAGTAAAATATCCCGGCATATTGAAATAACTACTTTAATGCTTTAATATAAGAATATGTATTTTTATATAAAAGAGGTAAGAAATTATGGAATATAAAGTTGGTGTAATTTCCGGAGACGGAATCGGACCGGAGATAGTCGCTGAGGCTAAGAAGGTATTGGATAAGATAGCAGACAAGTATGGACACAGCTTCAACTACACAGATATCCTTATGGGTGGCTGCTCAATTGATGCAACAGGTGTTCCTCTTACAGATGAGGCTATTGCGACTGCGCTTGATTCAGATGCGGTGCTGATGGGTTCAATCGGTGGCAACACAGCCACATCACCATGGTACAAGCTGGCCCCTGAGCTTCGTCCGGAGGCAGGACTTTTAAAGCTTAGAAAGTCGCTCAATCTGTTTGCAAATCTTAGACCGGCATACCTGTACAAGGAGCTTGCTGCAGCATGTCCGCTCCGTAGCGATATCATCGGAGACGGCTTTGATATGATGATTATGCGTGAGCTTACAGGAGGTCTGTACTTCGGAGCCAGAGAGACAAAAGAGGTGGATGGAGTTGTTACGGCCACAGATACACTGACATATAATGAGAATGAAATCAGAAGAATCGCAAAGCGGGGCTTCGATATAGCCATGAAGAGAAGGAAAAAGGTCACATCCGTAGATAAGGCAAATGTGCTTGATTCTTCCAGATTATGGAGAAAGATCGTCGAGGAGGTCGCTAAGGATTATCCGGAGGTTACATACGAGCATATGCTTGTTGATAACTGTGCAATGCAGCTTGTAAAGGATCCTAAGCAGTTTGATGTTATCCTCACAGAGAATATGTTTGGCGATATTTTATCAGATGAAGCAAGTATGGTGACAGGCTCAATCGGTATGCTTTCATCAGCAAGCCTTAACGATACAAAGTTCGGACTTTACGAACCAAGTGGCGGATCTGCTCCTGATATCGCAGGAAAGGGCATTGCAAACCCTATCGCAACAATCCTTTCAGCAGCCATGATGCTTCGCTATTCATTTGATCTGGACAAGGAAGCACAGGCAATCGAGGATGCTGTAAAGCAGGTGCTTAAGGAGGGCTACAGGACAATCGACATCATGCCACAGCCGGGTGAGACTACAGAGGGTATCACACAGGTAGGCACAGCACAGATGGGGGATCTCATCGCAGAACGTGTGTAGCTGCATGACTTATAATAGACAGCTAACAGGTTATAGATATGCAGATCGTTGTGTATACAGTAGTAATGATGAAGTACTCAAAGAAATAGTCGGAGATAAATAAGGAGATAAAATATGATAAGTGATAACGCAAGAGCCGGAATGCAGCAGGCACCGGCAAGAAGTTATTTAATGCTCTTGGTTTTACACCGGAGGAAATGAAAAAGCCTATGGTCGGAATCGTAAGCTCATTCAATGAGATTGTTCCGGGCCATATGAATATAGACAAAATCGTTGAGGCTGTAAAGCTTGGAGTTGCAGAGGCAGGAGGAGTGCCTGTAGTATTTCCTGCAATCGCAGTCTGCGATGGTATTGCAATGGGACATGTGGGTATGAAATATTCCCTTGTCACAAGAGATCTGATTGCAGATTCTACAGAGTGTATGGCAATCGCTCATCAGTTTGATGCACTTGTAATGGTTCCAAACTGTGACAAGAACGTGCCGGGACTTCTGATGGCGGCTGCACGTCTTAATCTGCCTACAGTATTTGTATCAGGCGGACCAATGCTCGCAGGCCACGTAAAGGGCAGAAAGAGAAGTCTTTCATCGATGTTTGAGGCTGTCGGCTCATACGCTGCCGGTACTATGACAGAGGATGATGTATGTGAGTATGAGAACAAGGTATGTCCTACCTGTGGTTCATGTTCGGGAATGTACACAGCCAACTCTATGAACTGTCTTACAGAGGCACTTGGTATGGGACTTCGCGGAAACGGAACAATACCTGCTGTATATTCAGAGCGTATACGTCTTGCAAAGCATGCCGGAATGGCTGTTATGGATATGTACAACAAGGGCATCAAGGCGAGAGATATCATCACAAAGGATGCAATAATGAACGCACTCACAGTTGATATGCACTCGGCTGCTCTACAAACTCTATGCTTCATCTTCCGGCTATCGCTCATGAGATAGGCTTTGATTTTGATATCAGCTTTGCAAATCCAATCAGTGAGAGGACACCAAATCTCTGCCACCTTGCCCCGGCAGGCCCTACATATATGGAGGACTTAAACGAGGCCGGCGGTGTGTGGGCTGTCATGAAAGAGCTTGCTGATATCGGACTTTTAAATACAGATTGTATGACTGTTACAGGAAAGACAGTTGGAGAGAATATAAAGAATGCAGTCAATAGAGACCCTGAGGTTATCAGACCGGTAGACAATCCATATTCAAAGACCGGAGGACTTGCAGTGCTTAAAGGAAATCTGGCTCCGGACGGCTCTGTAGTAAAGCGTTCAGCAGTTGTCGATGAGATGATGGTTCATGAGGGCCCTGCAAGAGTATTTGACTGCGAGGAAGATGCAATTGCAGCAATAAAGGGCGGCAAGATCGTAGAGGGTGATGTAGTTGTCATCAGATACGAGGGACCAAAGGGCGGCCCTGGAATGAGAGAGATGCTTAACCCTACATCCGCTATTGCCGGAATGGGACTTGGAAGCTCTGTAGCACTCATCACAGACGGACGTTTTTCAGGAGCTTCAAGAGGAGCTTCAATAGGTCATGTTTCACCTGAGGCCGCAGTAGGCGGACCGATTGCTCTGGTTGAAGAGGGCGATATCATAAAGATTGATATTCCAAACATGAAGCTTGAGCTCGATGTGTCAGACGAGGTGCTTGCTGAGCGTAAGGCAAAGTGGCAGCCAAGGGAGCCGAAGGTTACAACAGGCTATTTGAAGAGATACGCAGCGCTTGTTACATCAGGAAACAGAGGAGCCATCCTTGCACTTCCGGGCGAGCAGAACGCGTAGTATATATTTTGATAGAAAATTCAGTACGAATAAATTTTTACCTATTATCGTAAAGGATTCGTATAAGAAAAAGAGGAATACAAGATGCAGTTAACAGGATCACAGGTTATTATAGAATGCTTAAAAGAACAGGGTGTTGACACAGTATTCGGTTATCCGGGAGGAGCCATCCTTAATGTCTATGACGAGCTCTACAAGCATCCGGAGATTAAGCATGTGCTGACCTCACATGAGCAGGGAGCAAGCCATGCGGCCGACGGCTATGCGAGAAGCACCGGAAAGGTTGGCGTCTGTCTGGCTACAAGCGGACCGGGGGCGACAAATCTGGTCACAGGAATTTCGACAGCATACATGGATTCGATTCCAATTGTCGCAATCACATGTAATGTCGGAGTCTCGTTACTTGGAAAGGACAGCTTTCAGGAGATAGATATTGCCGGAATTACAACGCCTGTAACCAAATACAGCTTTATTGTAAAGGATGTAGAGAAGCTTGCAGATACAATACGCAGAGCCTTCGATATAGCAAGAAAAGGCAGACCGTCCTGTGCTTGTGGATATTCCAAAGAATGTTACGGCTGATCTGGTAGAGTACACCAGGCAGGAAATCAAGCTTCCTGAGCGTGTGACAGAAACAATTACAGACAGTGACATTGATAATGCAATTGAACTCATAAAAGCATCCAAAAAGCCATATATATTTGTAGGAGGCGGAGTGGTTCTCTCCGGAGCAAGCAAAGAGCTTAAGGAATTTGTAGACAAGGTGAATGCACCTGTTTGCGATACGCTCATGGGCAAGGGTGCATATGACGGCACAAGTGATAACTATACAGGCATGCTTGGTATGCATGGCACAAAGACCTCAAACCTTGGAGTTTCAGAGTGCGACCTTTTGATTGCGATTGGTACACGTTTTTCGGACAGAGTGCTTGGCAATCCTAAAAAGTTTGCAGACCAGGCCAAGATATTACAGTTTGATGTAGACGCAGCAGAGATTAATAAAAATATCCGTGTTACATCGAGTGTTATAGGCGATGTGAAGGAAATACTTACACGCATCAACAAAAAGCTCACACAGCTTGACCACAATTCATGGGTTGAGCATGTGCTTGCATATGCAAAGACTTTTCCTCTTACATATCACAAAGAGGGACTTAGCGGACCATTTGTTATTGAAAAAATCTATGAAATGACAAAAGGAAATGCTATAATGGTTACTGAGGTCGGTCAGCATCAGATGTGGCAGCCCAGTATTACAAATACAGCAAGCCGAGAACTCTTCTTACATCAGGAGGTCTTGGTACCATGGGATACGGTCTCGGTGCTGCAATCGGTGCCCAGACAGCTAATCCTGACAGGACTGTAGTCAATATTGCAGGTGACGGATGCTTCAGAATGAACATGAACGAGCTTGCAACAGCTTCAAGAGAAAAGCTTCCTCTTATCGAGGTTATAATAAACAACCATGTACTTGGAATGGTACGCCAGTGGCAGACTCTTTTTTACGAGAAGCATTACTCGGCAACCGTACTCGATGATGGGGTGGATTATGTAAAGCTTTCAGAAGCAATGGGAGCCACCGCACGACGTGTTAAGACCCAGGAAGAATTTGAAAAAGCATTTGCAGATGCCTTAAAGAGCAAGACACCGTTTGTTATCGATTGTATCATTGATTCAGATGACAAGGTATGGCCTATGGTTGCACCGGGCAAGCCTATCAACGAGTCTTTCGATGAAGAGGACTACAATGCGACACAAGGAGGAAATTAGAGTGAGTAGAGTTTACAATTTTTCAGCAGGACCTGCAGTTTTACCTGAGGAGGTATTGCAGGAAGCAGCAGCAGAGATGATGGATTATAAGGGAAGCGGAATGTCGGTTATGGAGATGAGTCACAGATCTAAATGGTTTGATGACATTATCAAGGATGCCGAGAAGGATCTCCGCGAGCTTATGAATATACCTGACAATTACAAGGTGCTTTTCCTTCAGGGTGGTGCTTCACAGTTCTTCGCTGAGGTACCGATGAACCTTATGAAAAATAAAAAAGCAGGATACATTATCACAGGTCAGTGGGCTAAAAAGGCGTTTGCAGAGGCTAAGATTTACGGAGACGCCGTAGAGCTTGCTTCGTCTGCAGATGAGACCTTTTCATACATACCTGACTGCTCAGATTTACCAATCACAGATGATATGGATTATGTATACATTTGCGAGAACAATACTATCTACGGAACAAAGTACAAGAAGCTTCCAAACACAAAGGGAAAGAACCTTGTAGCTGATGTATCTTCATGCTTCTTATCAGAGCCTGTAGATGTATCAAAATATGCTGTTATCTATGGCGGAGTACAGAAGAATGTAGGACCTGCCGGAGTAGTTATAGCAATTATCAGAGAGGACCTTATCACAGATGATTGTCTACCGGGCACACCAACCATGCTCAAGTGGAAGACTCAGGCCGATAATGATTCTCTTTACAATACACCACCATGCTACGGCATCTATATCTGTGGCAAGGTATTCAAATGGCTCAAGAAGATGGGCGGTCTTTCAGTTATGAAGGAGAGAAATGAGGAGAAGGCCAAGATTCTCTACGATTTCCTTGATCAGAGCAAGCTCTTTAAGGGAACAGTAAGAAAAGAGGACAGATCACTCATGAATGTTCCGTTTGTAACAGGAGATGCAGAGCTTGATGCCAAGTTTGTAAAGGAGGCAACTGCAGCCGGATTTGTAAACCTTAAGGGACACCGTACAGTTGGCGGAATGAGAGCATCTATCTACAATGCTATGCCAAAAGAGGGCGTTGAGAAGCTTGTAGAGTTTATGAAGAAGTTTGAGGAGGAGAATGCATAATGTTTAATTACACATGCTTAAACCCAATCGCAGGAGTAGGCCTTGACCTGTTCTCTGACGATTATAAAAAGGTTGATGATATTAAGGATGCAGATGCAGCACTTGTAAGAAGTGCCGCTATGCATGACATGGAGCTTGGTGACAAGGTGCTTGCTGTGGCAAGAGCAGGAGCAGGAGTAAACAATATTCCGCTTGACAAGTGTGCCGAGCAGGGAATCGTTGTATTCAACACACCGGGAGCCAATGCAAACGGTGTTAAGGAGCTTGTGTTTGCCGGAATGCTTTATGCATCAAGAGATATCGTTGGAGGTATCGACTGGTGTCTTGCAAACCAGAACGATGAGAATATTGCAAAGACAGCCGAGAAGCAGAAAAAGAACTTTGCAGGAACAGAGATTTCAGGCAAGAAGCTCGGTGTTATCGGACTTGGAGCCATCGGTGTACTTGTTGCAAATGCTGCAGTACATATGGGCATGGATGTTTACGGATATGATCCATACATCTCAGTAAATGCCGCTTGGAACCTTTCAAGAAGCGTTAAGCATATCAGCAATGTTGAGGACATCTACAAGAACTGTGATGTCATAACAATCCATGTACCTCTTCTTGATTCAACAAAGAAGATGATAAACGCTGATGCTATTGCAATGATGAAGCCAACCGCTATCGTATTAAACTTTGCCAGAGATCTTCTTGTTGACGAAGAGGCTATGGTAGATGCACTTGCCAAGGGAAAGGTTAAGAAGTACGTTTCAGATTTCCCTAACAACACAACTGTTGGAGCAAAGGGATGCATCGTAACACCTCATCTTGGAGCATCTACAGCAGAGTCAGAGGACAATTGTGCAGTTATGGCTGTCAAGGAGCTGAGAGATTACTTAGAGAATGGTAATATCGTTCATTCAGTAAACTTCCCTGACTGCAGCATGGTGCATGCACAGCTTCAGCAGAGTCGGAATCCTTCACAAGAATGTTAAGGGTATGATTGGACAGATTACAACAGCTCTTGCAGAGGCTGATATCAATGTATCTGATCTGACAAACAAGGGCAAGGGTGACTATGCATATTCACTTCTTGATCTTGATTCAGCTATTGAATGCTTCTACGTTGAGAAGCTTTCTGCCATTGACGGAGTGCTCAGAGTGAGAGTTATTAAATAGTGAATTAATATTTGATTTAAATACTGATCCCCATATTTTAATATGGGGGATTTAGTGGGTTATAAGGAAGTAACAAATATAGAAAATATATAAGAAATATAAGAGATATAAAAGATATAAGAGATATATAGGAGATTATATGATCAGACAAATTCTTGGTGAAGTATCAGTGCCGGTTGCAAATACCGAGGTACAGCAGGTTATTGAAAACCCGGGCATTGTAAAGACGTATCTGGAGAAATATATGCCATCGCTTATCAGCTTTCTCGTGCAGCTTGTTGTTGCGATTGTGATACTGCTTATTGGTATTAAAGTGATTAAATCAATTGTGAAAATAATTAAAAAAGGATTTGATAAAAGCAGAATGGACGCTGCAGTGGCATCATTTCTAGCAAATATGATTAAATACTTTTTGTATTTTATTCTTGTCATGGCACTGCTTTCGGGCTTTGGAGTGGCGACCGGCTCTGTTATAGCGGTTCTTGGCTCTGCCGGACTTACTGTAGGTATGGCATTGCAGGGCAGTCTGTCGAATTTCGCAGGAGGCGTGCTTATTCTTTTGATGAAGCCGTTTAGCGTGGGCGATTACATAGTTGACGGTTCAAGTGGTACAGAGGCACTGTAAAGGATATAAATCTGTTTTATACAAGGCTTTTGACAATAGATAACAAGATGGTTATGATACCAAACGGAAAGCTTGCTGATTCGTGTATCACAAATGTATCTATGATGGATAAGAGGATGCTTGATTTGAGAGTAACAGTATCCTACAGCACAGATTTAGCATTTGCAAAGAGTGTGCTGGAATCTGTTGTTACATCAGCAGATACGATGCTTCGCGATGAGCCGAGCAATGTGTTTGTGAGTGAGCTGCAGGATTCGGCAATAGAGCTTGGTGCGAGAATCTGGGTGAAGAACGAGGATTACTGGAACACAAAATGGCAGCTTACAGAAGAAATTAAAACAGCATTTGATAAAAATAACATCGAAATTCCGTTTCCACAGATGGATGTTAATATTCAAAAGAGGAGCATAGACTCTGACTTTTAAAGCCGGATGTTGCAGAATATTACTTTAACAGATTTTTTGTGGTAAATATACTTATAATTTAACTATAATATGTAAAAATGTGGTATACTATCATCATCGCATTTTAGGAGGAATAATTGATGACAATTCACGATTTGGCTGAATACGAGATTTTAGATGAGCACAGAGTGAGGATGTCCAGTCGGATGGATTCATTCTGAGACACAAAAAAAGTGGTGCAAGGATTGCCATTTTATCAAATAATGATGATAACAAGGTCTTTTATATAGGCTTCAGGACTCCGCCGGAGGATGAGACGGGGGTACCGCATATTATTGAGCATACCACACTCTGTGGTTCAAAGAAGTTCCCTGTAAAGGATCCCTTCATCGAGCTGGCAAAGGGCTCGCTCAATACATTTTTAAATGCCATGACATACCCTGACAAGACAGTTTATCCTGTTGCCAGCTGCAATGATCAGGATTTTAAGAATCTCATGGATGTGTATCTGGATGCAGTGTTTAATCCGAATATCACAAAGTACGAGGAGATTTTCAAGCAGGAGGGCTGGCACTACGAGCTTACAGACAAGGATGATGAGCTTAAGATAAACGGAGTGGTGTACAATGAGATGAAGGGAGCATACTCATCGCCGGATGAGGTGCTTTCAAGCCAGATTTACCGCTCGCTTTTCCCTGACAATACCTACAGCAAGGATTCAGGCGGTAATCCGGAGTATATTCCTAAGCTTACGTATGAAGCATATCTGGACTTCTATCACAAGTATTATCATCCATCCAATTCATACATTTATCTGTATGGTGATATGGATGTTGTCGAGAGACTTGAGTGGCTGGATAAGGAATATCTGAGCCTGTATGATTATAAAAAAGTTAATTCAGAAATTAATAAACAGCCTGCATTTGATGAAATAAAGAATGTTGAGGCACAGTATTCAATTACCATGGATGATACACAGGAAAATAAGACTTATCTATCTTATAACCGTGTGGTAGGGGATACGCTTGATGAGATGCTCTATCAGGCATTTGATGTGCTTGACTATGCACTTGTCAGCTCACCGGGAGCACCGGTGAAGCAGGCATTGATAGATGCGGGAATCGGTGATGATGTGTATGGCTCATATGATGCGGGCATTTTGCAGCCGGTATTCTCGTTTGTGGCAAAGAATGCCAATGCATCTCAGGCAGATGAGTTTGAAAGCATTATAGAAAGCACTCTTAAAGAAGTTGTTAAAACAGGAATTAATAAAGAAGCACTCCTCGCGGGAATCAACAGCAGCGAGTTCAAATTCAGGGAGGCTGACTTCGGACAGTTTCCTAAGGGACTCCTTTTTGGATTAAACTGTTTAGACAGCTGGCTGTTTGATGATATGAAGCCTTTTATACATCTGGAGTGTCTTGGTACCTTTGCTAAGCTTCGAAAGGCTGTAGATACCGATTATTTTGAAAAGCTTATACAGGAGTATCTGCTTGACAATACCCATGGTTCATCTGTCACAGTAAAGCCGAAGCGTGGACTTGGCAATGAGAGGGAGGAGGCTTTGGCAAAGGAGCTTTCCGATTACAAGGCATCTCTTTCAGATGAAGAGATTAAGAAGCTGATTGAGGATACAGAGCATTTAAAGAAATATCAGGAGGAGCCTTCGTCGGATGAGGACCTGCGCAAGCTTCCAATGCTTACAAGAGCAGATATGAAAAAGAATGCTATGCCTTTTTCAAACATTGAGGATGAGCTTTTGGATGTAAAGGTTGTGCGTCATGACATAGAGTCAAACGGCATTGATTATATATCATTTTTATTTGATGCAGGTGATTTTTGCCCAGAGTGATGCTTGGCTATCTTGGCTTCTTTACAAACGCACTCGCTGGTGAGCACCGAAAAGTACAGCTATACTGATTTAGCCAATGCTACCAACATATATACCGGCGGAATCAGCACAGGTACTGCAAGTCACCCGGATATTAAGGATAGAAATAATTTCGTGTTTAAGTTTGAAGTGAAGCTTAAGGTATTGGAGAAAAATCTTGACAAGGCACTTGAGCTTATGGAGCAGATGCTTCTTACATCGGATTTTACAGATACAAAGAGACTGGGTGAGCTTGTAGCGCAGATTAAGGCAAGGCTTCAGGCTAACCTTAGCAGTTCAGGTCATTTGGTTGCAGCTATGCGAAGCATGTCGAGCTTCTCGCGCTACGCGCTTTATCAGGACGAGTTAAAGGGAGTTGCTTTTTACCGCTCTATATGCCGCATAGAAAAGGAGCTTTCAGAGTCACCAAAGAGTGTGTCAGATAAGCTTGCTGCAATAGCCAAAAAGCTGTTTGCAAGAAACAGAATGCTTATCAGCTTTACCGGAAATAACGAGGCATATGGCAATGCAAAGCCTTCACTGGAAAAAGTTATAGCTGGATTTAATAAAATGAGTGCTGTAGGCAATCAGGCAGAGGTTCATTTCAATACAGCAAAGGAAGCATTTATCGATGCATCCCAGATACAGTATGTGGCAAAAACAGGTGATTTCATCTGCGAGGGCTATGAATACACCGGAGCACTGAGACTGCTGCGTATCATCTTAAGCTATGATTATCTCTGGATAAATGTCAGGGTAAAGGGCGGTGCTTACGGCTGCATGAATACATTCCTTAGAAGCGGAGAGAGCTACTTTGTCTCATATCGAGACCCTAATCTGTCAGACACACTTGATGTCTATGACAGGATACCTGAGTATATAAAGAGCTTTTCACCTGATGAGAGGGATATGACCAAGTATATTATCGGTACCTTCAGTGCACTTGATACGCCTATGAATCCGGAAGCAAAGGGAAGCAGATCACTGTCTGCATATCTCGAGGGTATTACCTACGACAGATTCAAAAGGAGAGAAATGAGATACTAAATGCACAGCCGGAGGATATCAGAAGGCTTGCAGACCTTGTAGAGGCAGTACTTAAGAAGGACAGTATATGTGTCATCGGCAATGAAAATATGATTAAAGAGTCGGCAGGGCTCTTTGAGAATGTTGAAAAGCTATATAAATACAGATTCACATAGGAGGAAAAATGATACAGAATTTCAAATCGGGTTTTGTTACAATAATCGGTAGACCAAACGTGGGTAAGTCAACACTGATGAACAGGCTTATCGGTCAGAAAATTGCCATCACCTCAAACAAGCCTCAGACCACAAGAAACCGCATCCAGACAGTATACACGGATATGGAAAAGGGACAGATAGTGTTCCTTGATACTCCGGGCATACACAAGGCCAAAAACAAGCTGGGCGAATATATGGTCAATGTGGCGGAAAAGACATTAAATGAGGTGGATGTTGTGCTGTGGCTTGTGGAACCGACCAACTTTATCGGGGCGGGAGAGCAGCATATCATAGAGCAGCTTAAAAAGGTTAATACACCTGTTATATTGATTATCAACAAGGTAGATACAGTGGAAAAGGAAAAGGTGCTTGAGTATATAGACACCTACCGCAAGGTATTCGACTTTGCAGAGATTATTCCTACGTCAGCCTTAAGAGGGCAGAATACGGATGATGTTATTAATTCTATATTTAAGTATTTGCCTTATGGCCCACAGTTCTATGATGAGGACACCATCACAGATCAGCCTGAGCGTGCAATCTGTGCTGAGATTATCAGGGAAAAAGCGCTCCATGCTTTAAATGACGAGGTGCCGCATGGCATTGCAGTAGGAATTGACCGCATGAAGACAAGAAAGACAAAGAGTGGTTCTATTATAGATATGGATGCCACAATTGTCTGCGAGCGAGACTCCCATAAGGGAATCATTATAGGAAAGCAGGGCAGTATGCTCAAAAAAATCGGCACCAATGCGCGCTATGAGATGGAAAGACTGCTTGACTGTAAGGTGAATCTGAAGCTATGGGTCAAGGTAAAGAAGGATTGGAGAGACAGCGACTTCCTCATCAAGAACTTTGGATACAAAGAGGAAGAATAGTATTTTGAAAGTAAGATTAAGATGTCACAGAGTGTAGTGTTGACCGGTATGGTGCTTTCAGCCATGCCGGTAGGGGATTTTGACAAAAGAATAACGATTCTCACAAAGGAACGAGGGAAAATCACAGCCTTTGCAAGGGGGGCAAGACGTCCAAACAGCCAGCTTATGGCAGGAAGCAATCCATTTTCGTTCGGTGAGTTTGAGCTGTTTGAGGGTAAAAGCGCATATTCTCTTTCAAAGGTCACAATCAGCAACTATTTCAGGGAGCTTACACAGGATTTGGAAGCAGTATACACCGGGTTTTACTTTCTGGAGTTCTGCGGATATTTTTGTCAGGAGAACAATGACGAGAAGGATATGTTAAAGCTCCTTTATCAATCACTCCGTGCTCTTGAATCACCGGCATATAAAAATGAGCTGGTCAGGGCTGTTTTTGAGCTTAAGGCTATTACGATAAATGGCGAGGGTCCATCGCTGTTTTCGTGTATACACTGTCATTCAAGGGAAGGACTTAATGTCTTTTCGGCAAGACGCGGAGGGGTGTTTTGCGACAACTGTGGCACGCAGGTGCAGGGCAGGCGTATACTAAGCGATACACTCTATACCATGCAGTATATTGTTTCAGCTGATATCACGAAGCTGTACACGTTTGCAGTGTCAGACGATGTGCTTGAGGAGCTGAGAAGCATAATGAAGGAATATCTTTCAATCTATGTGCATCATGATTTTAAATCAGCAGCTTTTCTGTGATAAATTAAAGCATGAAATTAAATCATGAAATAATTAATAGATACTATGCATGTCGTTGCCCTTTAAAATATGATACTTGAAATCATATATACAAAAGGGTATAATATCATAGATTATATTTTAGGAGGCAGCTATGAATAAAAAGCTATCAATGCTGTTGCCTGTTATTGCGACATGCGGTTTGCTTGCCGGGTGCGGTACAGATTATTATACCAAGGACAGCACGGTGTTTGTTGCAAAAAACGGCAGTGTGGTATCTACAGATGTCGAGGACTTTGATACAGCTGCATACAAGCAGGATGACTTACAAAGCTATGTGGACAAGTCAATAGAGACTACAATAAGAAGAATGACGGTTCGATCAAACTCAAAAAGCTGACTGTCGAGAAAAAGAAGGCATCTCTTACCATGAGCTATGCGTCAACCGATGAATACACTGATTTCAATGGGACAAAGCTTTTTTCAGGGACGATTGCGGAGGCTCTGGCAGCCGGATATGACTTCAAGACCGATTTCGCGGCGATAGATGATGGCAAGGCAAAGAAATGTGAATCATCTGAGTTTCTGGATGAAACCGGCTATAAGGTCGTTGTTTACGAAGGCAGCTCAAATTTGCACGTGAAAGGGAAAATATTATATGCATCTGTCGACAAAGTAAAGCTTGTAGATGACAAAACAGTTGCGATTGGTGACAAGTACAGCCTGCTTGCATCACAAACCACAGGGACAGAGAGTGCCACAGAGAGCACAGAAGCAGTAAAAGCTGATGCGACGGAAGGAACGGAAAACGGAGCGGATGATAGTGTCAGTGATGATGATATATTAAACTCGGTCAAGCAAGATAACGAGGTCACATTTGACTTTGACAGTGAGGAGGACAATTCGGCGCCGGTGTCATATATCACATATGTTATATATAAGTAGATTAAGGCGTGAATTGTTATTTAATTATAATTAAGAATACAAGTAACTATTCAGTACAGCTGATTCTAATGCGCCTGCGGCTCGCAGCTGTGAAGGTACTGAACGGTTACGAATACAAATAAATCATAAGTAAGATAGAGAGGAAACAAGAATTATGGAAAAGACCATGGACAAAATCGTACAGGTAGCAAAAGCAAGAGGATTTGTATATCCGGGCTCAGAAATTTACGGAGGTCTTGCAAATACATGGGATTATGGAAACCTGGGCGTAGAGCTTAAAAACAACGTAAAAAGAGCATGGTGGAAGAAATTTATCCAGGAGAATCCTTATAATGTAGGTGTGGACTGTGCCATCCTCATGAATCCTCAGACATGGGTTGCATCAGGACATCTCGGCGGCTTTTCAGATCCGCTTATGGATTGTAAGGAGTGCCACGAGCGATTCAGAGCCGACAAAATCATCGAGGATTTGCGCAGGACAATGGTATTGAGCTTGAGACATCAGTTGATGGCTGGACAAACGAGCAGATGGTAGATTCATCAAGGAGCACAATGTTCCATGTCCATCATGCGGCAAGCACAATTTCACAGATATCAGACAGTTCAACCTCATGTTCAAGACCTTCCAGGGTGTTACAGAGGATGCTAAGAATACAGTATATCTTCGTCCTGAGACAGCACAGGGTATCTTTGTAAACTTTAAAAATGTACAGCGTACATCACGTAAAAAGATTCCATTCGGTATCGGACAGGTTGGTAAGTCATTCCGTAACGAGATTACACCTGGTAACTTCACCTTCAGAACACGTGAGTTCGAGCAGATGGAGCTTGAGTTCTTCTGCGAGCCTGGAACAGATCTTGAGTGGTTTAAGTACTGGAGAGGCTTCTGCCGTGACTGGCTCATTTCTCTTGGAATCAAGGAGGATGAGATGAGACTGCGTGATCATGATCCTGCTGAGTTAGCCTTCTATTCAAAGGGAACTACAGATATCGAGTTCTTATTCCCATTCGGATGGGGCGAGCTTTGGGGCATTGCGGATCGTACAGATTATGACCTCGGACGTCATCAGGAAGTTTCAGGACAGGATCTTACATACTTCGATGACCAGAAGAATGAGAAATATCTGCCATACGTTATCGAGCCATCACTCGGTGCAGACCGTGTAGTACTTGCCTTCCTTTGCGCAGCTTATGATGAGGAGGATATTGGTACACCGGAGAAGCCGGATGTAAGAACAGTATTCCATTTCCATCCTGCACTTGCACCTGTAAAGATTGGAGTGCTTCCGCTGTCAAAGAAGCTCAATGAGAGTGCTGAAAAGGTATTTGCACAGCTTTCAAAGACATACAACTGTGAGTATGATGACAGAGGAACAATCGGAAAGAGATATCGTCGTCAGGATGAAATCGGAACACCATTCTGCGTGACATATGATTTCGACTCAGAGGAAGACCATTGCGTGACAGTACGTGACCGTGACACAATGGAGCAGGAGCGTATCGCAATTGATGAGCTTGATGCTTATTTTGCAAAGAAATTTGAATTCTAATTTTGTGAGAAATGACGAAAAATTTTACGAAAAAAAGCTAAAAAGAAGCGTATAAAGTTTTTTCGGAATATAGATTTGTTAAAACATACAAAATTAGGAATTAAGTAACAAAAAACATATCAGAAATCAAATTTCGTGATATAATATAGATGACAAATGACAACCAAAGATATAGTAAGCTATTCTTTGGTTGTTCTGATATATGGAGATTATGAATATGGAAGCAAAAGAATTAAAGAAGCTGAGCAGAAGTGAGCTGCTAGAGATGCTTTTAGACAGAAGTAAAGAGGTTGAACACTTAAGAAAAGAGCTTGACGAGACAAAAAAACATATTCAGACACTTGAGCGTGAGGTAAAGACATCTGGTGATATCAATGCTGCAATTAATAAACTCACGTCAGCAACAGAGGAAATCCAGAAATTTGCCGCCGTAATATCCATGGCTTCAAATAATCTGACAAGAAAATAATATAGAAGCAATATTTTGTGGTTATGAAATGGATAATTGGACAAAAGAATGATAGAAAAAATATATAAAAAGGCAATATATGCTCTGGCAAGAGTTGCCGTAAAGTACATTGAGCTAAGAAAAAAAAGAGAACAGAAGAAAATTAAGCAGAATAAATCAGCTAACCTCACAAATTCGACAAAAAGCTGCACAGATGCTGAATACAATAAAAAGGTAGTTGCAGAGATTAATCATAACAATATTGTAGCTGTTGCAGAAAGCAAAAATAATATTGATGTAGTGGATTTAAGCAAAGACGAGGAGCTGAAGGATGTCGAACAGAAACCACTTACCAATGAGGATAAGCTTGATTTACTTTTGGCACAGATGATGGAACAGCTGTTAAGTCATCTGAAAAAGTAACGCAGGTACATAAGCAGACCCAAAATGTTGATGAAAATATATCACAGGAAATAGCGGAAATAATTCCGGTCAAATATGTAACACCGGCGCCAGACATAACTCCTGATATAGAAAAAAATATTGAAATAGAGAAGGAATATCAGCAGACTAAAAAAGGAAACCGGCCGGAGGATATATCTGTACATATAGAAAAGGAAATATCAAGGAAGGTTTCAGAAGAAAACAGAGTTGAGAATAAAGAAGTTGAGAATAAAAGTGCTGAGAAGACTGAAGATAGATCGGGCTATCGCAGTATCATGACAGACGACTATGACCGTTATAGCGATGATCTTGGCATAAAGGAGCTGCGTCAGGAACTGAGAAGAGTGAAGTATAACAACAAATTTGCAGCAACACTCTTCAATACCGTAGGAACACTTGTGGTAGTGGCAGCGGCAGCAATATTGGTCGCAAACCTGTGGCTCCCTATTTTGAAGGTGACCGGAACATCCATGTCACCGACGTTACAGGAGGGACAGGTGCTTATGGCATCAAAGGGGCATGACTTTAAAACAGGAGATGTCATAGCTTTTTATTACAATAACAAGATACTTGTAAAAAGAGTTATTGCGATGCCGGGTGACTGGGTCAATATATCAGAGGATGGCACGGTTTATGTAAACGATATCGCAATTGATGAACCGTATCTCAATGAAAAAGCTTTAGGAGACTGTAATATAGAGCTGCCTTATCAGGTTCCTGAATCCAAGATTTTCGTGATGGGCGATAACAGAAGCGTATCACTTGACTCAAGAAATACAGCTATAGGCTGTATCTCAGAGGAACAGGTAGTCGGAAGAGTCACATTTGCCATATGGCCATTGTCTAAAATTGGCAAAGTTGACTAAAAATATTTAGCTTTTTTTAGTAAAAAAGTAGAAAAATCAGATTTATGGTCCCGTGTGACCGCTGTGTGACCAAAAAGGTGTAATATGTTAGCTGAACGATTAAGATATTAAGCAAATGGAATTATATAACTCTATGAAAGGAGGATGCAGAATGGATAAGGATATGGAACGTCTCGGCAAAGAACGGCTTAAAAGAGTGAGAAGACGTAGACAGCTTGCTACGTTTATTATTTCAATGGCTGTTATTGTGCTGGGCATTACTGCGTACAGACTTATACAACCTGCATCTGCAGAAGATCAGAACAAGTACGAGTTCGAGGTGGATGGACAGAAGGAAACATATACCAATCTGGGGAAGCTTAAAAATCCTCCGGTGGTGAAGCTTGAAGGTGATCAGCCTGAAGTAGAATGGGATGGAAAGACATTTAATTATAAGGTTGATATGTCTTTCGCCATAGGCGAGGGTGAGTTCAAGGATGAAAGCGGAAATATAATTAAGAATTATTATATGACTTATGGACAGGATATATCTATTCCTGATGCGGTTTGTGATGGCTGGCATTCATATACAGACGAAAGCGGCAATAAGTTTTGTAATTATCGCTTTATAAAAAACAATGATGGTACATTTTCTGTATTGATTAAATTTGCTGATGATTACATACAAAGCAACACTACTGAAATTAAAGGTGGTGCGACATTTGGCGCAAGTGGCTATAGTGAAGTTAAGGACAATGGTGATGTTGTTGTTAAGATAGGCGGAGATGCTACATTAGATATAAGCAAGGAATATATCCATTGGGATAAGAACCACAGCGCTAATTATGATATTACCGTTAAAAAGTCAAATACAACAGATAATACGCTTAAGAAAGATGACAATGGCAAATATGCTGAGTATGTTGTTGATGTTTCATCTGAAAAAGGTACACCGGATGTTATTACTTTAAATGATGTGTTGGAGGCCGGCAAAATGTCTGTTGATACATCAAAGTTTACTTACACAATAACTAAAAACGGACAGCAGGTTGGTGGTGAATATACTGCTAATGTTACGGCTTCTTCGAATAATGACAATAATAATCATAAATATAATCTTACAGCAACGCTGCCTAAGCTTAATGCCGGTGAAAGCTGCCAGATAAAATACAAGTATTATTATGACACATCTCTTTGCGATAGTGGAAATGAGTCACAGGCGTCTAACAAGGTTACCGGTGAATCAATAAATAAAAAGTCTAATGAAAAGGTTATTGATACATCAAGCAGTGTTATTAAATACACGAGAGATGATCTTGATAAAACAGGTGCATACGACTCAGACAGTCAGACTGTCAAGTGGACAATCACTGTTAATAAAGAAAGAAATGATATTGTTGGGGCTGTACTGACAGATAACTGCCTTAAGGATGCAAAGAATTTTAAAATAAGCTCTGAACAGGATACCGACTGTAAAGGTGCTGAAATCCAAAAGGACAAAGAAGGCAAGATTAGCGGTATTAACTTTGTGGCTATAGATAATAAAAATGACAGTACATATGTTATTACATATGAAACATCTGTCACACCACAAAGCTATGACCAGCCTGTTAATAATCAGGTTAATTTCAATAACAAAGAGATATCGTTTAGCAAATGGGCCGGAGTAAATGTTCCGGGAACTCATAGAGATGTAAAAGTTACAAAGAACTTGACTGCCCATAATGAAGAGACTGAGAATAACAGGTATGAGCTCAGTTGGGAATCGACATTTACCATTCCTTCAACCGGAGCGGATGCAGGGGCTTGGTTTGTTGATGAACTGACAAATAATACTTCAGACAATACGGCTCATTATATGACTTATCAGCAGGTTAAAGATGTATTTGATAAGGCAAAAAACATTTTTGGCGATACGATATATAATTTTAAAGTAAAATCCGGCGATCATGAGTATGATTTTTATTCTCTTAATAGCGAAACGGATGCTAAGTTTACCAGATTTTCGTTTGAGTTTAAAGATAAGTTTGTACCTTCTAATAGCAATAAAGATGGTTATAAAGTAACTTTAAAATATAAATCATATGCAGACTATTCAGCAGGTGGCGAACTCGAGTTTAAGAACAACGTAAATTTCTGGAATGTTAATGCAAATGACTCTTTTAAAACGACAAAAGATATTAAATCATCAATTGTTAAGAGTGATGGAAATAACAATACAGCAGATACATATGTAAAGACCACTGATTCAGGATATGACGGAACGCTCACATGGATTGTAATGGTTACAATGGATAAAAATGCAACCAAATATACAATCACTGATAATATGCCGGAGGGCATCAGCGTACAAAATGTTACTGTAAAGTTAAAATACAATAATTCAGACCAAGGTTTTACATACCCTACATTGGATGGCAAGAGCTATAAAGTAGAAAATTTAAATGGCAAAAATTACTATTCTGAGGGAATTAATACTTCATGTAAAAAAGATACAAGCAATGGTCGTGCGGTAATAACTACAACTGTAGAAAAGCCAAAAGATGCAGAGGTTCGTGGCTGGGGAGAAGGTTCTAAAATTTTCCTTGTTTACAAATGTAAGGCTGATAGTGCTGAAACCCTGGAGGCAGGAAAGGAGCTTGTGTACAAGAATACAGCTTCTGCTAAATCGGACAATAATGATAAGATTGGTGAATCTAGCCAGACACAGATAATATCAAAACCAAAGCAGGATAATGAAAATATTCCGGATTCAGGAGATAAAGTTATAAGCAAAAACGGAAGCTGGAATGATGATGAACATAAGTTGAATTATACTGTTCTTATAAATCCGGAGGGCAAGACATATCTGGATGGTGGTAGGCCATTAAATTTAAAAGATGTTTTGTCGTACAAAAAAATAACTTATGAAAATGCTAGGGTAAGCTGGCAGGTGGATTTGATGCCTGGTACAGTTAAGTTCAGAGAGGCTATCAAGCAGGACGATGGAACATACAAACCTGGTGAGGTGATATCTGACTGTAAATGGACATATGATTCACAGGAAGCATCAAATGAATGGGAGTATTCAAGCAAAACAATAAATGCTATTGTCCCTGATGGAAAAGCTATAATGTTGACATACACTTATAGTGTAAAGGGTGATTTGCTACAGGAGTATAATGATTCAAAACCTAAATTTAATGTATCTAATGCCGTTTCACTGGAAGGTGTTGATAATAGTAAAACAGATATTAACACTCAATTAGAGTACACTAAATCTTATTCTTCGTTTTATGTATATAAGAATAATTCGTTTATTCTTTATAAGACAGAAGAGGGAAATAACGGAAAGTTATTGCCGAATGCAGAGTTTGATGTTTACAAATATGATCCAAACAGTACAGATACTACGAAAACACCAGAAGGATATGTCTATGTTAATAAATATGTTACCGATGATAAAGGTAAGATAGAGATTGTCTTTAATAAAAATTCAATGACATATAACACACAGTATTATGTTGTTGAGACAAAGGCTCCTAGTGGCTATGTTCTTCCAGAAGAACCGGAAAAAACATATTTCTACTTTAGTTCGCTGGATAAAGATAAATATCCTGTGGCAGCTCCAAATAACAGCTTAACAGGAAAATGTCTGGCAAACAATTATGATATAGTATATATCGGTGATGAGACTATTCCAACAACAGAAATTTCTGTTGAAAAAATTGGGTTGATTCCAATAACAAACCTATAAATAAGACAGATGGAAGTATTTATTTACAGTTACATCGGGTGGATTCATCAGGAAATGATGATAAATACGGTGATACCGTAGAAGTGACACCGGATAAAGATGGAAACTGGTCTTATAAATTCAAAGACCTTCCTACGAAAAAGACAGATAATATAGGTCATATAACAGGCGAAACCTATAAGTATTATGTTACAGAGGTTGGAATAAATCAGAACAACAGTATGTCAGGCTATGATGTTTCTTATGTATTTAAGAATACAGATGGAACAGTGATTAACAGAACTGATGCCAATGTGGCACCGGGAAAGAATATGGCTGTTGACTCAGGTACTATTGAGATTACAAATAAGCTCAATGAGTATAAGCTTCCTGAAACAGGTGGAAGCGGTAACAGATGGTTGTATATGTTAAGTGGAGTTGTGCTTATTGCGATAGCTACAATAACACTTTTCTATAAAAAACAAAAAGTATTATAAAAAAAGGAGAATGCGAAATGAAAACAATCAAACGAAGCATTGCATTAGTGCTTGCTATGATTCTTACACTTGCAATGAGTGTAACTGTATTTGCAGCACCAAACGCAGATCAAAACACATTCAGTCTTACACTTAACAAGGCTGTCAAAGGACACACTTATGAGGCTTATCAGATTTTATCTGGTGATTTATCAGCAGATAAAGCAACTCTTTCTAACATAAAGTGGGGAGAGGGCATTACAGAAGCAGGACAGACTGCTCTCGGCGGTGATGCTGCTAGTTATGCTGAAAACTCGGTGGTTTTGGTAACAACTCTTCAGAGCTTAAAGAGCAGGCGCAGATTATTGGTGCAAACTTAGCATCAGCATCAGGCTCAGTTACAGTAACAGATCCGGATGCAAAGAATGTAATCAGCAACCTTAAGCCAGGTTACTACCTTATCAAAGATCAGGATAATTCTTTACAGGGTCAGGAATCTTACACAGAGTTCATTCTTCATATTACAGATGATGTAGTTGCAAATGTAAAGGCAGATGTTCCTTCTGTAGAGAAGAAGGTTAAGGATACAAACGACACAACAGGCGTGACAACAGATTGGCAGGATTCAGCCGATTACGATATCGGAGATGATGTTCCATTCCAGCTCACAGCTACATTAGCAAACAACATTGAAAGCTACAAGGCATACTCTCTCGAGTTTGATGATACTCTTTCAAAAGGACTTGACTACAACAATGATGCAGTAATTAAATTAGGTGAGAAGGATGTTACAGATTATTTCACACCTAGCTATGATGCAACAGCTAAGACACTTACATTTACATGTGACAATATCTTAGCATTTGGCGCTAAAAACTCAGATCAGATTGTTGTTGAGTATACAGCAAAGCTTAACGAGAATGCGGTAATCGGCGCAGCCGGAAACCCAAATAAAGTTAGTCTTAAGTTCTCTAACAACCCTAACAATGGTGGTGAGGGAGACAGAGGTACGACTCCTGAAGACAAGGTTATCGTATTTACTTACAAGTTAACTGTAAACAAGGTTGACAAAGATAATAAGCCACTTACAGGTGCAGAGTTCTCACTTTTCAAGAAAGTAAAGGTTGACGGACAAGAGGAGCTTAAGCTTGTAGAGGTTAAGAAGATTCTTTCTACTAATACAGAGGGAACAGTATTCGGATTCACAGGCTTAGATGATGGTACATACGTATTACGCGAGACAAAGACACCTGACGGATACAACTCAATCGAGGATCAGACATTTACAATTTCTGCAAAGCATGACGAGTCTAGTGATAATCCAACGCTTACAGATCTTACAGGAGATGTAGCATCTGGTTCAATTATTGATTTAGGTGTTAAGCTTGATAAGGGTGAGTTATCTACAAATGTAGTAAACAACAAGGTTCAGTTCTTCCTTCAACTGGTGGTGCCGGACGTGTAGCAATCTACGTAATTGGTGCTATCTTAGTTATCGGTGGTGGAATTGTTCTTGTAACAAAGAAGCGTGTTAGATAATTAATATCTGACTGGCACTATTTAGTTTTAAATATTATGCTGCCACAGGTTATAAATCTGTGGCAGCTATAATAGATTTTATTTAGAGTTTATGTAACAGTAAGGAGAGCACTATGAAAAGACGTTTATCTACTATTCTTTTTGGCGTAGTGTTTATCGCAGGGTTGTCCTTACTGCTATATCCGACAGTAAGTGATTATTGGAATTCATTTCATCAGTCCAGAGCCATTGCAAGCTACGTTGATGCGGTAGACAACACGGATGAGCAAAAGCTTGATGAGATGCGAAAAGCTGCACAGGCATATAATGAGAAGCTTTTAAGTAAGCAGGATCGTTATGAAATGTCAGATCAGGATAAAGCAGAGTATGAAAGTCTTCTTGATGTATCTGGCACAGGAGTCATGGGCTATGTTGAGATTCCGTCCATCAATGTCTCATTGCCGATTTACCACGGCACAGACAATACAATACTTCAGATAGGTGTTGGCCATATTGAGGGCACATCGCTTCCGGTTGGCGGAGCAAGCACACATTGTGCTGTTTCAGGACACAGGGGACTTACGTCGTCTAAGCTATTTACGGATATTGACCAGATGGCGGAGGGGGACACATTTAAGCTGTATGTGCTTGGCGAGACACTGACCTACGAGGTTGATCAGATAAGGATTGTTTTGCCTGATGAGCTTAATGACTTAAAGATTGAGGAAGGTCAGGATTACTGTACACTTATCACATGTACACCGTATGGTGTGAATTCACACAGGCTTCTTATCAGGGGGCACAGGATTGCAAATGATGCACAGGGACTTATTGTCGAGGATGTAAAGCAGGTACAGCCGTTACATGAAGCCATAGTGCTTGGCATTCTGTTTCTGGTTTTGTATATTATAATTTGTAAGATACTTAGTAAAACGATATTGTATAGATTCAGATAGAATCAGGAAGGAGGAAAAATGCACAATAGTTTAAAAAGAGCTGTCAGTATAGCTATAGCAGCGATAGCCTTGTTTTCTCTGCCATGTGGAAGCATTTTTGCAAGGACGCATATTGATATTGATAAGAAATGCTCTATAACAGTTGATATCCCTGATACATGGGAGGATTTGTATACTGTGGATTTTCCCGTAGAGCTTTACAGAGTGCAGATGTAGATGAGAACGATGTATACACTGCAACGAAGCAGTTTGATGAGCTGGCTAAATCTATATCAGATATCAGCAGTAAAACTACCGCAGATGACTGGGAAAAGATGGCAAAGACAGCTGCGGACATTGCAGACAAAGGTTCTTTGACAGCAGATGAGGCAATAGATGTTTCAAACGGAAGGGGAAACGTCACAGGCGTTAAGACGGGACTGTATCTGGTGTATGCAAAGCCGGCTAATTCGGCAAGATTTGGATACACATTTGTGCCGTATCTGATTTCGGCTCCGAATAATGAGTTTGCTATGACAGGAAGCGGCTCAGATTCATGGATATATGATGATATCGATATCGAGCTGAAGCCTGAACAGACCGGGCTTATGGGAAGCTTACAGATTAATAAGACATTAAAGACATACAATACAGCACTCGGTGAGCCGGTGTTTGCATTTGATGTTGAGCCTACGACAGGGATGGTAATGTGGTGTTTTCCGATATCGCATCAATCAGATTTGACAGTACAGGGGCTAAGAGCGTAGTTATTGACAATATTCCGGCAGGGTCAAGGGTGATAGTAAAGGAGGTATATGCCGCTGGCAGTTATCAGGTGACCTCCTCAGACAGCATAGAGACACAGATTGTGGCCGGTGAGACCGCAGATGTTGATTTCACAAACGATTACAACGACAAATTGATTTATAGTACCGGTGTCGTAAACCATTTTGAGTATGACGGAACCGGATGGGAATGGGTGCAGAATTAATGAAAAAATTATCAGAGTCTTGTAAAAAACTTAATAGAAATCACCGTATTCTTATATGTGCAGCCTTTGCTGCAACACTCATTGTCTGTGGTGTTTCAGTTAAACCGACACTGGCATATTTTACAACCTATGCTACGGCAAAGGGCGGTATCTCAGTAGATATCGGTCCTACAACTGATGTCAAGGAGAAGTTTAAGGACTGGAAGAAAACTATTGAGATTGAGAATACAGGAAAAGCAGACTGTTTTGTCAGGGTAAAGGTAATTGCAGCGAGCCAGTTTGATATACAGGCATCAGGCTCAAACTGGAGCCTTTCAGATGATGGCTACTGGTATTACAGTCAGGTAGTGCCGGTTGGTGGTAAAACCGAGCCAATTGTTGCAGCTATCACAGTTAGTGAAAAGGTAAAGACCAGCTTTAATGTAGTTGTGGTTCAGGAGTGTGCTCCTGTCACATATGATGAAAATGGCAATCCAGTGGTGTCGCACCTGATGCAAAATGGGATGCGACAGCACAGTATGATAAAGAGGAGGGCGAAGAGTAATGAAGAGAAAACTTCCACTTATACTTGTAGCATCCTCTGCAATAATGCTTGCAGCATCGACGATAGGATCTACAAAAGCAACTCTTACATATATGAGTGATAATTATCTGGCTCAGATTGACATCAAATCCATCGGTGTCACTTTAACTGAGAATGGCAATGATGTGAGCTGGCGTGATTATAAGCATAAGGATGATGACTGGAGCGAGGCAACAGGAGTGCTGCTTGGCGATATGTTAGAAAATGCCGGAGATGAAAAGCTGATTCTCGACAAAAAGTACGATGAGAGGCTTGCTGTCAAAAACAGCGGCTCGATAGATGAGTATGTGAGAGTGACTGTGCAGCATTACTGGGCAGACAAGGAGACAGGTGATAGCTTTCAAACCTTGATCCATCCAAGATACAGATTGGCTTTACAAACGATGGCTGGACAGAGGATGAGAGTGCTAAGACCACAGAGAGAAATGTATTTTACTACAATTCTATTTTGAAAAAGGGTCAGACTTCACCTGATTTTGCTGACAAAATCAGTATAGCCGGTGATATTGCCACCATAGTGGATCAGACATCACAGACTGATGATAACGGACTTACAACCATTACCACTACGTATGAGTATGATGGTGCGTTATTTGTGCTGGAAGTAACTGTTGATGCAGTACAGACACACAATGCAAAGGACGCGATTAAGAGTGCGTGGGGTGTTGATGTAAATATATCAGATGATGGAGCACTAAGCTTAGAGTAAAGGAGGACAATATGAAAAAATTTATCGCATTATTATCATGCATGTTGTTTATCCTTGGTTCGATAGGCACTGTATTTGCAGATGAAAATACTACTGTAGCCGGCTCGTGTGAGTTTACAGGCAAGGAGATGGTCAGCTCATTTGATTCAAATAAAATAGCAGCCTCTGTCTCACAGATGGAGCCCGGAGATTCTGTCACATTTTCCGTTGATATAAAGAATAACAGCAGTATTTCGACGAAATGGTATATGTCCAATGATGTATTAAAGAGTCTTGAGGATACACAGGCTGTGGCTGAAAATGGTGGATACTCATATATTCTTACATTTGTAGGACCGGATGGAAAAGAGGACACTATATACAGCAGCACCAGCGTAGGTGGTGAGAAGGAGACAACAGCCGGAAAAGGACTCAATGAGGCTACAAACTCTCTGGATAAGTTCTTTTATTTAAAGACATTAGAGCCTGGAGAGGGAGGCAGCGTAAAGCTTTTAGTAGGGCTTGACGGAGAGAGTCAGGGTAATATATATCAGGATACACTTGCAAAGCTTATGATGAACTTTGCGGTAGAGGATAACTCAGATCCAACTTTATCAAATCCACCTACATTTACAACTACAACAAGCAAAGTAAAGACCGGAGATATCTGGTCAATAGCGTCAGCTGTAGTGTTTGTGATTGGTATTATTTTGATGATACTGGCTTTCGTAAGTGACAGAAAGGGGGCTAAGCAAAATGAAAAGATTGCTTAAATATTTTCTTGCAGCTCTTGTTGTCATAACCGGTGTTTTCGCACAGACAGCAGATGCAAAGGCATTTTCATATACATACACTGTTTCCTTTTCAGCCGGAGGTCAGGGAAGCATAAACGGTGGTGTGCAGGTGCGCAAGGCATCAGGCAATGGGGCTTCGGTTTCTGTTTCTGCTAAAGAAGACAAAATAATTGTCACAGGTCTTGAATACGGAGATGTCATCAGCTGTGATGCACAGGGCAGTGTGGCACTTAATGAAAACAGCAAGTACTATGTAAAGGGAATCAGATTAAGCGGCCGTGACAATAATACGGTTGCACAGTCGGCTTTTCTCGTATCGGGAGATCAGGACTATGTTGTTGCATACGGCATACCGGGCGAGCTTGCTGAGTATACAGTCAACTATGTGGATACAGATGGCAATAAGCTTGCTGAAAGCCGTACCTATTATGGTAATGTGGGCGATGAGCCGGTTATAGCATATCTGTATATAGATGGATATATTCCGGACAGCTATAATCAGACAGGAAAGCTGTCGTCAAATGCGTCAGAAAACGTGTTCAATTTTGTATATTCAAGGGCTGCATCAAGCATGGCTGCTGCCGGAAATGGAGCAAATGACAATACTGCAGCAGGCGGCAATCAGGCAGCCGCAGGAGCTGCAAATGCAGCAGGGGCAGCTAATGCAGCGGGCAATGCAGCAGGAGCGGTAAATAACGGAGCTGCAGATGGAGCAAATGCCGCAAACACAATAGTGCCTGACGGACAGAATGATCCGCAGGATGGAATCCAGGCACCGCAGGCACAGCCAAATACTGATATAGCAGATGAGCAGGTACCGCAGGCGGCAAACGACAATAAGCATGATATAGCAGATGAGCAGGTACCGCTTGCCACCATGATTAGTGAGAGTGGAATGGTCGTTCCGCTGGCTATTGGTGCGCTTGGGATAGTTGCAATTCTTGCAATTATGATATTTGTCATAGTAAAGAATGTTAAGTCTGTCCGTGTTCAAAAAAATAGTATGAAACATAAGGGAAAAGATAATAAAAATTAGTTGATATTTGCTGAAATTATGGTATTATTAATGTGTGCGCTTGTATGAGTGCACACATTAATCAAGTATATGGATGGTTTTTTTTTACCATACCAGAAATAAAATTTAGGAGGAATTGCAAAAGTGACAAACAAGTGTATATACCTTCAAAGAGGGTAACATGACCATGCGTAATCTTCTCGGTGGTAAGGGTGCTAACCTCGCTGAGATGACAGAGATTGGACTTCCTGTACCACAGGGTTTCACAATCACTACAGAGGCTTGTACACAGTACTACGAGGATGGACGTAAGATCAATGATGAGATTATGGCTCAGACTATGGAAGGTGTAAAATGGATGGAAGAGGTTAACGGAAAGAAATTCGGTGACCTTAAGAATCCTCTTCTCGTATCTGTTCGTTCAGGTGCCAGAGCTTCAATGCCAGGTATGATGGATACAATCCTTAACCTTGGTCTTAATGATGATGTTGTTGCAGCTATGATCGCTGGTAACCCAGATCCAGCATTCGAGCGTTTCGTATATGATTCATACAGACGTTTCATCCAGATGTTCTCAGACGTTGTTATGGAAGTAGGAAAGAAATACTTCGAGCAGCTCATCGACAAGATGAAAGAGGACAGAGGTGTTAAATTTGACGTAGACCTTACAGCAGCTGACCTCAAAGAGTTAGCAGAGCAGTTCAAGGCTGAGTACAAGAATCAGTTAGGATCAGATTTCCCTTCAGATCCTGTAGAGCAGTTAAAGCTTGCTATCGAGGCTGTATTCCGTTCATGGGACAACCCACGTGCAAATGTTTATAGAAGAGATAACGATATCCCTTATTCATGGGGAACAGCTGTTAACGTAATGCCAATGGTATTCGGTAACTTAAATAACGAGTCAGGTACAGGTGTTGCATTCACACGTGATCCTGCAACTGGTGAGAACAAGCTTATGGGTGAGTTCCTTATCAATGCACAGGGTGAGGACGTTGTTGCCGGTGTTCGTACTCCAATGCCAATCGCTCAGATGGAGCAGGAGTTCCCAGAGGCATACGCTGAGTTCCTTAAGGTTTGTGAGACTCTTGAGAATCACTACCATGATATGCAGGATATGGAGTTCACAGTTGAGAACAAGAAGCTCTATATGCTTCAGTGCCGTAATGGTAAGAGAACAGCTCCAGCTGCTCTAAAGATCGCTTGCGATTTAGTAGATGAGGGACATAAGACACCAGCTGAGGCTGTTGCAATGATCGACCCTCGTAACCTTGATACATTATTACATCCACAGTTCGATGCTGCTGCACTTAAGGCTGCAACTCCACTTGGAAAGGGTCTTGGAGCATCTCCGGGAGCTGCTTGTGGTAAGGTTGTATTCACAGCTGACGATGCTGAGGCATGGCTGAAAGAGGAGAGAAAGTCGTACTTGTACGTTCTTGAGACATCTCCAGAGGACATCACAGGAATGAAGGCTGCTCAGGGTATCCTTACAGTTCGTGGTGGTATGACATCTCACGCAGCCGTAGTTGCACGTGGTATGGGAACATGCTGTGTATCTGGTTGTGGTGATATCAATATGGACGAGGAGAACAAGAAGTTCACACTTGCAGGACAGACATTCACAGAGGGATCTGAGATTTCTATCGATGGTACAACAGGTAACATCTACGCTGGAATCATCCCAACAGTTGATGCTTCAATCGCTGGTGAGTTCGGACGTGTTATGGCATGGGCTGATGAGTTCAGAAGACTTAAGGTTCGTACAAATGCAGATACTCCTGCAGATGCTAAGAAGGCTCGTGAGCTTGGTGCAGAGGGAATCGGACTTTGCCGTACAGAGCATATGTTCTTCGATCCAGAGAGAATCGCTGCATTCCGTGAGATGATCTGCTCTGATACAGTAGAGGAGAGAGAGACAGCTCTTAACAAGATTCTTCCATATCAGCAGGGAGATTTCGAGAAATTATACGAGGCTCTTGAGGGATGTCCAGTAACAATTCGTTTCCTTGATCCACCTCTTCATGAGTTCGTTCCTACAGAGGAGGCTGACATTGAGAAGCTTGCAAAGGCTAAGAACAAGTCAGTAGAGGAAATCAAAGCTATCTGTGAGTCACTCCATGAGTTCAACCCAATGATGGGTCACAGAGGATGCCGTCTTGCAGTTACATATCCTGAGATTGCTAAGATGCAGACAAAGGCTGTTATTCGTGCAGCTATCAATGTAAAGAAAGCTCATCCAGACTGGGATATCGAGCCTGAGATCATGATTCCATTAGTATGTGAGATCAAAGAGCTTAAGTTCGTTAAGAAGATTGTGGTTGAGACAGCTGACGCTGAGATCGCTGCTGCAAATGCTGACATCAAGTACCATGTAGGTACAATGATCGAGATTCCAAGAGCTGCTCTTACAGCTGATGAGATCGCTACAGAGGCTGATTTCTTCTGCTTCGGTACAAACGACCTTACACAGATGACATTCGGATTCTCTCGTGATGATGCAGGTAAGTTCCTTAACGCTTACTATGACAACAAGATCTTCGAGAACGATCCATTTGCTAAGCTTGACCAGACAGGTGTTGGTAAATTAATGGAGACAGCTATTAAGCTTGGAAAGCCAGTTAATCCTAACCTTCACGTTGGTATCTGTGGAGAGCACGGTGGAGATCCTTCATCAGTTGAGTTCTGCCACAAGATTGGACTTGACTATGTTTCATGTTCACCATTCCGTGTACCAATCGCTCGTCTTGCTGCAGCACAGGCTGCTATCGCAGAGCAGGCAAAATAGACAAAGGTTCTAATTTAAAAGTCTATATATAAGATTTTGCAAGGGAAAGTATTTAGTACTTTCCCTTGTTTTTTATTGCCAATCTGCATTTCACACCATAAAACTACATTTCGCGCCGAGAGTATAGATTTTAGGCGCTATATGTTGTATAATTAGTACTAGAAATACAAGTATATGTGATATGAATAGAGAACGAAGCACAGATACGATGTAGGTAATAAGGTATGGAGAGAACACATTTATGATCATAAAAAAGAAGAACATCCGTACAATTGTGATAACCTGTGCATTGCTAGGTATCATAATATTCAGCATTCATAGCTACAATGTATATATGAGCCGCCAGATATATAATGAGGGTACATCAAATGTCAAAGCCTCATACAGTCAGGTGAACCAGACATTTAATATGTTTGCGCAACGCAATTGGAACGTTCTTTCTGACTGGAATGTTTATTTGACCAAAATACTTAATAACGACAGTGGTCTGCAGTGGAATGATTTTGTCAGGGAAAAGGAAAAGTGGCATTACAGTGATTTTTACCTGTTTAATGAGAAGAATCAGTTTATCACCATAGAAGGCAGAAGCGGAGTGGCTGATAATGCAAAAGATGCATTCAATGAGCTTTTTAAGGCAAATGAGCCTGTGATATCCAGCTATATATCTACAAAGGGCGTGAGAAAGGTGCTTTTTGCATATCCGTCTGATGGGATTACTGTGGATGGAATTTCATATACGGGGCTTGCTGTGAGTTATGATAATACGGACGTGGAAAGGATGCTCGGAGACAAGGCATATAAAGACCAAAGTGATTGTTATATTGTTGATTCTGCAGGAAATGTCATACTCTCAATCGAACCAAAGACAGAGATTGATGATATGGTTGATAATCTGATTAATTTCATAGGTGATAATGCAACAGATTACGATACACATGATTTTTGCGATGTAAAGACCAATATAGCTGATGGCAGTGATGGCTGTTTTGCATTTTCATACAATAAAAAAGATTATTATATGACATATCAGCCTACCGGAATAAAGGACTGGTCTATAGTAGGTATCGTTGAAGCAAAGGCTGTCAGCTCATTCATGTTTCAGGTGCAGTACAGTACAATTTTGCTTATAGGCATAATGTTCATCTGCGTAATACTGCTTATTTGTATGTATGTAATGAAGAATACCAGGCTTAAGCTTCAAAAGGAAAAGCTCACTGTCATGGCAGTATCTCATGAAAAGGAAATCTCTGATATGCTGTTGAACAGTCTGGCAAGAATTGTGGACAGATACGCACTGTGTGATATTGAAAATGATACGTACGAATATCATGAGAGACTGGCGCGAAAGCTTTATCCTGAGCGTGGCAGCTACAGTGACCTGGTGGAGACTATATCAAACAGATACACCCTGCTTTCAGAGGATGAAAATAAAAAAATCTCTGAGCTGCTTTCTCTTGAAAATATTTATAGTCAAATTAAAAATGAGCATGATTATTTTAAATTTGAATGTGCAGAGAACAACAGCAAGCTATTTCTTTCAATGACAGTTATTCCGGCAAGATGGGAGGATGGCAGACTGACGCAGTATCTGCTTGTCTCACAGAATATAGGCGAAAAGCATAAGATGGCAGATCTTGCAAACACGGATATGCTTACTGAGCTCTACAATAAGAGGTATTTTGATACCATCATGAATATGAGAGTCCAGAGAGGAAAAGCATTTGCAATGATTTTTATGGATCTTGATTTTTTCAAGCCGGTCAATGATATATATGGTCATCCGGTCGGAGATGAGGTCCTTTGTAATGTAGGAAAGCGCATTATAAACAGCATACGAACAGCTGATTATGCATTCCGTATTGGAGGCGATGAGTTTGCATGTATAATAGATGGCAATGCAGATGAAAAAAAATTGCTTAGAGGGCATAGAGAGGCTTCAAAGAGTTATATGCAACCCATATAACATACATGGTCGTAAAATAAAAATAGGAGTAAGCTGTGGATATGCACTTTATCCGTCCGATGCTGACACGGTTGAGAGCCTGCTAAAGATAGCAGACAGCCGGATGTATGCAGAGAAGGAAAAACATCATGCAGATAGAAGATAAAGATAATAGATAGAAGATAATAGGATAGAAGATTATCAATCAAAAAAGCTATGAGAGCCCGGTTAAAGGCTTTCATAGCTTTTATTTTTATGAGTGAGCACGAAGCTGTTCATCGACATATGTCTGGATATAATAATTATCCTCAGGCATCTGGCAGCCGACGATATATGTTCCGTCATTATTTGAGCAGCGGATTACATATCCATCAAATACTGAGTGGTCAGCAAGCGCAAAGTCCTCTATCGAGATAGTAACCTTCGCTCCTTTATGATCCACGAAATAAGGATCCTTTGTCAAAAATGCAAATCCGTTTGCACTTATATTGTCAAGCGTGCCCTTGAATGTGGTGTCGGTTCCTTTAAGCTTGATAGTGCAATTGTTTGATAAATCCATGCGAGGGTATTTCCTACGGTTCAAGATTTCAGGCTGCGTATTGACTGTTATCATAAGGTCATCTGTAATTGTGAGATCCTTCCAGCAGTACATTACATTGCCAACTGTAACATACAGATTACAAGGTCTGGATGAGGTTACAGATAGGCCGCCTGATATAAGCTTAAGCCATTTTCGTCAACAGCCTTTACCTCACAATGGAACTCATTGCAGGTAGGTACATCTGTCAGAATAACCTTGGCCTTCATACCCGGGCGGATATCATCAAGTCCCATAAATCCACCAACTCCGAGCTCGTGCATGAGAGATTGTATAACAGTCTCGATATTATTGATATTTGCTGCACTTTCATCATATTTACTGAGCATCTTGCGGCTTATAGCATCAGAAGCACTGATACATGAGGTCATGGTTCCAACGATGCCAGATACCTTGTCCATATTGTCGACAAGCTGCTGGTTAGATGCTTCAACCTCCTGCATTGCGGTGTCTATTTCGCGGATATGGCTTCCGAGCTTATTGGAATCCTTTGTGTATTTTCTCAACATTTTTCACCGGTCTGCATTACCTTTTCAAGAGTGAGCTGGATGAGGCGGAGTGTTTCTTCGATGGATGCTGTCATCTTTCCGGAAATTTCGTCAAGACGGGAGAGCGCCTCACTGATCTGACCGGATGAATTTCTCGTCTCGGTGCTCAGAGTACGGATCTGTTCGGCAACAACAGCAAAGCCCTTACCTGCTTCGCCTGCACGCGCAGCCTCGATAGAAGCGTTAAGAGCGAGGAGGTTTGTCTGGTTTGAAATATTATCAATTGTTCCGGTTTCGTTTTTTACCATCTCAAATTCATTTCTGAATGTAGTCAGGATGCTTTCAACCTCTGTAGAAAGCTCCGACATGGTTTTGGTAGTCTGGGCAAGCCCTTCAAGGTCCTCAGAGCTGACCTTGGCATGCTTGCCGGATTCAGTTGTCAGGGAAACCATAGCATTTATCATGGCTGCAACATTCTCAACCTGCGCGCTTATATCGGTAGTCATTTCCTGGGAAGAAGCAGTGTGGGACTGAAGCTGCTTGTTATTTCCGGTAAGCTTATTCATTCCATCAACGACAACATCTGAGCCATGCTTGTTTTCAGAAGCAAGCTCACGGACCACTGTTATACCGTCCATTATAGTGTTGCTGGCAGTTTTAACCTGCTCAACTGTCGTGACAACACGGTTTAAATCAGACTTTATGCTCTCTGTGAGTGCAGCATCGGACTCAGTCAGGTGGCGCACCGACATGATATAGCCTATGTAACAAAGCAAAAGACATGCTATCTGAAGCTGAAAGTTTTTATGATCTATAGCAGTGTTCTGACCCAGCACAAATATGTGAAATGCAATACTTGCTATAAGGCTCAGCATATTTGCAACAGCGCAGTAAATCATGAATTTCTCATCCTTAAATATTACAATAAGGCTGATTATCGGAAGAATGTAGGTGAATGCAATCGGTGAGGTTGTCGTACACAAAAGAAATACGTAAAAAATACCATATCCGATGACAAATGCTAGCCTGTACCGGTCATTATCCTTCCCTTTCTTTTTTAGAAGTATGTCACCACACACGAAAGGCAGCCAGCATAAAATAACAAAAATGATATAATTACTGACAGAATAAGCGCCATTTGCTGTGTCGGTACCATAATTTGCGGTCAGCAGAATAGCAAAAACAAGCCATAATCTGCGGGCCTTGATATTCGCCTTTGCTTTAAAAATTTTTTCATCGTAACCCATATGAATTCTCCTGATTCGTAATAATATAGCTCTATTGTACTATCATAGTATTATAATTACAAGGCATACTTAAGAATTTGAATGTATTTTGAATGTATAATTATGGTATCGTTTCTAAGTCTAAACTTTAATTGTTTTTTGCCTGTTAATCCGCTATACTAAAATTAACTATATACTTACAGGAGGGCATAAAGCATGAACATACTTCTGATTAACGGAAGTCCAAAAGGCAAACGAAGCAATTCGTTAAGGCTTGCAAACAGCTTTATAGAAGGCTTCAAAGAAGGATATAAGAGCAAAAATGAAGCTATATCCATTGATGAAATGCATGTAGCCTCAATGAATGTAGGAGCGTGTAAGGGCTGCTTTGCATGCTGGCAGAAGACACCGGGGGTGTGCTGCATAAATGACGATATGCAGACTGTTATTGGAAAAATGCTTGAAGCGGATATTGTTGTGTGGTCGTTTCCTCTGTACTATTTTAGTGTGCCGGGAATACTAAAGAACGTGATTGACAGGCAGCTTCCCATGAGCCTGCCGTTTATGAGTACAAAGGATGACGGATACGGAAGCGGCAGCCATGATTGCAGATATGACATGGAAGGCAAAAGGCATGTGCTAATCTCTACCTGTGGCTTTTATTCTGCAGAGGGAAATTATGACAGTGTACTTCGGATGTTTGACCATTTCCTTGGAAAAGGGCATTATACAACCATATTTTGTGGTCAGGGTGAGCTGTTTCGTGTAAAAGAGCTGTCAAAGAGGACTGACGAATATCTGGCTACGGTAAAAAGTGCCGGGGCAGAATATGCCATCACAGGAAAAATATCTGAGAAAACAGAAGCATCGCTCCATACTCTTTTATATCCAAGGGATGTGTTTGAAAGGATGGCGGATGCAAGTTGGGGCATCAGCAAAACAACCGGAGAGAAGGAAGCAGATGACCTCGTTTTTACCAGACAGATGGCTGCATTATACAATAAAGATGCCTACGATGGAAAGGAACGCGTGCTTGAGATATGCTATACTGATTTGAAGCATACATACCAGATAAAGCTTGATGATAAAGGCAGTGAGGTGTTTACTGACCAAAGCCTTGCCGCGACCACACGCATAGATACGCCTTTTACGGTATGGTCGGCTATTTCCCGAGGCGAGATAGGTGGCGCAGAGGCATTGGGAAAGCAGATGTATACGGTGACAGGTGATTTTTCCTTGATGGTAAACTGGGATAAATTTTTTGGAAGTACATCGGCAGTCAAAGAGGCAGAAAAAACATCACAAGGTGTGGAGGTACAGAAAAATCCATCCATGATGACAATGCTCATACCATGGATTACGTTTTGGATAGCAGTTTCTGTCAATACTGAAAAGGGTTCTGTGATTGCTCTTTTGGTGGCATCCGCTATACCTTTTATTATGAGAAAACATAAATTTGTAATATGGGATCAGCTCTCAATTGTTGCTGTTGCTATACTTTCTGCGATTGCAAGCCTGACAGGAGCAGGTGACATATCAACAGATATCGGATATCTGGTGTTTGGGCTGTTCTGGCTGGTTTCATGCCTGACAAAGGAGCCTTTATGCGCAGCATATGTGAAGTACAATTATGGCGGTGAAGCTGCACATAAAAATCCTCTCTTTATGAAGACGAATTATATACTTGCGGTGGCATGGGGAGCATTATACGTGCTGACAGCAGTATGGACATTTCTGCTACAAAAGGCAGGTGTTGGAGTCGCACTTATTGTCGTAAATAATCTGATGCCTGTATTGATGGGCATATTTACAGGATGGTTTGAAAAATGGTATCCCGCAAGGCTGGCAAGAGGCTCAAAAAAGCAGTAATTCGTAAGATTTCTTTAATATTTTATGTATTCTATTTACTTTAGGCTGATAGGAGAGTACTCTTTAGAAAACGTACTCATAGGAGTGCTTATCAATAAAGAAAGAGGTATATCATAATGAAGAAAAAACTGATAACAATTGTAATAGGAGCTATGCTTTGCGCAGGCTTGTTTGCAGGCTGTGGACAGAGCAACACAAAGCAGGATAAGGCAGCAGGCACCGAAAATGCAAAGCAGGCTGAGACCAAGGATGAAGGTGAAAAGGGCTCACAGGAGGAGAAGGAGCTTACCGGAACAATCGATGACATAAAGGACTTCATGTTTGTAGTGACTGATGACAAGGATACACCATACAGCTTTACCTTCGATGAGAAGCCTGACGGACTTGATGGTGTTGCAAGTGGAGACAAGGTGACTGTTAAGTATACAGGTACTATTTCAGAGGTGGATCCGTTTGAGGGAAAGATAATATCTGTTGAGAAGGCAGAATAAGGTACCATAATCTTAGATTGTATTTTGAATGTTAATCCGCTATACTATAGCTAAGTATAGCGGATTATTTTTGTGGAGGCTTTTATGGCAAATACTTTGAAGTTACCGGTTGGAATTGATGATTTTAGGAAATTGCGGGAATCGCATTTTTATTATGTGGATAAAACAAGACTTATTGAGCAGCTTTTATTAAACTGGAGTGAAGTGACACTTTTTACACGTCCGCGCCGCTTTGGAAAAACTCTTAATATGAGCATGCTTAAGAGCTTTTTTGACATTGGCACAGATAAAGCTTTATTTGATGGCTTATATATTTCAGGTAATAAAGAGCTGTGTGATGAGTACATGGGAAAGTATCCGGTCATTTTTCTTTCACTCAAGGGTGTGGAGGGATTAACGTATGAAGAAGCCTTTGAAGCATTTGTCAGGATTATGGGAAAAGAGGTAAACAGAGTTTCGTTTCTGGCTGACAGTGATAAGCTTACACAGATTGAGAGAGAACAATATAAAGGGCTTACTATTATGAAAAATGGAAGGCTTGCTTTTGACAAGGAAAAGCTTATATCTTCTTTACAGCTTCTTTCGCAGCTATTGTATAAGCACTATGGTAAAAAGGCAGTTATTCTCATAGATGAGTATGATGTACCGCTCGATAAGGCCTTTCAGAATGGTTATTATAATGAAATGGTTTCGCTTATCAGAGGTCTTTTCGGGCAGGCACTAAAGACTAATGAATTTTTACAGTTCGCGGTGCTGACAGGGTGCCTTCGCATATCAAAGGAAAGCATATTTACCGGACTCAACAATTTCAAGGTAATGTCGATTACAGATTCGCGTTTTGATGAGCAGTTCGGTTTTACTGATGAAGAGGTGAGAAAGCTGCTGTCGGATTATGGAATGGATTCGCACTTTGACGAGGTGAAGGAATGGTATGACGGATATCACTTCGGCAGGGCTGATGTCTACTGCCCTTGGGATGTTATTAATCATGTGGATCATCTGCGTGATGACAGTGATGCAAAGCCTCAGACATATTGGATAAACAGCAGTGGAAACAGCTTGGTGAGGCGTCTTATCAACAGGCTGATTCATCGACAAAGGATGAGATTGAGCGCCTGATTGCAGGTGAGGCGATTGAAAAGGTGATTCGTCAGGATCTGACCTATGATGAGATTGAGAACAGCATTGACAATATATGGAGTGTGCTTTTTACTACAGGCTACCTTACCAAAATCGGGGAGGTAAAGCTTCCTGATAGCGAAAGCTACGCTTACATGCTTGTCATACCCAACAAAGAAGTACGTGAGGTATTTGTACTTCAGATTCAGGAATGGTTCAAGGCGGTTG